>Ga0315912_10001139_pt1 | contig 35202 bp, 18 predicted proteins | sample VfabasoilMG_FD_204469 | JGI IMG/M metagenome (GOLD analysis project Ga0315912, IMG submission 204469) | Garden soil microbial communities collected in Santa Monica, California, United States - V. faba soil | ecosystem: Environmental > Terrestrial > Soil > Garden | place: USA: California... | reverse complement strand
CAGTCCCCTCTCCTGGGGGAGAGGGTCAGGGTGAGGGCGAGCGTCGAACCATTCTCTTTTCATACTCGAATCACTCCTGCCGCTCACTTCTCCGTTGCCACTTTCGCGTAAATGGTTTGGAGATTTGTTCACGTGAAAGGGTTCATCTTTTTAAGGCGATTGATTTCGCTGCGGCTCAAGCGAGTCCCGGCTCAAGTCCAGCTTCAAATAGAATTGGTCTTCGGCCACCTTAAAGTCTTCCGGGGCGAGGCCGCGCAGCTTTTTTGTCTTCCATTCGGTGGTCGGCGTGATGAATTCATACTTGCCGGGCGCGGTCGTTACTTTTACCGGCATCCGAAAATTGGTGACCGCGTTTTCCCAACGATACCCCACGCTCACGAGCCCACCCTCCGCCTCCAAACGGACCACGAGCGTTGGAAGGTTTGCGCGACGGTAGTATTGGTCGAAGAAGTAAGAGAAATTTTTCCCCGATTTTTTGTTCACGTAGGCAATCAGTTCGTCCGCCGAGACATTCCGATACTTGAACGTCTGCTGAATCCCGAGCAAAATCGAAAACCACAATTTGTCGTCATCCAAAACGCCGCGCAGCGTGTTCAAAACGAGCTGCCCCTTGTCATACATGTCGCCGTTGCTCATCCGATTGAGACCATATTCGCTGATGATGGGTCGGGCGTTGCGCACGTTTCGCTTCTTGCCGTTGATATATTTCAAGGCTTCAGCGCGTCCATATTGTTCTTCCACGAATAGCGATTCCGCATACGCGCCGAAACTTTCGTGAATCCACATGTCCGCCATGTCTTTCATCGTGACGCTGTTGCCCCACCATTCGTGCGCGGATTCGTGGATGATGATGAAGTCGAACTTGCGCCCAACCTCCGACGAAGCCCGCCCGCGATAGCCGCCCATGTAACGATTCCCGTAGGCAATGGCACTTTGATGTTCCATGCCGGTGTGCGGACTTTCGATGAGTTTGTAGCCGTCGCGATAAAAGGGGTATTTGCCGAAATACTTTTCAAAAACGGTCAGCATCGTTTTGACCTGTTTGAATTGTTCCTTCGCCTTTTCCAGATTTTCCGGCAGCACGTAATAATCGAGCGTGAGCTTTTGCCCGTCGGCGCTGACATACTCGTCGTCGAAGTGCGCGTACTTTCCGATGTTGAACGTGACGCAATAGCTGTTGATCGGATAGCTGACGAACCATTCCCAACGCACCCAACCATCGGACAAAACGGTTTTTGATTTCAGCCGGCCATTGGAGATTTCATCCAAACCGGCCGGTGCCGTGATGGCAATGGTCATGTTATCCGGCTCGTCAGCGGGATGGTCCTTGAGCGGCCACCAAATGCTCGCGCCCGTTTCCGAACTGGTCACCACAACCCACGGATTGCCATTCGTGTCGCGTTCCCAACTGACTCCGCCATCCCACGGCGGACGGCGGGCCACCTGCGGTTTACCGGAATAATGAACTGTCACGGAATGCTCGCTACGTTTTTTTACCTTCTCCGGCAATTGAATGAACACAGCGCCATGCTCGCGCGTGAATGACGCAGACGTGCGGTCGTCGAAAATGATCTTTTCAATCGCCATGTTGGTGGCGAGATCAACCTGCATCTTTTCAAAAGCGACAACGGTCTTGAATGAGATCTTGTTCGAGCCTTTGATGGTTTGCGTCGTGGGATCAACTCGCACATCGAGATAATAGGACGTGACATCATAGCAGGTGCGCAACGGAGTGAGAGCGCCACGCAGGATTTCTTCGCGGGTGGGCGGATTACTGGTTTGCGCTGCCGCGCTGCCTGTGAATTGCGCGATGAACAAAATGAGAAAAGCGAAACTGAGCCGGCTAATCAATTGGCTGCATGGCGAGAGTGAAACGCTCGCCCTCACCCCGGCCCTCTCCCCCGGGGAGAGGGAGAATCGTACGCCGTCTTTTGGTAAAACCGGGCGCTGGATTCGACAACGTTGACTTCGCAAAACCTGATCCGTCCGATAGCTGTTCCCTCTCCTGGGGGAGAGGGTCAGGTTGAGGGTGGGCGTCATGCATTTACCTTTTTGTAATAATACTCAGACGACATCTCAGCCAGTGGAAGTTGGACCGAAGCTACGACCTCTTGCTTGAATGCGGCACCCAACTCAGAAGGTAGAATAACCGCCAATCTTCCGACGATATTCTTCTCATCGGCGTCCCACTCAGCGCGGAAGCGCAAATACCAACGCGAGTCCTCCGGCGCAATACCAACGAATACAGCGTGCTCATCAGGAGTCGCATCGAACAAGGCTCGTGGCGTCTCGACCATCGCGAATAACTCGTGAAAATTGATACTGCCCTTATCGAAGTGGAGACCGTCATGTTCCCACCAATCGTGATAGAGCCGAAGCCGCGGCGAAGAAACATCTAAGTTCTGCAGGAACGAAATAACCCGGCGCAGCGATGCACAGAGGTCGGCCACTGGAATCTCGTCGGTGATGTGGAATGCAACTCCGTTTGGCGGCGTGAATGACATGACTATCAGCTCGTTACCACTCCACCACCACCAACGACACACCCTGCCGCGGCAAAGCAAACTTAAGCGTCGCCACGCCTTGATCCACGCGCACACTCGCGGGCGCATTCGTCAGCTTCGCGAGATTGGAAGCTTCCTGAAGTTGACTGTATTGGCGTTGATTGGGCGCGATGGGTGAGCCCATCCGCCGCCAAGCGTCGTAGGGGTTGCTGTTGAATTCATCCACGCGATAGTGCGTGAGCTTGGCTTCGCTGACAGTGGCTGGTAACCCGGCCACGGCCAGTTCCACGGCAGCGGCGTCACCTTTCAAGTCGTCGTCGTGATAATGCCAGACCATCACGCAGAGTTTGTTTCCGTCCTTGCTGGCGATCGCGGCGACGTCCGGTTTCTCGCGCACGCCGCGGCGCATTATGTCGTCGAGCGAAACCGCAGCATCGCTTTCGGCCGTGATGCGTTGGCCGTCCATCTGGCTGTACATGCGCAGGACGTTGAAGACCGCGAGCGGCAGTCCGCAACTGGCGAGTTGCCGGAAGCCGGCAAAGTAAGGTTGATCCTCGAACGTAAACGCCCACGTGAGTGCGCCCGCGAAGTTCACGCCGTGTTTGTCGGCGAGGTCTTGCTTGCGCGCGAAGCTGGCGGCGGTGTAGCTCGAATACACCGTGCCGTTGCGATAGCTGAACGACGGCCCCTGACACGCCGCGCAGCCCTCGGGATCAGATTCGCCGATGACGATGGGCGTATTCTTCAACTCGGGAAACGACGCGATGAGACGGAAGCTGCCATCAATTCGGCTCAAATGAGTCCCGATGCCCATCCGCACGTGGTCATTCGTGTAAACCGGCGCGCCTTTCGCGTGGAACGAAACGAAGTCGAGCGGCGTGCCGACTTTGCCAGTCGCGTAATTTGTCCCACGCAGGGAGTGTTCAAAAAAGTCGCGCGCCCAGCGACCACCCGTTCCTGCTGAATCCGGTCCGCCGACACGCGCAGTCGGCAGCGCACGACGAACGGCGTCAATCGCGTAGTCGTGCAGCTTGTGGAATTCCTGCGGCGTGCCGCGCCAGTAACCGATGTCCGCCTCGTTCCAGGTCTCCCAATACCACGTTTCAACTTCCTCCTTCCCGTAGCGCTCCACGCAATGCTTGGTCCACTGATAAACGAGCTCGCCCCACTTGGCGTAATTCTTGGGCGGATAGGCCCAACCCGTGTAGATGCGCTCGTAAGGTAGACCGGGCCGCCAGTCGTGACGATACGGCTCGGGCTTCGTCGAGAGGGCCTGCGGCATGAAACCGATTTGCACGTAAGGCCGCACACCGCGCGCGAGATAACCATCGAACATGAGATCGAGAATCTTCCAGTCGTAGATGGGCTTGCCCTGCGCGTCTTCCTTGTAAGCGTCGGTCGAACCCCACTTGAGCGCGGGCGTGCCGTCGCCAGAAGTGAGCAAGTTGTGCGTGCGGAAATAAACGTCCTTGGGGCGAAGCTTACCGTAATCGGCCAGCAGTTTCTGCCCGTCCTTCATCGTCGCGTAATTTGGCTCGTCGCCGCCGAAAAATTTCCAGATAGGACGGAGGGGGCCGATGGGATTTGACGCATCCACGCGGATGGAAACGGAGAAGGAATTGGTGGCAGGAGCGGAAATCGCCACAGCCATCACCAAGGACAGACAACCAAAGGGGACATAACGCTTCATAAGCTGATGCCGCCGCCGTGAGGAGGCGGACAATTCTGAATTGGTTGAACCGCCTCCTCACGTCGGCGGCTACGCTGTCATAGTTCCACGGTCAAACGCTTTCCGCGAAACTCGACTTTTTTTGTTCCGGTTCCACCACCAACAATCTCGACAGTGAATACGCGCGCGTGACCCGGCCATTTTTTCATTCGCCTGTCTGGCTCAATCGTCAGCCGGCGCCTGGCGTCATCCCACCGAAAACGAACCCACGTTGCATTCGAATCGGAGGCGGCGCGATACGCTAGGCTTTGGCCATCGTCATCGTAAAGAGTGAACTCGCCATTCGCACCCGGATGGATGCGCAAAGTGGTTGGCGCAGTCACCGATTGCGACGTGAACTGGCGGACCGGATCGAGCGGAATGATTGCACCGGCGCGCGCGTAGAGCGGCATTGTCGCCAGATCAACAGGGCACTCGATCCACTGCTTGCCGTAGTGCTTCTCGCCTGTCCACCAGTCATACCATGCGCCTTCCGGCAGATAAACCCGACGTGAAGTTGCGCTTTTTTCAACGACGGGTGCGACCAGCAAGTCACGGCCCCAGAGATATTCGTTGCCGAGCTTCATGGCTTCGGCGTCGTCGGGATAATGCAGCCACAAGGCGCGCATCATTGGCAGGCCAGTGTCAGCGGCCTCACGGGCCAACGTGTAGTTGTAGGGCAGAAGTTGATAGCGGAGTTCGAGATACCGTTTGCAGATGGGCTCGACTTCGGCGTTGTGAAGTTCGGAGGCATCAGGGTGTTGACGTTCGGGATGTTCCTTCGGACCGAACTCGCCAGTATTCCAACCCCACGGCAGGCGGAGTTTCCAAGTGCGCCCGTGCGAGCGGAACGAGGGACAGAACGCGGAAAATTGAAACCAGCGCGCGTAGAGTTCACCCGTCAATTCGCGCGTAGGATAAAACCCGCCGGTGTCGCTACCCCAGAACGGCGTGAGGCTGAGGCCGTGGTTCAGGCCAATGGAAACATGCGCGGCGAGTGTCTCCCATTTGCCATCCACATCGCCCGACCAAATCCAGCCGCCGTAACGTTGCGACCCGGCGTAGCCAGTGCGATGCAAACTCCATGGGCGCACGTTCGGACGATCCTGCATCGGCCCTTCGTAATAACAACGATGCCGCGTGAGCCGCGCTTCGAGCGGGAGTTCATCGCCGTCGTCCGGCCACCAGCCGTCCACGCCGAGCGCGAAGATGTCATAATGCCGCGCCCAGTAGTCGCGGATGTGTATCCCGGGAGCGCCGGCGTCCCGCCGGCCTGTTGAAAAATCAGGAATGGAACTCGCCGTCGAGACGACGGCGCTCCCAGCATCGGCAAATTCGCCAAACAAATTTCTCGGCGCGCGATTCACATGCAGCACGAGTTTGAAATTCAAATCGTGCAGCGCCTTGATGTTGTCAGCTACAAACGCATTGGTGTTGAAATCCAGCGAGCCGTGGCCAGTGTTCCAGCCATTGGTGCAGTAGCCAGTGCCGAGGTAGATCACCGCGTCGCACGGAAGATTTTTTTCGCGAAACGTGCGCGCAATTTGCAGCGGCTCTTCCGGCCCGGCCAGGGTGCGATGTGATTGAAAATAACCGAGCGCCCACTTGGGCGGCATTACGGGCTTGCCGGTTAGGCGCATGTATTCCGTCAGTGCGTTGGCAGGTTCGTCCAGGGCGATGACAAACAAATCAAGTCCCGACGGTGCCGAATTGGTCGGGTAACGCGGAATGAACCGCCCCTTGCCCTCACGCAAATCGAACTGGCCCTCGGGCCGATGCGCGAACATCGCCCAGCCTTCCGTGCCAATGACAAACGGCGACGGCACGACCGACCCCAGCACCGGCCGATTCCAGCCGCCCCAACTCGGCTCCATCGGATAAAACGCGCCGCGCCGATCGAATTGCTGCGCGCCTTCCCCAAGGCCGAGCACGGTGGCCCCTGTGCGAAATGCGACGCCAGCATTTGTCGCGGCTACGTCATCGAAAGCCAGTTCTTGCACCACCTTCCCGTCCCGACTCACCGAAATAGTGAGTGGCTGGGCCTTGATCGCAACTCGAAGTTTTCCAATGCGGACTTGCTTCATCCCGGCCAGTTCCCGCGTGCGCAGTTTCTCCTTCACCGGAAACGGCGCGAGCACTGTGGAGGGAATTGCTGGTCGCGGCTTCCCGTTTTCATCCAGCGGCGACACTTCGATCCGCACGGTTCTTTCGCTAACTTCGCTGACGACCAGTTCAGCGGGCGAACCGGCAAATTGAATGATCCCGCCGGCTTCCGTCGCCACCGCGACGAAAGCCAGCCAGGCGAAACCCCAAAGTGCCGCGCGAAGCTTCAAGATAGCTTCTTCTTCGCGCCTTCGGGCACTTCCACTTTGGTCTTGTCCACGTCCTTGATCTCAACGGTGGTGGTTCGGTCCACGTCAAATTCGTTCCCGTTGAAGTCCATTTTGCCGGTGACTTTGAATTCGTATTTCGTGAGGACTCCTTCCTTGATCCAGAATTTCGCCGAACCCTTGGCATTGCTGATTGCGGGACCGTCAGCGCCGCCGCGCCGAAAGCGCATTAGCGTCTTCGCCCCTTCTTCGGTCAGATCGCTGGAGTACAACTCACCTTCTTTCTTCAATTCCTTCGTCGTCCCGGCAATCTCCGCAGCTTGGGCGGCTGGAGCCTTGAAGTTACGCACCATACCGGCCATGAACCGGCCGGGGCCTTGATCGCCCTCGGCATCGGCCGGCGTGAGCCAGTCGCCGTCCGGGTTGGTGAATGCCGCCTTGTCGCCTTTCAAGACCAGCTCCGTGGTGTTGTCGCGGAAACTCATTTTGACATGGGTAAGTCCATTCTTCTCGGTCTTGCCCTCCGTGGGGCCCGGTTTGAACTGGGCGTCTTCTGGGACGACCACCGTGGTCTTCCAGCTGTAGCTGGCTTTCTCACCAAGTTTCTTGGCGGCGCTGGTGACTTCTTCCTTGGCGTCAGCGGCAATCAAGGACGCCGTCAAACTCAGGATGGCAAATCCGAGGATTTGTTTTTTCATAGGAACCTTTCGTGTTTTGGTTTGGCTGATGTTGAAATGCATCGGCTACGGACCGAGCAAAAGACTTTGACTCGTTAGGTCGCCAGCGGTCAAACGAGAATCCGCTGTTGGAGAATTATCCATGATCCGCGCCCGGCGGATGAAATCCAAACGCGGAAAGTTGCGGGTAAGATAATCGTTGCCAGAATCAAACAGCGGCGACTGCTTGCCGCCCCGAATGCCACCCCCGGCAGACTCGCCATATTCGGCATTCAATGCATCGGCCACTTTCATGCCATGAACGACCCGGCCAAATGGCACGAAAGGTTCGCGGTCGTGGGAAGCGGAATTGTCTTTCAAGTTGATGAACACCTGGGTCGTCCGCCCGTTCGGAACGGCGAAAGCGAAAGCCACCGTCCCGCGCTCATTGGACAGGACGCGTGGATCGTCAGGAATCATTCGCTCGCGCCAAACGCTTGAGATCTGCGGGTCGCCATTGACGCCAAACTGGGCCCAAAATCCTTGTTTGATGCGGAAGAACCGGGTGTCGTCGTAGTAGCCAGCGCGCACGAGGTTGAAGAACCGATCCGCGCCGTGCGGCGACCAGTCGCGGTGAACTTCGATCCAGATCTCGCCCTTGCTCGTTTCAAGCCTTACCTGAAACCTGGAAGGCGACCGGGTATCGGCGTCCGAAGTCCGCGGCCGTCCTGTGGCCTTCGCGTCACTTGCGGTTTGCTTCAACAGCGTTTCAAGGTGCTCTTTCCAGACCGGCGCCAGGGTGTGCGTCCCGTGGCCGCGAGTCTGATCGCTCATGGGGATGACAATGGCTTCACCGCGCTTCACGCGTTTGATCTCGCGTTCCAGCACGCCGAGTTCTGGTGGATTGATCAGGTCGTCCGCGAAGTTGATTGCGATGAGCGGAGCTTTGATTTTCTCCAGGCCCGGACCGGGATCGTAATCGTACGACGCCTCGAACGCGTAGAGGTAATCATTGGCGTCCGTTTTCGGCAGACGCTCTCGCAAGTATTGCTCAAGCACCAGATCAGCCTTGGCCAGCGACGGCGCCTCTTTGAGCCGCTGCACCGGGTTGTTGCCCATCAGCCAGGACATCTCCAACGCGATCCGTAATCCCCGCGGCTGCTCTTCATAATTGCCTTCACGCCATTCCGGGTCGGTGCGAATGGCGTCAATAATCAGTCGCCGCCAGACGCGGTTGCGACCGGAGATTTGCGTGGGCAGACTCGCGAGCGGCATAAGCGCGTCCATGAAATCCGGATACGCCTGCCCCCACAGCCAGGTGTGCATGCCGCCCATTGAAGTTCCCATAACCAGGCGCAGATGATTCACGCCCAGCCCGTCCTTCAGCAACTGGTACTGGGCGTCCACCATGTCGCGATAGCCATACAGCGGGAACTTCGCGCGCAGCCCGTCGCTAGGTTTGCTCGATTGGCCGTGACCGAGATTGTCCGGAACGATGATGAAATAGCGCGTCGCATCCAGCAACTGGCCCGGACCGAACAATTCGCCGGCAAATTCCTTGCGCAGGAACTGCGTGCTGCTGCCCGTTGTGCCGTGCAGAATCAGGACCGCATTGGTTACGATGCCGTTCTCGTCCTTTTGCGGCGAACCCCATCGCCGATAGTGCATCCGCAGCTCCGGCAACTTTTCGCCGGAGCGCAGCCGGAAATCACGAAGGGTGTAGTCGCCCTCAGTCGGAGCGGGATAGTCGGCAGCAGAAATGCAGGTCGCACAGCTCAGTAACGCCAGCAGCACTGCCAACCGTTGAAGCACGCGCGCCGATTGCATGAGCGAATCGTCTCAGCTTCCCGCCGGAGTTTCAACCGGCGCATTGTTGTTGCGGGGCTCGACGCCTTGCAGGTGACGCACAAAGAAGTCCCGCATACGGCGCTGGTAATATTCGCCACCCGCACCGTGACCGCCGTTGGGAACGATCAGCATGTCAAAATCCTTCTTAGCCCGGACCAGCGCATCCACGTATCGCATCGTGGACTCCGGCGGCACGTTGCTGTCCAACTCTCCAACGACGAGGAACAAGTGACCCTGAAGCTTCGCTGCGTTATCAATGTTAGAGCATTCGGAATACTGCGGGCCGACGGGATAGCCCATCCACTGCTCATTCCACGACGCTTTATCCATGCGGTTGTCGTGGCAGCCGGAGTTCGCCACCGCAGCTTTGTAGAACTCAGGAAAAAAGAGCACCGCGCCGCCGGCATTCTGTCCGCCCGCCGAAGTGCCGTAAATTCCAACGCGCGTTACATCATAGTGTGGATACTTCGCCGCAATCGCCTTGTGCCAGAGAATGCGATCCGGAAATCCACCGTCCTTGAGATTGTGCCAACAAACATCGTGAAACGCTTTGGAGCGATTCGCCGTGCCCATACCGTCCACTTTCGCCACAATGAATCCGGCATCCGTCAGCATCTGATAACGTGTGCCGCCAAAGGTCTTCGGCACGAATGAACCTTGCGGCCCGGCGTAAACGTCCTCAATGACGGGATATTTCTTATTCGGATCAAAATCCTTCGGGCGATAAATCAATCCCCAGATGTCCGTTTTGCCATCGCGTCCTTTGGCCGTGAAGACTTCGGGTGCTTTCCAACCTTTGGATTTCAGTTCAGTGATGTCAGCTTCTTCCAATTTGCAGACCAGCTTGCCGTCGGACACTCGGCGCAGTTCGTTCACCGGAGGCGCGTCGGGACGTGAGTAGGTATCAATGATGAATTTTTGATCCGGCGAATACTCGATGCTGTGATTGCCATTACCTTCGGTTAAAGCCACCAACCCACTGCCATCAAAGTTTACCCGATAGTAGTGAATGAAGTACGGATCCTGCCCGACATTTTTGCCACTGGCGGTGAACCAGATTTGGCGCGCGTCCTCGTCAATGCGATCAATCCCGCGCAACACAAACTCGCCCTTGGTGATTTGCTTCAGCTTCGCATCCTTCACGTCCACGAGATAGAGATGCCGCCAGCCGTCCTGCTCGGAGGCATAAATGATTTCGTCGCTCTTTTCCAGGTAGTTGACGAGTTCAAGCCGCACCGTTTCCGTGTGCGCGGTCCAAATGAACGTCTTGGTCTGCTCATCAATGATGTTGCGCGTCTTGCCGGAACTTGCGTCCACCTCAATCACCCGAAAGCGCTGATGACCCCGATCCACCTGCTGATACATGAACCGGCTGCCGTCGCGACTCCATTGCACCCGCGGCGTCAGCCATTCGTGCTCGAAACGATCCACTTCAGGCTTGGTTTGCTTGCGGCTTGCCACATCAAACACGTTCGGCTCGGACTTGCTGAACTTGTCACCCGGCAATGGATATGGCCGCGATTCCATCGTGGCCCGACCGCCGCCGGAAGGTGACGAACGGACCAAATAAACCTCCTTGCGCTCGCCCGGCTCGACCCGCCACGCAATCACTGATTTGGAATCCGGTGACCATTCGGCACGGCGATAGCCGTTGCCTTCCTTGCCATCGGTGCTCAGTTGAATCTCTTCTTCGCCGTCTCCACGGACATAAACATTTTGATCCTTGATGGACACCGTCCACTTGCCATCCGGTGAGCGGTTGGAGAGTTCACGCCTCGCCTGGCCCCGCTGCTGCGGGCGTTCGCGGTTGGGTCGAGCCTGCTCGTCAGCAATCACAGCGACATCGGGTTGGTCGGTCGCTTCAAAGACACCGCGCATTTCGCCGCGCTCATCCATCACCAGCCAGACATGTCCGCCAAAGGTGTGTTGAGCCCTGCGCGTGCGCGGTTCGACCTTTCCGTAACTCTGCCGCGCACCCGATTCGTCCAGCCAGAAAATCTCGACCTCGCGGCTCAGTTGGTTGTCGAACGTGATCTCTGTCTCAGGCCCGGTGCGCGTCGAAGGGCGCGGACGAGTGCCCGCCGGCAATCCTTCACTGGCCGTCTCGGCCTTTTCACCGGTGGCCTCCTGGAGTTTTCCGCTCTTGAGATTCAACTGCCAACTCTTGGACCGGCCCACCAACGTGACGCTTTCTCCGTTGGCGCTGAACTTGAGTTCCTCAACGGGAAGCTTCGTGGCATCTGTGCCGTCGCCCATCTGCTTCGCCACGGCTTCATGATCGAACGCCCGCTCGCGCGTCCCCCGTTCCGTGTCCACGAGAATGAATTCTTTCGCGCCCCCGCTCAGGTCGTTGCGATACCAGAACTTGGTATTGTTCGCGAACCAGTTGGGTGTGACCTGCGCCTTGTACATTCCTTCCATCCGCCCGCCGCCAAAGCCGCCGCGGCCGCGCCGTTGCTGCTGTTGTTGTTGCGGACTGAGTGGTTTTTCGTCAGCCGATTGTGGTGCGGCGTATGGTGACGCCGGCTGCTCGAAAGCGCTGGACCCTTCCGCGTTCCAATCAGTTTTCGCCCAACTCACCCCGGCGAGGAATATGGCCAGCACCGAGACGCCACCCACGAACACATTATGACCAGGTTTTGAAATCTTCATGGCTTTTCCGATACGCTTTGAATGTCCGCTAAGACAGCCCAAACACAAAGCCGCGACTGTTAGTTGTGCGCCAGCGGCGGTTGGTAACGCCAGTCCACTTTGCTCTCGTACGCCATCGTCTGATGGACGAGCGCATACAGGCCGGGGTCATACTCCGCCAGTTTCTCGCGAGTGTTGACCGGAGTCGAGCTGTCCTTCGGCTTATCCTTGCTGTCCGCGGCGTCGAAGTAAGCCAACACCCCGGCCGTCCAATAAGCGAACTTGTCCTGGGCAGCGCTGGTATTAGTCCACTTGTTCTTCGATTTGGCTTCGTCAAAAATCTTGCTAACCGCGCGATCGAAATTTTCGTCCAACCGTTTCACGCGTAATTCATACTGCTGATTGCCACGAAAGTCAGGAATCTCGGGCCGCGTGCCCGCCACTCTGTAAAGCGCGTCCGCGAAAACTCGAACGACCGGGCTGTCACCCGACTTGCCGGATCCCGCACTACGGAGCACGTCCTCCTGCGCCACCACGAGTAGTTTCGTTTCGGAATTGTAGGTCTGGCAACGGGCCGTTGACGACCCGGACGGCTTGGCATCCTTTTTCTTCCATTCCGGCAAGTCGCTCATCTTTTCATTTGGACCCAACACGACCAGCTTCGCGCCGTCCGCGATCATCGCCTTCAAGATGTCATGCCGATATGCAAACATTCGCCGGATGGTTTCGTTGGCCTGCAATAGCGACTCATCACTCGCGCCCCGCCCCACGACGGTAAACTCCCGCGCCCAGGTAAATTTCGTGTACCACGGATCGATGTCCTTGAACTTGTCCAACTGTGGCGGCGCGGAAACCATCGGCAGCTTTTGCAGCCAGGTGTAACGCCAGTCCTGCTCCGGCTTGAGATTGAAGATTGCGTGGCACAGTTCGTATCCCATCGGGTCGTGGGCTTTGAGCTGGGCGCGATTGCCGACCGGACCGTGATTCCAGTTGTTCACGCGATTGCAGTCGAAATAGGCCTGCGCAATCTCGGCCCAGTATTCACCCGCGTTTCCACCAGCATATACCTGGTAATACAGCTTCTTGTCCGTGGCGTTTTGGAAGGCGGCTTTGCGGCGCTCGTTCCACGTTGGATCAATGCGGCTCAACGTGCTGTCAATCGTGTGGCAGAACTCATGCACCGCGATGCTCTCGTCGTCGTAGCGATCCAGCGGGAGGCAAAGCAGATTCTCTTCGCCGAAACTAGTGGGATTGCCACCCGTGCCGCGGACCCGTTCATTCTGGAATTCCGGGTTGGGGTGATTCCGATACTCCGGCATATCCGTGTAAAGCTGGTTCTTGCCGATGATGATGAGGTAGGTGTGATTCGTCACCATTGTCGCAAGCACGTCCGGCCGCCCCGCCAGCATGTGCGTCACAATTTCATAGGTGCGCTGTAGCGCGAGGTCTGCGACATCGCCGTGCGCGACGACCGGCATACCTTTCACATCAATGTATTTCCGATAAAACTTTCGGGCGAGCGCCACCTCCTCTTGGGCGCGGGCCACCGCAGCTTCGCTCACGCTAGTTTGATTCTCAGCCGCTCCATCACGGCGCGCGCGGCCCCGACCCCGTTCGAACACGACGCGATTCGAGACCATCTGGAAGAACGACTCAGGCGGGGCGATCACCGCCGGGGCATCAATTTTGACGTCCGGGGTCGCCAATGCCGGCCGGGGTGCGCTCGATTGCGCCCACGCGGCATCGTTGGCCCCCAGCCCCAGCATTGCGGCAAGCAACCACCGCCCCGTGCCCTGCCAACCAGTTCTTTGACAAGGCATCCGTGAATTCAACCAGCTCAATGATCGTGTATGCATGAAATAGCGGGGGCAATACTCAGTCAGTAAAAGCGCCTCCGTGCGGAGCGCACATGCTCGAAATGCACCCGCACCTATCCCGCATCATCCTCCAAGTGCGATTAGCGACGCAATTTATAGATGATTGACCGCACTTTCCCTTTGGCAGGCACAGGTTTGGGCTGGGTGAAACACGTCAGTAGAGTTTAGTGCGGTTGGGGGTGGACAGGCTTCCAAAGTTCGTGCAAATCTTCGCGCTCACAGTCCGATCGGTCCGGCGGCAGCGCAAACCAGCCGGAACGGTCGCGGATGAAATCGCACAATCAAAACAGTCATGAAACTCGAGGGGCTCTCAATCATAGGATCCAACCGCACCGTTCGCGTCGGCAAACCCACGCCGGCCGTCAATCCCGCCACCGGCGTGGCCCTGAGCCCGGATTACCATTGGGCAACGACGGCGGACGTTGACGCTGCGGCGCAACTCGCGGCGCAGGCTTTCGCCGAATACGGCAGTTGGCCGGGCAAACGCCGCGCAGAATTATTGCGACGGATCGCCGAGTTGATCGAGGCCAACGCCCCGGCAATTCAGGAACGCGCCCATCAGGAAACCGCCCTGCCCCTCGCCCGCTTGCAAGGCGAGACGGCGCGCACCTGCGGACAGTTGCGGTTGTTCGCGACGTTGGTCGAAGCGGGCTGGTGGCAGGATGCGCGAATTGACCGCGCTGATCCAAATCGCAAGCCGCTGCCCAAACCGGATGTTCGTTCACTGTTGGTGGGACTCGGACCGGTGGTGGTTTTCAGTTCGAGCAATTTTCCGTTGGCATTCTCGGTCGCGGGCGGTGACACCGCTTCGGCGTTGGCGGCCGGTTGTCCCGTGATCGTCAAGCCGCATCAAGGGCATCTCGGCACGTCTGAACTTGTCGGCTTGCTCGTGCAACAAGCGGTGACAGATTGTGGCGCGCCGGCGGGAACGTTTTCACTGCTCTACGGTGCAGGCCGTGAGGTCGGCATCGCCCTAGTGAAACATCCGCTCGTGAAAGCAGTCGGTTTCACCGGCTCCCGCGCCGGCGGGCGCGCGCTCATGGACGCCGCGGCGGCGAGACCTGAACCAATTCCAGTCTACGCCGAGATGGGCAGCATCAATCCGGTGTTTCTGCTGCCAAGCGCCTTGAAACAGAATGCGGAAGCCCTAGCGACCGGGTTGCATGGTTCAGTGACATTGGGAGTCGGACAGTTTTGCACGAACCCCGGTCTCGTCTTTGTCGAACAAGGTGAAGCCACAAATACCTTTCGCCACAAACTGGAGTCTCTGATGTCGGCCTCCGCACCCGGGACGATGCTCACGGCCGACTTGTGCGCAGCCTATCGCAAAGGAGTTGAGAGCTTTTCAAAAGTCTCTGGGGTTACTCGCGCGGCCAGTGCCAATTCCGAAGCGGGCGCTGGCAATGCGCAAGCCGGGGCGGCGCTGTTCGCGACGAAAGCGGAAACTTTTCTCTCGAACCACAGCCTGATGGAAGAAGTATTCGGCCCGTCCACGCTCCTGGTTGAGTGCACCTCGCGCGATCAGATGCTAGCCGCTGCCGCGAAACTGGAAGGCCAGCTCACCGCGTCGATTCATGGCACGCCCGAGGAACTGGCCGCAAATCGCGATCTCATCGCCTTGCTTGAAGCCAAAGCCGGGCGACTTGTCTTCAACGCATTTCCGACCGGCGTTGAAGTCTGTCACGCCATGACTCACGGCGGTCCCTATCCGGCCACGTCGGACGGACGCTCCACTTCCGTCGGCACGCGCGCAATTTTCCGCTTCGCTCGGCCGGTTTGTTTTCAAAATTTTCCCGAAGCCGCCCTGCCGGATGCATTGAAGGACGCCAACCCCCTCGGCCTTTGGCGGCTCGTGGACGGCAAACTTGGTATTCACTGAGGGAGGAAATCGGATAGCCCGTGGTGCAATCTGCACATGGGCGGCGCAGGTAAGCGCTGTTTCGCTGTAGGTATGAAACCACTCGCCATGATTGGAGCCGGCTTTTGCCTGCTCGCGAACGCTTTGCCCGCCCAGGAACCCGCCCCAGCCGCTGCCAATGTGAACGTCGCCGTGGTAGCCACTCCATCAAGTTCAGCGATATCCGGCGACACACGAAATGAAGCGCTCAACGACGGCAGCAATCCGCGCAGTTCCCGGGGCGATCGCCGCGGCACTTATGGCAACTGGCCGAGCCGCGGCACGCAGTGGGTCCAATACGATTGGAGCCAGCCCATCAGCACCAAGCAGATCGAAGTGTATTGGTGGGACGACAACCAGGGCGTGCGGCTGCCCAAGGCCAGCCGGTTGAAGTATTGGAATGGAACAGAATTCGTTCCCGTCGCGAACGCCTCCGGTCTCGGCGTCGAGGGGAACAAGTTCAACGTCTCCACATTCGATGAAGTCACCACCTCGAAGCTCCGTTTGGAAATGGATGGCGACGGGGAAAATTCCACGGGCGTTCTCGAATGGCGCGTTCTGGACTCCGGCAAGTCACCGGATTTCCCGCCGTCAGTTGTCGCCGGCGTTGACCGCGTCGTGATTCTTGGCGGCAAGACTTATCTCAATGGCCAGGTGAAATCACTCAAGCCTGGCAGCGCGGCTGGCAAGTTGACCTGGAGCAAACAATCCGGTCCCGGCGGAGTGAAGTTTGAAAACGCCAGCAGCGCGGAAACCTCGGCCACTTTCGGCAAGCCCGGGCAATACGTGCTGAAGCTGACTGCGGGCGAAGGCCAGTTGAGTTCCGCATCCACTCTGAACGTGAAGGTGGAAACGCCGCCACCGGCCGAGCGGCTCGATGTTGTTTATACCAAGCGATACTCCATTGATAACCCGCTGTGGAACTCACGCGCGAAATCGCTCATCGTGAACTGGATTCCGCACTGCATTGATTACATCAACCGGACGAACCTCACGCAGGGCCAGGGTGGCATTGATAATTTTGTCGAGGCGGCCAAAAAGTTACGCGGTGAACCTGCCGCCCGACACAAGGGTTACGTCTTCGCCAATGCCTGGGTGCATCAGACCGTCGAGTCCATGTGCATCGCGCTGATGGTGGACCCGAAAGGCGACCAGGAGATCATCAAGGCGCAGGAGTTGATGAAGGCGACGATCGAAGACTGGATTCCCAAGATTCTCGCCGCGCAGGAGCCGGATGGGTATTTGCAGACGGCCTACACGCTTTCCGACCGCAACCGCTGGCCAGAGCGATGGGGTGCGCGCAATCGCGCCGATCACGAAGGCTACGTGGCTGGCTACTTCATCGAGTCGGCGATCAATCATTACACGCTCACCGAAGGAAAAGACAAACGTCTCTATGATGCGGCCAAGAAACTGTCGGATTGCTGGGTGGCGAATCTCGGCCCGGGCAAGAAGGATTGGTATGACGGTCACCAAGAGATGGAGCAAGCGCTCGTGCGCTTCGGTCGATTCGTGAACGACATGGAAGGCAATGGCCGCGGTGACAGCTACGTGAAGCTCGCCAAGTTCCTGCTCGATTGCCGCAAGGACGGCAGCGAATACGACCAGAGCCACGTGCCGCCGCAGGAGCAATACGAAGCCGTCGGCCACGCCGTGCGCGCCGTTTACAGTTACTCCGGCATGGCGGACGTGGCGGCGGAGACGGCGGATCTGGATTATCAAAGCGCGGTGATGTCGCTCTGGGATAACATGGTCAACAAAAAGTATTACGTCACCGGCGGCATCGGCAGTGGCGAGACCTCAGAGGGATTCGGCCCGAACTATTCCCTGCGCAACAACGCGTATTGTGAGTCCTGCTCCACTTGCGGCCTGATCTTCTTCCAATACAAACTCAACCTCGCCTATCACGACGCGAAGTATGCCGACCTCTACGAAGAGTCCATGTACAACGCATTGCTCGGCGCGACCGACCTCGAAGGCAAAACCTTTTACTACACGAACCCGCTTATCGGTGGCCGCCGGACCGCATGGCATGCCTGCCCGTGCTGCGTGGGGAACATTCCGCGCACGTTGCTGATGATCCCCACGTGGACCTACGTAAAGAGCAAGGACGGCATCTACGTGAATCTGTTCATCGGCAGCACCATCAACGTGGAGCACGTCGCCGGCACGGATGTCGAGATGGTGCAGAAGACGGATTATCCGTGGGACGGCAAGGTCGCCATCACGGTGAATCCCAAACAGTCCAAGAAGTTTTCCGTCTATGTCCGCGTGCCCGATCGCACCACCAGCGAACTCTACACCAGCACACCGGAGGTGAAGGGTTTGAAATCATTCTCGGTGAATGGCAAGGCCGTGACCCCGAAGATCGAGAATGGCTACGCGGTTGTCACGCGCGACTGGAAAGCCGGCGACAAGATTGAATTTGAAGTGCCAATGGAAGTACAGCGCATCAAGTCCGACGAGAAGATCGTCACGAACAAGGGACTCGTCGCGCTGCGTTATGGCCCGCTCATCTACAACGTCGAGCGCGCCGACCAGCCGGATATCAACGGCGCGCTCAGTCCGAATCCGCTTTCGGTCGAATGGCGCCAGGATCTGCTCGAAGGTGTGAAAGTCATCAAGGGCACGTGGGCTGACGGTTCACCAATGGTGGCCATTCCCCACTACGCCCGGAACAATCGGCTGGGACAGGAAGCCCAGCGGCGCAGCGCTGAAACCGCCAGTGGCGACAGCAACGTGAATTACGCTCCGGGTTCAACTGGCAACGCCAGTACCAACGCCCCGGCAGCCGGCGGCAATCGTCAGCCAGGCCGTGGCCGCTTCGGTGAGTCCAGTTCGCAAGTCTGGATCAAAGCACAACCGTAACATTTCACTTCGCAATTCCGCCGATCCTGGCGTTCGGTCCGTTGCTGAAGCTCGCGGCTACTGCCACTGCGCCCAACGCTCCGTTGTAAATCCGGAACTCATCAATCGCGCCATTCAGTGGCGCATCACCGGCGAAGAGTGATTTGCCAAGGAAGAAGTAGTTCGTGTGCACGCTGGCGAGCGACTTCAGGTCGCTGCGAGAAGCGGCCAAAGCGCCGTTTGTATAAACGCCCATGAAGCCAGACGACGGATCCAGCACACACGCGACATGCAAGTTCGTTTGCTGATCGAGATTGCCGGGAATCTTCACGATGCGCTCGCTCGGCTGCGGGTCCATCACTGTCAAACGGAAGTCACGTCCGCCGCTGCGTGGGCAGAAATACAGATCATACTGGCCATTGTTGCCGTTGGTCGAACCTTGATCGAAGACGCGCACCCAATTGCGGTTCGTGCCGAAGCTCGCCCAAAACTCGAACGTGACCGCGGGAAAGCCGGCGATCAATCCGCCCGGCAGATTCACAAACGTCCCGCGCGTGCCGTTAAGCTGCACCTGCCCTTCGCTGACTTTGGCCGCTCCCATCAACTGACCATTGGCGTTTCCCACCGAATCACCCGCATCGCTGGTGAAGCTGTAGCGATGTTTGAGCAGCGGTTCGGAGCTGGTCGGTTGGGCCAAGGCTTGGGTCAAAGCAGCCGCGAGCAATGGTACGATGAGGATGGGACGGAGACTAATTCGGGTCAGATTTTTCATGGGCGGGTTTGTTTGGTTGAGATGGAACCGCGGCGCGAGATGGAGACCGATGTCGTCGAACGACCAGCATCGATCGGAATTGCAATCACTGTTTCCTCACTCGGGCTCAGGTCAAAATTCGCAATCAGTCCGTTGGCGCCGCGGACTTCATACCGGCCAGCACGCGAAGAAGTGAGCCGAAGTCTGGCTTCATGTTTTGCCGTGTTATCGCTCTCCAGTTGCACATGGATTCCGGAAAGATCCGCCGCCATCACGAGCGGCTGCCCGCTGGCAAATCGGTCAGTGTCCAATGCCAAACTCATTTCTCCGGAATCCAGCAATGCGTGAAATCGCCGGCGAAGTCCGTCTTTGGGAACGACCTCCAACCCGCGCCGGGTCTTGCGCCAATCGCCACCGAAACAGAACCGACCGAAGATCGGATCATCTGCCAGGATGGTTGCCGCGCTGCGCAACGCCCCGCAGTAACCGAGATCCGTTTCGCAGGCAAAGTTCCATGAGCCACGCCCAAGCACCTGCGCCGGCACCAGCCACATGCGCCCGTTGGCCGAAGGCTCGAAGCCTCCGCCCGCCGCGCCGTCGTTCGCCACGCCGGGAAACCAGTAGCCATAGTTGGATTCCGGAGTGCCGCTGTTCACCAACGCCCACGCGCTCAGATACGACGCGTAGCCAAGCCGTAGATACGGCGCGCGATTCGTCGCAAAACTCAGTGCGTAATCCAGCACCCCCCAACCGCCCATCTGCGACATGTAGGTGAGCGTGTAGGCGTTGCCGCCACTGCCGCGAATGTCGCTCCCGAGATAGTAATAGGCAGGTTCAAGCACGCCGCGGCAGAAAAGGTTCGCGGCCATCTGCTTTTCCAGAAATCGCTGCGCGTCAGGCAGCGTCACGCCAGCGTTGGTCGTTTTGAAGTTCGTGGCGTAGTGCATTGCATACTTCGCCAACGCATGCGTGGATTCGAAGCCGGTGGTATCGAAGGCATACTCCGAGCGAAATAAATCCTGCCGGCGATTCACAAAATTGCCGACCTTGCGCTCCCAAAATCCAAGCAGCGTGGTTGCTTCCTCGGACGACCCGACGGCTTCCAATTCCGCGATCAAATCTACGATCACCAGCTCGTTGTAAAAGCCGGTGCCGTAGGCTGACCAGCGCTCGATTTCAAATGGCACCGTAAACATCGCGCGCGCGGTGCCATAAGCACGCTGAAGGTATTCGCTGGCGGTCAGCGCCGTCTTAATCTGCGGCTGAGCTTTCGCCACCCGGTACATCGCGAAATACATCTGGATGACATGCGGGTAATCATAGACGCGCCACAGGTGGCGTTGCCCATTGCGCCCGGTGTCGGCACTCTCGCGATTCGTTTTCCAATCCGGAATCCCGTAGATGGCGTAGGGATAGGGCTCGGTCGTCGTCTGCTGCAAGCCGCCCCAAACAAAATTGGTCACGTAGTAATCCAGCGCCTCGACTTCACGCTGCACAGGAAATTCCGCGTTCTTGGCGGCAAGGAAGGCGGGCTTGCCCAGCCCGGGGTCGTCACACGTTACGGCGTAGTAGCGGGCTCTTGGAATTGGTGCGTAGTCCTCGGGGCTGATCAATTTCTGCGCCGCCATGTCCCAGTCGGTAATCAGGCCGTTGTACCACTTGGCCGCGTCGCGATGTTGCGAACGAGCGAGAAACGCAGCTCGCTTTTTGATGAGCGTTTCCACCGGCTCGGTGCTGAAGAATTCGAGGAACATGCGCCGGCCCTTGCCGTAATTCACCGCGAGCCGGTTTTCCCCCAGTTTGGCGAATCGTGCTTCGTAAAGCCGATAGTCACCGCGTTTGCCAAGCGACTTGATCCTGGTCGCGTCAGGAAATTCAGCGTCGATGGAACGGATCTTCTGATTCGAACGCAGCGCAAAAGTAGCGGACAGGTCCGATGGAACGGTCATGCCCGGCACGACTTGAACATCCACGCCACCTTGCTCAACGAGCAGTTGGCGGATCGCATCGTAATCGTCAGCCCAGCGGAACTTGAGCTCATACTGGCGCGTGTCGCCGCGCTTGCCTTTCGGCGCGAGCGTGAGACTCGTGTGCGGTTGCCGCCATGTTCGGTCGTTTGCTTTCAGCTCAGCACCGGTCGCCGCTGAGTGTATGAACACGCGATAGCCTGTATCGCGCCCTCCCTCCCAGTATTCAAGTTTTGTGTCGCCCGTCGGCAGGAGCACCAGATGCGGCCCCACCAGATCCGAACGCATCCAGAACAGGAATGAACCGTGACCGGATACGAATTGATGTTTGAGAATCACCGAGCGGTTAGGCCCGGACCTCGCGATGGGCAATGGCAGCGCTAAATCGCCGACTTCCATTTCCTGGTCGGTTTGGTTCTGAATTCGGATCGTCCAGACAAGCGCGCGATCACGCGTTACGAATTGCGATTGGACGGTGAAGCTGCCCGGGACACCGTTGGCCACCGACTGCCAGTTCCTGTCCCCAGTTCGCCAACGCAGGTTCACGTCGCCAAGCCACCGATTGGTTTGAATGTATTCCGCCGCATCCGGCACACGGGGCTTGAGACTCGTGATCCGGTCGTTTTCAAACTTTACCTCAAACTCAACGGCCCCGCGCGCAACACTGATGAAAGCGAGCAATGCAAATATGGAAACCAGCCCCGGGCAACCAAGGCTTGCGAGGCAATGAATCCTCCTAGAATGCTCCGAATGCTGACGATTAGTACGCGGTCTCATCGGTGGTGGAATGTCGGCCGAGTCTAGCGGTAGAATTGGAGATTACCAGTAGCCGACTGCAAATTGGTTGAAATCCGATAGCCCGCTGTGCATTTCGAGCATGTGCCGGCGTCCGATTCGCGCCTTGAATGATGCTACTTCGCACCTGAATGGATTTGAGCTCGAAGAAGCACTTTCTGTTGTACCGCCGACTCCAGCCGTGCTCGCCTGAGTGTAGCTGGTTTGATGGCCAATCCATCCACTGCTCCTTTATCGCATGAACAATCCGAAAGCGTCCCTCCATTCCGCTACAACGATCACATTGATATCAATCACCCTGTTGGGGCAGCAGTTGGCATCGGCGCAGACCGAGGGTGGCGATCAGTTTCTCGATGGCATCGGGGAGACCGCGCTTAACGCCCGCTATTTGTTGAACGGCAATACCGCCGATCGTTCGCGCAATAATCACCAAGCCACACTCCAGGGCGCTGGCGCCACGTTTGTTGATGATGAAAAGTTCGGCAAAGTGCTGGCGCTGCCCGGGACCGGCAATGCGTTTCTTCAGATTCCCGGTGCGGCATTGGAAGGCGCGGACGCCCTCACCGTCACGGGCTGGATTTTCCTGCGTTCAGATGAACCGTGGCAACGGTTCTTCGACCTGGGCTTGAATACGACAACGAACTTCTTTTGCACGCCGCTTGGCGACGCGGAGGAAGAAGGCTATCGCGCACGGATCACAACCACAGGTTGGGGCGAGGAACAAGGTCCCACTGCGCCGCGCGTCGCCACCAACCGCTGGGTGCATCTTGCCGTAGCGTTGGACGCGCCGCGGAAGATGTTGAGCATCTATCGTGATGGCGTGCGCGTCGGCCAGGCGACGAATGTGAACATCAAACTCGAAGACTTGCTTGATGAAGAGGACGCCCGCCGTACTCACCTTTACATCGGCAAGTCGCACTATGACACGGATGCCTATCTCAACGCCAAGCTGCACGACATTCGGCTCTACAATGTCGGGCTGACGGATCAACAGGTCGCGACGATTCACAGGAATGGCCTGTCGGGCGAGAAAGGCGCGGGCTCGACAAAGTCCGTCAGCACCAACGAAGCCGGCGGTGGTTCAGCGTCGCCGTATTATCCGTTCGAACTTCTCAGCGTACCGGAAATATCGCTCGAAACCACGGTGGGCACTTTGCCCCGCCTGCCCCGCACAGTCGCCGGCGTTTATCGAGATGCCGCGAAAGGACCGCCAGTCCGCATCATCTGGCCATCTCCCACGAACAATCAGCAGGTGCTCGAGCGAGGAGCATATTCCGTCACGGGCCGGATTCCTGGAACTAAACTGGAAGCCAAAGCAAACGTCACCGTGAAACCCGCGCTCGCGAAATCTCGCGGTCCCGTTCGAACCCTCGAAGCTTTTCCGCTGGACCGCGTGACGCTGAACCTCGATGAACAGCAGCGCTCGACGCCTTTCATCAAGCATCGCGACAAATTCGTCCAAGGTCTGGCCAAGACCGACCCGGATAGCTTTCTCTACATGTTCCGCGACGCGTTCGGGCAAAAACAGCCGGAGAACGCGCGGGCATTGCGCGGTTGGGATTCTCAGACCACCCGGCTGCGCGGTCACGCCAGCGGGCATTACCTCACGGCCATCGCCCAGGCCTACGCGAGCGCGGATTACGATCCCACGTTGCGCAGCAACCTGCTGCACAAGATGAATTACCTCATCGATACGCTCTACGACTTGTCGCAAAAGTCCGGCAAGCCGGCGGAGAAAGGTGGACCGTTTGTTGCCGATCCGCTCGCTGTGCCGCCGGGCCCGGGACGGACGAACTATGATTCCAACTTCAGTGTCGGCAACATTCGGACGGATTACTGGAACTGGGGCAAGGGTTTCATCAGCGCTTATCCGCCCGACCAATTCATCATGCTGGAGAAAGGTGCAACCTATGGCACGAGCAACCGCCAGATCTGGGCGCCGTATTACACGCTGCACAAGATCCTGGCCGGCTTGCTGGATTGCTACGAAGTCGGCGGCAACAAGAAGGCGCTGGAAATCGCCAAGGGCATGGGCCTCTGGGTGCAGACGCGATTGCAAGCACTGCCGACTGCCACGCGCATCAGCATGTGGAATCGCTACATTGCCGGCGAATACGGCGGGATGAACGAAGTCATGGCCCGCCTCTCACGTATTTCCGGGGACAAGCGCTTCCTCGAATGCGCCAAGCTGTTCGACAATATCAATTTCTTCTACGGCGATGCGGACCGCACTCATGGCCTCGCGCACAATGTGGATACCTTGCGCGGCAAACACGCAAACCAGCACATCCCGCAGATCACTGGCGCACTGGAAACGTATCGCAACACGAGCGAGCTGCCCTACTATCAAATCGCCGACAACTTCTGGCACATTTGCACGGACAGTTATCTCTACAGCATCGGCGGTGTGGCCGGCGCGCGGAATCCGAACAACGCCGAGTGCTTTCCCGCCCAACCTGATTCGCTGTTTGAAAACGGCTTCGCCCGTGGCGGCCAGAACGAAACTTGCGCCACCTACAACCTGCTGAAGTTGAGCCGGCAGCTTTTCATGTTCGACCAGCAGGCGCGGTTTATGGATTACTACGAACAGGCGCTCTACAACGATATCCTCGCCTCCGTCGCCGCCAACAACGCTGGCAACACGTATCACATTCCGCTCAATCCGGCGGCACGAAAGCAATTTGGCAACGCTAACATGGACGGATTCAGTTGCTGCAATGGCACTGCGATCGAGAGCGGCACCAAGCTGCAGGACACAATCTATTTTCGCAGCGCGAAGAACGACGCGCTCTACGTAAACCTCTTCGTGCCCTCGACACTCAAATGGACCGAGCGCAAGGTGACGTTGACGCAACGCACGAGTTTTCCCTATGAGGACACCACCCGACTCACCATCAACGGCAAGGGCAAGTTTGATCTCAAGATCCGCGTCCCGCGCTGGGCGACCCGCGGATTCCAGGTCAAAATCAACGGCCAATCCAAGGCTGTGAATGCATTTCCCGGCAGTTATGTGACATTGACGCAGAACTGGAAGGATAAGGATTCAATCGAATTACAGATGCCATTCTCGTTCCATTTGGATCGCGTGATGGATCAACCAAACATCGCCTCGCTCTTCTATGGCCCGGTCCTGCTGGCGGCGGAGGAAAACGAACAGCGATCGGATTGGCGACCAGTTGCCGTGAACCCTGTAGACTTAAATAAATCAATTACCGGTGAAGCCAACACGCTACAGTTCAACCTCGATGGTCTTGTGTTCCGGCCGTTCTACGAATCATACGGTCGTTACTCAGTCTATTTGGACTTGAAGTCGAAGTAGACTGGCTTCGCGCAAGCAAGGCTGGATGGCGCGGGCGGCTACTTTCGTCGACCAACTTAATGCGAATTGTGTAAAGTAGGATTTACAAAACCAGCAATAACTCGGAAACCACTAATCCCCAAGGCTTTCACACGATGTCGCTTATCGACTGCATTACTCTTGTCGGAACTACTTCCATTTGGCCCCAATGACAGTTGCTACGGCTCTAAAAAATAGCCAAATTTAATGTTCGGCAACCACCAATGATTAAACGACTTATGCCGCCGTACTTCTATTTTATTCACCCGCGCTGATTGTGGCATTGGCATTGCGTATGAGTCGATAGTAGCGGAGTACCAAACCAAACAAGTATTACAATGAAAACAAACCTCTACAGGAATTTCCTCTTGGGAGTTATTGCGGCAATAGGGCTTCTCGCATGCCCCATAAAGTCAGCCGCTATCTCGATGACAATTAGCAACAGTTACTATGTCGGTAGCATCAACGACGGCATCCCGCCAAGCGGGGAGGCTGGGTACATTAATGCTCTCATTACACTTGCCCCCAATACAGGCGATACTGTGATAGGAAGTGAAATCTACAACCGATTCGGCAGCACGTTGGTAGGTTTGCCAATGGTTACCGGAGTGACTGTTAAAGACGAAACCGGAGGATTAACAATCAACACTATGGGATGGACCTATGTGCTTGGCAAGTACGACGCGTCTCAAGCAGGCTCGTTGGTCTGGTATCTCGGAGGAACTGTGGATGAGGTGACCCTACCTGCCACTTACAATGGCAAGGCGCTGTCGCATATTTCCCTCTACAATTTAGTGCCAGATGGCGGGTCGGGAGTGGCTTTGCTAGGCATTGCTCTTGTGGGGATTGATTACCTTCGTCGCAAGTTGATCAAAGCCTGAGGAAGCATTTCCAGTCTTACTTTCAGGCGCAGGGCAATTGCCCTGCGCCTTCTTGCTTTTGGTCTTGCTGATACAGCCTCCCCAGCCGCCTGCGTTCATGAATTATCATAGAATATCCAGGCAGGCAGTGATTTGCATTTCTGTCATTCAGATCCTTCTGCTGAGCCGATTCGCCCCTTCAATCGCCGCTGTTCAACTGGATTCCGCTCCCGAATCCCGTTCCTGGACCGCATCGAAGTCACGGGCCAATCAAGCCTTTGTTGCATGGACGCAGAGTCACCGCTCCGGAAACCAAGTCTCCGCCTCATCAGCCGAGGCGTTGGCGACTGGGGTCGAACTCGCCAGGGCTCGCTCGGTAGAAATGCGCTCACTTCTCGAACACAACCCGGCGGAATTTGTTCGCTATGCGCTGCCGGATTCGGAGCGTTCAGCTTTGCCGACTTTGCTTCACCCTTTCATCGAGCGCCACGTTAAACTGCGCGGAACCTTCGCAGTTTATTGCGGCGGGGTGCCTGGGACTGCTATGGCTGGTTTGGGCCGGTCTCAAGCTGGTTACGGTTATGAAGTCCGACTCGAGGACACCACCTACCGGGCGTTCGCCTTCGGCAAATGGCGCGACCAGCAATCAGTCCGGGAGGCACGCATCGAAGGGGTAATCCTCGGGGACGCAATCGCTATTGGTGACGGCCTGACTCCGGACGAACAGGCGGCCAATGGCGAACCGGTCATCGCCGAAACGCCTACCACGAGTGGGCCAAACATGCTGCTCTACGTCATTGCCCGTTTCTCAGATCAGAGCAGTGATCCGGTCAGCGATGCCACCGCGCTGAGCCACATGGCTGGGGTCAGCAACTTTTGGTTCAACAACTCCTCCGGTACTGTCTGGCTGCGTGGCCTCGTCAATCAGTCGCAAGTAATGGACATCGTTCACATCGTGCTGCCCATTCCCTCGACCAGTGCCTCCACTTATCAGAATAGTTTCGGCCTGTTGTTAAGTGACGCGCGCAACGCCGCGAATGCGCAAGGATTTAACTATGCCAATTACAACCTCGACCTCGTAGTCACCACCGGAGGAGGATTTAGTTATGCTGGACGGGCGTACATCGGCGGCCAAGGGGCGCATTGCGTGGCTGGCTACACTTCCCTCCGCACCGCCGGGCACGAGCTGGGCCACAATATCGGCCTGTTCCACGCCGACTACTGGCGGACCGACGGGACGAAGCCATTCGGTCGCGACTCGGTTCCGGGCGGATATGTGGCGGACAGCTCCAATGCGGAATGGGTTGAATACGGTCATTATTTCAGCGTGATGAGCGCGCAGTTCGGTGAAACGGATGATCCAACAAAACCGCACTACGCGCCGGTGGAAAAAGCGCGGCTCGGCTGGCTCTCGGGAAACGAATTGCAGTACGTCACCACAAGCGGCACTTACCGGCTTTACCGCCATGACGCCGGGCCAACAGTTGGAACACCTCGGGCCATTCGCATTGAATCTCCAGCCACCGACTACACTGGTTACGCCCGGCGTTACTGGCTCGGCTATCGCTATGCCCCTTGGTTCGGGGGTATGGATTGGCTGCGCAACGGGCTGCAGGTTGACGTCTGCCAAAGTTCCTACGGCAGCGATGGCGCGATCCAATTGGATATGACGCCTTTCTCTAATGATACCCCCTCCGGCGCATCCTACACTTCCGACAACACAGACAAACTTGATGGCGCTTTGATCGTGGGCCGCACTTATAGCGACACGACAGTTGGAGTTCACATCACCCCGACAGCCACCGGGAATTTCGGCGTCAACGAAGAATACATCGACGTGGTTATCAATCTGGGAACTTTTCCCGGCAATCGGCCCCCGGTCATCACGGCGTTCACCTGGTCAACCAATCAAGTTGCTAGTGGCCAGCCGGTGAACTTTGGCGTGAATGCGGCCGACCCCGACGGCGATGTGCTAGCCTATTCCTGGGATTTCGACGAAGTCCAGACCTGGACGCAAAGTGGCTTGAACAGTCCGAACGCAACCAAGAGCTGGCCGGCCGCCGGACAATATCGCGTAACGGTCACGGTTTCAGACCGGATTGGTGGTGTGGCCACGAAATCAACAATCGCAGCCGTCGGCGCACCTGCCGCGAATCGGCAAGTCTGGGGGCGCGTGCTGTGGGGCGGAACACCTGTATATGGGGCACGGGTCTCGACTAGTGCAGGCAGCACCACCTTCCAAGCGTGGACCGATAGCGACGGCACGTACGTGCTGACCGATTTGACCGCTTCCGACAGTTACCTGCTCAAGTGCCAGCGCGATGGATTGACTTTCACCTCCCAGTTCGCAAATCCAGTTTCGCTGCCCGATGCCGACGCTTTCGGGTTGGACTTCTACGCCAACGAGTCGCTGCCGGGTGGCGGTGGTGCGAACACGTTTGTCCTCTCCGGTCAGGTCACCTACGGCGGCGCGGGTGTGAGCGGCGCGGAAGCGCGGGCCGGCGGTAAAGTGGTCATCACTGATGCCAGTGGAAATTATCTATTCACAAATCTCCCGGCGGGCAATTACACGGTCACGCCTCGCAAGGACGCCTGGACGTTTTCGCCAGCCAACCGGGTCGTCACCCTCAGTTCTGCCAACTCAACGGGCAACAATTTTTCCCGTATCGCTCCCCACACGATTTCCGGTCGGATTGACGGCCCATCCACGGCGGGAAACAGTACTGCCCCGACGGTCTGGCTGAGCAACGGCCAGGCTGTGGAGGCCACTAAACAAGGTTCCGGCGGCAACCGCTATTGGGGCTACACACTCACCGGCGTGCCAGGTGGTCAGTTCAGTGTCAGCGCGGAGCTTTCCGGATGGTTGATTCAGCCTTCCGGCTTTTCCAATCCGGTTTTGGTGAACAGCATTCTCTCCGCAATCGACTTCAGTGGCTCTGCCACCAGCAGCACCTATGGTTACGCAGCCGGCCGACTCACGGAGCAAGGACTGCCTCTCGCCGGCGCATCGGTGGCGGCGCGCGTCGGAGGCGTGACCGTGCTGACCACAACCAGCGACGCCGATGGTTATTTCCTGTTGGCCAACCTTACCAACGGGGCGTACACAATCGTTCCTTCCCTGACGGGCTACGCGTTCTCGCCAGCTTCCTCTACTACCAGCTTCGTCCCGGCAAGCGGTCACAATTTTGCGGGCTCGAGCGCCGCGACGCCACCCAGCATCAATTCCATCACCGCCTCGCCCACGACCGTATCCAATGTAAATCTAACGGCCACGCTCTCGGTTGCGGCCACCGGTTTTGCACCGCTCTCCTACAGTTGGGATGCCGTGAGTTCGCCTGCGCCTGTGGCTTTTAGCGTCAATGATTCGCCCAGCGCCGCTTCCACGGTGGTTTCGTTCCAGTCGCCTGGTAATCACACGTTCCGCGCGCGGGTTGTGGATGGCCGCGGCTTCGTCACCACTGCCAACGTTAGTCTCACCGTGAATGCCGGCGCCGGCGCCATGGTGGTGTCGCCGTACGAAGTGCGAATCAGCGAAGGACAATCCGTGTTGTTCTCGGCCGACGCTTGGGACCAATTGGGCAATCCCACCTCCGTCGCACCCGACTGGAACGTCACTGGTGGCGGCTCCATCTATGCCAGTGGTCTCTTCAATGCGACTACCGCGGGCGGACCGTATCAAGTTATTGCCACCGCTGGTTCGCTCTCAGGGACAAGTAGCGTTTGGGTAACAGCGGCGAACCTCTCGCCTCCGAGTATTCTGGTGGAACCTCAAAGCCAGGCGGTTGCCGCCGGTTCGAACTTCAATTTCTCAGTCAGCGTTTCGGGCACGGCTCTGTTCAGTTATCAGTGGCAACGGAGCGGAACCAATCTCCCTGGAGCCACTAGCAGTAGCTATGGAAAGTCCGCCGCGCTATCCACCGACGCTGGCGATTATCGGGTCATTGTCACCAATCTGGCCGGCATCGCAATTAGCGCGCCCGCAACTCTGACGGTCAATAGTTTCCCCAATCTGCAACCCATCGCGGATCAAGTCATCCATGCCGGTGGCGCCTTAGTGCTAACCAATGTTGCCTCTGATCTCGATGCGCCACCGCAATTGCTGACTTTCAGCCTGGCCGCAGGCGCTCCCGCGGGGGCTGCCGTCGATTCAACCACCGGCGTGTTCACTTGGAATTCAGCGTTCGGAGACAGCGGTTCAAGTCACCCGGTAACCGTACTCGTGACCGACAATGGAACTCCCTCCCTGAGCGATTCCCGCAGCTTCGCAATTCAAGTGGTCGGTGCGCTGGTCATTACTTCTGCTGGAATCTCCAACTCGCTGATGACGATCAATTGGTCTGCCATTCCGGGGCACAACTATGAGGTACAAACCAAGGATGATTTGACCGGCAGCCCTTGGCAGCCTCAGTTCCCTAACGTGTTGGCAACCGACGCCACTGCCTATTTCAGCGAGCCGCTAACAAACACGCAGCGGCTTTACCGGGTTACGCAGCTACCGTAGGTTTCCCCTTTGCATCTGTCGCCTTGCCTTGCGGACCGAGCGCCAAAACCGAACTTGCCCACGCGAAAGCCATTTCTTACCCTGCGTGCCGGTGAAACAGGATCATTTGCCAGGCAAACTCGTCGCGGGCAGTTGTGCCCGGCCAGACGTGTGCCCGCTTTCCAAAGTCAAGGCAGGCACCACGGTTTGCGTGCGCGAGCTGGCGGCATCACCTGAAGTGCAGGACCGGCTGCGCGAAATCGGGCTCGGCGAGGCCCAGACGATCCGCCTGCTCACCAGCGAGGCAAATATCATCTGTCAGGTCTGCAATGCCCGCGTCGCCATCAGCCAGCAACTGGCCGAAGCCATTCTGGTTGAACCCGTCGTTGCCGGCGCCCGCTGATCATGTCCGCTGCGCCCCAACCCTTGACCACCGTCGCGCTCGGCACGGTTGCCACGGTGGCGGAAATCAATGTCCCCGCCACGCAAAAGCCGCGGCTGATGGAGATGGGTCTGCTCGTCGGCACCAGCGTTGAGTTGGTGCGCTTTGCGCCGCTCGGCGATCCAGTGGAAATCAAGGTGCGCGGTTACAACCTGACTCTTCGCAAAAGTGAGGCCGAACAAATCCTGGTGCGGCCAAATTCTTGAGCCGCCGAAATTCCCTAGCGCAATTGAGCGACAACAAATCGCAAAACCGGGCACACCTGTTCTCTCAAAATCCGTAGCATGTTATCCAAACCGGCTTGAGCGAATTGCAACATAATGAAACGAACGTAACGGGGGCCGCGTCCCCGTCCCGCATCCCCGTCCTTCGCCAAGCTCATTATGTCGCGCTCACGGGCAACCCGAATTGCGGCAAGACCACGCTGTTCAATGCCCTGACCGGTCTTCGCGCGAAAGTGGGCAACTATGCGGGCGTGACCGTCGAGCGCAAAGAAGGCAAGCTCCAGCACACGCCCGCCGGCTGCGACGTCCGCGTGCTCGACCTGCCGGGTACCTACAGCCTCAGCCCCAACTCGCTAGATGAACAGGTATCGCGCGACGTTTTGCTGAATAGGCTGCCAGAACTGGCGGCGCCTGACCTGATTGTCGTGGTCGTCGACGCGTCAAATCTCCAGCGCAACCTCTACTACGCCACGCAAGTCCTTGAATTAGGTCACCGCACCATCATCGCGTTGAATATGGTGGACGTGGCGGAAATCAACGGGCACATCATAGATGTCCACAAGCTCGCCGAGCAATTGGGAGTGCCGGTCGTGCCCGTGGTTGCGAGCAGCGGCCGGGGCATCGCTGAATTGCGCGAGCAGATGCTCGCGGCCCTCGCTGAACGGACGGAAATCAAGCCCCGCCTGTTTTGTCAGTTGCCCGGCCTGTTTCGCATTGAGGCCACCGGGTTGGCTGATTTCCTGGCCGAAACCTACCGGGAACGCCGACTGCAAGCCACAGCTGAAGCCTTGTTGCTGTTGAGCAATGAAAAGGCGCTGGCCTCGAGTTCAACTCATTACCCGCAACCGATCCAGGACGCGGTCGCGGCGGCGCGCAAGCGGCTCGATGCCGCGAACGTGGATTGGCGGGGTGCTCCCATCGAGTGGCGCTACGCGCGCGTGGCGGAAATCCAGCAGGCAGTCACCACGGAGGCCGCGCCACCGGGCCCGTCGTTCAGCGACAAACTGGATGGTGTGCTCACCCACAAAATCTGGGGCTCGCTGATCTTCCTCGCCATCATGGCGATGATGTTTCAAAGTATCTTCAGCTTTGCAGCTTGGCCGATGGACATAATGGAGGGCGCCGTGGGCTGGCTGGGCGGACTCGTGGGGGACCTCATTCCTCCGGGCGATTTTCGCGATCTCATGATTGTCGGGGTGTTCGGGGGAGTCGGGTCGGTCGTCGTTTTTCTTCCGCAGATTCTGCTGCTGTTCCTCTTCATCGGCCTGCTGGAGGACACCGGCTACATGGCGCGCGCGGCATTTCTCATGGACCGCCTGATGAGCAAGGTGGGGCTGCACGGCAAGAGCTTTATCCCGATGCTCAGCTCTTTTGCTTGTGCGATTCCCGGCATCATGGCCACGCGCACGATCGAAAGTCCCAAGGACCGGCTGGTCACCATTCTCGTCGCTCCGCTGATGAGCTGCTCGGCGCGGCTGCCGGTTTACACGCTGTTGATCGGGGCATGCATTCCGGAGCGCGTCTTGTGGAATCTGAACTACGAACTCAATCTCGGGTTCACCAAGTTCAACCTGTTCGGTTTCCTCGGTCTGCGCGGCCTAACCATGCTGGGGATGTACCTGCTGGGCATCGTGGTGGCACTGATGATGGCGTGGCTGTTCAAGAAGACATTGCTCAAGGGCGAGACGCCACTGCTGATCATGGAGCTGCCGCCCTACAAACGTCCCCTGCTCCGCGTGGTGGTGCGACATATGTGGGACCGCTCAAAAATCTTTCTGCGCCGCGCCGGCACGGTGATTCTCGGGATCAGCATCCTGCTATGGTTTTTGAAGACGTATCCCACCAGTCGGGACATTGAGAATCAGTACGCGGGCAAACGCGAGGCCATTGCAACGGCAGCCACACCCGGCACCATGAGTGCCGATGAGCAAGCTGAACGCCTGGCGGCCTTGGACAAGGAAGCGCAAGGCGCGCGACTGCGGCACAGTTTTGCCGGACGCATCGGCCACGCGATTGAACCACTGATCGCTCCGCTCGGATTCGACTGGAAGATCGGCATCGGCATCGTGGCTTCCTTCGCCGCCCGCGAAGTGTTTGTCAGCACCATGTCCACGGTCTATAACACCGGTGAAGACCCCGAAGAAGCAGACCTGGCAAAAGTGTTGCAGGAGCAAACGCGTCCTGATGGCACGCCCATCTATACGTTGACGACGGGCCTGACGTTGATGGTGTTTTATGTGTTCGCGCTGCAGTGCGTGAGCACGGTGGCGGTGGTGCGACGGGAGACAAATTCCTGGAAGTGGCCGGTGTTCCAATGGCTTTACATGGGCGCCCTGGCCTGGGTGCTGGCGCTGTTCACGCGATTGTTGGCGCAGGCGCTCGGGTGGTAACCGGCGCCGGGGCCGGGCGGGCTTTCACTCGGATTCCCCGTCCCGTCCAGCTAGGTCCGTTTCTCCGCGTGACAGCCCGTTTCCACCGGCCTAGACTCCGCCCAGTCCCACAACGCACCTCGAATGAAACCGCTGCTGCCCATTGCCGTTTCGTCCTTCGCCATGCTTGCCTCACTCCGCGCTGCCGCGCCCTCGCTGGCGCCCGACCTGATCATCCTCAATGCCACGATCCACACCATGGACGCTGCTCGGCCTTCGGCCGAAGCTGTCGCCGTTGCTGGCAATCGCATCGTGGCCATCGGCTCGACGGCCGAACTGCGGCCCCTTGCTGGAGCGAAAACGCGGGTGATTGACGCCGGAGGCAAATCCGTTCTACCCGGCTTCAACGACGCGCACGTGCATTGGCTCACTGGTGGATTCTCAATCACCAACGTGAACCTGCGGCCGGCCAAATCGCCGGCGGAGTTCGCGCGATTGATCGGTGATTTTGCGAAAGGTCTTTCCAAGGGCCGTTGGATTCTCGAGGGCAGCTGGGATCATGAAAACTGGCCGGGCACGCCGCTGCCGACGCGGCAGTTGATTGACTCGCTCACACCCGACAATCCCGTCTTCGTCAACCGCCTCGACGGACACATGGCTCTGGCCAACAGCGTTGCCCTCAAACTCGCGGGCATCACAAAAGACACCAAGGAAGTTCCTGGTGGTCTCATTGTGCGCGATGCCAATGGCGAACCCACCGGCGTGCTTAAGGACGCGGCGATGAGCCTCGTGGAGAAAGTAATCCCGCCGCCGACGTGGGACGAAAAACTGGCGGCAGCCCGCGCCGCCACGGCGTACGCGGCGTCGGTCGGTGTCACCAGTGTGCAGGACATGTCTGCCGGCGACGATGTCGGGCTATATCAGCACCTCCTCGAACGTGGTGAACTCAAGACGCGCATATACGCCATGCGCTCGATCGTATCGTGGGAAACGCTCGGCAAGACTGGGGTGCGCGCGGGATTTGGCAATCCCTGGGTCCGGCTCGGCGGCCTCAAGGGTTTTTCCGATGGCAGTCTCGGCTCCACGACGGCCCTGTTCTTCGATCCTTACAATGATGCGCCGGACACGCGCGGACTGCTCTTCGATCAAATGTTGCCGGAAGGTAGCATGCTTAAACGCGTGCTTGGCGCAGATAGCGCGGGTTTGCAGGTGATGATCCACGCCATCGGCGACAAGGCGAACGCTGTGATCCTCGATTTATTTCAAGAGGTGGTAAAAGCGAATGGCCCACGCGACCGGCGCTTCCGCATTGAACACGCGCAGCACTTGCGCGCTGCAGATATTCCGCGCTTCGGCCGCCAGCAAGTCGTCGCCTCCATGCAGCCCTACCACTGCGCCGATGACGGCCGCTGGTGCCGCAAGCGCATCGGCGCGGAGCGATCCAAGGGCACGTACGCCTTTCGCACGCTGCTCGATTCCGGCGCGGTCTTGGCCTTCGGTTCGGATTGGACCGTGGCCCCTCTAAATCCCATGGAAGGCCTCAAAGCCGCAGTCACCCGCCAGACGCTTGACGGCAAAAACCCGGACGGCTGGGTGCCGGAACAGAAGATCACGCTTGATGAGGCGATCCACGCTTTCACGGTCGGCTCGGCCTACGCTGAGTTTCAGGAAAAGCTCAA
>Ga0315912_10001138_pt1 | contig 35214 bp, 28 predicted proteins | sample VfabasoilMG_FD_204469 | JGI IMG/M metagenome (GOLD analysis project Ga0315912, IMG submission 204469) | Garden soil microbial communities collected in Santa Monica, California, United States - V. faba soil | ecosystem: Environmental > Terrestrial > Soil > Garden | place: USA: California... | reverse complement strand
TACCTGACTTCTTCCAAGGGACAGGATGAACTGGCCCGTGCCATCTACAATGCTTTTAAAGCTTACAAACATTCCATCGATGGAGGACAACCCGCAGGATCGGAAGCGCGAAAAGCGGATCCGGAACCTGTGAAAGAAGAAAAACCTGTAAGTCAGCAAAAGGAAGTGGTTGTACCGAAGGAGCAAAATCAAAAGGAAGTAAAAAAAGATCCGGCGCCTTCTTCGGATACGATGGAAGCAACAGCCCATACGGAAGTCAAGGTACCATCAACGGAAAAGGCCAAGCCTGCGGAAAGCGCCGTTTCAACGACCGGAGAGCTGTTTTATTCCGTGCAGATCTTAACCTCGCCGGGTTCCCTGAAAAATACCAATCCGAAGTTCAAGGGTGTGGAAGTCTGGGAAGACAAGGTGCCCGGCATGTTTAAATACTGCACAGGCAAACTCAAGAGTTTTAGCGCGGCCATGTCCCTTCAGAAAGAAATGAAAGCCAAAGGTTTCCAGGACGCTTTTGTAGTGGTGTACCGTAACGGACAAAGAATAACTTTGCAGGAGGCAAAACGCATTGCCGCCAATTAATAGTTCAAGACATTTTTATGAAAGTATCCAAAGAAGGAAAGATCGGTTTTATCGTTATTGCGGGAATAGCCTTTCTTTTCTGGGGGATTAATTACCTGAAGGGAAGAGATTTCTTTACGAGCCAGAAGCTGGTCTTCGCCATCTACGATAGGGTAGACGGGCTGAGCCGTTCCAATCCCATCCTGGTGAATGGATTGAAGGTAGGGACCATAAACAGCCTCATGCTCATGCCCGATCATTCGGGAAGAATATTGGTAGCCATGCATATTGAAAACAAGATGCATATCCCGAGAAATTCCGTGGCACAGATTTACTCAACGGATATCCTGGGAACAAAGGCCGTCCAGCTTTTGCTTGGCGACAGCAAGGAAGAAATTCAGCGCGGTGACACGATGGTGTCTTCCATACAGAAAAACCTCACCCAGGAAGTCAGCGAACAAGTGGCACCCATCAAGGAAAAAACAGAAAACCTGATTGCCTCCCTGGATTCCGTGCTGGGTATTATGCGTTCGGTCTTCAATGAAAAGACCAAGGCCAACCTTCGTGAATCGTTTGAAAGCATATCTGCTTCGCTGAAGTCGCTGGCCAACATCACCGGAACCATGGACACCGTCATCATGCGGGAAGGCCGTCTTCGCGTCTTGTTTAAAAACCTGGAATCCATCACCGGCAACCTGAGCAAGAACAATGAGAAGATCACCCATATCATTGATAATTTTTCTTCCATCTCCGATTCGCTGGCCAAGGCAAACGTGGCCGCTACGCTGGAAAATACCCGCAAGACCCTGGAGCAGACCAATAAGCTGTTTACAGGAATCAACCAGGGCAAAGGCACTTTAGGCCAGCTGGCGGCGAACGATTCCTTATACACCAACATGAATAACACCGCCCGCGACCTGGATCTTCTCCTCAAAGACTTTAAGGCAAACCCCAAGCGGTATGTAAGTTTTTCTGTTTTCGGCGGTGGCGGCAAGAGCAGTTCAAAGCAGGCTAAAACGAAATGATCAAATGATCGCGCAGCTGATTTTCCTCGTACTCGTAGTTGCCGGAACCTGGCTGTTTGCGCGCAATGTCAGGAAGATCAGCCGCAACATTAAATTAGGGAAAGACCTGGATCGCAGCGACCGGCCCGGAGAACGCTGGATGACGATGATCCGGGTTGCGCTGGGACAATCGAAAATGGTCGTTCGCCCGGTAGCCGGTATCCTGCACTTTTTTGTGTATGCAGGTTTCATCATCATCAACATCGAAGTCCTTGAAATTATTATCGACGGCCTTGCCGGAACACACCGTGTATTCGCCCCGTTTTTAGGTCCGCTCTATGATTTCCTGATCGGCAGTTTCGAAGTGCTGGCCTTCCTGGTGCTTTCCGGGTGTGTCGTTTTCCTATTGCGCAGAAATGTGGTCCGGCTAAAACGTTTCTGGAGCCTGGAGATGACGTCCTGGCCGCGCTCCGACGCCAACATCATACTCATAACAGAAATTGCCTTGATGACGGCTTTTCTCACCATGAATGCCGCCGATCAGATACTGCAGAGCAGGGGAGCGGAACACTACATCCGGGCCGGCACATACCCGGTGAGTAATTTCCTGGTGCCGGCATTCACGTCCTGGTCCGATGCCGGGCTTGCCGGCCTTGAACGATTCTGCTGGTGGTTTCATATCGTTTTTATTTTCGTCTTCCTGAATTATGTGCCGTACTCCAAGCACTTTCATATTTTCCTGGCTTTTCCGAATACCTGGTATTCCAACCTGGAGAAGAAAGGAAGATTTACGAACATGCCTTCCGTCACGCAGGAAGTGAAGCTCATGCTGGATCCGGCTGCAGCTGTTCCCGAAGGCTATCAGCCTCCCGCCGGATTCGGCGCCAAAGATATTTACGATCTTACCTGGAAGAACCTGATGGACGCCTATTCGTGTACAGAGTGCGGCCGTTGTACGAGTGTGTGCCCTGCCAACCAAACCGGGAAATTATTATCGCCGCGAAAAATCATGATGGATACCCGCGACCGCCTGGAAGAAGTCGGGAAACAGCTGGACAAAAACGGCAACGGTTTTCGCGATGAAAAAAACCTGTTCAGTTATATCACGGAAGAAGAACTATGGGCCTGCACGAGCTGCAATGCCTGTACGGAAGCCTGCCCGGTGAATATCGATCCCCTGGCCATCATCGTGGAAATGCGCAGGTATCTCGTGATGGAGCAAAGCAAGATGCCCGCAGAGATCCAGATGATGCTTACGCGTGTGGAGAATAACGGCGCCCCCTGGCAGTTTGCCCAGGCGGACCGTTTTAAATGGGCAGAGTGATTAACTCTGCGCTTTTGCGTCTCTGCGGTAAAAAAAAACAACCGCAAAGGCGCAAAAACGCGGAGATGCGCAGCGATTATTAATGGACAGTAACCTGTAGACGTAAGAGCCAGATGGAATTCAAAATAGACACAGTCGCTGAATACGCCGCCCGGGGAGAATCGCCCGATGTGCTTTTTTGGGTGGGTTGTGCCGGTAGTTTCGATGAACGTGCGCAGAAGATTACCAAAGCTGTTGCAAAGATTCTATTTAAAGCCGGTGTGAAATTTGCCGTGCTGGGAACAGAAGAAAGCTGCAACGGCGATCCTGCGAAGCGTGCGGGGAATGAATTTCTTTTCCAGATGCAGGCCATGACGAATATCACGGTTATGAACGGTTATGGAGTTAAAAAAATCGTAACGGCCTGTCCGCATTGTTTTAATACATTGAAGAATGAATACCCTGAATTGGGAGGCGAGTACGAAGTGCAGCACCATACCCAGTTAATCCAGCACTTGATTAATGAAGGCAGGTTGAAGGTGGAAGGCGGCTATTTTGCAGGCAAGCGAATTGTTTTTCATGACCCGTGTTACCTCGGTCGCGGCAACGGTGTTTACGAAGCGCCGCGAGCCGTTATTGAAAAACTGGATGCGGCCCTCGTGGAGATGAAGCGTTCGCGTGCGAATGGATTTTGCTGCGGTGCCGGCGGCGCACAGATGTTTAAGGAGCCTGAAAACGGTCACAAAGATGTGAACGTGGAACGTGCCGAAGAAGCGCTGGCATTGAACCCGGAAGTTATCGCCGTGGGTTGCCCTTTCTGCATGACCATGATGACTGACGGGGTCAAGCATTTCAATAAAGAACAGGAAGTGAAAGTAATGGATGTGGCCGAGCTGATTGCAGCTGCTCCCGAATTATAGTGGGTAGTTGGGAGCATTGAGTAGTGAGTAGTGAGCTGTGAGTTAGGACTTGGCAGGAGCCCGGTTTTGTTTAGCGGTTTTTAGCTTCGGGCATACAGGGCGTCGTACTCTTTTACCGTATCGTTGGAATCCCTGTACGTAACGACCATGTCGGCCAATCGGAATCCCTGGCTTCTTAAGAAAGCGTCTACTTCATAATATTGGCAGGAGTTTTCATACATGGAATGGTTATTCATTTCTGCCAGTACAAAATCCGTCTTTTTCAGTGTTTCTATGCCGTGTCGTAAAATCATCAGTTCCGTTCCCTGCGTATCGATTTTAATGAGCAGGATTTCGCCGGCTTCCCGGGCTGCATCATCCAGCCGCATCGTCTTCACTTTTTCAACAGACACTTCGGATACGGATTTCTGAAAAGCAGCGGTCTCTTTTTGCAACTCTTCCGGCCGCGAAGCAAGCAGGGAAGAAGACAGGAAATTGGCGCTGATATGAAAGTCGGCTTCCCCTTCCCGGTCGTAGCAGGCGATATTTTTCAAGGAAGCGTTGGGAAGGTCCCGGATGGTATCCTGGGCTTTATGAAACATGGCTTTTATGGGTTCAAATCCCACGACTGTACATTCCGGAAAATTCTTAGCAAAGAAACGTGTGGTAGAACCGTCGTTGGCGCCCAGGTCAAGTATATATTTGCCTTTTGTAGTACAACCGCTTTTTCGTATGACACGGATGGTACGGAAAAGATGCTCGGAGGAATGCGAGGTGAGTATGTCCTTAAACGGTATAAAGAAACGTTCGTTTTTTCTGAAGGGAGAACTGATCGCTCGTAACAGGCCAAGAAGGGTCTGCTTCATATGGAATAATTCAGGATTGTAATGCGGAGCCCAAAGTATGGAATTTCAATAGTCTTTACAATGACGGATATTTACCTGGCCGTTTTCATGCAACGATATTTATTGTAGATTTATACATCAAATCACACCCCATGACATTCAAGTATTCCTTCCTTTTCCTGGCATTCGCCGGACTTGTCCTTGCATCCGGTTCATGTAAGAAGGTAAAACCCGCGGCACCGGAAGCCTCGACATTGGATTCCACGATTATGCCTCCCATATCGGTCCTTTACGTGCCTGTTCAATACCGTGTATCCGGATTTGAAGCGCTGATCAATTCAAAAATCCAGGGAACTTTTATTAAGAAATGGATGAACCTGAATGACAAAGGTGACAGCCTCCATCTGCAGATTTCCAAGATGAGAAGGGTGACCTTGAAGCGTGTGGACAGGACCATGTTCATTGTGGTGCCTTTGAAGATATCGGGTGTCGTGCGTGCCAGAATGGCCGGCATAAAAATCAAGAATGAAACGCCCGTTGTGGCGGAAGTCAATATTCACCTGGCTATGGATCTTCGGATGGACAGCACCTGGGATATTGTCTCCCGGTCCCGGATTGAGAAGATTGAATGGATCCGGGAGCCCAAGCTGAAGCTTGCTTTTGTGAACCTGAACCTGCGTGGACCCATTGAAAAAATTCTGGAGAACAAGGAAGAGGCCGTCATTAAAAAAGCGGATGAAGCGTTGAAGAATGTCATCAACACCAGCCAGGTTGCTTCCGACATCTGGCGCGACATTCAGCTGGCTCACCGCATCAATCAGAAGGGCGTACAGATCTGGCTGAAAGCGTATGGTGTGGATCTCAAAGGTACTTTGCAGGAAACAGAACCGGATCTCATCAGTTTGTTGTTTGAATTGAAGACCATTACCCGCATTTATTTTGAAGGCGATTCCATTCCGCCCTCCAATCCCGTGCTTCCGGTTTTTCACAGGATCGAGGCGAAGAGCGACAGCCTGAATATTTATGTCCATTCCCTGTTGCGGTTTGAAATGATCAATAAACTCCTCCAGAATGAACTGGAAGGAAAGGAACTCGCAGCTAAGGGATTCGCCACAAAGATTAAAAAGGTGCGGGTTTATGGAACACCCGCCGGGCTGGCGGTGGAACTGAATGTGAAGGGCGATATCAATGGAACGCTCTATGTAAAAGGAACGCCGGCCTATGATTCTGCAACATCCACGTTTACCATGAAGGACTTTGATTTTGACCTGAGCTCGGAAAATTCGCTGCTGAATACTGCCGATTGGTTATTGCATTCATCCGCGCTGGACCTGGTGAAGGAAAAACTCCTGATCAATATTACGCCGCTTGCTTCCAGGCTTCCCCAGATCATCTTTAAAGCCATTGAAAAAGGAAAGACAGGAGAGAAAATCGACTTCTATGTAGACACACTGGCTCTTCAGCCTTTGGCCATATTGCCTACGCGCGACAATCTTCAGTTGCTGATCAATGCAAGGGGACGCGCAGCCGTGTTGTTAAACGACCGGTTGTTTAACAAAAATGATACGACTTCCAGCACGTTAAGTGTCCGGCCATAGGCTCAGATTCCGGATGGTTGGTTGAGATCGCTACAGTGCCGTCAACTGGATCCGGGCCTGGAAAATCTGAACGGCTCCGTCCAGGTGAAACCGGCCGAGCATACCGTACCCGTAAACAAATTCCATCCGGACCACCTTTGACATATACCAGTTTACCATGGGAGTAATACGCCAGAACCGTCCGCCTTGTATGGATCCGTCATTCAAATCCAAAACGGAAAACCTGAGCACGCCTTCCCATTCTCCCCAGCCACCTTTAAACACCGGTTTGCTTACCGGTACATAGGAAAACATGCTGCCAATAGCCTGGTACGGCCTCTTTGTTTTGGTGAAGAGATAGGTAAAGACCACATCTCCGCCAACAAATGTATGATCCTCGGAACTAGCAGCGTTGAACTGGTGCATCATCACTTCAGAACCGATCAACACTCTCCCTGTACTGTAATACATTTCCGCTCCTACATGGCTTGAATGATCAGCCTGGAAAGATCCCGTGTTGATGATTTGGGGCGCAGGATTGGATTCGGGCCGTGATTTCAGCGTGATCTTTCCGTTCACGGGATCTCCATACCTGAAGTTGCCTGCAATATGAAGCACCTTGTTAGTTTCCTTGTCGTAAACAGGGAGAATACCAATCCTTGCATCCAGCTGCCAGGCATAGGTCGAAAACGACTGGCCTTTGGAAAGAACATCATTGAAGTATCCCAGGTTCCAAAATAGTTTGGATTTGGGAAGCATGCCATAGAATTTGACGCCATCCGCCAGTATCGGAATTACGTCCAGCGCCATTTGCCTTTCTGCTGTCCAGGGAAAATGACCGTTCATAACCTTTACCATGGAATAACCTTCCTTGGTGCGGCCGACGAAAATATGTCCGTGCAGTTCAGGTACCCCGACGGTGATCCCGGTTTCACGCAACAACCAGGTCTTATTATCGCCATCGTACATAAACCCGCTTTTCCATGCAAGGCTTCGTTTCGTTTTAAAAACTCCGCTGGCCATGAGCCTGAAATCCCTTGTTTCCAGCTTGGTTTTCATTTCCAAACCAGCAGAATCCATCTGTTGTCTGAATTCCGCGCTTTGACTGTAACCTGCATAATCTAAAATGTAACCAAAGCCAACGCGAAAGGTGGTGTAGGTACCTTCAAATTCGTTGGGCTGCAATTTTCGTTGCAGGTAATCTTCGGGTGCTACCTCCAAAAGCAACCCTGTGGTGCCGTCCGGAACAATTTTTTTGGCCGTGTCTTCCTGGGCATTCGAGGTCAGCGGGCAAATGAGCATAACAGCCACGAACAAGCCGGCCAGGTGGCCTATTCTTAAAAGGAACAGATTCAGACTATTCATAAATGTTATAAGTTCTTAAAAGATAAAGGCATGAAAAACGATCGATGGTTGATTCTATCCTCCATCAATCGTCTTCCCGAAAGCGTCATCGATTTTCAGGATGAATCCTTAAGGCTTTTGCCCTGTCATGGAAGCCGGATCCATGATTTTCCGAATCTGTTCCTCCGTGAGCAATTTCTTTTCACGGATCAGCTCGAGGATACCTTTGTTGGTAAGCAAAGCTTCCTTGGCAAGCTCCGTAGTTTTTTCATATCCCAGCACGGGGTTGAGTGCAGTCACAATCCCCACGCTTCTATCCATGTAGTGTTTCAGCGTTGCGGAATTCGCTGTAATACCGTCGATGCAGTTTTTCCGGAACAAAGGCATGGATTTATAAAAAAGCGCCTGTGATTCCATGATGGAAATTGCGACGACCGGTTCGTAGGCATTCAGTTGCAGAAGTCCATCCTGGGATGCGATCGTCACCGTTACATCGTTACCGATTACTTTAAAACATATTTCATTCATTAGCTCGGCCATTACGGGATTTACTTTTCCCGGCATAATGGAGGAACCGGGTTGCATGGCGGGCAGGTTGATTTCAAAAATCCCGGCGCGCGGACCGGAGGCGAGGAAAATTAAATCGCTGCTGATTTTCGAAAGCGTAACGGCCAGGTTCTTATACGCGGAAGAGAACATCACGAATGCCTGCATGCTGCTGGTGGCGGCGATCAGGTTATGGCTCAGCACCATGGGTTTACCGGTAATCTGAGCCAGGTGCACGGCACATTTTTCAGCATAACCCGGGCTGGCAGTTAATCCCGTACCGATAGCCGTCGCACCCATGTTTTCTTCGTACAGGTATACTTCCGATTTACGCAAGGCGTCGATGGCTGCATCCAGCTGTGAACCGAATCCATGGAATTCCTGGCCGAGCGTCATGGGGACGGCATCCTGGCCTTCGGTACGGCCCATCTTCAACAGGTCTTTAAACTCGTCTCCTTTTTTATGGAATGACTGAGCGAGAAATTCCGCTTCCCTGACTACTTTGTCATTGTGAAGCAGCAGCGCTACGTGAATGGTGGTAGGATATACATCGTTGGTAGATTGTCCCATGTTTAAATCATCATGGGGTTCAATAAACTGGTATTCTCCTTTTTTATGGCCGCTCATTTCCAAGGCGATGTTGGCCAGTACTTCATTCGCATTCATGTTGGCGGAAGTGCCGGCGCCACCCTGGTACAGATCTACCAGGAACTGATCGTGGTACTTTCCATCGATAACAGCCTGGCAGGCTTTCGTAATGGCATCCAGTTTTTCTTTTGGCATACGGCCAACATCCGTATTCGCACGGGCGGCAGCCAGCTTGACCATGGCATAAGCACGTACATAATCGGGGTAAAATTTAGTCGTCACGCCGCTGACCTGGAAATTCTCCAGGGCACGCATGGTCTGCACACCGTAATAGGCATCGGCGGGAATTTGTTTTTCTCCCAGGAGATCTTTTTCAGTGCGTGTCTGACCTTGCACACCCGTAAGGGTAGCCGACAGCGCAAGGCAACAGAGCGGAATAAATTTCAGTGTTTTCATGGTTATAGATTTTTGTACTTGGTTTGTTTTTTCAGGTGTTTGGTATTCTGTGAAAGATACGTGTTAGAAGAATACGGTCTGCTTAGCAGGTCCGTGAATGACTGGTATTATGCAAAGGTATCACGGATTGTACATCATTTTTGCCAGCGCTTTTTTCAGGTCAGGAGGACTTTTTTTACGAGCCAGTTTCATGGTATATGCTTTCTTGCAGACAGCAACAGCAATTTCAAGTGAGATTTTCCGGATCGCATGAAGCGGGGGATACAATGCGCCTTCCATGATATCTTTTTCCTGAACGAGACGTGCCAGTGTTTTCGCCGCTGCCAGGAAGAATTCATCCGGAATGCGCCTGGCTTTACAGTAAACCGCACCCAGTCCGATACCCGGAAATACATAGGCGTTATTCCCCTGTCCCGGACGATAGACCTGGCCATTCAGTTTGAATTTTCCAAAGGGACTGCCGCTTACAAAAACAGCTTTCCCGTTACTCCAGGTGTACGCTTGTTCTGCTGTGCATTCGGCTTTGGAAGTGGGATTGGAGAGGGCAAACAGCACGGGGCGATCCCTGTTCGCGCTCATCTTTTCAACTACTTCCTTCGTAAAAGTGCCACTCACGCCCGTGGCTCCGATCAGTACATGAGGCTTAAGCGCATCGATGGCTTCCGGCAAGTTGAGCTGTTTGAAATCATGGGCATAGGGAAGGTTATGTTCCAGCAGGTCTTTCCGGTCTTTTACCACGAGTCCATGGATGTCGGAAAACCACAAATGTTTGAGGGCCTCTTCCCGCATCATTCCTTCTTCCATAAATGCGGAAACCATGAGGTCGGCAATACCTGTAGCCGCCGAACCTGCGCCCAGGAAAAGGATTCGTAAATCTTTGAACGCGTCTTTGGTGATGCGCGTAGACGCGTATACGCCGGCCAGTGCCACTGCAGCCGTTCCCTGGATGTCGTCATTAAAACAGAGCACCAGGTTTTTGTAGGTATTCAAAAGGGAATAGGCATTCGGCGTCAGGAAATCTTCAAACTGGATAAGTGCATCCGGGTATTTCTTTTGCACGGCCCTGACGAATTCTTCGACCAGGTTGAAATAGGCTTTTCCTTTAATCCGTTTGCGGGGATAGCCCAGGTATAACGGGTCCCGGAGAAGTTCTTCGTTGTTAGTGCCCACATCCAGCATCACAGGCATGCACTGTTCCGGGGAGATACCTGCGCAGGCTGTATACAAAATCAATTTGCCGATCGGGATGCCCATGCCGTTCGCGCCGAGGTCACCGAGGCCGAGTATCCGTTCCCCGTCGGTAATCACGATGACCCGTATATCTTTTTCGGGCCAGTTATCCAGGATTTTCAGCAGGTTCCCTTTGTCATCGGGCGTGATGAAAAAACCCTTAGGTTCCCGGGCTATATGTGAGAATTCTTTGCAGGCTTCCCCCACCGTTGGGGTATAAATAATGGGCAGGAGTTCCTCGATGTGGTGTATCACCAGGTAATAAAAGAGACTTTCGTTGCGCGACTGGATAGAAGACAGGAGCATGTATTTGTCCAGGTCTTCAGGCATGAGCCGGAGACTCTCCATCACACGCCCGGCCAGCTGCGGCAGGCTTATAACCGAATAGGGGAGCAGTCCCTGCAGTCCGTATTTCTTCCGTTCTTCCCGGGTAAAGGAAATCGATTTGTAAATCTTTTTGTCGTGCAGTATTTCAAATCCTTTTTTCATAATCGAAGAGGTACTATCCAGAGATTTTTCTCAAAGAGCAACTGCGGAAACCAGGAAGCCGGTGAGGATGGCAACGACGGTGGTGACGAGTCCGGGTAACATAAAACTGTGATTGAGCAGGTACTTTCCGACTCGCGTGGTGCCCGTCTTGTCAAAATTAACCGCGGCAATCGCGGTCGGGTAGCTGGGAATAAAAAAATTCCCGTTCACAGCCGGGTACATGGCAATCAAGTGGGCAGGGAGTAAACCGAGTTTGATTCCCAGCGGCATAATGGCTTTCACCGTAGCGGCCTGGCTGAACAGCAGCGATGACATAAAGAAGAGGGCGATGGAGAATACCCACGTATGTTGCGCGACAATGCCCTGCAAACTGGAAGTCAGGAAAGCTTCGTTGGCGGCGATAAACGTATTGCTCATCCAGACGACGCCGAAAATGCTGACCACGGCTTCCGTACCGGCGCGGAAAATACTGCTCTTGGCAATTTCCGTGGCCTTCGCTCCCCCGAGGTATACATTGAACAGCACCACGCTGAGCATAATGAGTTCAATGGATTCTATCATGCCGATTTTTCTCCATTCGGGCATCAACCCAAACAATACAATACTGGCCACACCCAGCAGGAAAATCACTACGGAAAGTTTTGCTTTCGCGGAATAAACCTGGTTGCCGGTTTTTGCCGTGCCTTCCAGGGCGGCTTTAAAAGCCGGGTCCTTCATCTTTTCAAGAAAGACAGGGTCTTTATCGAGATCTTTTCCCAAAAAGTTTGCGATGATAGCTCCGGCCGTGATGCCTATAATCGAAGCAGGGATTGTCACTTTCAGGATATCTACCAGGCCAAATACATTGCCGGGAATTAGCGCCAGCTCGCTCATCATCGCTACGGTCGCCGCTGTGATCGGGCTGGCCGTAATTCCAAATGCGGCGGCGATGACGGAAATGCTCATCGGCCTTTCCGGACGTACGCGCGTCTTGGCAGCGACTTCTGAAATGATGGGCAGCAAGGAATAGCTGATATGTGCCGTGCCGGCCAAAAAGGTGAAGAAAAAAACCACGAACGGACCAATGAAGGTGATGGATTTCGGGTTTTTCCGGATGATCCTTTCGGCCAGGCTTACCATGTAATCCATGCCCCCAGAAACCTGGAGGGATGCCGCCGCCGTTACGACGCATAAAATAATAAGCATCACTTCAATCGGAGGCGCCCCTGCCTCCAGGTTAAACAGGTAGACGTAGATAAGGGTTCCCAGCGCTCCCATGATGCCGAGACCGATACCTTTCAGCTGCGCCCCGATAAGAATGAGGGCCAGCAATACCGCCAGTTGTAACCAGAACATACGACCGGCACCAATTAAAATTCAAAGAAATATTTTTGCAGATCTTTCTTATCCTTTGATTTGGTAAGACCGAGCATAAGGAGGATGCGTGCTTTCTGCGGATTTAAATCGTCGCTGACGATCGTACCGAGTTTGTCGTCATCCACTTCATCTTTCAACACCACGCGGCCGGAAACACAACGCGTGGCACGGCAAACCACCACGCCTTTTTTTACCGCATTGTCAATGGCGTCGTAATACGCTTTGTTGAAATTGCCGTTGCCGACACCGGCGATGACAATGCCATCCACTTTTTCATTCACGAGGGCGTTAATAAGGGAAGGGTTTGCATCGGCATACATGTACACAATTTCAACCCGCGGAAGCCTGGTGAGACCGGTAATGTCAAAAGGAGTATTCTTGTCGGATTTGCGCGTGGAGCTGCTGTAATAAGACACTTTCGCATCGTACACCTGGCCGATCGCCCCGGCATTCGGCGCCAGGAAAGCTTCCATGTGCGTGGAACTGGTTTTCACAATATCTCTTCCGTCAAAAATACTTTCTGAAAAGACAACAACAGGTCCCCGTCCATTCGAGTTCGGACTGGCGGCAACCACGACGGCATCAAAGAGGTTCTTGGGTCCGTCGGCGCTGATGGCTGTGGCGGCACGCATGGAACCGGTGAATACAACAGGCTTATCACTGCGTAAAGTCAGGTTCAGGAAAAAAGATGTTTCTTCCTGCGTATCGGTGCCATGGGTGATGACAACGGCGTCCGCTTCATTCTTGGCGAAGATCTCGTTGATGCGGTTGTTTAACTTCAGCCATATTTCAATGCTCATATCCTGGCTGCCGATACTGGAGATCTGTTCACCGGTTACCTGGGCAAATTTGTGAATCTGGGGAACGGCATTGAGCAGCTGGTCAATCGGAAGGGCACCCGCTTTATAACCTGCCTGGTCGGCTGCTGTGCCGGCACCTGCAATGGTACCTCCCGTTGCAAGAATTTTTACACGAGGAAGACTTTGTGCCCGGGAGGCATAGGGGAATGCCAGTCCAAGTACACATAACATGACAACAAATTTTCTGAGGATGGATTTTGGTTTCATAAGGTTGGGTATTAAACAGGTTTTTATTGAGTTAAAAAAGTACTTCGCAATAAAGTCGGGGCGATACTAAAAGAATGGAGGCCTGATAAAAACGATAGCCAGGGTGAATTTTTATAGTTCCTGAGCCAGTGCTTCTTCAACAAGTCACGCCGTTGATTCCGGTTGAATGAGCAGCTATTTCAAACACGTCATAAATTTATGACATTTTCGGCAAAATTATCAGGCTTTAAATAAAAGAAGATAAACAGCTGAAAATCATAATATAACCAACAGTATCCCGAATGCGCTTAAGAAGCTTATATGGAAAAAGTTTTTTACTTACTCCCAAGCCTGTATTGTATTTTCAGCGAAGTACGGTAAGCCGTTGCCGGTCGGTTTACATCGGCATTGTCCCAGACCGCTAACTCCGGGTAAAGGTAAAAATGGTCAGCGATTGGAAACTGGCCCACGAGAACGAAAGAATGCTGATCGTCGGCGTCAAATTGCATACCGGCCTTCAGCATGTATTTGTCTGAAGTGTTAAACCGGGTTCCGACCAGAATCTGGGATGTATAATGTCCCATTGCGCCGGATTCATAACCATTCAACGATTCGAGGAACAGATAACGCTCACTGAAGAAGCGTAACCTGAGTTGAAATGCGACGTTCCGTTCCGTAAGATTCGGATCGAAATCGGGCTTGGGATTAAAATCGCCCGAATTGTCAAAACCCAGGCTGCCAAATGACAGTCCCATACCGGCGCCAAAGCCTCTTCCGTCGTATTGTGCGCGCGGGCTTATTCCCACTAACGTGTGCCTGTAGCTGCTGTTCTGCGAGGACGAGTTTTCCCTGCCAATAAAAACATTCAGGGAGGTTGTGGTGTTTTGCCATTTATTGTAAACCTTCTTACGTTCCACGCCAAAGCCGCCCACATTATAGGTGTGTTCTACCTGCGTCGCATCACAAACATTGTAAGTGCTACCGTCGCATCCGGTGGCCGTATGACAGTTTATTTCTTCCATCCTGTCGAATTTACCAGAAAGGTAGGACAGGTTGAGAGCCGTATAACTTTCACCCATTACCGGGTCCTCCGGTTTTTTTTGACTCATCAGCAAAAAAGAAAGGAAGAAGAGGGCAGCATACTTTAACAGATTTTTCGAATAAAATTCCCGGTAAAGTATGTCAAGCAAACCAAGGCCCGCCAGGGGCAGGACTGCAAAAATCAAAACGGCATATTCATCGTTGGAAAACCAGGTCCGCGACTCCAGGGAAGCAAAAATCAACAAGACGGTAAAGAAAAATATCCGGTGATAGTCTTTACCCGGATTCAAGTCCCGGTTTATAAGTGCAGGCAGTACACTGCGGCGTTCATTGAGATACAACAAAAGGATAGCCAATGAAAAGAGCGCCGCGATTTTCCACTGAATGCCGGTTATACCCAGCCATCCCGTTGAAGCGGTATGGTACCGGACAAACTCTTCAAAAAAACGAACGGCCAGGTAAAGCACTACGGCCAGCAGCGTTCCTGAAGAAGGGGAGTTCCATCGAGACCTTGCTTTCCATACGGTCCAGGTAATGACAAGACAGGCCATGACAATATAAAACTGGTTCGGATGAACGGGCAGCGATGCGTCAGCATCGTATGGTATCATGCCGAGTTGTTCATGCAACCGGTAAACCTTACTTCCGGGACCGTACGTAATTCCCCAGGGTAAAGATGTGGTGGTGCCATGACAGCAACCGATACACAGGCAACCCAATCGCTGGATGGCCATACCGATGGGCAGTGCGAAAGCAAATAATCCAAGGATTGATGCTTTGCTTCCGGTTATCCTCCTTGCCACCCAGCTTCCGGCCAGGCCTCCTGCCAATACGCCGAGAACCGATTTGCCGGAATCAGCGGCCAGGTGGCCGTTGCTGAACAGCAAATTCCAGTCGGTTGCATCGAATGCAAAGAGTTTGCCCATGACCAGTACGGAAAGGAGTATTGTTGAAAGCGCCACTGCAAAGTCCCGGAAGGGGATCCGGGTTTTCTGTGCAGCGTGTGCGGCAAGAATGATGCCGGCAAGAATGGAAGCCAGGTAAAAGAGGTTATACAAAAACACTCCTTCGCCGGCTGTCGTGTGAAGATGTATCATGGTGTGTTCATTAGTGTGCGGTTTATTCTCTTTTTTCGCGCAAGGAATACCTGGTGCACCTCGGCCGCGCCGTTATTCCGGGTATACGATTTGCGCACGACATGTACCGTCTCGAAATGATTATGATCCAGCAGTTCCTTTATTGATTTTGCACTGTACCGGGAAACATACATTTTAGTCTTGCCATCGCTGCTTGCCTGGAACTCCGACCCCTCAGCATCCGATTCCGGGGTGCTGAGATATAGAATGCCGTCTGCGGGAAGCAGCCTGGCACATTCGGCCACCAGGCGGCTGCAGTCAGCGATGGAAAGGTAGGGGATACAAAAACCGATGACGATACCTTCGAATGGAGTAATGAAGGAATGAAGGTCCCTGCAATCCATTATGCTTACCGTGGCCGTGGGATTGTGAAGCTGCGCCAGCCGTACCATATTGGGAGCGATGTCAATGGCATGAAGGCGGAAGTCAGGCCGTTTGGTTAGCAGGTACCTTGTAATGTTTCCGGGACCGCAGCCAATTTCAAATATGGCAGGTGATTTTTTTTTAATAAGCCCGCAAAACAGATCATAGGTATCGTCATACAGCGATAAATCCATGAACTGCTGTTCGTATTCCGTTGCCAGGTTATTCCACGTAATGAAGTTGTTTTCGTAAGGATCCATGGTGTGTGAACAAAGAGGATTGAAAACCGGATACACGTACTGGAATGCCCTCACAAGATAAAAGAAAATTATCTGCCGGGAAGCCCTCTAAAAAAAAAGGATGGCGGTAAAAAGAAACCGGGAAGTTTGAAAGCTTCCCGGTCTGAATTGCATCGCTGTTGAATGGCTTTTAAAAACAGCACGGATTTATTTTTTACTGCCATGTCCTTTCGATGGACCTTGCTGAGGCTGATTTTTTCGGCCTTGTTCCATGGGTTGGGACATCGGTGAAGGATGCTCGAGTTTCTGAGGAATTTCCCGTTGGGGTTGAGGTGCAGCAGGCATCTTCTGTCCGTGAGGAGGCTGCGCTTCCTGTCTCCGCTGCATTTCACGTGGAGGCTGCGCTTCCGGGCGACGTTGCATTTCTCGCGAAGGTTGTGCTTCCTGGCGTCGTTGCATTTCGCGCGGAGGCTGAGCTTCCGGGCGCCGCTGCATTTCCTGCGGGGTATTTCCTCTTTCTTTTTGCACATTTCTTCCGTCAGGCTGACGAGCTGCATCGTTGTTTCGTTGTGCAGGTGCAGCCTGTTGGTTTTTCCCGGGTGAGGATCGTTGACGTTCGCTTTTTCCGGGTGCCGGTTGTTCCCGGTTAGGCTGCATGCGATTGTATTCTTCCCGCTTGGTGCGGGTATTATCCGGGGCGCTTACCTTTTCTTCACTGCGCCGCACAGGCTTTGCGGGGTCATACCTTTGATCTGTCGCTCCGTTTTCTCTCATCTTACTGCTTCCCGATGTGTTGTAGCGTGCGGGTATGCCACCGTTTGCTTCCAGCGGGGCCATTTTGCCGAGGTGTTGTTCGGCATCGGAGTAACGTGCCGGTGCAATACCTTTGCTTCCCGAAGATGTTATATCCGGCGAATAGACATTCACCGTATTCCCGGATATACCTGCACGGCTTGGCATCCTTCCGTCTTTTACATCATACACATCGACACGTTGATTGGATACACGTTCCACATCGCTGACACTCGGTCCGGATAAATAGGTGATGCCGTTTTGTACGTAGGTATTGCTTACAAAAGACGTCCGTGAAAGGTAGGTTACATTGACGGATGGCCCTTCGTAGTACCGGTAAAAAACGGGACTGTACATATAGGTGGGTTCAACAAACACCCACCAGTCAGCGGGTGGAGCATAACTGTTGTATGCTACGGAAAGACTGACGCCGGGTCCTAGCGGAGCCCAGCCTGCATATCCGCCGCCCCAGCGCCAGCTAACCCAGGCAGGAGCCCAGGTAGATCCCGGTATCCAGACCCAGCCATAGAAACCGTCATAGATCCAGCGACCATAGTGGAAGGGGGCCCAGCCCCATGCATAATCCGAGACCCACATATTTCCGTAGGATGTCATCACCCAGTGTCCTCCGGAATAGTAAGGACGGAAAGACGGTCCCATCTCAGGTACCCAGAAGTATCCATATGCCGGATCATCAACCCAGTAACCGTAGGGTGAAAGCGAGTTGTAAAAAATAGAGAAAGAAATGCTTGCGCCGGGTTGTGCGCCGGCCTTATCGGGCCGTGCAACCAAAAAGGTAAGGACGATGAGAAGGACTTTGCTGAAATTCATTACCACATTTTTCATGATTACTTTGTTTAGAGATTAGTCTTGTAAAATGATTCATGTGGTCAGATTTGAATGGTTGAATAGGCACATTCAAAAGTCATACCGAACTCCGGAACAACAGAAAAAAGGTGTGGTTTTCGCCTGATTTTGATGAAAAATAGCTGAAGAAAGTGACAATTTAAAAGTCAAAAGTCAAAAGGCACAAGAAAAGTTCAATAGTTCACAACAAATCACAAATCACAAGTCACAAGTTACAAATCACAAATCACAAATCACAAATCGCAAGTTACAAATCACAAATCACAAATCACAAGTTACAAATCACAAATCACAAATCACAAATCACAAGTTACAAATCACAAATCACAAATCACAAGTTACAAATCACAAATCACAAATCACAAATTACAAGTCACAAATTACAAGTCACAAGTCACAAGTCACAAATCACAAGCGACGACTCCTCACTTCATCCTGGCATAACAGATCCAGGTATAAAACAAAGCATCCGTTTTAAATGGAAGCAGTTGATCGGTCGACTCATTGAAAAGGGGAGGAGGTGTCGGATAGTTTTTTTCATCCCAGGCATCGCCCCAGCGCGTGGTATCGCTTTTGAAAACGGGCGGAAACTCCTGGTAAATATCCAGCGTACTTTTCAGGAAGGCAGCATCCTCGCTGTTGGGGAGGATGGTATGGGAAGTTTTTCTGTTACGCCAGGATGTAAGGATCGTTCGCAGCGTTCTTCGTTCCTCTTTGGGTTTGAATCCTGCATGTTGAAATGCTTTTTTCAGGCTGTAGCAGTCGCCCTGGCTGGCAGGGTAATTGTCTTCAAAAATAAATTGCCGGAAGCCCAGGGCTTTTCCCTGCTTCATTCTTTCGAAAGCATTCTGATGGTCATCAAAAAAAAGAATAGTTTGTTCCTTGTCTTCGAGTAGAGACCAGTCAATGGAAGCGAAATCTTTATCGAAATAATGTACCTTCTCTGAAATATATTCACGGATACCCAGGTTTAAATCGATGCTGTAAACTTTTGCTTCGGGAACGGCGTTTTCAATGAGCCATGTACCCTGGCCTTTCCAGATGCCGCTTTCAATGACATTTTTCGGATTCAGTTTCTTCAGCATATACCAGGTTGCAAACAGGTGAGGGGTTTTCATGCCTCCTTGGTTATCCTGTATGGGCTTTTTCCTATACAATTCTAAAAATTCGGGAATGGAATCCCTGATTTCGGGGTAGGTCCAGGGCGCCTGTCCGATTTGATTATCCTGCATTTCCGGAGTTGATATAAGTAAGTAAATGAATGCCGTTTAAAGCCGGTGAGTCATACCCGGATTTTCGAAGATAGGAATATTCCGTTTTATCAAACTTTTTCTATCTTGCTGAAAACTTACACACATGAACAAATATATACGCTGCCTGGTGCTGCTTCTTACCCTGTCTCCCTTCGCTTATGGGCAGATTACACTAACGAATGCCGACATGCCCTTGGCAGGCGATACCATCCGGTTCAGCGAGACCACCAATTTTGCCGGGCTTACGCCTGAACTTACCGATAGCAATTATGTCTGGGATTATTCCACGCTGGTGGCCACTTCCCAAACCGTGGATACGTTTGTCAGTGTAAATTCAACCGGCCTGTTTGCCTTATACTTTTTCGGCGCTTCGTTCGCCAAGAAGTCCAACACGCCTCCGCTCTCCCTGAGCGGCATTACGGTCGATTACCAGTATGATTTCTTCGGGAATAATGCAACAGCCTATACGCAGTGGGGGCTGGGTGCCAATGTATCGGGGTTGCCGCTGGGCCTGCCCAATACACCGAAGGATACCTTGTACCGGTTTCCGCTGAACTACCTGGATACCGGAAATACATCTTCCACATTTTCCGCTTCTGTTCCGGGGATTGGATATTACGGAGGTGAAAGAACACGGGTCGATACGGTTGACGGGTGGGGAACGCTCATTACACCATACGGGACTTACCAGGTACTGCGCGTAAAATCGGTGGTGAATGAAACGGATACGGTTTTCCTGACTTCCTTTGGTTTTGGCTTGTCGTTTCCTCTTCCTGAACGCGTAGAATACAAATGGCTGGCGAATGGAAAAAAAGTTCCGTTGCTGCAAATCAATACTTCCCTGGGTATCGTCAACCAGGTTATTTACCGCGACAGCCTTCGAAGCATTCTGACCGGTGTTCAAAGCCTTGCATCGGATTTCTCTTTGAACGTTTATCCCAACCCGGCCACCAGCCGGCTTTCGGTGGAGGCAATGCCGGGTTTGGAAATAAAAACCATGTACTTATTCAATGATTGCGGGGAAAGACTGGACGAAGGAATGTGTAATTCAAACAACCGGACGGTTCAGTTCGATGTGTCTCGGCTGGCACCGGGAATTTATTTTCTGAAAGCGGAAACCAACAGAGGTGAAATAAACAGGATGTTTATTAAGCAGTAGGCAGTAAGCAGTTGGCAGTCGGCAGTAAGTAGTAAGCAGTAGGCAATAGCAGGACTTTATTTTTTTCTCTGTGTTCTCCGTGCAGTTTTCTCCGTTAGCTACTGATGAACTGTAAATAAATGCTTTCGTCATTCTGGAAGAAACTTGTTTCTGCGTAAAAGAATCTTTCGGATAAGCAGAAACAAGATGCTTCCAGCATGACAAGAGACGCGTGTAGCAGAGGTCATCCTTCGTTATTTAGCAGGATCCTGCTTCAACCCTCCGTGCGAAACAAAAAAGTCAACTAATTAATAGTTTTTGTTCTCAAGAGGTAGGAAACAAAATTCAAACGATTATCCGCTACAGTCAGGCTGAACTTTACTCCCTCTGTTGACTCGCTCAGTTTTTTTAGTTCTTCTGGCGTAAATTCATAACGCAACGTTCCGCTTTTTGCATCGTACTCCATGAGTTGCCATTTTCCGTTTACTTCGGCGCGGTAGCTTCCGATACCGGATAAATCATCGCTGATCCGAAATTCAAGGACCGGTGGAAATCCGGTAGCATTTGCAGATGGAACTGGCGTAATTACGGGTGGTGTCGTGTCCACCATCATGGCAAACCTGCCGAATTGCCGGGAGCGCGCATTCAGAAAATTATCATTCCATTCGCCACCCAGGGAGGTGAACTTATCGAAGTAATCCAGGCGTACCACTACGGCTTTATGCTTCAGGGTATCGGGCAGGTTTGTGGGGCGAAGACCTATGGTGATTGCTTCATTCAGCGGTTCGGTCGGATCGCCGATAGAAACCAATTTGGAATAAAAGCGTTCGTCTGCCGACGATTCTTCATTAATTGTCAGGTAGTAGGTATCGTAAACGGAATTCTTCGAAAGGATCACTTCCGCATTTGTTTTATGAATCGCGGCGCCCTGGGTGGGTGCCAGTTTAATATGGTCAGCGGGAGGAAAGCGGTAATGCACCTGCCCATAGGGTTGCGCGGAAAGAATATTGATTTTTAATTCGGAGGCATTTCCCGAAGCATCGGTTACCCTGAAAACCAGGTGATGAGATCGATCGTCGTCAAATGCTATATAACCGTTCCCGGTGTTCACGGTTTTTACAGGGATCAGCGGAGGTAAGCCGGGCATGCGAAAGCAACGGTATACCGTCTTTCCTTCTTCGTAGCGCCAGGCATAATCAATGCATGCATTCGCCGAACGGCTGGTGGAAAAATTAAATCGATCCATGGCGAGGGAATAAACGGGCTGGCTGTCACAAAGCAAAGAAATGGAGTAGATACCCAGTTCTGAACGGCTGTTATTAACATAGTCGACGGCTTCCAGGCCAAAGGCAATCGTGCCAAATACTCGAACGTAATCGGGGAGATCGACGAAATACATACCGTCCCTGAAGACGAGTGGGTAACTTACCGGCACATCCGACAACTCCACGATGCCGCTAAGCGGCTTAGGAAAAATCCTGAGACTTTTCAGTACGGGTGGAATGGTGTCCTTCACGGTAAACCCACATAAGAGCGGGTTGATGGGTTCTTCCGTTTTTTCATCGCGGATTTCAAAATGAAGGTGGGGACCCTCACTGGAGCCGGTATTTCCTGACCGTGCGATGACCTGGCCTTTTTTGACCTTTATTTTTTTCGGTTCCAGCAGTACATCGATATCAAAGGATTGCTTCGCCTCCTGTTCTTTGCGGCCGAACTTATCGATGTCGGCGCCAAAGGTTTTCAGGTGTCCGTAAACGCTTACAAGCCCGTTAGGATGTGTGACATAGATGGCCTTCCCAAAGCCCGTTGCCGAGATTTTAATGCGGGATACGTAACCGTCGGCCACAGCTTTTACGGGCATCCCTTCTTTTTCCCCGGTTCCGATATCGATGCCTGAATGAAAATGGTCGGGCCGAATTTCTCCAAAAGAGCCCTTTAAAATCAGTTCCGTATCGAGCGGATGGGTGAAATAATGCTGTGGATAATTGTTTGGCTGGCTAAACGAAGTCGCCCAGGAAAGGCAAAATAAAAAAGCCGGAAGACTTGGTTTCATGCGGCAATAATAGCTATTATTGCGTTTAACTTAAGGTTGGGCGCCTGTGCTCAGCGGGTTGATTTTCTTAACAATGCATGTTCGTAATTTAGGTTTCTATTCAATAACAAAGCGGTACCTGCAGGTTACATTTGATTAACGAATCAGGACCGGAAAAAAATACTGCTATGACGGAAACGACGCTCAATTTAGCGGAGCTTGAAAATCGGATTCAAAAATTAATATCTTTGCATAAAGAATTGAAGTTGAAGGCGGAAAAGCTTGATTCCGAGAATCAAAGGCTGAAGGAAGAACTAAAAGAGGAGAAGGAAAAAGCCCTGATGATGCAGGAGGGTTTCCGGAAGATGAAAAATGAAGAGAAGAATGTTGCCGGTGAGAACATCGGGCAGCTAAAAAAGAAGATAAACGATATTATCAGCGAAATTGACAAAAGTGTCATGCTGATTAATGAGCAGAGTAAATAAGTGAATCACCTCCATGGGAGAATTGTTATCCGTTAAAGTATCCATCGCAAACAGATCGTATCCGCTTCGGGTTTCCAAAGAAGAAGAGGAAAAGGTCCTGTCGGCCGCTCAATCCATAAATCAACGCATGAAGGAGTTTGAAGAAAACTTCGCGGTGAAGGATAAGCAAGACCTGCTGGCCATGTGTGCCCTGCAGTTCGCCTCCGAATCGATGGGTCCGGCAAAGAATAGTATCGAACCATCCAAAAATAGCCAGGCCAGGGAAAAAGTAAAGCAGCTGAATCTGATTTTGGATGAATACCTTTCCTTGCAGGGATAAGTTTCCCGGGGTCACGTTCTTTGAATAATCAAGTGGCATCCGTTCTTCGATTACGGGCGGTAGTCACATGAAATAATGCATTCCCGCATTAGTTCTGATTCACTTAATAAACTCAACACTTCAGTACCATTGGAGCAAATCTCATTGACTTCGATGGCAGGCCGCATTCTTCCCCGGAAGAATTCCCCTCGATTTCGGGGACGGCGGAAGCCAGGAAAGCCAAGGTAGCTTCACCCTTGATAAACCGGGTTTATAATGGTCAGCAGAATTAGTGCGGGTTTTTTATTGGCCATGCATGAAAAGAATCTTTCGAATACAAGCACCCTTTGAATACACACAAGTCCTAACTAACTAACTAAAACAAGTACCTGACAAACAATGGAAACCGATTTCATTATAATAATTGCCTCCGCACTGGCAGCCCTGGCTGTTGGTACCTTTATTTCCTGGTTTGTGTTACGACGCACCATGAAGGCGAAGGAAGGCGTAGCTGAAGAAAAAGCCAAAACCATCCTCCGGGAAGCTGAGTCCGAAGCCGAAGTGCTTAAAAAGAATAAGATCCTGGAAGCAAAGGAGAAATTCCTCCAGTTAAAATCCGAGCATGAAAAGTTCATCGGCGAAAAAGAACGGAATATCGGCGTCGCTGAAAACCGGATTAAACAGAAGGAAGCAGCCGCCTCCCAAAAACTGGAACAGACACAGCGTAAGCAGCAAGAATACGAATCGTTACAGGCCAACCTGAAGAACCAGCTTGCCATCCTGGATGGGAAGAAGGAAGAGATGAGCAAGATGCACCAGCGCCAGGTGGAGCAACTCGAAAAGATCAGCGGGTTGTCGGTTGAGCAGGCGAAGAGCCAGCTTGTAGAAGCGTTGAAAGCGGAAGCCAAGACAGAGGCCTTGTCCTACATCAAGGACATCATGGACGAAGCCAAGCTTACCGCCAGCAAGGAAGCCAAACGCATTGTGATCCAAACCATCCAGCGTGTGGCTACGGAACATGCCATTGAAAATGCCGTCACGGTTTTTAATATTGAAAATGACGAAGTCAAAGGACGCATTATCGGTCGCGAAGGTCGCAACATTCGTGCGCTGGAAGCTGCTACCGGCGTAGAAATCATCGTGGATGATACCCCCGAGTCCATCATTCTTTCCTGTTTCGACCCCGTGCGAAGGGAATTGGCACGCCTGGCGCTGCACCAGCTTGTGAGCGACGGCCGCATTCACCCTGCACGTATTGAAGAAGTCGTGGCCAAGGTAAAACGACAGCTGGAAGATGAAATTGTAGAAGTCGGCAAACGCACGACGATCGACCTGGGCATCCATGGCCTGGCTCCTGAATTGATTCGCATGGTAGGCCGCATGAAATACCGTTCTTCCTACGGACAGAACCTCCTGCAGCACTCCCGCGAAGTTGCAAACCTCTGCGCCATCATGGCTACGGAGCTGGGTCTGAATGTGAAGCTGGCCAAACGCGCCGGTCTCCTGCACGATATCGGCAAGGTGCCCGATGACGAACCGGAATTGCCGCATGCTATCCTCGGCATGAAACTGGCCGAGAAAAACAAGGAAAACCCGGAAGTCTGCAATGCCATCGGGGCCCATCACGATGAAATTGAAATGACCAGCATTCTTTCGCCGATCATCCAGGTATGCGATGCCATCTCCGGCGCCCGCCCGGGAGCCCGCCGTGAAGTGGTGGAATCTTACATCAAGCGATTGAAGGATATGGAGGCCCTGGCGCTTTCTTACCCGGGTGTGGAGAAGACATTCGCCATCCAGGCCGGCCGTGAATTGCGTGTGATAGTACAGAGTGAAAAGATAACCGACAAGCAATCCGAGGTATTGTCCTTTGACATTGCCAATAAGATTCAGACTGAAATGACGTATCCCGGCCAGGTGAAGGTGACAGTCATCCGCGAAACGCGATCGGTTAATTATGCAAAGTAACCGGAGTCCGGTTCAAGATAAAAGCCGCGGGTTTTCACGGAAGGGAAGAGGTTTCCGTGGATTGCCCGCGGTGGCATATACAGCCCTTTTAGTTACGACTTTCCGATGAGCCTGGAACTGAAATCCTTTCGTAAGAATTTTTTTGTTCTTTTAACGGGGAACTCCGTGGGCCAGTTGATCCCTTTTTTTTTGGCCCCGTTTATCGGCCGGCTCTTCTCACCGGAGCAACTGGCCATCCAGGAAAATTTCCTGGCTATCGTGGCTATGATTTCCATCGTGGCCTGTGGACGGTATGAAACAGCGCTCGTACTTCCGGCTTCCCCGGTTAAAGCGAATAACCTGGCTGCCCTGGGATTTCTCATCTCCATCGTGGTAGCCTGCCTGTCATTTATTTCGTATTTCTTCAGGGACCGTATTGCCTTGTTTTATGCCAACGAGGAATTTGGAAGTATTATGCTTTTTGTGGCCCTGGCCGTTTTCCTGCTCGCCTTAAATAACTTGCTGAGTCAATGGACCATTCGTGCGGGGAATTACAAGCTGCTTACTTCCAGCCGCGTGATGCAGTCGGGATTTCAAAATGCAGGATATGTGCTGTTTGGTTATTTGGGATGGGGCATTAAAGGCCTGATCGCGGCCTGGCTTATCGGGAGTTTCATAACGAACCTGCTCCTGTTATTTCCCGGGTGGAAGTCATTCCGCAAGGAAGATGTCACAACGGCCGGCATGAAGGAAGTGGCGAAGGAATACAAGGATTTTCCGATGGTCAATTCCATCCACGCGTTTACTGACATTTTTGCCACACAGTTCCTGTTGTTCTGGCTGATCACGAATAAATACGGTGCGCTGGCCCTGGGATTATTTGCCGTGATGACCCGCTATGTCAGGTCGCCGCTGAACATTGTGGGCGGAGCGGTTGGCCAGCTCTACTACAGGGAAGCCACGGTGACACGCAACAACAAGCAGTCGCTGATTCCGATTTTTAATAAATCCGTGACCATCGTCGCCGTCATAACGCTGCCGGCTATCCTCGTGTTGCTGCTCTTCGGACCGGATTTATTTGCCCTGTACCTGGGCGAGAAGTGGCGGGCTGCCGGCGAGTATGCCCGCATTATGGCGCCGGCGATTTTTTTTAATTTTATCTGCTCGCCGGTTTCGTCAACTACGCTGATCTTTAACAAGCAGCGCGAAGCTTATCTCTTCAGCACGGTGGGCTATATCGTAAGCCTGGGACTCTTGTTCTCAGGGGCCCGGATGGGGCTTTCTTTCGAGCAGTCGCTATGGATGTATTCCCTGAGTCTCTCCGCATTGTATATTGCGCTCTATACCTGGTATCGAAAACTGGTTAATATCACCATCCATCATGAGGTTCCTCTTTAACGGCTTGTCTTATTTTGGAAAGAGGCTTGTGCAGGACCTGGCGGATTTCGATTCCCGGCATACCTTTCAATTTTTCGATACCTATACCTCCAGGCTGGAGCAATTGAAATTCATAGGCGCCTTGCCCTTTGCAGATGCCGTCGTTTCCATGAACGGTGTTTCCGATGCCAGCGGATCCATGAATGCAGTACTGGCTATGAAAAAGAAATTAATCATGCTCTGGCAGGGTACGGATGTGCTGATCGCCACCAACCGTGCAGGTTCCCGTACGCTGAACAGAAAATACATCGATCGTGCATCCCACTTTGCCGTAGCCCCGTGGCTGCAAGAGGAACTCAGGGCAATCGGCATTTCCGGCGAAATACTTTCCTTCAGCTGGTTTGACGACGTGGCGCTTAATCCTGCGTTCCCGGAGATGTCGGCCTACACGTACATCCCCACAGGCAAGGAAGCATTTTACGGCTGGCCGCTGATCGGGCACCTGGCCAGGGAAAATCCATCCGTACCATTTTACGTAGCCGGGACGAGAGGCGATAACCTGGAACGTTTACCGAATATTTCTTACCTCGGCTGGTTACCGGCAGCGGAGATGCTGGAATTGTCGAAAAAGTCGCCCGTCTATCTCCGGTTTACGGTTCACGATGGATTTCCACACTCCCTGACCCAGGCCCTTGCCTGCGGAAATGAAATCCTCTGGAGTATGCCTTATTCATACAGTCACCTGGCTGTTGACGAGGACTCTGCTACGCAGGTGTTTCGTCATGTGAAGGAGCAGCTGATGATCCGAGGACTTGTGCGTAATGAAAATAATATCCGTTTTGCGAAAGAAAACTTCTCCCGGGAAAAAGTGCTCTCTCATTTTCTGCATACAATAACCAACGTTGCCGCGGGATAAAAAACATATCGTTTTGCTGACCACCTGGTTTACCCCGCGTCAGGGCGTGGCTGTAAACCGGATGCATGCATTTGTAAAATACCTGGATCCTGCCAAGTATGAGATTACGGTAATCACCGTGCAGCCGGACAACCGGGCACCGGAATCGGAAATGCTGTTCGGGGCGCACGTATACCGGGTGAAAAACAAATCACTTTTTAAACGGATCAATGAGCGCGCCGGTGAACCCAAAATGCTGCATTATGCAAAAGTGACTTGGAATGTACTTTTAAGTTTTGCGAGGAAGCTGGAATATTCGGATTGGATGCGCGGAACAGGAGCCTTACTTGAAGAGATCCATGCTAAAAACAGGATCCATGCCATCATCAGTTCGTATTCGCCGGTTGAGGCGCACCTTGCAGCCTTTGCGTTTTGCAGGAAGCACACGGACGTAAAATGGATTGCGGATATGCGCGATGAGATGTCCGGGAATCCGCATCTCCCTAAAAAGGAAACCAGGCTGCTGGCGCGTGTTGAAAGACAACTCGCACAAAAGGCAGATGCCGTTACTTCCGTGAGCCTCCCTATCCTCGCGGATTTTCAGAAGCTCATGCCGGAAGTAAAGTACTTCGAAGAAGTTCGGAACGGTTACGATCACGAGGTGGAACCGTCGGTACATTTTAACCCGGTCTTTACGATTGCTTATGCCGGAAGTTTTTATGGCCTGTCGAAGCCCCAAACTTTTTTTGAAGCGCTGAAAAATTTTGTAGCCCGTCAAAACTGCAGCGTCCGGCTCCAATTTATCGGCGTGCACAGGAATTTTTCCATTCCGGCCGAATTTGAAACCAGCTGCGAGTTTATTCCCCCGCTTTCTTATCCCGAAACGGTTTCGCTGCTGGCGAAGGCAGATGCCAACCTGCTGATCCTGGCCCCGGTACAAAGGAAAGGTGTTTACAGTGGTAAATTATTCGATTATCTTTCCGTTCAGAAGCCGGTGATTGGTTTACTTGATACGACGGACGTTGCTGCACAACTGATTACCGGCTTGAATGCCGGCTTTGTTGCAGCGTTTACGGATATTACGGCCATCGAAAAGGCAATCGCCGGCGCTTATGAATTGTGGAAAAGTCAAACGGTTTTGCAAATGGATCGAGAAAAAATCAAGTTGCTCCATCGCAGGTACGAGGTAGCCAAGCTGGAACGTTTAACCGATAAACTCCTGGCCTCATGAAAATAATTATTGCCGGCGAGGCTTCCGTGCATGTTTCCAACTATTGCCGCGCCATCAGGCCCTATGTGGATGAGCTGGTATTGGTTACGGAGACTCCGCTGGAAGTTCCGGAAGCGTCAAAAAGTTACCGGGTGAGTTTCCGCAATATGAACCCGCTGGAATGGCTTTCGGGTTTGAAGGAATTGAAAAAAATCATCCGGGAGGAAAGTCCCGACCTTATTCATATTCACCAGGTGAACAGGCTGGCTTATTTTATGTGCCGGGCAGCAGGAAAAGTTCCCGTGATTTCGACGGCCTGGGGCAGTGATGTGTTGATCGTTCCGGAACGTAATTTTATTTACCGCTATTTTTCCAGGGAAGTCATCCGTCGCAGCGCATTTGTAACGGCCGACGCCATGGTGATGATTGACGCCATGAAGTACATGGATTACAGCAAATCAAAATACGTGCTGCTTCAATACGGCATTGATCCCATCGACCCGGCGCCGAAAGAAAAAATTATATTTTCAAACCGGTTGCACAGGCCGCTATACAACATTGACCTTATCCTGAAGGATTTCGCGGATTTTGTAAAGTCACATTCCGAATGGGAGCTCAACATCGGTGGGAGCGGACCGGAAACGGACCGGTTAAAGGCTCTGGCGAACGCATTGGGAATCGATGACAAGGTCCATTTCCTGGGATGGTTGGATCCATCGGAAAACGGAAAGAATTATGCGAAAGCAACCATCTATGTTTCCATTCCTTCCAGCGACGGTACTTCCGTAAGCTTGCTGGAAGCCATGTCGGCGGCATGTATTCCCGTTGTGTCCGACCTGCCTGTTATCAAGGAATGGATTGAAGACGGCATAGGCGGTGTCGTTCGCAAGGCTTCCCAGAACCCTTTTTCAGAGGCCTTGACCCTGGACAGCGAAAAATGCATACGTATTAACCAGGGTAAAATCAATGCATCCGTAGCCCGGAAGGAAACGACGAAGGTGTTTTTCAGTTTGTATCAAAAAGCATTGCAGCAACTATGATTTCCGTCGTATGCCCCGTTTACAATGAAGAAGCGTACATCGGGCAGGTGCTTGCGTTTTTTATACAGGCAAATCCCCGGGAAAAGGAATTGCTGGTTATTGACGGCGGATCGCAGGATCAAACCTGCCAACTGGTTTCCGAATGGGCTGATCGGTATCCGAATATTACGCTGCTTCACAATCCGGATAAGTACGTTCCGTTTGCGCTGAATAAAGCCATCCCGCTTTGCAAAGGCGAGTACATCGTCAGGCTGGACGCTCATACGGAATATGCATCCGATTATTTTGAAAAGATCCTGGAAACTTTTGAAAAGACCGGCGCCGGTATTGTGGGCGGACCCATGCGCGCCCAGGGTAAATCGGCCTTTCAAAAAGCAGTAGCGTATTGCACGTCTACCACGCTGGGAGTAGGAGACAGTTCCTTTCATGACGAACACGCAGAAGGCCTTGTGGATAGTGTTTACCTGGGCGCCTGGCGAAAAAGTATTTTTGAAACAACGGGACTTTTTGATACACAAATGGTACGAAACCAGGACGATGAATTCCATTACCGGGCGAAAAGCAAGGGTGTGGCCATTTACCTGAACCCGGAAATACGTTCCCTTTATTTTCCAAGAAGTACGCTGTCAAAACTCTTCAGTCAATATTACCAGTACGGGTTGTATAAGCCCCTGGTGCTACGCAAGGTGCGTTCGGAGATGAAGCTGCGGCACCTGGTACCTTCCTGCTTTGTCATGTATTTGGTGTTGCTGCCGATTGCATGGGCGCTCGCAGGACCCTGGGTGCTGGTTCCGGCCTTGTTGTATGTGACAGCCATCTTGTTTTTTTTCCTGAAGTCGCCTGCGCCTTTCATGGAGAAACTGAATTATTTCGTCGTGTACCCGGCACTTCACCTGGCTTACGGCACAGGATTTTTAGCCGGGTTATCCAGGTAAAGCCACGTATTTCAATTTCAAAAAGTACCGCTAATATTTTCTTTCTTTGTAAAAGCAATTCACAGGCATGCTCAAAACCATTCATATCGTAGGTGCAAGGCCGCAGTTTATAAAAGCTGCAGCCCTTAGCAGGGAAATGAAAAGGCAGGGACGGTTTAAGGAAATCATCGTGCATACCGGTCAGCATTTTGACGAGAATATGTCCGAAGTTTTTTTTCGTGAAATGGAAATTTCAAAACCGGATTATAACCTCGAAATAAACAGCCTGACCCACGGAGCCATGACGGGAAGGATGCTGGAAAAAGTAGAGAAAATATTCCTGGATGAGAAGCCCGACGTGGTGGTTATTTATGGAGATACCAATTCCACCCTGGCCGGGGCTCTTGCCGCGTCCAAACTGCACATGAAGCTGGCCCATGTGGAGGCGGGACTGCGGAGTTACAATATGAAAATGCCCGAAGAGCAGAACCGGATTCTTGCCGACAGGCTTTCCCAGTTTCTTTTTTGCCCGACACGCGCTGCCATGGACAACCTGGATAAGGAAGGATACAAATCCTTTCCTGTCCGTGTGATTCAAAGCGGGGACGTCATGTTAGACGCGGCGTTGTATTATGCCGCTTCTTCGGCTCAGAAAAGTAAAATCATGCAGAAGCTGAATGCACATGATTTTTTCCTTTGCACCCTGCACCGGGCGGAAAATACCGACGACCCGGTCCGTTTACGTTCCATCATCCATGCGCTGAATCACCTGAACAAGGAGGCGAAAGTGGTGTTGCCCCTGCATCCGCGGACGCGAAAAGTAATGCATCAGCAGGGACTTCATTTTGAAGGACTCCTGCTGGATCCGGTCGGTTATTTCGACATGCTTGAGTTGCTGAAGCATTGCAGCCTGGTTTTGACGGATAGCGGCGGCTTGCAGAAGGAAGCGTATTTTTTCAGGAAGTATTGCGTCACCCTGCGCGATGAAACGGAATGGACAGAACTGGTGCAGCTTGGATTCAATAAACTGGCAGGCGCCCATGAAGAGAAAATAGCTGAGGCAGCCGCGGAGTTGAAGGGAAAGAGCTCCGATTTCTCTTTGGATATTTTTGGAGGCGGAAATGCCTGCCAGGTCATAGCCAAAACCTTGCTTGATTACAGGTATTAAAACCGAAGAAGAGAAACTTAAGGACACGCTTCCTGCATGACAGCCGATCGCAAACAATTCTTCGAGCGCAGTTCGGGATTTATCCTGGCAACGGCTGCTTTTTTTATGCCCTTGCTCCCGGCTGTTTCTAAAATCAGTACAGGCGTTGTGTTGTTACTTTGGCTGGTACGGGGTAACCCGCTTACCACGCTCACAGGGATCACGGCGAATAGGCCGGCCCTAGCGCTCATCCTCTTATTCCTCGTTTATTTCGGCGGTGTTGCCATCTCCTCGGATATGAATTATGCATGGAAGGATGTGCTTAGCAAGGTGCCGTTTTTACTGGTGCCGTTGTTGTTCAGCGGATTGGCTCCCCTTCGCAACAGAAGCACGATCACCCTTGCGTTTGCAGCGGGGACCGGATTGCTGTGTGTTATCCTGCTTATCCGGGCCTTCGTCAATTACCAAAGCGTAGGGGAGAACTACGTTTTTTTCTATGAGGCATTTTCCTGGAAGCTTCATCCTACCTACCTGGCCATGTATGTAAGCTTTGCCCTGCTGGTTTTGTTGCATCATGAGCAGGAACTCCTGGCGAAAAAAACAGTTCCGGCATGGGCCCTGGCATTCTTGTATTTTTTAGGGACAGCCGTACTGATTCTTTCTTCGTCACGCATGGGAATTATTGCTTCCCTGGCCGCCACTTATTTTTATTTAGTGCAGCAGGTACGGAACAAATCCATGGGAGCCATGCGGTGGATCTACTATGGCCTGGCGCCGGTGCTGCTTTTCCTGGTGTTGAATTACGGGCTTAATACGGCCAGCCGTTTCAGCGAAGTCAAGAAAGTAGTGAATACAGGCATTCAAACCGATCACGGCAGCATTGCCGCCCGGGTGAAGATTTGGGAGGCGTCCGTGGAACTGATCCGAGAGAATTTCTGGACCGGCACGGGCACCGGCGACGTCCAGGAAGAGTTGAAGAAGCTGTACGTCCGTAACGACTTGCACTATGCCCTGGGCAAAAATTTAAATGCGCACAACCAGTTCCTCCAGACGTTGCTGGCAACGGGCATCTTCGGACTGGTTATTTTGCTGGCTGTATTCGTGCTAGCCGGCATAAAAGGCTGGCGGGAGCAGAAATACCTCTGGCTGTCTTTCCTTTTGATCGTAGTCCTCAATTCGCTTACCGAGGCTGTATTGGAAAGGGAAGCCGGAGTCCTTTGGTTTTCATTTTTTTACGGTTTGTTTTTTTGTTTGCCACCGGCGCAGAAAGCCCCTTCCCGGGCGCTTTAATTCGGTACGAAATGCGCATATTTGCAGCCACCTAACTGGCTCTCTTTCATGATTCCATTTTCACCTCCGCGTATCGATCAGAAAATAATTGACGAGGTCATTGATACGTTAAAGTCAGGCTGGATAACCACCGGTCCCAAAACCAAGCTTTTTGAAAAAAGACTTTCAGCCTTTAACGGGGCGCCGGCAACACTCTGCCTGAATTCGGCGACAGCCGGTTTGGAACTGATGCTGCGTTGGTTCGGTGTGGGCGAAGGCGATGAAGTGATTTTACCTGCTTATACCTATTCGGCTACGGCCAATGTCGTGATGCATTGCGGTGCAAAGCCCGTATTCGTAGATGTGAGGGATGACTTTAATATCGATCCTTTAAAAATACGCGCGGCTATTACGGCCCGCACCAAGGTTGTCATGCCTGTAGATTTTGGAGGATATCCCTGCGATTACGATGCCATCAAAGCCATCGTTGAGGAACCGGAAAACCGTTCCCGTTTCCAGGCGCGTACGGAGGAACAAAAAATGCTGGGTCGCATCCTGATTCTTTCCGATGCCGCTCACTCGCTGGGAGCCATGTACCGCGGAAAACGTACCGGTACGCTTGCCGATTTTTCCGTCTTCTCTTTTCATGCCGTAAAAAACCTGACGACGGCCGAAGGAGGCGCGGTTTCCCTGAATCTCCCGGCTCCTTTTGACAACATGGAACTGTACAAAAAGTTATGTGTACGCACGTTGCATGGCCAGGATAAGGATGCTTTAGCCAAGACACAAAAAGGTAACTGGCGATACGATATTGTGGAGGCAGGCTATAAGATGAATATGACGGATGTGCTGGCTTCCATTGGACTGGTTGAACTGGATCGTTATGCCGATGACACCCTGGTGAAAAGGAAATGGATCTGCGACAGGTATTCGGAGGCCTTCAAAGGCAAATCCTGGGCCCTTCTTCCTGTCATGGAATCAGAAACAGCCCGGTCCTGTCATCATTTATACCCCTTACGAATCCAGGGAGTAAATGAAACCCAGCGTGATGCCATCCTTCAACGGATTTTTAACAGGGATGTTTCTGTCAACGTCCATTTCATTCCGATTCCCATGATGAGCTTTTACAAGTCACAGGGATATGCGATCGCCGATTTCCCGAATACATACAGGCTGTATGCCTCCGAAATTTCATTGCCGGTCTTTTATGACCTGACAGAAGAACAAATAAAACAGGTGACGACGGCGGTAATTCAATCGGTGGAAGAGGTGATGTCTTCCTGAAATTCCATGAATAAAGCAGTCATTCGTTTTTTTGACATCCTTTTTTCGTTTACCGGAATTCTTATTCTCCTTCCTGTCCTGGTACTTATTGCTTTGCTGATTAAACTCGATTCGAAGGGTAAGGTGCTCTACAGGCAGGTGAGAGTCGGACGGCAAAACAAGGATTTTATGCTGCTCAAGTTTCGCACGATGAAAAGTGATGCCGACCGGTCCGGACTTATCACCATTGGCGAACGCGATGCAAGAATAACACGGTTCGGATATACGCTGCGCAAATCCAAACTCGATGAATTGCCCCAGTTATTCAATGTTCTTGTCGGCGATATGAGCCTGGTAGGGCCGAGGCCGGAAGTAAGGAAATACGTGAATATGTATTCACCGGAACAAATGCAAGTGCTAACCGTCAGACCCGGCATTACGGATTTCGCCTCCATCGAATACCGGGAAGAAAACAAGTTATTGGGGAATGCCGGCAATCCGGAAGCGGTTTATATCCGGGAGATCATGCCGCATAAGCTAAAACTCAACATGAAGTTTATCGAGCAGCCTACACTGAAGAATTACTTCACGGTCATCTTCCGGACTATTTTCAACCTGATTAATTAAACCACGGAGGCACAGAGCTCACAGAGAAGCACAGCGAAACTCCGTGTAACTTCGTGTCCTCCGTGCCTCCGTGCCTCCGTGCCTCCGTGGTAATCTTTAAAGCACCGCTTTCATCAGCAGTTCCAGCTCGCTCACTTTTTCCAGGTATCCCAGTTTATGGTAGGAATTCATCAGGTTCCGGATCAGGCGCTGCATCATTTCCTTGTTGGAACAAGGCTCGAAATAACTCTTCTCACGCTGGATTTTTAACTGCTTTAAAAAGGCAAGTATTTCTTTGCGTCCGAAGATATCCCCTTTGCTGAACGGGTTTATATAAAACAGTATCCGGGAATCTTCGACCTCGGAAGAAACAGGGAGAATGTTATGTTCGTCTTTATATCCCAGTACAAAGTGCTCGGGGAGATTAATGCCATAAACCGGAAGACCTGCTGATTTGGCTACTTCCATATAGATGATGGACAGCATAAGAGGATTGCCCTTCTTTGTCTCAAGCGCCAGGTTGATAAATGAATTCTGTGGTGCGTGGTAATTTTGCGTGTTGCCGCTAAAGCCATGGATCTCAAAAAAGACCTTATTCATCACCTTAACCTGCTCCATAGCCGTGAGGTTTTCATTCATCTCCAGCCAGGCATCGCGTTTTATT
>Ga0315912_10001137_pt1 | contig 35253 bp, 31 predicted proteins | sample VfabasoilMG_FD_204469 | JGI IMG/M metagenome (GOLD analysis project Ga0315912, IMG submission 204469) | Garden soil microbial communities collected in Santa Monica, California, United States - V. faba soil | ecosystem: Environmental > Terrestrial > Soil > Garden | place: USA: California... | reverse complement strand
AGGGGGGCTTCGCCAATGAGGCGACTCATGGCCTCGGGAGGGACTTGGCCTGTGAGCAGGTTGTACAAGGTCGCGGCTAAGGCGTATTGATCGGTTCGGGCGTCAGTTTGGCCCATGCCATATTGCTCAGGCGGGGCAAAACCGGGCGTCAGGGCTGTGGCACCGGTTGTCGTTTTCTGCCCCGCCCCACCCGCTTTGGCTAACCCAAAATCCACCAACATGACCTCGCCCTCGGCCGTCAGTTTGAGGTTGGCGGGTTTAATGTCGCGATGTAAAACGGGGGGGTTGCGCTGATGCAAATACGAGAGCGCGTTGCAAATTTGCGCGGCCCACCGCACGACCGTGGCTTCGGGCAAAGGCCCGCTCTGCGCCAATTGTGTTCGGAGATCATCGCCCTCCACAAAGTCCATCACCAGATACTGTTTGTTATCTAGGATGAAATGATTGGTCACCCGAGGCAGGTTTTTGTGGCGGAGGGTGGCTAACAGAGCGGCTTCACGCTTGAACTGGCGTTCCGACTCCGGGGAAAGGCTGAGGTTTTCTTTGAGCGCACACTGCGTGCCAAACGTCTCATCAATCGCTAAATAGACTGCGCCAAATCCCCCTATCCCCAGCGCCTGCACAATCCGATAACGTTGATTAAGGATTACGCCTGTTTCCAGTGGCATGCTACCCTCTTATATGAAACTCATTAGAAACCAATGGATTGTTCCTCACGGCATCCTACAGTCCGCGACAGAGATCAGGGACGCCACGCGGGATGATAATCTTCGGCCGGATCGGTGGTGAGACGAGTTTGGAAACCGCCGCTCGAATCCATAATATAAATTTCATGATTAGCATCATCGCGCCACGACTCAAACGTCAGCCATTGGCCATCACGCGACCAATCCGGGGTATCGTTCGGGCCGTCCAATGTGAGTTTGGAGCGACTCTGGAAACTTGCCCCACGCCAATCCGTGACGAAAATATGAAACCCAACCACAAAGGCGATATTGGCCCCATCGGGCGACCAAGCCGGCACACTTGGGATTAGGCCCTGAGTGATAGGCTGAGGCTGTTTAATGGTCTTCCCACTTTCATCTACAAAGGTGCCATCACCCTTCATAAAGTAGAGGGTCGCCGCTCCCGAGCGGCTGGTATTCACGTACACCAGCTTGCTGCCATCGGGATCCCAGCTGGGTTGGGCATCGTCGGCCTGTGCGCCGCTGATCATTTGCCCACTCTCGCCAGAGCTCTTGGCCACATAAATCCGTAGGCCATTAACTTCATTTGTCGTATAGGCAATGCCAGCTTTGGACCAATCGGGATTAAACGCTCCGCCCACTCGTTTAATGAATTGGTTTATATTGCTACCATCGGCTTGCATGATATAAATAGAGGCATTGGGATATTGGTGGTCGTTGGCTTTGCGACTGCAGGGTGAGATAAACAACAGTTGAGAACCATCGGGCGACCAGGTTGGTTGGCAAGCGCCCTGGGGCAAGTCGGTGAGTTGTGTGACCCGGCTCGTCCCATCTACGCTCTGTTTGAGAAGTTGTGTGATGTTTAAACCAGTGAGATCGATCAAAAAAATTTGAGGCACGCCTTTGCGCTCACTCACAAAAGCCAATTGACCCAACCCGCCCCCAATAGCGGTGGGGCCAGCCGTCGGCACACTCGTTGGAGGGGCCGAGGTTTCAGGCACAAGGGCGACCTCCGCTGTTGCAGTGGGAGGGAGGGTCGTTGGGGTTGGCTGAGGAGTGTCGGTCGGAACTAAACTAGGCAGAGCAGTCGGCACGGCGACACTCGCGGCGGTTGGCGCAGACGCGGAGAAAAACTGCCCAAGGGGGAAGAGACCACTCGCCACAGCTCCCACCCCACCCACCACTAGCACTAAGCCAACCACTGACCAGGCCCAACCCAACGTGCGCCGCCCTCCCTCATTTTTCCGGGTGGGCGCGGACGCCGCGGCAGTCTGGGCTGGCTTGGTGGCGCTCAGACTCTTAAAGCGTTGTGAGCCCTGGGCCAGAGCCTGGGCATCGAGATTGTTCACCATCATGGTGGCGGGCGTATCGTCGTCACTGCTCGTCATCGGTGGCGGAACAGGGAACACGGCTTGCCGGGAGGCCATGGTGAGCGCCGCCGAAAACTCGGCGGCGGTCGTGAACCGATCTTTGGGTTGAATAGCTAACCCTTGAGCAATGGTCTGGGACACTACTTCTGAAACACGCGGAGCGAGCTGATGGATTGGCACGAGCCGCTTTTGGTTCATCGAACGCTCAATACTATCCGCTGGCATCTGCCCGGTCAGCAAGGTGTATAACGTGGCGGCTAACGAATAGACATCGGTGCGCGCGTCAGTGCGCCCCAGGCCATACTGCTCCGGCGGAGCAAACCCCGGCGTCAACGCTTGTGCGCCAACTGTGGTGTTATGGCTGTCATCGTGAAGTTTAGCCAAACCAAAATCTACTAAAATGGCATCCCCGTCGGGGGTAATTTTGATGTTAGCCGGTTTGATGTCGCGATGGATGACCGGTTGCGGGCGGGTATGCAAGTAGCTGAGGGCATCGAGAATTTGCTTAGCCCAATGCAACACTTCTTTGACTGGGAGAGGGCCGCCATTTTTTTCTAATACGGTTTTAGCATCTTCCCCCGGCACAAAATCCATCACGAGATATTGCCCCTGCCCCTCGATGACAAAGTGATCGGTCACGCGGGGCAAGTGGGGATGGCGCAACGAAGCCAACAAGACCGCCTCCCGTTTAAACTGGCGCTCAGCCTCGGCCGTGGTAAATAAATTTTCTTTAATCGCGACTTCTACGCCGAGATTCTCGTCATGGCCCCGATAGACGGCTCCCATGCCGCCTTTGCCTAATTCTTCTAAAACACGATAGCGACCGCGCAAATGATCTTCAGTTGAAAGGCTCATATTAATTTCTTTCCATTAAGACCGCTCACTAAACCCACTGGTTTTAATAAGATAGCGGTTCTGATACAGCTGGCTAACCGAGCAGGGCCAGATTTAAGGCAAAGTAATGGGTGTGGACGAGGTACTATCCATCTCGGTAATCTGCAAGTTTTTTAAGAGATCCGCCGAAGTCAGCTCGTCGGGATAGAAGCCATCCAGCGCCTTCAAAAAATATGGCGGCAAGTGGCGGAAGTTTAGTTTGACTTGAACCAGCGCTTGCTCGCCCTGCAAGGCGTCTACATCAAACTCATATTGGAACGTTAAAGAGTCGGGCGCATCGGCGTGGGTTAGGTTAAGGGCGTCGAGCGTTTGTTGATCCGCCACCCGCACCCGGAGCTTAACGATATCCGGCAGAAATGTTTGGTACGGCACTTCTTGAAAAACATCGCGGTTTTTGGGGTCGCCATCCGTCAGAATTTTTTGAAAATTGGTCAACCACGGATCACATTGATTAATCGGTTGGGCAAAGGCCAACGTCACGGTCACGTTTGCGTTTCTGAGGGTCGGGTCAAAACGCCTTAACGAGGCCGTTTCGCAGGTCGGCAGATCTTCGGTGGCTTGTACCTGACCCGAGGCGCACGGGGCCGCCAGCCCGTGTGGGTCGGCCGCCAAACAAATCGCTTGGCCCGAAGTCGTTTGGGCGGCAACTTCCAACCACATTTGCCGCGCGAACGCAAAACCGGTGGGCATGTTGTGCGCCGGCAAAGTGCTGTTAACTGTCACAAAGGCAACGAGCCGCCCGGCGGCATTGATCGTCGTCGTCACTTCTAAAGAGGCCGCACTCCGCAACAATAGCTCACGGCGTTGTAGGATGGCCTCCCGTTGTTCGGCCGGCACGGTCGGTGCCAAGTTGTAATCCACACCCACAAAAACATGCGAGTGGGCTTTGCGTTCGATGGGAGCGAACAAGTTTCCCGGCTCAGCATAAGTTGTCGCGCGCTTGACCTCTGGCATGTGGCAATCTACACAGCCTAAGATATTTTTCTTTTTAAGCCGTTGCTCTTGAGCCACATAATCTTGCCATTCGTCAAAAGTGGTCTGTAAAACCAAGTCTTCTAAAATAAATTGATTCGCCGCATTTTTAACCAGATTGTTTTGGGCGTCCACTTTAAAATCTAGCTCGTTCTGGTTGAGTTGGCCATCATTTTCGCTTCGCCCATCTAGATCATCCTGCTCTGGATCTTTGGCCCGCACGAGTGCGTTCACTAGCCCGTCGCCATCCATATCCAGTTTCACATTGTGACAACTCCCGCACAGATTAGAGGTTGACACACTGTCAGTCATAAAGCCAGTGGCCATATTGTGCGCTGGATGTGGCACCGTTGACGTTAAGGGGCCAAAAAAGTCGGCGTAGAACAATGCGCTACTGGGGGCAATCGGGAATGCGGCTTGACCACCCCGCCCTTCAGCGAGAGGCTTGGCTTGGGTGTGGCACACAATACAGGTGATGCCCTCATGCACCACCGCAGAATTCGGATGCCCGGCTAACTCGCCAGCGGGGTCTAAGGGCAAGGTTGGGCTCGTCTTAACCAACGTCATCCCAGCTGGTGCGTGGCAGTTGTTACATACCAGTTGGGTTTCAAGCGGTTGTTGGGCGTTGCGCTCAATTGCCAGCCGAGTTTGAGCAACGACCACCGGCCCAGTTTGCGCCTCAGCATGCATGGATTGGTGCCATTCCTCGACTAGGGCGGGATGACACGTTTGACATTGCGCCGCTGACGGGAGATGTTGTACCGGATCCGTTACCAGTGGATTGGACACCTTAAATACATCGAACAGGTGCCATACGAGGCCGAACACAAATAACCCGGCGAGCGGCCAATGCACCCATTTTCCAATGGTCAAAAGTCGCGCCCAAAAAATTTGGCGTTGCTCGCGGCGATTGTAAATGGTGATGCGCCCAGCCAAAGCCAGATAGCGTTGCCACGCTTTTTGTTCCTCGGCTGATAATCCATGGACCGCAGGTGCTAGCCCCCGCTCGACTTGCGCATAGGCTTGATTAAATCGCTCCGACTTCCCGGCCAGAAGTTTGGCAATTTCGCCTCGAATTTTAAGCCGCTTGGCGCGGGTATCCTCCACCGCCAAATTATGCACTTCGCGCGCGATGACGGCCGGCGCAAATTTCAACACGAGCCGCCAAATGAACCCACTCCCCACCAACAGGGCAAACAAGCCTAAAACAATTTTGCCAGTAGAGCCAGGCTCGGTCGTGAACGTGGCTAAAACAGCATGGAGCACTGCCAGCCCGAAAGCCAATAGCCCTAAATAGGTATGGGATTTAAACCAAACTAACATCGAGCCAATCCGCCGCGCGGCTGGCCCTTGTAATTTATAAAATTCAGTGTGGCGTTTTCGAAAACTATACCCGTAAGCCACCCCACTGAGTAATAGCACCAACCCACCTAGCCCAGCCACCACGGTAAACATCGTAGTGGCGCTATCAGCTGCCCCAATCAACTGCGTAAACCTATCCCAAGCGAGCCAGCCCCCACCGCCGCCTAGCACAATGACGATGCCCCACCAGGTAAGTGGACGCTCAAGCCAATTCAAGTCTCGCTTGAGTTTTACAAACTTCGGGTCTTTCATGCTGCCCCTCTTTTATGCGTTTCCAACCCAATATGAAGCTTTTGGAACTCGACATCCGGATCAATCCGGAGGGCTGCGCCGACTGGGCAACTTTGGACACACGCATAATCGTCATAATCGGCGCACAGATCACACTTCACCGCCACACGGTTAGTCGAGGGCGTGTGTGGTTGCGCGGGTGGGGTTAAGTAGTCACTAATGTTCCACAGCGAAAAGCCCTCTTCTTGGATCTGAGACCGCACGTGGGTGAGCCGATCACGCCAACCGATTTTGCGTTTGTCACGGTCGTGCATTTGGATATTACCGTAGGGGCATCGGTCAGCACAGGCACCACATCCCACACAATTGTCACTGACAATGGTGATCTCGCCATCGGGCAAGCGGACAATCCCATTCACCGAACAGAGCAAACAGACTGGGTCTTCGCAATGCCGGCAAGCCGTTGGAAACAACAGATTGCCGAGTTGTAACCCACGGCGCTCTAAACGCGCGTAACCATGGCGGCGTTCGCACCCCTGCACACAATTATCGCAATTAATACATATGGCGGTGTCAATGACCAACACCTCGTGACCTTGAATAATTCCCTGATCAAGCAAGCCTTCGAGTGAAATCATCCGGGTGGTCGCTACCCCCAGCGTCGAATCTAACACCGGCTTCACCAGCGGGCTCCGTTGTCGCTTTTTAGATAAGGCCCGCTCATTTTCCTGAACCATTTTCATCCATTGTGTATTGAGTTCAGGATATTGGCGTAACACGTCAAACACAGCCGGCCCTGGAATAACGACCACCTCGGCGCGGGTATTGGCCGTAATCGTAGTGGTTTGGCTCTGGCGCATCACGAGCGCTGAACCGCCAAACAGATCGCCTTCGCGAAAATACTGGATCACGAGTTCGCTCTCATTGTGCCGCCGCGAAACACGCAGAAAGCCATTGACCAATAAGTATAGATTTTTAGGTTGATCGCCTTGTTTGTAAATGACTTCGCCTTTTTTGAAGGCTTGGAGCGTCGCCTTAGCGAGCAAATCTTCTAAGGCCTTATCGGGCAAACCCGAAAAAAGCTGTGATTGGCGAGCGTAGGTCCACTTCGCCCGGCGCCGATAGTGTTCGGACAAGGTCTTTTTAAACGACTCTGATTCCTTCATGAGGCGTTGGGTGAGTGCTCGACCAATTTCTAAAATCACGGAAGGGCGGGTGGCGGTTAAGGTATAGGCTTCGGTCTGGTCACTTAACACCCCTAGTTCGCCATAAAACTGTCCAGGTTGCATCAATAACACGCGCGTTTGGCGACCATCGGCCGTCTCGACACTCTGCTCAAGTTGACCATCCAAGACGATATACAACGTCTCACGAAATTCACCTTCAGCACACACGATTTCGTTTGGCGCAAATTGGCGCAAGGTGACCCCTAACAACATGCGGCGCAACACCTCAGGTTTGACCCCCTTAAACAATTGAAAGTTAATGAGCTGGGTAGCTAAATTATCAAGTGTCCATCCCGAGGGAACAATGCGCTTGCCCACATGCATAGACAACTTTCGATTAGGTTGCGCTCGTTCGACTTTAAGTTTGTTCCATAGCACCATATCGGCGCGATGTAAATCGGCTGGGCAAACCGGCACACACTGCTGACACTGGGTGCAGGCTAACACAAACTCTTCAACGTTAGACGCAGTGATCCGGGGTGACAACACGGCCAGATTAAGCTCGGAGATCGTCACCCGCGCTTTTTCCGGTAAGGGGCAAGCAATCAAGCAATCATTACAGCCAATACAGGCCATGATCTCTTGTTCAACTTCTTGCTGGAGTTGCGTGAGGTAATCAGCGGCCATATTATTCTGCCTTGAAAATAGTCCGCCCAGCAATCAAAATGTCCCCTTGCTTAAGGGGATAAAATTGGTGCGGGATTAACGCTTCCCCATTCAGCGCAGTGCCATTCCGGCTTCCCAAATCGCGCACCAATAGCGCCTCTTCGGTAGCAGCGATTTCAAAATGATCTTTTGAAAGTAATGCGTCGTTGAGTACCCCCTCGGAGGTCGCGGTGGCTTTCCCAATCACTATCGGTAAGGCTGTTAGCCCAATAACTGCTCCAGACAGTTGACCTTGTTGGCATACAAGTTGGCGAGGCAATTCCGAACGGGGCGGCGCGCTCGTTTCAATCTGGCTCGAAACAGCGGGGGCCGGCTTTTCGATGGGGTCTATACTGGTTTGCGTGACCGTGAATACGTCCGGCTCCCTCACCGGAGGATGGGTGGATGATACCGCCGGGGGGGGCTCGGAGGGCGGCTCGGAGGCCAGCTGAGGGACAGAAAATTTAAAAGCGACTTTGCCGAGTTGTACCGTATCCCCATCGGTTAGCGGGGTCGCGATCTCAGCAGTGATCTTGGTGCCATTGAGCAAAGTGCCATTGGTGCTTTGCAAATCAGTGAGCGTCCATCCCTCAGCCGCATGAGTTAAGCGTGCATGTTGCCAACTGACACTAGAGTGAGGCACGACGAGGGGGTTATCCGGAGCCCGCCCACACAGCGTTTCGCCCGGCCCAAGTTCAAAACTAACCGGAGCAATTAGGGCGCTGGTGCTCGTGAGTTGCGCTAGCCCGCCTGAGGAACGCAACACTTTTGTGGGTGGTAAAGAAGAGGCGCTAGCGGGCGGGTTGAACACCTCGCCCTTAAGTTGAGCAATGACATCGCCGAAAGTAATTTCGGCGTCTGCCGGGAGCAGTGTCTCGCGCTGGGGTTCTAAACGGGTTCCGTTAAGATAGGTACCGTTAGAACTGCCGAGATCTAAAATAAACCAATTTTTGTCACGCCGGACAAAACGGGCATGTTGCCAACTCACGCGCAGTTCATGTTGTAGGCCCACCGGGCAATCGGGGTCGCGGCCCACGTCGGTCATTGGTGCGCGAATCGCAAAAACCAACCCAGCGGCTGAGCCAGTTTGAATATGCAACTGGAGTTCTTCTGGGCCAGCAAAGGCACTGGTTGGCTCACGTTTGAGTGGTTCAACCACGCTGGGCGCCGCTGATGCCGAAGCCGTACTAGCGTGAAAGGTGAGATACGTATTCCCTAACCGGATCACATCTTGTGCGGAGAGGGCCCGGGGGACCGCTACAATTTGCCCATTGAGATAGGTGTTATTGCGACTGCCTAAATCATTGACAAACCATTGTTCGTTGTGGAGCCGAAGTTGAGCGTGCAAATAGGAAACTGCGGTATCTTCCAGACGCAACGTCGCGCGTGGATCACGCCCGATATTGATCACCGCCTCGGTTAAGGGCCAGCGCCGTTGATTAACTTCTAAAAAGCCTAATGGCTTAGCCGACGCATCAACCCTAGTCGCCTCAGTGACAGCAACTTCTAGCCCACTCGAAGAGAGCGGGGCCGGCGAAGGAGGGGCCTGAAAGTTGAAGCGGAGGTGGGCTGGGCCGATCTGCAACTGATCCCCATCGGTTAATAACGTCGGCGCGGCCACGCTTGCTAGCCGCGCCTCATTCAAAAACGTCCCATTTTTACTTTGCAAGTCTTCAATAGCAAAGGCGGTGCCTTGCCAACGAATCACAGCGTGGTATAAGGAAACATTTTTATAGTTCAACACCAGATCGTTTTCATGGTGGCGTCCGATCCGCATCAGGTCCTTTAGGCGCACGGGCTCTCCGTTGCCTTCCAGCGTAGCGACCGGCACGACGATATCGGTACCGAGTTCGGTTTGCGCGCCTTGCATCATGGCGGGTTTAGGAACATCCTTCGCCAGTGCCACTTGGCGCTCAGCCGAAATTTGTTGTGCTAAATCCCGTGCCCCAACCCAGGCCGCCAAATCAAAGTGGGCATCCAATAATTGATCCACAATGGGGGCAATATCGGTTTTTAGTTCGATGAGGCGTTTATAGTACAGACCATATTTCCGCACCCGTTCTTTGCGCTCGCCTAATAACAACACCCCAATTAATCGCCCAGCTCGGACTACAAATTTACGATAGGCAAGCCGACCTTTGGGTAAATCTTCTAACACTAGGTCAGTTGGCTCTAATTTGTTAACTTTCCCTATGCTTGCTAAGTCTAAATCATATAACCGCGTCGCGTTATATAACTCACCTGGTTGATATGATAAGTCCCCGCCGGCCATATTCGTGCCCGCCACTTGACCCTGCCGCCGTGCGGGCTCCCATAAACGCGCCCGGGTATCAGTCACATCACCCGCCGCATAAATATACGGGAGATTGGTCCGCATTTTGTCGTCAACTGTAATCCCCTGGGGCGTTTTATATTTTTCGTTAATGGGGATATTCAGACCAGCCCCACGTAGAAATTCCACATTGGGGCGCGTGCCTATCGCCACGCCGAGTAATTGACAGTCGATCGTGTCGTCACTTTTAACGAGGCGGACAGCCCGTACCGCGCCGTCCCGGTTGGCTAGCGCCTCCTTAATCTCCGCGTTAGTGCGAACATCCACGCCCGCCGCGCGCAACCGACTTAAGACGAGGTCGGAGGCGATTTGATCGAGGACATGCCCAAAAAATGTAGCCTCCTTGATGAGGTAAGTTACCTGAACTTTATGATGCAATAACGCTTGCACCCATTCAATGCCCAACGGCCCTCCCCCGACAATGACCGCTTGACGCAGAGGTGTTTTACCGCTGACCAGATCCATGATGCGCCGAGCATCTTTAAGCGTGCGCATCGTCATCACCCCACGCAAATCGGCGTTAGGAAAATCAGGTAGGTTAGGGCGAGAGCCGCTGGCAATGAGCAGGCGGTCGTAAAGCAAACGCCGATTATCACTTAAGACAAGGCGTTTATCTTCTGGGTCCAGCCGTTTCACTTCCCCAAATATCCGGTCTACGGCAAACGTCTTATAAAAATCGGGGGGGACGGCAAAGAGTTGTTCGGGTTGAAGTTCCCCTAAGAGATAGTTGGTAAGCGCGGCACGATAATAAGCCGGGTTGGAGTCATTCGATAAAATCTGAATCACCCCCTGCGGATCAAGACGCCGAATGTAAAACGCGGCGCTCGTCCCAGCTGCGCCATCACCAATGATGACATAGCGTGTGGTCATGCTAAACCTTTAGCCAAATTTACCTTTGGGAGTTGAGGCACCAAAGCAAACCGCATATAGTTTTGTGGATTTGAGTCTGCACTGCCACCCATAAGCCGCTATTATATTCGGCACAAGTTTATTTCACTAATGACTTACAAAGTTAAACGCCCTAGCTTAAGAGAGTTAAGCGCCTGATCGAGCTGGACAAATATTGCCCCGATGACTGCCCGCTGGGTTAAGTTGAAGCTGATCGCAGGCTAAGTATGTATAGGCTGCCTGTAATTGATACAGGCCAAAATAACAAAACGCCGGGCATCTTCGCAGATACCCGGCGTCATTATACTGTGCTTATTTCAGGCTGGTACGCAAGCCTTCCATCTTGCCCGCGACAGAGCCATCCACGACTTTGTCGCCCACGCGGAGGACGAGGCCGCCTAAAATAGCGGGGTCCACCTTGAAGGCCACGTCGCTGGCCTTAAGGTCTTGCTTGATGCTCGCCATCTCAGAGTCACTCAGCTTCATAGCGCTGGTCACTTCGGCGGCGTTGCCACCTGCCGCACCGCCTTCGAGCACCACCACTTTGCCAGCCTTCACACCGCTAAAGAATTCATCAATGAGCGTCCGTTGGCCGTCTTTATTCATCAGGAGTGATTCCTTGACGATTTGCCCAGCGGCGGCCATGGCCAACGCCGCCACTTGTCCGCGCAAGTCACCCAACATGCGGGTGCGCTCTTGCATGGCTTCTTCCTTGGCGGCTTCGATCAGGCGCTTGCGCTCTTCTTCGGCGGAGCCGCGCATGTCGGCTTCGGATTTGGAAGCACGGGCGGTTGCCTCGGCGATGCGTTTGTTGGCCTCCGCTTGGGCCTCCGCTACGATCTTCGCGGCGTCCTTTTCGGCGCTAGCGCGCGCTTCAGCGGCCACACGCGCGTCTTCTAGCCCTTGCGCGATCTTGTGCTTGCGGTCATTGAGGATTTTGACGATGGGTTCATAGGCCCAAGCCGTGAGCACTAGCATCACAATGATGAAGTTGGCCAGATAAACGGTGAACTGGCCGAGATTAATGCCTAATTTTTCCATAGCGCATTCTCCTAGAAGCTAGGCGGCGAAGATGATGATCAACGCGACGGCCAACGCATAAATCGCGACGGCTTCCGCGAAGGCGATGCCCAAGATCATGTTGGTTTGAATGGTCGAGGTCGCATCCGGGTTGCGGCCCATGGCTTGCACTGCGCCATTGACCACGATGCCCACGCCCGCGCCCGCGCCAATCGCGCCGGTCATCGCCAAGCCCGCGCCCAAGAAGCGCATCGCGTGAAGAAAAGTCTCGTTGAATTCCATGGTAAATGATCCTCTCGAAAGGGTGTGATAGGAATTGAATGTAGCAATTAGTGAGCGGCGGGCGCGGCCTCGCCGTGTTCGGCGTGGTCGCCATGATCATCGCCGTGATGGCTGACAGTGGCTTGCGCCATGAACACCAGCGCCAGCATGGAAAAGACGTAGGCTTGGATCGCGCCGACGAAAATTTCCAGCGTATAGAGCATGCTCGGCACGATGACCGCGGTGAGCGCGCCCAAGATGGCGAGCAACAAAGCGCCCGCGAAGATGTTGCCGAACAACCGGAAGCCAAACGATAGCACTTTGGCGAACTCGGAAACCAGCTCCAACAAACCGACGCCGAAGTCAATGACTCCGAAGAAGGGTTTGCTGATCATGCCGCCGGTGTTGAAGAACTTGGTGAAGTAGCCTGCACCTAAGGCGCGCACGCCCATCACCTGTACCCAGATCATGGCGATCAAGGCCATGGAGAAGGTGAAGTTGATGTCGGTGGCCGAACCACGCAAGAAGGGCACGACTTCGCAGGCAGTGCACATCTCCTCCGCGTGTTCGCCTTCGGCCGGCGCATGGCCAGCCTCGGCCCCTGCTTCGGCGGCGGGCTCCTCATGCGTCACTTCTTTCGCGCCATTCAGGGCGTACAACAAGCCGGGGATAAGTTCTTGCGTCTCGTAGCCTTTGACCGTGCCATGGGCCTGCTCCAAATAGCCGACTGTCTCAAAGATCGGCAGGGCCTTGACCATGTTGGCGGTGAAGACGAGGAAGAAGATCGTGGCGGTGAAGGGGAAGATAGCCTTCGCCCACTTGCCCGCGGTGCTCTCGGCGGCGTCCCATAAGAACTCTACCAAGAACTCAAAGAAATTGTAGAAGCCTTGCGGCACCAGTTGCCCGCTTTGGGCAAACGCGCGCGCACGCCACGCCAATGCAAACAAGATCAAATCCACAATGAGGGTGGCTAGGATCGTGTTGGTCAGCGGCACGCCCGGCCAAATGGGTTCGGCGGGCAATTTCACCGCAGGTGGGACGGGCTTCCAAATCCCACCGATGCCAAAGGCTAGAAAACCACCACCAATGATGAGGGCAATGATGATCCAGCGCTTAAAGCCAATGCTTTGCGATTGCTGGGGGTGAGTTGCGTCAGTCAATTTGACTCTCCTCCTTCTTTCCTAGAGTGGGTGAGCTGTGAGTGGTTGGTGGTTGGGTAGGTTTGATGCGCGATACCGCGCCAACTGCCACGCGCCACATGATGAACAATGAAATGGGCATACTGCCAAGCATGAGCCCAACAGTGAAGAGCGGTTTAACTTTGAACTGATTATCGAGCCACAGCCCCGCAAAGAGGGCCCCGATAATGATGAGGGTCGTCAGACAGCCGACCTGCCCAGCCACGCTCGCTAACGCCAGATTGTACGCATATTGCGCGCGGTCGGGCGGTGCGGCGGGTTTATCGCCGGGTTGCATAACGCGGGAATTTTATCACAGGCGTTCGTGAATCTCAAAACAAATGACTCGCCGCGAATTGCGACCACGTGATCCACGGCCCAGCCCACGTGCCAAGCAAGATGACGCCCAACGCGCACACCCACAACGCAACCGCCGAGGCGCGTGACACGGGAATGACTTCGCTATCGCGTTCGGAACGATAGAGATACACGACTTTCAAAATCGTCATGTAGTAGTACACGCCGATAATCGCGTTGATAATGCCGATCACGACCAACCAGACCAAGCCTTTTTCCATCGCGGCGGCAAAGACGAAGAACTTGCCAAAGAAGCCCGCCAGCGGCGGCATCCCGCTGAGCGAGAGGAACGCGACCAAGAAGGCAAGGGCTAGAGCGGGTGAGCGGCGCGACAGCCCCGCGTAGTCGGCGATCTCATCCGAACCCGTGACGCGCGAGGTGAGAATGATGACGCCAAACGCGGCCAAATTGGTCAGGGTGTACATGAGCAAGTAGAAAATAACAGCGGCGATGCCATTCTCGGAGAAGGCCGCCAACCCCACCAACGCATAGCCAGCTTGCGCGATAGACGAATAGGCCAACAGCCGCTTGATGTTCTTTTGAGCAAGGGCCACCAAGTTGCCCAGCGTCATGGTGAACGCGGCCAACACTGCGATCAAATCGCGTGCGGCGGCATCGCTGGGGAAGATGGCGAGGAAGACGCGGATGAGGACCGCGAAACCCGCCGCTTTGGAAGCCACTGAGATAAACGCGGTCACAGGCGTCGGCGCGCCCTCATACACGTCGGGCGACCAGAAGTGAAATGGCACTGCTGACACTTTGAAACCGAAACCCACTAGCACAAACAACATCGCTACCGTGGTCGCCGCTAGCGGCACCGCGCCGGAGATCAACGCCGCGCTGATCTCGTAGAGGTTCGTCTTGCCCGTGAAACCGTAGAGCAGGCTAAACCCGTAGAGCATCACAGTGGAAGTGAACGCGCCAAACAAGAAATACTTGAGACCCGACTCGGCGCTCTTGTCATTGTCGCGCAAGAAGCCCGCGAGTAGATAGAGCCCAATGGAGGTAGTTTCAATCGCCAAGTAGAGCATGATCAGGTCGGCGGAGGCGGCCATGAAGTTCATGCCAATGGTCGAACCGAGCAAGATGGCGTAGTATTCGCCCTTCTGCCCGATCCCCGGCGAGTCAATCGAGATGAGCGCGACGATGAGCGCGGCGAAGATGAACAACTCGCGGAAGATGAAGGCGACATTGTCATCGCGCAACATGCCGCCGAAGATCATCACGGTCTCGCCAGACGGTTGCGAAAAGAGCGCGGCGACGACCATCACCACGCCACAGCCCACAGCGGTCATCAGGCCCAGGCCCCGCTCACGCCACGCTGGGCGCGCCAAATCGGCCGTCATCACTAACCCAGCCAAGATCAGCAAGAGAAATTCTGGCAAAACCGCCAGGAGCGTTGAAGTCTGATAAGGTTCAAAAGTCATGGGTTAGGCCACTCCAAGCAGTTTCAAAACCGGCGTCACGCCCGAATTGATCAGGTCTTGCATAATCGCCGGATAGACGCCAATGACGATCATAAACGTACACAGGATCGTCAGCGCGACTTTATCCAGCGCACGCACATCACCCACCGGCTCATGGTGATCGTCGCCATGTTCAAAGTGATGGGGCATCGTCCCAAAGAACACGCGCTGAATGGCGCGCAAAATGTAGGCGGCGGTGATGACGATGGAAATCCCAGAAAGCGCTGTGATAAGCGGGAAATACCACGGCTGAGAGGCTAGGTTGGCAAACCACACCGGATAGCCTACGAGATTGAGCGCCTTGGCTTGCCACAGGCCGAGGAAGATAGGCAGTTCGGCCATGAAGCCCGAGAAGCCGGGCATCCCCATCGAAGTGAACCCACCGATGATGAAGGCCACCGCCACCCAGGGCATCACTTTCGCCATACCGCCGAGTTCAGGCATCATGCGGGTATGGGCGCGGTCGTAAATCATGCCGACGCTGGCGAAGAAGAGCGCCGTCATCACACCATGCGAGAACATTTGCATCCCGGCCCCCACTAAGCCGGTGCGGTTGAGCGTGGTGAGCGCCATGCACACCAAGCCCATGTGCGAGACGGAGGAATAACCGATCATGTACTTCAGGTCGGTTTGGGTCATGGCGATAAACGAGCCATAGACTACGTTGACCAGGGTGAGCAAGACCACCCAGGGTGCATGGAAGATCGCGCCTTCGGGCAAGAGCATCACGCCCACGCGCAACGCGGCGAACGCGCCCAGCTTCATCAGCACGCCTGCATGGAACATGGACACCGCAGTCGGCGCGGCGACGTGACCATCCGGCGACCAGTTGTGGAAGGGGAAGATGCCACCCAAGATAGCGAAGCCAAAGAAGACTGGCACAAACCAGAAGTGTTCAAAACTAAAGGTCTGTCCAAAGAGATAGACCACGCTATCGCGGAACACGCCCGCCTGCTGCGCTTCGGCGATCTTGATCATGTCCATCGAATACACGCCGGTCTTTTGACCGATGGTGTAATACATCGCCAGCGCGCCCACGAGTGAGAACACCGACCCTAAAAATAGGAAGAGCGTCAGTTTCATCGCCGCGTATTCGCGGGTCTTGACCCAACCCCAAATGGCGATGAGCAAGTACATAGGGAAGACGGCGATTTCGTAGAAGAAGAACAGGTGGAACAGGTCGAGGGCGATGAACACGCCGAATACGCCCCATGCCAGGAGGAAGAGGAAGGCGAAGAATTCGCGTGGGCGGTCATCAATGCCCCACGAGATCATCACGCCCGTGAGCATGACGATGGAGGTGAGCAAGACCATCGGCATACTCATTCCATCTACGCCGACATAATAATGGATACCATATTGTGGCACCCAAGCGTATTGCTCAATGAATTTGTAGCCCCCCGGCCCGACGGGCGCGCTGGGCAAGGCAAAATAGACATAGAGCGACAAGATAGTAGCGAACACGCCCGCCGCGAGGGCGGCCACACGCACTTCGGTCTTGCGGTCGGCGGGTATCATCAAAATGATGATGGCCGCGACGAGGGGAGTGGAAGAGATGACGGTGAGAAAAGGAAAATTCATAGTGATCGAGTTTGTCTCATCCCTCTCCTAGACGAGCATTTGTTTAGGAGACGGGTGAGGCCTGGATGATGAGTTCAGTCTTACCCCATCAAATGCGTCACAGTCGCGTTAATCACTTCGACCAGCCACGCGGGCCAAATGCCCAAGACCAACATGAGCACCATCAGTGGCGCAATCGCCACGATTTCGCGGGTGGAAATTTCAAGGCCGTGTCCGACCCATTTTTTGTTGAGCGGGCCGTGCAACACCTTTTGCACGCCTTTGAGGATGTAGGCTCCGGTCATAAACAAGCCGAGCATCGCCAGTGCAGTGACGAGCGTGAAGATCGGCCAAGCGCCGCGCACCACCATAAACTCGGAGACGAAGCCATTGAGACCGGGCAAGCCGAGCGAGGCCATGCTGGTAAAGATCAGGATGCCGCCGTACACCGGCGCGAGGGGGAAAAGGCCGCCAAAGTCGTTGAGATTGCGGGTATGGGTGCGGTCATAGATCACGCCGACGAGGAGGAACATGCCCGCCGCGCTCAGGCCGTGATTGAACATCTGAAAGACCGCGCCGTTGGCCGCCATGATCGCCGATTGCGAGAGGCCACCGGCATCTACGCCGCGCGCCCACGCCGCCGCCGCGATGCCCAACACCACAAAGCCCATGTGGTTGACGGAGGAATAGGCCACCAGTTTCTTGAAATCGGTTTGCCCGAAGGAGGCATAAGCCCCCATGATGATCGCCATGAGCGCGAGGACGGCGAGGACCGGCGCGCCGGCCTGCGACTCGACCGGGTAGAGCGGCAAGACCAAGCGCAAGAAACCATACGCGCCCAATTTGAGCAACACGCCCGCCAAGATCATCGAACCGGCGGTAGGCGCTTCGGTGTGTGCGTCGGGCAACCAAGTGTGGAAGGGCCATACCGGAACCTTGATCGCGAAGGCGATGACAAAGGCCCAAAATGCTACGCCGCGGATGACCGAAGCGGGGATGCCATAAACATCTTGGGTGTAAGCGGGCCATTGGTGCATGGCATTGACCATGTCGAAATTGCCCAACGTGATGCCGATAGTCTGGATCGCCAACAACAAACCGAGTGAACCGGCCATCGTGTAGATGAAGAACTTGAACGACGCATATTGTCGCGCGGGGATCTTCTGCCCAAACAGTTCGCGTTCGCCGTGCGCGCTCCCCCACAAGTTGATGAGGAAGTACATGGGGATGAGGCCGACTTCCCAGAAGACGAAGAACAAGATCAGGTCGAGCGCCATGAAGACGCCGAACATGCCCGTCTCCAACATCAGGAAGAGCGCCATGTAGGCCTTGACGCGCTCGGTGATGCCAAACGAGAACAAGATCGCCAATGGGGTGAGGATGGCGGTGAGCAAGATCATGGAGACGCTGATGCCATCCACGCCGAGGTGATAACTGGCGTTGATCAGGCTGATCCACGGCGCATGTTCTTCCAAATGAAAGCCCGGCTCGTGCGCGAGCGGCACGAAGCGTAACCACAAGGCGATGGAAAAGCCGAGCGGGAAGAGGCTCGTGGCAAACGCCACCCACCGGATCGCGTTCTCTTGATCTTTGGGCAGGAGCGTGACCAAGAGCATGCCCAGCATGGGGAAGAACAAGATGACGCTGAGGAGGTTATTTTGGAGGAGAGAGTCCATGAGCAGTGTCCGGTTCTGACTAAACTCACCCTTACAGGCGGGTGAAGTTTTATGAGCTGATTAGCGCCCTACCGCAAACAGCGTCGCGCCGATGGCGATGACGATGACCATGATGACGACGAGATATTGTTGAATGCGCCCGGTTTGGATGACGCGGATGGAGCGCCCAAAACGTTGCACGCCGTTCGCTAAATGATCCGGCGAGTCGTTGATCACTGGCTTCTCAAAATAAGTACGGAAGGCCGTGCCTAGGTTGAGCGCGAACAAGCTGACGCCGTGCAACACGCTGTCAATCGTGTTCTTATCCACCCATATCGAGACAAAGACTTCCGAAAGCCATACGGTGGGGCGCACGAAGAGCGCCTGAATGAGGTTGTCCCCATACTCACCCGCCGCCGTTTTGTATTTGCCCGTATCAAAGTAATACTTGTTCTTGAGCAAGGTGTAGACTGGGCCGAGCGGCGCTTCGAGCGGGTCGGCTTGGTTGGCTTTGATATCCTTATACAACCACCAGCCGATGAGCAATCCGCCGCCCGCCACCAAGATCGAAGTGAGCAAGGGGATGATATTGAACACTTCCGCCGGGGGATGTTCGAGCAAGGTACCACCCACGAATTCGTGGATCCAATTGATCTCGCCCAACTGGAGGCCGAGGAAGTCATTCGGGATGCCCACCCACCCCGCCGCGATAGCGAAGAAGGCCAGCGGCACGAGGGCGAGGATGATCGGGTAGAAGATCGGGTCATCTTCGGTAGCGTGGGCGGCGGCTTTGGTGCGCGGTTGGCCGAGGAAGGTCAGGCTGATCTGGCGCATAGTGTAGAAGGCTGTCAGCAATGCGGAAAGGGCGAGCGTGCCAAACACCACCCATTGCCCGGCTTCAAACGCGCCGCCCAAGATGGCGTCCTTCGACCAGAACCCAGCAGTGATAAACGGGAAACCGGAGAGCGCGAACCCGCCGATGAGGAACGTCCAAAACGTCCATGGCATCCGGTCTTTCAGGCCGCCCATATTCCGCATGTCTTGCGGATCAATATGATCGTGCGTGTGATGCACCCCATGTTCCACACCGTGAATGACCGACCCTGAGCCGAGGAAGAGCAAGGCCTTGAAAAAGGCGTGGGTCATCAAATGAAAGACGGCCGCCACATACGCGCCGATGCCGAGCGCGGCGATCATATAACCCAGTTGCGAGATGGTGGAATAGGCCAGCACCTTCTTCACATCGTTTTGCGCGACCGCAATGGTCGCGGCGAACAACGCGGTGAACGCGCCGATAAACGCCATCGCGGCCATCGGGGCGGTGAGGGGCGAACCATGATGCCAACCCGCCGACATGAGCGGATACATGCGGATCATCGCATACACCCCCGCCGAGACCATCGTGGCGGCATGGATCATCGCGCTGACGGGCGTGGGGCCTTCCATCGCGTCCGGCAACCAGAAGTGGAGCGGGAACTGCGCCGACTTGCCCACCGTGCCGGTGAAGAGCAACAGGCCAATCAGCCCCGCCGCTGGAAGCCCGACGATGACGGAGGGCATTTCGGCGAGGTGATGCAAGACCTCTTCGTTGTAAAGAATCTCACGGAAAGAGAGCGTGTCGGTGATCGTATAGAGGTAGACAATGCCGAGCATCATAAACACATCGCCGACGCGGGTGGTGAGGAACGCCTTCACCGAGGCTTGGCGCGGGGTGATCTGATACTGGTCGGGATATTCGCGGGCATACCAAAAGCCGATGAGCAGGTACGAACACAACCCCATGATCTCCCAGCCCACAAACATCAGCAACAAATTATCGGCCACGACCAGCGTGAGCATCCCGCACGCGAAGAGCGAGAGGAAGGCGAAGAAGCGCGAGTACATCGGCTCGATGCCGCCGTGGGGCGGATTGCCGGGCATGTCGTGTGCGTCGCGCGGTTTGCCAAAGTTGTGGTAGCCGATGCTATAAACGAAGATCAGCACACAGCACAGCGGCACAAAGAAGAGCATGATCGCCGTGAGCGGGTCTACCAGCACACCCATCTTAAGCGCTTCGGTGCCCACTTCTTCCGAACCAAACGGAAGCCAATTGACCGCACTCTCGATCACTTCGTGACCAAAGTGTTCAACACGCACGACTTGGAAGAAGAGGTACCAGCTCAACGCCCACGAGGTCAGCATGCACACCAACGCGACAGTATGACTGAGCGCCTTGTTGCGATTGGTGAACAACACAATGAGGAAGAACGCCAGCAACGGCGGCAGAGGGATGAGCCAAGTGAGGGGGGCAAGGGTTTCTAAGTGCATCGTAACTCCTATAAGGAGGTTTTAGATAAGTGGGCCAAACCTACCACTTCATCAAATCAATCTCTTCGGCCACGACGGTATTCCGTTGGCGGTAGATAGAGATGACCAGCGCCAAGCCGACCGCCGCTTCGCAGGCCGCCACCACGTAGACGATGATGGCGAACATCTGCCCTGAAGCAACCAGTGGCGTCAGATAGTGCCAAAACGCGACCAAGTTGATGATGACGGCGTTGAGCATCAGTTCAATGCTCATCAAAATGGCGACGGCGTTCTTGCGCGCTAAGACGCCATAGAGCCCAATGCAAAACAGAGCGGCGGCGAGGAGGAGATACCAGTGGAGAGGGATCATAGTGTGAGAAGTCGGAAATCAGAGGTCAGAAGTCAGAAAACTACTGATCACTGTTCACCGATGACTGATTACTTCTTTTCTCCGGCAATGACGATTGACCCAACCATCGCCATCAACAACAAGATGGACGCCACTTCAAACGGCAGGGCATATTGGTTCGGGTCTACAAATGAAGCGCCGAGGCGGGCTAAACTATCGGCGGGCGGGACGAGGGGTGTGATGGCGAAAGTGAGGGGCGACATGCCGGGCATAAAGAGCCACGCCAACGCTGCCATCAAGACCACAGCCATCACCGCGCTCACCCACCACATCGCGTTCGTTTGGGTGCTGGTGTCTTGCATCACGCGCCGGGTGAGCATGATGGCGAAGATGATCAAGATCGCGATCGCGCCGATGTATAACACCACTTGCACGGCGGCCAAGAAACCGGCTTCGAGCAACACAAACAGCACCGCCACGCCAAACAAGGCCACGATGAGCGACAAGGCCGCGTGGATGAGATTGCGAACCGTGACCACCGCGACCGAGGCGGCTAAGATCACCAACGAGGTGAGTAGGAAAACAATTTGGAGAGCGTCCATAAGTCTGACTCGATTGAGAGTTAATGGGCTGGGGCGTGCGTAGGGGCGGCGTGCCCGTGACCTTCGTCGCCATGACCGTGTTCGTCATGTCCACCATGTGCGGCATGGTCAGCGGCGGGTTCGCCTTCGGCGGCGCGACGCTGGCGACGCGCTTCGCTGGACAAAATATAAAGCGTAATCAACCCGAGGAGGAGATTCCCTAAGAGCAACAACCCAGCGCGCGCGAACATATAGTCTGGGCCGACCCATCGAGCATATTCGACGTTTAACAGCGCTGGGCCAAGTTTGTCGAAAAGCAGTGTGATCACAATCGCACCGAGCGCCAGTGGGGTGAGGAACTTCCAGCACAAATCCAACATGTGGTCAATGCGGATGCGGGGTAGGCTAGCGCGCATGAGGATGACGAGGAAATAGCCCGCAAAGGATTTAAGCATGAAGTAAACGATGCCCAGCAACGGAATTTCTTCGGCCCACGGCCCGCGCCATCCGCCGAGGAAGAGCACCGCCGTCAGCGAGCCAACCGTGAAGGCATGCATAAACTCCGCGACGAAGAACATGGCGAACTTCATGCCGGTATACTCGATGTGAAAACCCGCCACGATCTCAGACTCGGCTTCGAGCAAGTCAAACGGCGTGCGCCCGACTTCGGCGACCGAGGTCGCAAAAAAGATCAGCGTGGCGATGGGCGCGGCGATGACGAACCAGATGCTCTGCTCGCCCACGATCTTGTTCATTTCCATACTGCGCGCGAGGATCACCGGCACCAGCAAGCTGAGCAACATCGGCACTTCATACGAAACGAGTTGCGCCACTGTGCGGAATGCGCCGAGCAACGCGTATTTGTTATTCGAGGCCCAGCCGCCCATCATAATCGCGAGCGTGCCGAGCGATCCGACGCTGACGATGTAGAGCGCGCCCACGTTGAGCGTCGTCCCGACGATGTTGATCGCAAACGGGATGACCGCCCACATGGTGATGATCGCCACCACCGAGAGGATCGGCGAGATGTTGTACACGATGACATCCGCGCCAATGGGGGTGATGTCTTCTTTAATAATCAGTTTCAACGCATCGGCGATGGTCTGCAGTGACCCCTGCCAGCCCACCCGGTTCGGGCCCACGCGGTCTTGCATCCGCGCCACCACGCGCCGCTCGAACCAAATGAGGAAGAGGGGCAACAACAAACAGAACGTGCCAATCGCCACCACGCCAATGATGAGCAGGATCGTGGTGATCAGAGCACTGGGCAACCCCATCCCGGCGAGCAGACCGGTCAGGAGTTTCGCCAGTTCGTTTACAGGGTCATTTAAGAGTTTCGCAATATCCATCGTTTACTCCTCACACACCGCCAGACAACAAATCGCCTACCGTTGCCGATAGGCGATTCAATTTTCTTTCAGTTACACCCACTCCAGCGCGCCTTTGCGCCAAGCGTAGACGAGGCCTCCCACTAAGATCAGAATGAAGAGGATCACTTCTGCGACGGCGAACAGCCCCACCTGCCCATAGGCCACCGCGAAGGGGAAGAGGAAGACCGTTTCGACATCGAACACCACGAAGACCAATCCAAAGATGTAATACTGCACTTTGAACTGGACCCAGGTGTCACCGACAGTTTCGATGCCACACTCGTAGACGCTGTTTTTAACGGGGTTATTCTTTTTAGGGCCAAGCAAAACGCTATTGAGGATAATGGGTGCGCCGGGAAACACAGCGGCGAGAAGCAGGAAAAGACCTATGAATGTCCACTCACTCATCATATTGAGATGCCTCTTCAATTGGCCTGCAAGGGGAAGTAAGTCCTTCTTTGTGAAGAACCGAGCGGGATAATAGCATGAGTCAGATCAAAAGTCAAAAATCAGGGCGCGATCAAATGCTATTTTCCCGCTTCACCCTCTGCTGGTTTGCTATCGAGCGCTGTCTGGCGCTCGGAACGATAAATTTGGTAGAGCGAGCCCATCATCCACAGCCCAGCTCCAATCACTACTTTAGAGAGATCAGCAAAGGACTGAGCCGTGTTCCTCAAAAAATCTATTACCCGTACATAGAGGTCACCACTGGGCACTTCATTAGTGGTTACCATAACCCCATAGAGCATGAACAACAGAAAGGTAGTGGCTAACGTCGCGCCTAATATCAACAAATACACCATGATGATAAAGCGCATTGTTAAGGGTTGTGAAGGCATAGGACTGATCCTTAGGACGAAAATTTCAGGGGATGATAATGCGAATGAAAAGAGAGCGCAACAAAATTAGCGCGGCTCTTTTTTCAAGACCCCCGCCATGCCCCCCACAAGATAGATCACGCCACCGAGCAAGCCCGCCGCTAGGTCAAGGGACAACCAGGCTAATGAAAATGTCACGGCTTGGGCCTCGCCGATGTTGATCTGCCGGAAGAGGGTGACAAACACACTTTCGCGCACACCGATGCCGCTGATGGAAGGCAAGAGGAGCGACGCCGCGCCAACAGGTGTGAAGAGCAACCATGTCCACACTGAGATGTCGAGGGCGAGGGCTTGCGACACTAAGACACTCGCCCAGATCAATGAAAGATTGTAGACCACAGACATGCCTAACGCGCCTAAGATGGCCCGCCAGCCGCAGGAGGTGATGACCGCATAGGTCTTACCCAACCACGCATCGCCCGCTAAAGATAGAGCGCGTGGAAAGTATTGCGTGACCCAGCGCAAGATACGCCCTTCGACGAGTAAAACACTCCCCGTCACCACACCCACGGCGGCCAAGGTGATGAGCAAGGTCGTGGCGGGCGGCAAGAGATTATAGGCAAAGGGCAAGGCGACCAGTGCCAACAAGAACAACCCTACAAAGCCGGTCAAGCGATCAATCAACACGGTGCCTGTCGCCTGTTGTGAAGAAGCGTTATCGCCGATCTCTAGCACCCTCACGACATCGCCGCCGAAGCCGGTGGGCAGGAAAGTATTAAAGAACGCGCCTACAAAATAGAGATACACCACGCGCCCAAACGGCAACTGCACGCCTACCGCTTGCAACAAAATTTGCCAGCGATATGACCGGATGACGATCCCCGCGAACGCTAACAAAATGGCGAATAGGTACGGACGGCTATCGGCTTGCTGGGCGGTGGCGAGTAGTTTGTCTAGCCCGCCCGCTTGCGCCACGACCCACCCCAACAGACCCGCCGAAATGCCCACCCGCACGAGGTTGAGCAAAAGCGGGCGAAGGGATGAAGTTGGCGTAGCCGCAGAGGGTTTCACTGTCAGGGCGACCGCAGTTAACGCGGCGTATCCCATTCCAACCGCTTGAGTTCCCCCCGCGCGTTGGTCAATTCCGCCCACACCGGATACGCCCCAGCGATCCGCCCCGTGTCGGGAAACCATTCGCGCCCGCGCTTCACCACGATCAACAATCCCTCTTCATCGCCGATGGGCGCAAAGGTGTCGCCTGGCGCGCGATACGGATCGATCCCCCACTCAGTTTGTAACCGCGCGGCGGTCGCTAACACGTCATCGGTGGCGAGGCCGATCTCGCTGATGTTAAGCATGTGGTGGGAGCTAAAAGGCGGCGGCGCGGCGTTAGGCAGGGCGTGGCGGGCGATGAACTCTAAGATGTTGCCCACCGCATCGGCGAAGTAAAAAGCGTGCGCGTTCCAATGCGTGAAATCATAGGTGGCTTCGCCCGCCTTGCTCAACAACAACGGTGCGCGCGCTGTCCACCACACGCGCGCGGCGTCAAATAGATTTTCGGGGATGTTAAAGGCGAAGTGATAGGTACACACTTCAGACCAAGTGGCAGGAGGGCGCTGGAAGATCAGCCGCGTGGCCCCCGCTTGCAATTCCAAACGCTGATCGCTCTCCGCCAACACAGGCAACTCTAATACGCGGGTATAAAAATCATGTTGGGCGGGCAAGTCGGCGGCCCACAATTGGAGGGAATGCAAACGCATGATGAAAATCATACCATTGAAAAATGATTCGAGTTACAGTGACGATAAGCAATAAACAATGACCCTTATCAGCAGATCGCAAAATGACCGCTGGCCGTGTTTGCACAGCGATCCATCAGTGGGCGGCGCTGAGCATAGGAGTTTCGCCGTTATGTTTAAAAATTTTCTCTCCGAAGACTGGCTCTCTGTCCTCCTCGCCTTTGCCTTGATCGGCCTAACCCTGTTAGGTGTGATCGGCCCGGCTGGGTGGAGTGTGGCGTTTTAAAAGGAATAGCTCATGCCCGTTACTCCAACACCTCGCTGGGGCGGTCTAGTTGGTTTGCTCATCGTGTGCGCCTTGGCCGGGTTGGCTTGGCGCGTGACACAGTGGGTGTATGCCACGCCCTTGCCCTGGGGCATCCCCGGCAAAACGTTGGAATATCCATTGTGGGCGGCATTGATCGGGCTGGCGGGCAATGCGGGGTTGAAAGCGTTGGGCTGGCATGAACGCGTGCGCGTGGGTTTCCGCACTGAACTATTTTTGAAGATCGGCCTGGTGCTCTTGGGCGCTGGCCTCAGCCTGACCACCCTCACCACGGCCGCGCCGGGGGCGCTCATCCAAGGCGTGGTGATGATCCCCTCGGTTTTTTTCTTCTGTTGGTGGCTCGCGGGGAAATTTGGCTTGGAAGATAAGTTGCGCGCGGTGATGGCGACCGCGGTCTCCGTCTGTGGCGTCTCAGCGGCCATCGCGGCGGCGGGCTCGGTGATGGCGAAGAAAGAACAGGTCACCTATGTCACTTCATTAGTTATCGTGACCGCCTTGCCGCTGATGGTGCTCATGCCGCTGATCTCCAATGCTTTACAGTTGCCACAAGCTGTGGCGGGCGCATGGTATGGCGGCAACATTGACACCACCGCGGCCGTGGTGGGCGCTGGCACACTCTATGGCGAAACCGCGCAACAGGTGGCGACGATTGTGAAGTCCACCCAAAACGCGCTGATCGGGGTGGTGACGTTTTTGCTGGCGCTGTATGCGGCGACCGTCATGGAGCGGCAACCGAGTACGCGCCCTAGTGCATGGCTCATCTGGGAGCGCTTCCCCAAATTTGTATTGGGGTTCATTGTAGCGTCCGTGTTGTTCACCTTAGGCGTCATCAGCAAAGACCAGAGCAAGACCCTCGATGCGCTTAAGAGTTGGACGTTTCTGCTGGCCTTTGTGTGCATGGGATTGGAACTTTCGGTGAGCGAACTGCGCCGCATGGGCTGGCAACCACTGGCTGTGTTTTTGCTCACGACCCTCTTTAATACCTTCCTCGCCTTAGGCATGGCATGGCTCATCTTTGGTTAAGAAAAAGACGCGGTAAAATGATCTCCTAAGAAAGCCTCCCCGAACGTGTTTCGGCGTGGATCATTAGGAGTCTGTTATGCGCGCTGTCGCCATCCTCGGTATTGGGCAAACCCCCGTTGACGAACACTGGGATAAATCTATCCGCGTTTTAGCGGGTGAGGCGGTCTTTGCCGCCCTGCGAGACGCCGGGCGTGAGCGAGCCGATGGCCTGTTCGTCGGCAATATGCTCTCAGGCCTGTTGAACCGCCAAGAAAACTTGGGCGCGCTCATCGCCGATTGGGTGGGGTTGCGCGGCACCGAAGCGCTTAAAATCGAAGCCGCGTGTGGATCAGGTGCGGCGGCCTTTCGCGCGGGGCTGATCGCCGTCGGCTCTGGGGAAATGGAGAGCGCGCTGGTCGTGGGCATCGAGAAGATGACCGAGACTGTTGGCCCGCAAACCACGGCCGCCCTCGCCACCGCCGCCGACGCCGATTGGGAGGCCGCACAAGGTTTATCCTTCGTCGCTATCAACGCGCTCATCATGCGGCGTTACTTGCATGAATACGGCTGGCGACACACTGATTTCGCGCCGTTCTCTATCAACGCTCACACGAATGCAACCCATAACCCCAATGCGCGTTTGCAGGAATCCATTTCACTAAAAGATTACGAGAAGGCGCGCATGGTCGCCGACCCGATCAATCTCCTCGATGCTTCGCCTATCGGCGATGGCGCGGCGGCGATGTTCCTCGTGCCCGCCGAGACCTTGCATCGCAATGGTCACCCGCTCATCACCGTGGCGGGTTCAGCCTCTGCCACCGATTCGATTGCGGTGCATGACCGACACGACCCGCTCTGGCTTTCGGCGGCGGCGGACTCGGCACAGAAGGCGTATGCCCAAGCGGGCCTCACGCCTGCTGATATTGACCTATTTGAATTGCACGACGCCTTTTCGATCATGGCCGCGCTATCATTAGAAGCCTGCGGTTTCGCGGAACGCGGACAAGGGCCGCGTCTGGGGCTTGATCAACAGATTCATCCGACTGGACGTGTGCCGATTGCCACACGTGGCGGGCTCAAAGCGCGGGGGCATCCAGTTGGCGCGACGGGGGTCTATCAATTAGTCGAAGTCGTGGAACAGTTGCGCGGTGACGCTGGCGCGACCCAAGTGCCCGACGCTCAGATCGGCATGGCCCAAAACATCGGCGGGAGCGGGGCGACTATCCTTACACACATCTTGCGGGCGCAATAGGACCGGGTGCAATGGGGCGCAGTTAAATTTGCCCCGGTAGACTCCTTGTGCTATAGTCCAGTGAACTGACTTGATCAGATCCGTTTTCCCGCGTGGAGGATACTCACATGACAATTAATCCCCGACGTACTTTCTGGCTTATGGCGCTCCTCATCGGCGTGCTCGTCTTGGCGGCTTGCACGCGCTCGGCTTCGGATAGCGCCATTCCCACGACCGCTCCCGATGCAGGTCAAGCCACCCCCGACGGGGCCGGCGGCGGGAGTGAGCAACCCACTGCTGATCCCAATAACCCTGGTGGCCCAATGGATGCCGTAGGCACGGCGGTGCGTGAGACGCAAACGGCCCAAGCGGGTGGTGGAGTTCCGGGCGATGCGACCCCCATCCCTCCGGCTGATACGCCTGTGCCGGGCACTGGGCCTCAAGCGACACCGGTGCCAGTTCTCCCGCCCGAAACACCTGTTCCTACGATGGCCCCTCTCCCAGCCGGTCAAGTTTGCGCTAACCCCTATACCGTGGTCGAAGGCGATTGGATTTATAAGATCGCGCGTGCCTGCCAACTAACTCCGGATGCGATCATCGCGGCGAATCCGGGCATTAACAAAGATCGTCTGTCGCCCGGCCAAAAACTCAACTTGCCCGGGGCGAGTGTACCGCCCGTGCCTGATCAAAAATGCATCGGGACGCACACGGTGGTCAAAGGCGAAACCCTATTCGGCATCGGTTATGCGTGTGGCTTTACTGTAGAAGAAATGGCGCTAGCGAACAACATTCGCTATCCCTTTACCATCTACCCCGGCGATGTGCTGAAGTTCCCATAAATGCGGCGGTGATTCTCTAGGTCGTTTCACAAGGCGCAACCCTCGAGTTGCGCCTTGTCTTTTGATGAGGCTTCTATGTTGCCCAAAGTGTTGAGTAGCGAAAAAAAATATCAGGGCCGCGCGTTTACTGTACGTGTGGATGAAGTCGAGATCAAGCCCGGCGTGGTCTCACGCTTAGATATTGTGGAACACACGGGGGCGGTGACGCTCCTACCGCTGGATGAGGCTGGGCACTTGTGGTTCATCCGCCAATATCGGCATTCGGCGCGCGAATGGATTTTAGAACTGCCCGCCGGGACGCTAGAGCCGGGCGAAGATCCGCGCGTGGGCGCGGCACGCGAACTGCAAGAGGAGATCGGGATGCGCGCTGGGAAGATCGCAGAATTGGTGGGCTTTTGGTTGGCCCCCGGCTATTCGACTGAATATATGCATCTCTATTTGGCGACCGACTTAACCCCGGCACCGCTCGAACAAGATGAAGACGAAGTGATCACCGTCGAGAAGTTGTCTATTCCGCGCGCGCTGGAACTCGCCGCCACCGGTGAACTGCGCGACTCCAAAAGCCTGATCGGTTTGCTCACCGCCGCACGCCGTTTCGGTTGGTGAGCCGTTTGACGCCGGAGTCAAACGGGACTAAACTCAATTCGTGACAGTCGCGAGGTGAACTATGTTTGATAATTTGCGCCAACAAAGTCAACAACAAAGCCCCTTCGTCGCGGAAGAAACTGCGGCCCCCGCTGAGTCATCACCGTTTACGGATGATGCCAGCGCCGAAACCGCTGCGCCTAGCGCCGCCCCTAAGCGGGGTGGGCTAAACTTGAGCATGGGTGGGTTAAATTCCGGCCCGCGTCTCATGGGTTTGACCCCGATCCAGTTGTTCATTTTATCCGTGATGTTGTTTTTAAATGTTTCGGTGTTAGGGTGTTTCGCGCTGGTCGCATTTGAGAAGATTGCGCTGTTTTAAGAAACCTCTAAACGCTTAATTCAAAAGCCCGACTTTATATCAAAGTCGGGCTTTTGTTTTTTTAGCCGGGCACGCGCAATTTATGCACCAATGATCTTCAATCGTAATGCTGACCAATCGTCATCAATCGAGATAATAGCGATGCCTTCCATCCCCAGCGTTCGAGCATAGGCGTTGATACTGTCCCGATTAATATCAGTTTTATGCTTCGAGGTGCCTTTGTAATAAGTCACCCATAACATCCCTTTGGGATCGAGGAGGGCTTTCGCTTTCTCTAAATGCGCCTCCAGCTCTTTGCGTGACGCAGCAAAGAGTTGGATAGCATCTACCGGTGCCGCGTTCTTACCAACCAACTTGGCTTTCTCTGGCAAATCCCCGATTAAGTTTTTATAGCCTTGAGGCGAATTAACTAACATGAATTTATGACCAGGTTTGAGGGCTAAACGAGCGGCAATGGATTTATCAGACATGGCGTTTCTCTAGAATGGTGAAAAGTGGGCCCAGCAGGATTCGAACCTGCAACCAAGCGGTTATGAGCCGCGTGCTCTGCCATTGAGCTATAGGCCCATTCTACCTATTTTACCTGCTTGGCCCTGTTTTTGGTAGTGGTTCAGGGTCTGGCGAGCAGTTTTATGTTTGTGTTTTGATTTTTGAAAATCACGCTAAATTCACGTTTCGATCACGCCTTAAGCGTATGATGGCTTCAAATCATATCATTTATAAGGAATCAATCATGTCTAAGCTCAAACCCATCATTACCGCGTTAGTTCTCTCCCTCGCCATCCTCATGTCGCTCGTGGGCGTTTCTGGTGCCGCCTCGACGGGTGGCGCGGTGGTCAGCATTGCTGTTGACCAAGCCTCATATACGTCTTCTCAAGGCGTTATCGTTCATGTCACCATCACCAACCCGAACAAGCACCCTATCAAAGTCCTCAAGTGGTACACCCCCGCTGAAGACGTTGAAGAAGCCCTCTTGGCTGTGACCCGTGATGGCAATGCCGTTAGCTTCATGGGCCCACACTACAAACGCCCCGCCCCAACCGGCAACGATTATGTCAATCTCAAATCTGGTGAGAGCCTCACCCGCGACATCAACTTGGGCAACTACTATGACCTGTCTGTGAGTGGCGCATACCAAATCAGCTACAACATTGCCTCCACGAACCTGTATTCGGAAAAAGGCAACGAACTGAAGACGACGGATGCTCTCAAGTCCAATTCGGTGGATGTCTCGATTGAAGGCCGCGCCGCTCCTCTGTTTGAAGCCGCCGCTGTCTCTGGTTCGACCACCTACAACAAATGCACCGCCGCCCAACAATCTGACCTCGTGGCCGCTCGTAATCAAGCCAGCACCTACGCTGCGAATTCCTTAGCCTATCTGAACGCTGGCACACAAGGCCCCCGCTACACCACTTGGTTCGGCGCGTATGATGCTAGCCGCTACAACACTGCTAAGAGCCACTACACCAACATCTCCAATGCGATGGACACTGCCCCCGTCAAGTTTGACTGTGGTTGCAAGAAGACCTACTACGCTTACGTTTACCCGAATCAACCCTACACCATCTACCTGTGCAAGGCCTTCTGGACTGCCCCGCTCACCGGCACCGACTCTCGCGCTGGCACCCTCATCCACGAAATGAGCCACTTCACTGTGGTGGCCGGCACCGATGACTTGGGTTACGGCCAAACCAACGCCAAGAACCTCGCGCTGACCGACCCGAACAAGGCGCTCAACAACGCCGACAACCACGAATACTTCGCGGAAAACACCCCTTTCCAGAACTAACAGTAATCTGCTCAACTCAAAACGCCTCGGAGAAAACTCCGGGGCGTTTTTATTTAATCCCCACTTTGGCTAGACTTTGGTTAGATTGTCCCAATTTCGCCAAAAATATCTTAAAAAATGATCTTCCCTATTGCATAAAGTGGGGCACTTGTTATATACTGTGGGTGATGGTGGGGGAAAGTGGGTTAGGTTAGAAAAAGCGCCGGGCCGAGGGTGGTTCGGCGTTTGTCGGTTATAGGGAAAGAAGAACATATGTTCATGGGTGAATACACCCACGCCATTGATGACAAAGGCCGTCTCACCATCCCAGCCAAATTCCGTGACCAGTTGGCTGAGGGCGCGGTCATTACGCGCGGCTTCGAAAAATACTTACTCATCTATTCGGGTGTGGCGTTTCAAACACTCGTGCAACGCGCCAGCGCCCTCAGCCCGACCGACCCAGACAATCGCGCTTTTCTTCGCTTGGCTTTTTCCGGGGCTAGCGAAGCCGCGCCCGACAAGCAGGGGCGCATTCTCATTCCGCCTTTTCTGCGCGCGTATGCTGGGTTAGACGGCGAGTGTGTGATCATGGGGGTCGGGGAATATATTGAAGTGTGGAGCCGTGCCGATTGGGAAGCCCAATTGCAGGTCGTAAACAACCCCGACCTGAACGCCAAACGGTTCGCCGCCCTCAACTTATCCGTTGGGCCGAGTGAGGCTGGAAATGACCCGCCTCCATCAGCCAGTTCTTTACCATGAAGTGCTGACCGGATTGCAACCGCGATCCGGTGGCCGCTATATTGACGGGACACTTGGCGCGGGCGGGCACGCCGCAGGGATTCTAGAACGCTCCGCTCCCGATGGGCGACTGCTTGGCCTCGACCGCGACCCCACCGCCTTAGCCGTCGCGCGCGACCACCTTGCGCCCTTTGGCGAACGAGTGACCTTGCTTCACTCCTCCTATATTCACATGGCAGAAGTGACGCAGGGCTTCGCCCCAGTGGATGGCATTGTATTGGACTTGGGTCTGTCATCCTTGCAGTTGGATGACCCAACGCGTGGGTTTGCCTTTCGACACGCCGGGCCGCTCGATATGCGCTTTGACCCGCACGCTGAACTCACCGCCGCCGTCATTGTTAACGAGTGGCCGCTGGCCGATTTGGCCGACATTATTTTTGAATATGGTGAAGAGCGCCAGAGCCGCCAGATCGCCCAGGCCATTGGACAAGCGCGCCCTGTGCGCGATACCCAACATTTAGCAGAAGTGGTGGCGCGAGCCATCGGGCGACGTGCCGAACGCGGCGAGCATCTCCACCCGGCGACGCGCACCTTTCAAGCCTTACGTATCGCAGTCAACGGCGAACTCGATGCGGTTGACGCCGTTCTGCCACAAGCGGTGAGCCTGCTCCGCCCGGGTGGGCGACTGGCAATCATCGCCTTTCACTCGTTGGAAGATCGGCGGGTTAAAAACTTTTTTCGCGATCATGCCCGCGTTTTGCAAGATGGCGTGACGCGCGTGCCCTCCTTAAAAGAGATCACCCGCAAACCCCTCAGCGCCAGCGCCGAGGAAATTGGCCGCAACCCCCGCGCCCGAAGCGCCAAGTTGCGGATTGCCGAAAAATTATGACGATTGGAAAGACCCTAGCCTGAGCCATCTCTCACGCGGAAAGGCCACCCCATGAACACTTCTTACACCGCCCCGATCATCCGCGCGTTTCGTCAAGCGCCCTGGCGCACCCAAACCCAAGCGGTTGCGCTATGGTCTGTGGCGCTATTGGTGATCGCCGTGTTGGGTGGCATTTATTTGGCGGTGGCGTCGCGCGCTGGTACTGCCGGACGCGATGTACAAGACCTCGAGTGGCGCAAAGCAGAACTCACCCGCTCCAACGATGAACTCCGCGCGACGTTGGCCCAATTACACTCCGTCACCCGTCTTGCCGACCGCGCGCGTGACTTGGGTTTTCAAGCCGTCGCGGTTGAACAAGTGGAATACTTGCCGGTGGGTAATTATCCAGTGTTCGTGCAAACGACCACCCCAGCCGAGGCGCAGGTCAATCCCCCAGCCACCGCCTCCATTAGCAGTTGGTTGCGCGAAACCTTGGGCGGTTGGTTGCCGCCGGATGGTGGCGGTGGGTAAATCATGCTCGAAACCATCTTCGTCCGGTTGCGCCTGATCCTAATCGGGCTTGCCATTCTGGCGAGTCTGGTGGTTTTTCAGCTCCTCCGGATTGAATACAGCCCTGACTATTTTCGGCAACTCTCCGAGGGTATCACTCAGCGCCCGCGCGAATTTTCTCCAGCGCGCGGGCGCATTTTTGATCGCAACGGCGAATTGTTGGCGACCAACGATGTGCAATACGAACTTGGCCTCTCACCTTCATATGTGGTGCGCCCCAAAGATGTCGCGGAAGTGCTCTCGGATGTGCTGGATAAATCCAGCACCGATATTTTAAACGCCGCCGAAAGTGACAAACCCTATGTGCTCGTCGCACGTCCCGTGGAAGGCGCACTGGGCAATGAGATCAAAGCGCGCGCCGCGGCCGGCGCTGATCTCAGCGGCGTCAACCTCGACCCCATTCCACATCGTGTTTACCCAGGTGGCGCGTTGGCGGCACAGATCCTTGGCTTTGTGGCCTATAACAAAGAAGGCCGGCAGATAGGTTATTTTGGTGTGGAAGGTTTTTACAACGACTTACTCGCTGGGCGTTCGGTGAAAGGCGTTGAGAAATTAGTGCCATTTGAAGTCGAGCCTGACCCCACACCCGATCAGGGCGCGGATTTGTATCTCACGCTTGACCGGAACATTCAATATCTTGTCGAGGTAACGATGGCCGACGCCATCAACTCCTATGGCGCGCAGGGCGGTACGATCTTAGTGATGGATCCGCGCACGGGCGAAATCTTGGGCATGTCGTCATGGCCCACCTTTGACCCCAACCGTTACAACGACTCGCCGCCGGGCGACCCTGAAAATCCGGCGGTGAGCGGGCAATACGAACCCGGCTCGACCTTCAAAATCCTCACCATGGCGATTGCCTTAGACGCTGGGCAAGCGACACCGCAAACACCCTTTGTGGATAGCGGTTATATCGAGGTGGGTGGCGTTGGCATTCGCAATTGGGACAACGGCGCATGGGGGCCAGTGGACATGGTGGGCTGTATGCAACACTCGCTCAACGTGTGCATGGCTTGGCTGGCGCAAGCGCTTGGGCCGACCACCTTTTATAACTATCTCTCCGCTTTTGGTATCGGCCATACGACCAATGTGGACCTGGCTTCTGAAGCGGGTGGACGGCTTAAGAAACCCGGTGACCCCGATTGGTTCGACTCGGACCTCGGCACCAATTCCTTTGGGCAAGGCGTTGCGACCACACCCTTGCAATTGGTAGCCGCGATCTCGGCTGTGGCGAACAAAGGCGCGATGATGCAACCGCATATTTTGATGAAGGTGCAACGCGGCGACCAAATCCATGTGACCCAACCGCAAGTGATGGGCCGCCCGATCAAGCCTGAAACCGCCGCCACATTGAGTGAACTGCTCGCGCTATCTTTGGAACGCGGCGAGGGTGATCAGGCGCTCGTGACAGGTTATCGCATCGCGGGTAAGACCGGCACGGCGCAAATCCCCGTCCCCGGTGGCTATGACCCCAATCAGAGCATCGCCTCCTTTGTGGGTTGGGGACCGGTGGATGACCCACGCTTCATCGTCCTAGTTAAATTGGATCGCCCCACCACGAGCATTTGGGGTTCAGAGACCGCTGCACCTTTGTTCGCGCAACTGGTCAAGCGGTTGGTGGTGTTGATGGAAATCCCGCCGGACAACGTGCGGCAGTCTTTGCAAGGCCAGTGATGTAGGGTAATGCTGACCCTCGGCCACA
>Ga0315912_10001136_pt1 | contig 35274 bp, 26 predicted proteins | sample VfabasoilMG_FD_204469 | JGI IMG/M metagenome (GOLD analysis project Ga0315912, IMG submission 204469) | Garden soil microbial communities collected in Santa Monica, California, United States - V. faba soil | ecosystem: Environmental > Terrestrial > Soil > Garden | place: USA: California... | reverse complement strand
CTCGCCGAGCACGGCGGCCAGCGCCTCGCGGCCCTGACGCCGCTCGCTGCCCAAGCCCTGCCAATGGCACAGGAAGCGCTGGTAGTCGGCGAGCGTGGCCGGCTCGATCTCGTTGCGCAGCCGCTTCAGCGTGTAGCGGTGAATGCGCGCGAGCAGCCGCCGCTCGCACCACTCCTCGGCCGGTACGCCCCCTCTTTCAGTCGACGTGAAGTTGCCGCGCATCGCCGTGCCTTGCTGCTCGAGCGCCGCGAGCGCCGGCAGCACGTCGCCGCCCGTAAGACCGAACGGCAGCGCCAGCGCATCGGCCGTCACGGGGCCGAGCGCCTCGAAGCGGCTGCGCACGAGCTCGCGCAGCGCCGTGTCGCGATCCTCGACGGCCCCGCCGAGCACGACGAGCCGCTCAGCCGCGACGGCGCCCGGGAATGCGACGCTGACCTCGGGCAAGCGCTCCGCGGCGACCCAGACCGCGCCGGCATTCGGCAGCTCGACGGCCGTCGCGCGCCCGTCGGCGCGCAGCTGCTCGAACATGCCCGCCCACGCGGCACCTTCCTTGGCCGTCACGAAGCCGAGCAGCACGAGCGCATCGTGCAGCTCGTCGGCCGAAAACGGCTGCGGCCAGGCTTCGTCGCGCACGCGCGCGATCGCGTCCGCGTCGAGCTTGCCGAGCTCGGCCGCCTGCTCCGGCGTCATGTAGCGGCGCGCCTGCACGGCGAGCGTCCTCCGCTCCTCGGCCGGCGCGTCGTCGAGGAACGCGTACGGCTTCGCGCCCAAGATCTCTTGCGCGAGCGGCGACGGGCTCGTGAGCTCGCGGCAGACGACTTCGACTTGGCCGGCTTCGATGCGCCGCAGGACTTCCTCGAGGCCGTCGATGTCCATCGCGCTCGTGAGGCAGTCGTGCAGCGTCTGCTGCACGAGCGGATGATCCGGAATTTCGCGATCGCCGCCCGGCAGGTTCTCGGCGCAGGCGAGCTGATCCGGGAACACCGTCGACAGGAGATCCTCGGCGTCCATGCGCTGGAACTGCGCGGGCTGCTTCTTGCCGTTGCGAAAGCGCCGCACGGCGAGCGCCGTGCTCGCGTTCCAGCGCCAGTACATGCCGAACAACGGCGCGTCGAGCACGGCCTGCGTCAGCACGCTGCGCACCGAGTTGCTGTGCAAGTAGTGCACGACCTCATCGAGCGCGAAGCTGTGCACGGCGCCAAGCGACAGCACGATCGAGTCCTCGAGCGCGGCGGCCTGCAGCTCGAAATTGAAGCGCCGGCAGAAGCGCTTGCGAAGGCTCAAGCCCCACGCGCGATTGACGCGCGAGCCGAACGGCGAATGCACGACGAGATGCGTGTCGCCTGTTTCGTCGAAGAACCGCTCGAACACGACGCGCTTCGTGGTCGGCAACACACCGAGCGCGGCCTTCGCAGCGCCCAAGTAGTCGACGAGCTGCTTGGCCCCGCTCTCGCTCAAGCCGAGCTCCGCCATGAGCCAGCGCATCGCGCCCTCGGCGCCCTCGCGGTCGATCAGCTCGCCGATCGTCTCGTTCAGCGCGCCGACGGAGCTCGACAGCTCGTCGCTGCGCCCCGGCGCTTCGCCGAGCCAGAACGGGATCGTCGGCGGCTGGCCGTGCGCGTCCGTGACGTAGACCTTGCCTTGCTCGACCTTCTGGATGCGATAACTCGCGTTGCCGAGCTGGAACACGTCGCCGGCCAGGCTCTCGAACGCGAAGTCTTCGTTCAACGTGCCGACGGGCAGCTCGGCCGGCAGCAGCACGACCTCGTAGTCGAACTGATCGGGAATCGCGCCGCCGTTCGTGACGGCCGTCAGCGCCGCGCCGCGCCGCCCGCGCAGCACGTTGTTGACGCGATCGAAGTGCAGGTGCGCGCTGCGGCGGCCGCGATGCGTCGTGAAGCCGTCCGCGACCATACGCGCGACGCCGACGAACTCGTCAAGCGAGAGATCCTTGTAGCTCGCGGCGTGCGCGAAGCGCTTGTGCAAGTCCTCGACCTTCCACTCCTGCACGCCGACCTCGGCCACGATCTGCTGCGCAAGCACGTCGAGCGGCTTCGGTCTCGGGCGGATTGCATCGAGCTCGCTGCGGCGGATGCTCGCGAGCATCGCCGTGCACTCGACGAGGTCGTCGCGTGACAGCGGAAACAAGCGTCCCTTCGGAATGCGGCCGAGCCCGTGACCTGACCGGCCGACGCGCTGCAAGAACGCCGAGATGCCGTGCGGCGACCCGAGCTGGCAGACCAAGTCGACATCGCCGATATCGATACCGAGCTCGAGCGAAGCTGTGGCTACCAACGCTTTGAGCTGCCCGGCTTTGAGCCGCTCCTCGGCCTTCAGCCGGTGTTCCTTCGCGAGGCTGCCGTGGTGCGACGTGACGGCATCCTCGCCGAGCCGCTCGGCCAGGAAACGCGCCGCGCGCTCGGCAAGGCGCCGCGTGTTCACGAACACGAGCGTCGTGCGATGCGCGCGGATCAGCTCGGCGAGGCGGTCGTACTCCTCGACCCAGACCTCGGCCGCCATGATCGCCTCGAGCGGCGAACCCGGCAGCTCGAGCTTCAGATCGCGCTCGCGCGCATGGCCTTCGTCGATGACCGTGCACGGCGCGTCGCTCGCGCCGGTCAGAAAGCCCGTCATGACGTCGACGGGCTTCGTGGTCGCCGAGATGCCGACGCGTGTCGGCGGGCGCTCGCAGAGCGCCTCGAGCCTTTCCAGCGACAGCGCCAAATGCGCGCCGCGCTTGTTGCCCGCGAGCGCGTGAATCTCGTCGACGATGACGGTCTTCACCGTGCGCAGCATGTTCCGGCCGGATTCCGTGCTGAGCAGGATGTACAGAGACTCCGGAGTCGTGACGAGAATGTGCGGCGGCTGCCGGCGCATGCGCGCGCGCTCGCTCTGCGGCGTATCGCCCGTGCGCACGGCTGCGCGAATCGGCGAGTCGCCGCCCAGCAAGCTCGCAGCGAGCTCGCGGCCGATGCCCTCGAGCGGCGCGCGCAAATTCTTCTCGATGTCGTTCGACAGCGCCTTCAGCGGCGAGACGTAGAGGATCTGCGTTTCGTCCGCGAGCGTGCCGGCGGCGGCCTGCTTCGCGAGCAAGTCGATGACGCCGAGAAACGCCGCGAGCGTCTTGCCCGAGCCCGTCGGCGCGCTAATCAGCGTGTGCGTCCCACTCCCGATCGCGTCCCACGCTTTGAGCTGAACGCCGGTCGCCGCGGGGAAAGCGCTGCGGAACCAGCCGGCGACGGCGGGGTGGAACTGTTCGGGGAGCATGGGCCTAGTTAACCTAAAGCCTGTGTTTATGTCCAGTATGGCTAAAGTTTCGGCGCGGCGGGCCGTCCCGACCGGCATGGACAAGATTACCGGCATCAATACGACAGCCCTTGACGGGATTCAGACGAATTTGCGCAAGCTGCACGAGGCCGCGCACAAGATCGCTTCGGCGCCTGCGCGCGGCGCGGAGCCCGTCGAGCTCGTCGAGCCGCTCGTCGAAATGATCGAGGCGCAGCGCGGGATCGAGGCCTCGGCCGCCGTGCTGCGCCGCGCCGACGACGCATTCGATAGCGTGCTCGACGCCCTGCGTTCTTAGCCCTGGCGTGCGGCCTCGTTCGTCTCGACCGTCAGCTCCGGAAATTGGCCTTCGAATCGAGGCTTCGGACCGCCGCGCAAGTAGCCATCGAAGAAGCGGAGCTCGACCGCATTCACGATCTCGACGATTCGGTCCGTGGCGATCGGCCCGAAGACCCCGACCCACTTCAGGATCGGCAGTACGACCGGGTCGTCCGTGAAGTCGAGGTGAGTAGTGCCTGCCACCTCGACGCGATAGTAGTCGCTGCGGCTGGCGCGAAGTAGGTAGTCCGACGACGGCTCGGTGTCGCGCCTCAGCATCAGGTACGGAACCTCGAGGGGCTGTCGCTGCCGCACACCGAATGTCCCGCCGTCGATGTTCGACGCAGCGCGACAACGCGCGTCGCTCTTGCAGAGCTCGGTGATCGCGCCGCCGCCGAACGACATGCCGAGCAAGCCGATGCGGTCCGCATCGATGCGACCGGAGAACGCCTGGAGCGCCGGATGCCCGGCGGACAGAGCCGTTATCGAGTCCAGGACGAAGCGTAGGTCCTCGACCCAGATCGCCACGAGGTCGTTGAGTCCCGTCGAGCGCTCGTTCTGCTCCAACAGCAAATCCGCCTGCTCGTCGGCGCTGCCGGCCTGCTCGATCCGCGGCCCGAGTTCGTCGCTCACGGCATCCATCTGCGCCGAGCCCGCGCTGATCTTGTCGAGAGCGGGATAAATCGCCTTTCCGTCGGCGGAAACCACGCGCATGCTCGCGTACGTGTGGCTCACCGCGAATACGAGGTAGCCGTGGCTCGCGAGGTGCTCCATCAACAGCGTGTTCTGCTCGGCGAACGACACGATCGCGTGGCTGAAGAGAATGACCGGGTACGGCGCGTCAGCCGGCGCAAGCGCGATATCGACGTGCGCGTGTGTCTTCACGCGGCGCAGATAGCTCGGAAACAGCGTGAACAGATCGTGCTCGCCGCGATAGAGCTCTTGCCACAGCGTGCGGAGTCGCGGTGCCGGCTCGCCTTCGCCGATGACGCCCGGATACCAAACCTGAACGTATAGCTCCCGCTTCTCCCCGGGCGCGCCGGCCCAAGCGTTGTCGCGCGACTCGTCGAGCAACGAGAAGGACGTCGAGCCGACGACGTGCGGCCCCGTCGGCGCCGGCAACGTCATGATGGGCAGCCCTACCGCCAGGACCACGCTGGCAGTCAACAGCGAGATCCCGACGGCAACGCCAAGCGAGCGAACCGCGCCGTGCCAATACGAGCGTTTGAGCAGGAACAGCGACGCGAGCACGAACACGAGATACGCGGGCAACATCTGCCAGCGCATCTGGCCCAGCACGCTGGACAGCAGGATCGCCGCTGCGCCGGCGGCGAACAGCACCCTTAGATGCCGCCGCTGCGCGCCGCGGACGTTCTGCGCAATGAGGAGGCCCAGGGTGATGGCAACCAGGGCGATTTCGAGCAGATACATGGCCAGAGCTGATACGACGAGCACGCTCCCCGTTGCAGCGCGGCCGTCCGTTGACGCCACTTGAACGATCGTTTAACGTCCGTTGAATGGTCGCTCAACAGGACGCCCCTACGACCCTGGAGACGCGCGAGCGTCTGCTGCAAACGGCGTTTCAGCTGTTCCACGAGCAGGGCTACCACGCGACCGGCGTCGCTACGATCCTGCGCGAGGCCGGCGTCAACGCCGGCAGCATGTATCACTACTTCTCGAGCAAGGACGACCTGCTGCTGAAAGTGCTCGAGTTCGCGCTCGACTATCTCGAGCCGATGGTCATGGGCCCGGCCGAAGCGGCCGCCGTCGATCCGATCGAGCGTGTGTTCGTGCTGCTGAATCAATACCGCGAATGGATCGGCGCGAACCAATGCCGCATGGGCTGCCCGATCGGCAATCTCGCGCTCGAGGTCAGCGACGGCAACGCGGAGGCGCGCGAGCTCATTCACCGCAACTTCGAGAACTGGGCGGGCCGCGTCGAGGGTTGGCTGCGCAGCGCCGCCGACGAGTTTCCGCCGGGCACCGATCTCAAGCGGCTCGCGCGCTTCGTTCTGACCGTCATGGAGGGCGGGCTCATGCAGGCACGCGCGGCCGGTAACATCGGGCCATTCGACGACAGCGTGGCCGTCCTGCGCGAGCACTTCGACGCGCTGCGCGCGCAAACCGCCGCCAAGCCGAGAGCCACGAAGAAGAAGCAACGGAGGAAATCGCGATGATGAGGCTACTGCTGCCGCTGCTCGCGTTGTGCGGCACGGTTCGCGCCGACGAGCTGTCGTTCGTCAACGAGGGCGTCATCGACGCGCCCGTCGAAGAGGTCTGGAAAATCTTCGCGACCTCGGAAGGCTACAAAGTGCTCGGGCCCGCGCTCGCCGAAGTCGATCTGCGTATCGGCGGCACGATCCGCTCGCGCTACCGCGCCGACGGCACCCTCGGCGACGCCGAGACGATCGAGAACACGATTCTCGCGTACGAGCCGCCGACGATGATGGCGATGCGGATCACGAAGACTCCGCAATCGTTCCCTTTCAAGAACGCGTGGAAGACGACGTGGACCGTGCTCACGCTCGAGCCGCTCGACGGCGGCAAGACGAATCTGCGAGCAGCGAGCCTCGGCTTCGGAACCGACGAGGAGTCCGTCGCGATGCGGCGCTTCTTCGAAGCCGGCAATCAGTCGGTCATCGTGCACGTGCAGCAGCACTTTGCACCGAGCACGACGCCATGAACGCGACGCGCATCGTGCTGGCAGGATTGCTCGCGGGGCTCGTGCTGAACATCGGCGAAGCGCTGCTGCACGGCGTGGTCCTCGCGCAGCCGACCGCCGACGCGCTGACCGAGCTCGGCCGTGCGGACCCGAGCACGGGGCTCGGACTCGCGATGCTGATCGGCATCACGTTCGTGCAGGGCATCGTTGGCGTGTGGCTTTACGCGCTGCTATCCCAGCGCGGAACCGGCCGCGCCGCGGCCGCCCTCACCGCGGGCCTTGCGCTGTGGGTGTTGTCGGCCGTCTACGCCGCGGTCTACATCGGCGCCGGGTTCCCGACCCTGCTACCGCGTGGCGTCGTCTGGTGGCCAGTCGCCTGGGAGCTCGTCGAGTTCCCGCTCGCGATCTTCATCGGCGCGCTCGCGTACAAGGCGGCCCGCGCCGCTCCGTAGCGCTACGGCAGCATCGCCGTGATGTTTCGCTTCGGCACCTGACCGACGGGAATCCGCGTGACCTCGCGTAGCGCGACCATGTCGACGACCGACACGTCGTTCGAGCCCGCGTTCGCGACGTACGCCGTCTTGCCGTCCGGCGTCAGCGTGACCCAGTCCGGCGCGACGCCGACCCGAACCTCGCCGAGCAGCTTCAAGTCGGGCAACGAGTACACGTAGACGGCGCTGTTCAAGCGGCTGTCGACGATCAAGCGCGTGTTGTCGGCCGTCACGGCCATGCCGTGCGACGCGTTGCCGCCCTCGAGCACGGGCTCGCGTCCCGGCGGCAGCTTCGGCAGCTCGATGCGCGCGGTCTCCTTGTGCGTCGCGAAATCGACGACGGCGAAACCGTTGATCTCCGTGAGCTGCACGAACATGCGCTTCGTCGAGCCGTCGGCGTTCGCCTCGAACGCGATCGGCCGCACGCCGAGCTCGAACTTCATGACCCACGCGACCTGTTCGGTCGCCTGGTCGATGACCGTCAGCGTCTCACCCGCGATCGAGCCCGCGATCACGTGCTTGCCGTCGGGCGTCACGTACGTGTTGTGCACGGCGCCTTGGATCGGAATGCTCTTCGCGAGGATGAGCGACGGCGTGTCGACGACGTCGACGACACCGGTGCCCTCGCGGATCGCCACGTAGACGCGCCGGCCGTCGCGGCTGATCGAGATGTTGTTGGGGTGCCCCGTGAGCTTGACCTTGGCCATGACGCGCAGCGTGCGCGCGTCGACGACGTCGAGCGTGCTGTCGGCCTCGTTGCTGACGTAAAGCCGGCTGCCGTCGGGCGCCGCGGCCGCGCCGTGGCCGACCTCGATGCCGACGATCTCGCCGACGACCTTGTTCGTCGCGGGATCGATGATGTGGACGTTGTCGCCGGCGCTGTTCGTCTGCACGATGCGCGCGTGCAGCGCGGCCGGTTTCGCGGCCGCGCCCACGAGCGTCGCGCCGTTGACCCACGCCGCGAGCGTCTGCCACTCGGGATCGCTCTTCGAAGTCCAGTGCTTGCCGCCGTCGTGATGCGGATCGCCGCCGGCGTCCTCCGCGAGCGGATGGCGCAGCAGGCGGCTCGCGTCGGGATTCCCGGGCACGACGCGCGCGCGCACGATGTCGAAATTCGCGCGCGCGTCCGCGTCGCTCCACGTCGCCGCGTCCTCGGGCAATGCCTGCAGCTTCATCGTCGTGCCGAAGCCGTGGCACGACACGCAGCGCGCGTTGCCGGGCCGCTTCGTCGTGAAAATCGGCTCGATGCGCGCTTTGAAGTATTCGAAGTCGAGAGTGGGCGGCGTGGCGGTGTTTTGGGCAATGACCGGCAGCGCGGCGAAAGCGAGCGCGGCCGAGGCGACACGTAAGACGTGCATGGCGACCCCCCGGTTGCTGTCGCCGATTATGCGCCGCGTGCCGGCAGAACGCTCACTCCAAGCGCGTCAGTTCGCCGCGGCCGCGCGAAACGCGGACCCCGCCATTCGTCGTCTCGGCTCGAACCAGCGCTCCGCCGTCGCCGAGCGTCGTCGAGATCTCGCGGCCGATGCGGCCCGTCACGGTCACGGGGAAATCGATGTCGATGCCGCCGTTGACGGTCTTCGTTTCGAGACGCGCCGAGTAGTCCTCCGGTATTCGAAGGCGGACCCCGCCGTTCGTCGTCTCGAGATCGAGGCCCGTGCCATCCCATTTCTTGCCGGTCAGCTCGGCCTCGACGCCGCCGTTCGTCGTTCGGCCGCGCACGTTGCCGGCGACGCCGTCGAGCGTGATGCCGCCGTTCTGCGCTTTGAACGAGAGATCGCCGCGGACGTCGGTGATCGCGATCGAGCCGTTCTGAGTTTCGAGGGAGAGGTCGATCTCGCTCGGCGTGACGACCTTGAAGCTGACGCTCCAACCGGAACGGCCTTCTTGCGACGGGCCTTCGGCGCGGAGCACGCCGTCGGAACGAACGTTGACGGCAGTCGCGATGCGCTGCGCCTCGGCGTCGTCGCGGGCCCACGCCTGCACGACCGCACGCACCTGCACGTCGCGGCGGCTCTCGCCGGTCACGCTGATGCTGCCGTTGTTACCGGCGTCCACGGTCAACCCGCCGCTGGCAGGCAGCGTGAGCTCGCGGACCTCGCAAACGCGCCCGGCGGGGCCGCCGCGCCAGAAACCCCACCAGTTTTCGTCGCACTCGGACTTGTCTTGTGCATGGACCGCCGACGCGCCGAGTAGCGCCGACAACGCGAGGTACCCACGAGCTGACATGATCTTGCCCCCTTCTTCGGATGGATTACGGACCGGCAACTACCAAGAGTCGCCGGCCCGGGGGCTGGTTACAGCTAGAACCCGCCGCCCGACTTGAAGCCGCCGCCGCGGCCGAAGCCGCCGCCCGAGCGGAACCCGCCGCCGCCGAAGCCGCCTCCCCCGCCGCCGCGTCCGCCGCCACCCCAACCGCCGCCACCGCCGCCGCCCCAGCCGCCCGGGTTGTGCCACGGCCCGCCGCCGCCGCGCGGGAAACGGCCGCTGCCGAAGCGCGGGTCGGCGAGCTGGCGGTAACGCTGTTGCTTCTTCAGCGCATCCCAGAAGTCGGGGATGCCGACGGAGCCGGCGAGCAGCTGCGTCAGGAGCGCCGCGATCAACGCGCCGTTCACGAACTCCGAAGACACGGCGTCGTAGCGGCTTTCCTTGAAGCGCTTGCGAATCTCCTCGAGCTTCGCGACGCGCTCGCGGTTCGTCTCGTGCAGCGTGCGCGAGCGCGCGGCCTCTTCCTCGATGCGCGGCAGGTTCGCGCGGATCTCCGTGAGCTCGTCGACCGCCGCGTCGTCGTCGGTGCTCGGCGTCTGGTTCGCACGTTCGCGCAGCGAGCGCATCTGCTCGCGCTTCAGCGTCTCGCGAATCAGCGCATTGCATTCGCGCGAGATCTCGTCGTCACCGGCCGCGAACGCGGCGCGGCGCTCGACGAGCGCGGCGACCGCCGCTTCCTGCTCGTCGAGCTTTGCGTCGATCTCCGCGAGCTTGGCTTGTGCAGCCTCGAGCTCTTTCTGCCGCGCGGGTACGCCGGCTTTCTCGGCGGCGGCCTTCTCTAGACCTTGAAGGTCCGCAAGGTCGGCATCGGAGAGCGCGCGCATGCGCTGCGCGTGCTCGTCGCAGCGCATCGGCAGCTCGACCAGCAGCCAATAGTCGCGCCGCAGCGGCTCATAGCCCGCGACGCGCGCGACCCAGCCGTCGAGCGTGCGCGCGAGGCCGCCGTGCACGTACGCCGGCGTGCCGAAGCTGCGAGCCCAGAGATAGCTGAACAGCGGGTCCGCTTCGTACGGCTTGCCCTTCTCGGCACGATCCTCGTGTGCCTTCGCGGCCTTCGCTTCCGCGGAATCGGCTACGCCGTCGGACGCCGCGGCCTGCTCGAGCTTCGCGCGGTACGCGGCGTCGGCCCCGAGCGCTTGCTGCGCCGCGGACTCGGCCGCGTCGACTTCTCGCTCGGCCTGTTGAACGACGGAATGTTGCGCCGCGCGCTCCTGCTCGACGGCGCCCTGCAGCCGCTCCGCGGCGGCAAGCTCCTCGCCGACGGACGCAAGCGCGCCGACTCGCTTCGCGAGGAGCTCCTTGACGCGCTTGCCCGTCTCGTCGAGCGCGGCCTTGAGCTCACTGCCCTCGATCTCGCGCATGCGGATGCGCGCGAGCACGCTCAGGACGCCGATCTCGCGCTGCCGCAGAGTCTCGAGCTCGGACGTGAAGCGCACGAGCCGCGTGCTGACGCTCGTGATCTCGTTGCGCGTATCGCCGTGCATGCGCTCGATCAAAGCCAATACGTCGGTGCCACTCAGTGACATCGTTTTACCCTACCAGTCCGTAATTGCGGCACCGGTCGTCGGCACCGTGTACTCACGATCCAGAACGCCCGCGCGCTTACGACCGACGACGTAGTTCTGAATGATGCCGTCGTCTTGCTTGTCGGCGCCGACGCTGTTGTACGTTGCCTCGTCGACGCGCAAGCCCCACGTGCGAACGCCGCGCGTGCGGCCGTCTTCCTCGCTCGTGACGGGCAGCCGCAGCGCCTCGCCGTTCGGCGCTATGGCCTCGACTACAAGATAGTAGTTGCGCGCACTGCGGTTGTCGGTGGGATACCGCCACACGCCGCTCTGCTCGCCGGGCCGCGAGACGATACGCAGCTCGTATTGCACCTGCACGCGCGCGTTCAACGTCTCGATCTCGGCCGTAGCCGCGCGCGCCGCGTCGAAGTCGCCGGCCGCGGCAGCGGCCTGCCCCGTCGCGAGCTGCGCGCGCGCCGGAGTCAGCGCCGCGGGGTCGTCCGTGTTCGCGTCGAGCCGCTCGAACGCGGTCGTCAACGCGGCCGGCACCTCGGTCGCTTGCCGCAGCTCGGGGCCACGCACGAAGAGTTGAAACGCGAGCGCGCCGACCGCCAGCACCGCAACCGCGGCGCCGACGGGCTTGCCCCAGCGGCCGCGCGTCACGTACGCCGTCGCGAGCGTGCGCGAGAAGCTCGCCTCGGGCGGCCGGTAGACGAAGCGCTCCTCGCGCAGCGCGTCGACGCCGCGCTTCAGGATGTCGTCGGTGACCGGAATGCCCTGGCTCGTGTAGATCTCGCGCAGCTGGTCCAGCAGCTTCGCGTCGCGATCCTCGCCTTGAAGCTCGCGCGCGAGCACGAGCTCCTTGTGTCGCATCGTGTCGACGACGTCCATCGCGAGCATCAGCTCGTCGAGGGACGCCTTCTCTTTGACGACGACGTCGTTGCTCATGGCAGCGCTCGCTGCGCTTCGCTAGCGTTCAACGCGTGTGCGCGACGAGCTCGAGCGCTTGACCGCTCTCGACGAGGCGCGCCAAACGCTGTTTGCCCTGCTCGACGGCGTCGCGGATCTCGCCCGCGTTCTTCGTCGACAGCTCGCGCATCTCGGCGATGATCTCGCGCGAGCGCAGCTGATAGTTCACGACGGAGTCGACCAGCTTCTTGACCGCGTCGGCACGAATCGTGGGGCCGTAGCCGGCTTTCAGCGCCGCTTCCTGGACCTTGCCGCCGATGTCGGCCAAGTCTTCCAAGCTCTTGCTCACGCCTTCCTTCATCGCGTCGAGCGTCCTCGTGCTTTCGTGCAGGCCCCAGAGGCCCGTGAACGAAGCGCTCAAAGCCGTCAGCACGGTCTCGTTCGTGCCGAAGAACGACACGGCCTGCTTGTAGACGCGGTCTTTCGCGTTCGTCGTCTGCACGAGGCGGGCCATGATGACTTCGCTCGTGTTGTAGCCGATCGTGAGGTTGTCCGAGAGGTCCTTGCAGATCTGATAGCGGTCCTCGGCGGTCTGCACGTTGCGCAGCTCTTCGTCGCGCTTCAGCTCGAGCTTCGCGCGCGCGACGAGATCGTCGCCCGACGCTTTCTCGACGGCCTCGACCGCGGACTTCAACTTCGTTTGCGCGGCATTGAGCTCGCCTTCGGCGACCTTGAGCACTTGCAGCGCGAGCACCTCGGATTCCTTCAGCGCACCGCGGAAGTCGAGGTACGCCTGCAGGATCACTTGCTCGCGCTCGATCTGGTCCTTCGAGTCCTTGACGACCGCGAGATACGTCTTCTTGATTTTGTCGAAGCGACCCGCGATGTCGCCGCGCGTGGCTTTCTGCCAGATGTTCGCGAGGCGCTCGAACGTGTCGATGCGGCCGTCCTCGACCTGCGTGACCATGGTCTTCGCATCGTCGCGGATGCTGTTGAAGCCGTCCGTGATGACCGCGTAACGCTCGCCGAGCGACATCGACGCGACCTGCTCGCGCACGACCTGGTTGAACAGCGACGCTTGCGACAGCGTGCGCGCGATCGCGACGACCTTGTCGTTGTCGAGATCGGAGACGCGGTTCAGGAGCGCAACGATCGGCGCTTCTTCGGTCTTCTCGGGCACGAGGCCGAGATCGCGAAGGCGCGTCATCGCTTTGTCGAGATACTGAATCGGGGTGGCCATGACCTGCCTCGTCGGGTTTTTCTCGATTGTGGCACGGTCAGAAGTCGTCGTGTTCATGCGCGATCCCTCCATCGGCGCTTGGGCGAACGCGCGTGTAATTGCATCCGGCGTGCCAAGAACGGTCAGAGAGTAACTGACTGATATATCTAGATATTTCTACGGGGGTGCGCGCGCGGCCTTGGGGCCTACACGCAACGGCTATCGATTTCCCCTAAAGGTTGGTGGAAACGTTTACCGCGCGCGCGGTCGGCTTTGGGTGCCCTGCCCGGCCGTGATGAACACCGCGCTCGCGTGCCCGCTGATGTCGGCTGTGTGCCAGACGCCGGGCGCGTTGATCGCGTACTCGCCGGGCCGCAACGTCGTGCGTTTTTCGTTGCCGTCGATCTCTTGGATCAACGTGATCTCGCCCTGCGTGCAGATCACGATCTCGTGACCGTTCGGGTGGACTTCCCAGGCTTCCCACGGAGCGTCGAACGAGAACAACGCGACGATGCGGCCTTCGGCGCCGTCGCTCGCGGTGCGCTGCATGTAGCCCGCGTACCATTCGATGCCCGTGAACTCGGGCTGAGGCACGGCGGTCGCGCCGCGGCCCAGATGGATCGGAAATTTTGCGAGATCCGGCATAGCGCGTCAGTGCGTGAGCTCGGCTGCGCCGCCGCCCGAGGGCTCTCCGGCGGCGCCGCCGACGCCGGCGCCGTCGAGCGCGAATAGGTACACGCTGTCGCCGTGCGCGGTGCCCGGGAAGAACGAGCCCGCCGATAGCGCGACGACGTACTGCTTGCCGTTGCGCTCGAACGTGCTGACGGCCGCGTGGATGCCGGCGTCGGTCTGGTATTCCCAGAGCAGCGCGCCGTTGCCTTTGTCGTGCGCGGTCAAGCGGCCGTCGTTGCGGCCGATGAACAGCAAGCCGCCGCCGGTGACCGTCGAGCCCGCGTAACAGAGCTCGCCCCACTGCTGCCGCCAAGCGATGCGATTCGTGCGCACGTCGACGGCCGCGATGACGCCGCGCCGCGGCACGCGCGAGCGCGTGTACTCGCCGCCGAAATACCGGCCGCCGGGGTCCGGCATGACCCATTCGACGCCGCCTTCCTTCGTCGAGTACGCGGCCGCGCCGTCGCCGGTGCAGACGTAGAACAGGTTCGTCTCCGGGTCGTACGAGCTCGGCGGCCAGTTCGCGCCGCCCGTGCCGAGCGGCTTCACGACGACGGGCTGGTCCCAGAACGGCGTGAAGATGCGGCCGTTGTTGATGAGCCTGAAGCCTTCCGGCTCGATGTCGATCTCGTGCGGGATGACCTCGTCGCCGCGCGGGATCGGCTGCGTGGCCGCCGTCGCTTGGCGCGGCTCCTGCGGCACGGGCACCTCGTCGATGCCGACGAGCGGTTTGCCCGTCTCGCGATCGAGGATGTAGACGTAGCCCGTCTTGCCGATCTCGACGATGCCCTTGCGCAGCCGGCCGTCGATCGTCGCGTCGAACAGCACGACGGGATTCGGCGAGTCGTAGTCCCACAGATCGTGATGCACCTGCTGGAAGTGCCAGCGGTATTTCCCGGTCTTCGCCTCGATCGCGACCATCGACACGCTGAACAGGTTGTCGCCGGGCCGCACGGAGCCGTTCAAGTCGGGGCCGGGATTACCCGTCGAGAAGTAGACGAGCCCGAGCTCGGGATCGACGGCCGGCGTCTGCCAGACCGCGGCGCCGCCGTGCATCCACGTGTCGTTCGTGCTCGGCCAAGAGTCGTGTCCCGCTTCGCCGGGGCCCGGGATCGTGTAGAACGTCCAAACGAGCTTGCCGTCGCGCGCGTCGTACGCCTTCACGCGGCCGCGCACGGCGCGGTCGCCGCCGGCGAAGCCCGTGATCACGAGGCCGTCGTAGTAGAGCGGCGCGGTCGTGATGCTGAAGCCGTCTTCGTTCGTCTCCGCTTGGATCGACCAGACGACTTTGCCCGTCGCGTGATCGAGCGCGACGAGCTTGCCGTCGAGCTGGCCCGAGAAGACTTTGCCGTCGCCGATCGCGACGCCTCTGCTCAGCCAGCCGCAGCAGATGACCGTGATGCTCTGATCGAGGTGCGCCTCGTAGGTCCAGAGAATCTTGCCCGTGTCGGCGTCGAGCGCGAACACGTCGTTCGCGCCGGTCGGAATGTAGATCACGCCGTCGTAGACGATCGGCTGCGCTTGACCCGAATACTTGCTCTCGACGCCCGAGCCGTTCAGATGCGTGCGCCACGCGGGCTTCAGATTCGCGACGTTGTCGCGGTTGATGAGCTTCAGCGGGGAATAGCGCTGGTTGTAGAGGTTGCCGCCGTTCGTGATCCAGCCGCTGGTGGCAGGCGCCACGAGCTCTTTGGCGGTGAACTTCGGCGGCTGCGCTGCGGCCGTGGCCGTGGCGGCTGCGAGCATGCCGGAGAGCACGGCGAGCGAGAGTAGGCGCGTCATGACGAGTCCCCCTTCGTAGTCATGACTTTAGCATCGCGCTCGAGCTGCCGGCGGAGCCCGCGGATGACCTTCGTCGCCGCGGCCATTTCGCGGGGTGCGTACCTGCCGAGCAGCATGGCCAGCCAAAGGTTCTGCGCAATCCTGGCGGCCCTGAGCTCGGATCTGCCGTGTGGCGTCAGCAGCAGTTGCAGGATTCGCTTGTCCTGATGGTTCGGGACGAGCTCGACGACGTTCGCTCGCGCGGCCTCGTACGCGAGCTCGTGAGCCGCTTGGCGTGTGACGCCTAGCGCGCGTGCGAGATCGGCGATCGCGAGGCAGTAAGGTGAGCTCGAGACCGTCGCGAGCACGCGCCACGCGGCGTCGGTTCGGAAGATCGGCTGGCCGTACGAGTCGCGCACAGCGGCGATGCGCCGTGCGACGGTCGTGATCTCGTCGATGAGCTCGTGCTCGGCGGCCAGGCGCTCGCGGGGCGGGTTGCGCAGGCGGAGGTTTTTCGGGGCGCCGTCCATGCGCATGACGTTAGTTGCGGGGAAGTCGTCAGGTCATCTGACGAAACTCGGCTGAACACCGAGAAAGAGTTAGGCACTAGATGCGCGCGAGGGTGGTTCGTCAGTCAACCTGACGATCGCCGAGCCGGTTTTCGGCGCGCCGTGCGACCTGGCGGCCGGTGGATTGCATGAGGGCGCACTGCACTCTCGAGCAACGGTGCGGGTTTGGACCGTGCTCGTCTCGGCGGGCGCTGCGCGCAGCACCTGTGTGTCGATGGTGTCCGTGGCAGGTCGTCAAGTCGGCGGACGACCCACCTGCGATCGTCAGGAGCACTGACGATCGAGGCACGATCGTCGGCGCGCCTGACGATCGCTCGGGAGGGTGTGTAACACAGGCGCGTCGGGGCCACCGCCGGCGCGTTGCTCTTTGAAACAGAGCTGCGTGCGCGGCGGCGACGGAACGTGGTCGGAAGCTCGCTGTCGCGCGGACCGCTGTCGCGAGACGCTTATCGCGCGGCGGCGGTCGCGGTCGGCGGCGCGGCGGCGGCAGCGGCTTTCAGCATCTCGGCGATGCGTTCACCGTTCGGCACGGCGCGGCCTTGCACAGGCGTCGTCGCGAGGTTCAGGGCCGTGCGGCCCATCGAATCTTTCAGCGCAGGGTTCGCGCCGCGCTGCAGCAGATGCGCGACGACGTCGGCCCAGCCGCGCCCGGCCGCTTGGTGCAGGGACGTCTGGCCCTGGCGGTCCGTCATCGAGCTTTGGCGCGCGATGCGCGCCGTGCGGCTCTGGATGTCCGTGATCGCGGCGTTCACGTCGGCGCCCGCGTCGATCAGGATGTCGAGCGACGCGATGACTTCGCTCTCGATCGTCTTGGCCGTGAAGTCGGGCGCGCGGTTCGCGCCGAAGCCGGGCTCGCGCACGCCGACGCCGGCCGCGGCCATCAGCGGGGTCACGCCCATCACGTTCGGCAGATCGACGCTCGCTCCGGCAGCGAGCAGCGCGCGCATCGCTTCGTTGTCGTGCATGATCGCGGCGCGCAGCAGCGGCGTCGCGCCGGTCGTCAGCATGTCGTCGACGAAGCGCGCGCTGTTGCCGCCGCGGCCCGGGCGGTGGAAGTTCAGCTGCGAGTTCACTTCGACGCCGGCTGCGAGCAACAGGCTCACGAGCTCCATGCCGGTCGTCGTCTTCGAGCGCGCGTGCACGGTGCTGCCGCGCGGCACGTAGGTCTTCATGTCGACGGCGAGGTAGAGCGCAGTGCGGCCCCACCAATCCTGCGCGTGCGGGTTCGCGCCCGCCGCGAGCAACGCCTTCGCAGTGTCGAACTCATAGTTGTCGATCGCGAGCATCAGCGGCGTGACGCCGTCCGGCGTCGGCCGGTCGATGGACTCGCCGGCCGCGAGAATCGCTTGCACGCACTCCGTGCAGCCCGACCGCGCGGCGTACAGCAGCGGCGTGAGGCCGCCCGTCGGCCGGTACTGCGCGCGGGGCTCGCTCGTGATCTGCGAGCCCCAGTCGTTCGCGGCGGCGCGCGCGCGCACGTCGGCGCCCTTCGCAATCAGCAGCTCGACGAGGTCCGCATGCGCGCCTTCGGCGGCCCACATGAGCGCCGTCTGGTCGCGCCACGCTTCGCGCGCGTTGACGTCGGCGCCCGCGTCGATCAGTTCACGAGCGACCTCGGCGGAGCCGGCCTTCGCGGCCAGCATCAACGGTGTCTCGCCGTCGCCGTTCGCGGCGTCGACCTCGGCGCCGCCTTTCAACAGCAGCGCGGCGATCTCGACGTTCGCGGCTTTCGCGGCTTCGCCTAGCGGGCTCGCGCCGAAGCGGTTCGCCGTGTTCGCGCTGGCGCCTTTCGCGATGAGCCGCTCGACGAGATCCGTGTCGAGCTGATACGCAGCCCAGTGCAGCGGCGTCGTGCCGTCGCCCTGAGCCTGGTTCACGTCGGCGCCGCCCGCGATCAGCGCGAGCGCCTCGGCGCGGTTACCGCTCTCGATCGCATCGGCGAGCGGGCTCTCGGCGAACGCCGGCGCGGCGAGCAACAAAGAGCTCAAAGCGAGCGTCAGCTTGTTCATACGATGTCGTTCATGAGCTTGTTGTGGTGCGCCCAAAACCCTTTGTGCGCGTCGTAGAGGAACTTCGCGGGATCCTCGAGCTTGCGCGGCAAGCCGTCGAGCAGACCGGCCTTCAGCATGTCGTCGGAGGTTTGGCCGAGCCTCAAGTTCACGACCATGCGGTCGAAGATCGTTTTCAACAGATCGAATTCGGCTTGCACTTCGGCGCGACCGACGACCGGACCGTAGCTCGGCACGTAGCGCGTGCTCGCGTTGCCGAGCTCGAGCAGCTTCGCGAGGCCGTCGACGCGGCCGCCGAGCCAGCCGCCGCCGAACCAATCGAGCACGGGGTCGCGCTGCGGCGAAATCGCGTCGCCGGCTGCGATGACGTTCGCGCTCGGGATACGCACGTAAGCGTCGCCGTCCGTGTGCGCTTCGATCAAATAGCCGTACTCGACGCGCTCGCCGCCGAATTCCGTCGAGTCGGTCGTGTGGAACGTCTTGGTCGGCAGCGCCGCAGCCGGCAGCGGCGGCTCGTAGCTGTCCGAAGCCGGCACGTACCAGCCGGCGCGCAAGCGCTGCCGCGTCTTGTCGTGCGCGATGATCGTCGCGCCGCCTAGCCCGAGCGCTTCGTTCGCGCCGGTTTGGTCGCGGTGCCAATGCGTGTTGACGAGCGCGACGACCTTGCCGCCGCCCTCGGCCAGCGCGGCCAACACGGACTCGCGCGCAGCTGCGGCGCCGCTGTCGATGACGACCTGCCCTGCGCTCGTCGTAAGCGTCACGATGTTGCCGCCGCCGCCCGTCAGCACTTTGATGCGAGGCGCGACACTGATCGAGCCGAGCGCGCCTTGGGCGCGCGCGGCGAGCGGCGCCAGCGACAGCGCCGCAAGACCACCGAGCACATCGCGACGGCGCACGCCTAGCTCCTAGACGCCCGCGATCTCGCCCGTGCTGTCGCCGATGCTCTTCATGTCGAGCCCCGCCTTGTTGACGACGGTCAGCAGCAGGTTCGAGAACGGCGTGTACTCCGGCAAGCTCAAGTGCTGGCCACCTTTCAACGCACCGTTCGCGCCGCCGACCAAGATGTTCGGCAGCGGATAGTTGTTGTGGCGGTCGCTGTTGCTCATGTTCGAGCCGTACATCAACAACGAGTGATCGAGCAGCGAGCCTTCGCCGTCCGGCGTCTTCGCGAGCTTGTCGATGAAGTCCGCGAACCGCTGCACGTGATACGTCTGGATCTTGATGAGCTTCTCGATGCGCTCTTTGTTGTTCGCGTGGTGCGAGACCGGGTGGAACCCGTCCGGCACGCCGATGTGGTTGTACGTACGGTTCGTGCCTTCGGCGACCATGATGTACGACGAGACGCGCGAGATGTCGGCCTGATACGCGAGGTGGATCAGGTCGAACATCAGCTTCACTTGCAAGTCGAAGTCCGGCAGCTCGCCGATCGGCGCGTCGGGCAAGTCGATGTCCGAGAGATCGCGCTGCGACGCGAGCGCGACGCGGCGCTCCGTCTCGCGCACGCTCTCGAGGTAGTCGTCGAGCACGCGCTGGTCGGCGGGTCCGAGCTCTTTTTTCAACGAGCCCGTGCGAACGTTGATCATGTCGAGCACGCTCGCACGGCGGTGCGCGAGGAGCGCGCGCTCCTCGGCGTTGTCGCCGGCGCCGAAGAGTTGCACGAACACCTTGCGCGGGTTGAACTCCATCGGCAGCGGCGTCGTCGCGTTGCGGAACGACAGCGTCGAGCTGTAGTAGCACGCACCCGAGCCGCACGCCGCGCTCTGCGTCGTCGTCTCGGACGAAACCTCGAGCGACGGCAGCACCGTCTCCGTGCCGATCTTCTCGGCGATCATCTGGTCGATCGTCGGCGCCATCCTCGCGCCCGTGGCCTTCTGGTCGGGCTTCACGGCCGAGAGCCACGTAGCCGGCACGATCGTGTGCACGGAGCCTTGCGGCGCCTTGTTCTCGAGGTTGCCGAACGAAGCGACGTAGCGCTTGTAGCTCTCGAGCGGCGAGAGAATCTGGCTCAACTTGAAGTCGGCGCCGGCGCCGCTCGGCGTCCACGCGTCGATCGCGGCGCCGTACGGCGTGTTCCACATGATCGCGCCGTGCGGGATATAGAAGAATCCGGCGCGCAGCTTCGGAGCCGCCGCCGTCTGCGCGAGCGCCGTGTACGCGGGGATCATCGCGTCGAGCAGCGGCAAGCCGATCGACACGCCGCCGGCTTTGAGCAGCGTGCGCCGGGACAGATGCTTCTTCGTCAAGAACATGACTTAGCTCCCCTCATTCGGCAAAACTTTCTGCAGGCGAAACGCGTCGCTGTGCACGATGCCGGCCACGAGCGCCGAGAACCGATAATCCTGACTCTTGGCTGCGCGCACGACGACCCGCACTTGCGGCATGTCGTAGTACTCGAGCTCGCGCCCCGTCGCATACATCATGAGCTTCTCGGTCAGCGCTTGCACGAACTGGTCGTCGCGCGCGAGCAGCGCGTCACGCAGAGCGACGGGACCGTCGACAGGCCGCCCGCCCGACAGCTCGGCATGCGGATCGATCGGCGCCTGGGCTTCCTTGTCGACGTCGCGCCATTCGCCGATCGCCGTGAAGTTCTCGAGCGCCAACCCGTACGGATCGATGACGCCGTGGCACGCGTTGCAGGTCGCGTCCTTGCGGTGCTGCTCGAGCCGCGCGCGGACCGTCTTCGGCTGCTCGCCTTCGGGCGTGTCCAGATTCGTCTCGACGCCGGGCGGCGGCGGAGTCGGCGGCGTGCCCATGAGCTTGTCGAGCACCCACGCGCCGCGCAGCACCGGCGACGTGCGGTTGCCGTACGACGTGCGGAGCTGAAACGACGCTTTGCCGAGCAGACCGTAACGCTTCGGATCCGCGAGCTCGACGCGCCGGAATTGCGGGCCGACGACGCCGTCGATGCCGTAATGGCGCGCGAGCCGCTCGTTCACGAACGTGTAGTTGCCGTTCAGCAGCGTCTGCACGTTGCGGCCTTCGAGCAGCACGCTCTTCAGGAACAGCCGCATCTCGGTCGCGAAATCGTCGCGCAGCCGATCCGTGAACTCAGGGAACAGAATCATGTCGGGCACGACGGCTTCGAGATCGTCGACGCCGAGCCAGCCTTCCGCGAAGCTCGTCACGAGCACCTCGGCGCGCGGATCGGCGAGCATGCGCGTGACTTGCGCCTCGAGCACGCTCGTCTTCGAAAGGTCGCCGCTCTCGGCGAGCTTCAGCAGCTCGTCGTCGGGCCCCTGGCTCCACAAGAAGAAGGAGAGCCGCGACGCGAGCTCGAACGCCGAGAGCTCCTGACTCGCGGCACCCGGTGCCGCCGTCGGCGCGATCGCGCGATACAAGAAGTCGGGGCTCGACAGCACGGCCGAGGTCAGGAGCTCGATGCCTTCGTCGAAACCGCCGACGCCTTTGCGGCCCTCGTCGAAGAACGGCATGAGCCGATCGAGGTCGGTCTGGCTCACGGGCCGGCGGTACGCGCGGCGCGCGAGGTTCGCCGCGATCTCGGTCGCGCACTCGCGCTCGCGATCGGCGACTTCGGGCTCGCAGACGAACAGCTTGCGGCGGCTCGCGGTTCTCGTGAGGCCCGTCGAGTTGAACGGCCCGAGCAAGTTGATGCCGGACGTGATGCCCGGCACTCGCGCGGCGCCGCCGAACGAGAAGTCGCCGACGCCGTCGCTCGTGTTCTCGTCGTCGGCGGCGCGCGAGCGCTCGATGAACGTGACGATGATCTCGTGCGTGCCGGCCGCGACCTGCAGCGGAATATCCGTGAAGCGCTTCATGAGCTCGGCGCGCGCCGGAGCGCCGCCTGTATTAATGAGTGCGAGGTCCTCGTCGCCGCCGATGTCGGCGCGGTACTGCTCGGCGCGGTCGACGAGCACGACGAGCGTGTGCCGCGTCTCGACTGCGCGCGGATAGAGACCCGCGCCCAAGTCGCCCGCGATCGACAGCCGGTACTCGCCGTCGGCCGGGAACGTGTGCTTGAACTTCGTGCCGCCGCGCGTGCCGAGCGGCATGCCGGGCACGTACGAGCTCTGCCCGCCGGCTGGCGCCGGGAAATACGCGGTCGCGACCTTCGGCTTCGGCTCGCCGACCGCGAGGTGCGCGACGGCGCTCGCAGCGGTCACGTACTGCTCGACGAACGCCGGCGACGTGCTCAAAGCGGCCGCGATGTTCGTGAAGCCGTGCACCTCGATTTCCGCGGGCAGGTACTCCTCGGGATCGATCTCGACGTCGAGCAGCGCTTTGACGGCGTGCGCGTACTCGGTTCTGCTCAAGCGTTGCGCGGCGACGTAGCCGGCTTGCTTCGGCGCGTGCTCGTCGATGGTTTTTTCCAGCGTCGCGATGAGGCCGTCGATCTCGTCCGCGGACGGCTGTGGCTCGCCGGGCGGCGGCATCAGGCGGCCGCGCAGCTTCACGATCGCGGCTTCGAACTGCTCGGCGTGCTGCGGGACCGCGCGGAGGCTCTGGCCCTCGAACGAGATCTCGCCGGCGAGCTCGGCGGCGTTATGGCAATCGGTGCAGTACTGCTCGAGCAGCGCAAACCGGCGCTCGTCGCGCCGCTCGTCGAGCCCCATCACGAGCACGACGGCCACGCCGGCCGCCGCGAGCGTGGCCGCGGGTAGCCAGTACTTAAGGCGCATGGCCGATCCTAAGCCCCAACGTCATCCCTGTATTGTGGCTTAGAACCGTCAAAAATCCATGTTGAAGCTGAGCTGATAGCGGCGGCCCAGCGCGTCGTGGCCCAGCACGATGCTCTGACCGGTCGTGTTCGCGACGATCGACGGCTCCTGGTCCGTCAGGTTCGTGATGTTGAACGACAGACCCCAGCCCATGCCCCGCTGCGTCTCGGTGCGGAACGACGTTGCGAAGCTGAACGTCGTTTGCGAGGCCACCCAGTTGTCGTCGACGTCGACCCCGTCGACCCACGTGATGTTGTTCTTCGTGGTGTCGTAGTAGTCGCCTTGCAGCGAGAGGCCCCACTTACCCATCGTGTACGTCGAAGTGATGATGCCGGAGTACACGGGCCGCGTCTGGCTGCCGGCCTGATCCTGCGTGAGCCCGGCCGCCGTCGTCGTCGAGTTCTCGTGCAGGCGGCCGAGCAGCGCGCGAATCTGCAACCCCTCCTCCGAGTCGACGAAGTCCGGCTCGAACGCCCAGATGAACTCCAAGTCGACGCCGCGCGTCTGCGCTTTGTCGGCGTTGATGTTCTGGTTCAGGATTCGCGAGATCGTGCCGACCGTCGCGGGCGGAACCGGCGGGCTGCGCTGGATCAGCGTGCACGCGGTCGCCAGGCCCGCGTAGCAATCGTCGACGATGCGCTGCGCGCCGTACGGCGTGATCGCGTTCTTCAGGTTGATGTCGTACCAGTCGACCGAAACCTGCAGGCCGTCGATCCAGTTCGCGAAGTCGGGCTGCCAGACGAAACCGGTCGTGATCGTGTCGCCGGTCTCCGCGCCGAGCGCCGGGTTCGACATCGCGAGCACCGTCAGGGATGCGTTCGCCGCGCCTCCCAAGAACGGGTCGTTCACGAGGCCGCCGCCCGTGCCGGTCAAGAACACCTCGGCGAAGTTCGGCTCGCGAATGTCCTGCGACTTCGTCGCTCGCCAACGCAACGTGGGCATCAGGTCCGCATCGAACCCGATCTTCCACGTGTCCTGACGCCCCGACATCGAGTAGTCCGAGCTGCGAAACGCGAACGTCGAGCCCACGCGCTGGCCGGACTCGAACTGCCAGAGCGGCATGTTCAGCTCGCTGAACCACTCCCACACGTCGCGCGCGCCGTTGCCGGCGCCGATCGCCGAGAACGGATGCAGCGAGCGGTTGCCGGCGCTCGCGAAGCCGGTCGGAATGCCGCGAATGCCGTAGATGTCGGCGTTCAATACGCCGCGCTCGCCGTACACCGGATCGTTGTCCTGAGTGAACTTCTCGTCGCGCCACGTGAGACCGGCGGCGAGCGACAGCGGGCCCGCCCAGCCTTCCGACACGATGCCGGTCGCGAGGAACTCGGCGAAGTCCTGGTTCAGAACGCGGAACTGCTTCTTATGCGAGTCCACGATCCAGTCCTTGGCGGCCTGGTTCGCTTGCCCGAGCCCGAACGGATTGAACGGTCTGCAATCTTGCGGGTTCAGCGGGCCGATCGGCGAATCCACGGGCACGCCGAACGGATCGAGCGGGCTCGGGAACAACGTGGCCACGCCGTTCGGGTGCACGAAGTCGTAGAGCTGCTGCGCCGTCGGATTCACGACCGAGATGTTGCAGACGATCTCGTTCGTCGTGGGATGCCGCACGGCGTCCATCGCGAGGAAGTACTTGTCGATGCGCGGCACGTTCAGAATGCCGGTCTCTACGGTCGACTCGCCTTGCTGGTAGTCGAAGCTCAGCGTCCAGTTGTCGTTCATCGCGAAGTCGAAGCCGACCGTGTACGACGTGAGCTCGCCGATGCTCTCGTCGCCGCGGTTGTCGTAGATGTTGATGCGCCCCGGGCCGTCGATGACGCCGGTCGGCGTGAACTGAATCTGCGACAAACCGAGCCGATCCATCTCGGCCGCGAGCCGCGCCGGCAGATAAGGATTCGTGCGGAAGGCCGTGAACGCGTACTGCCCGCCCGCGATCGTCATGTTGCTCGGCTGGTTGTAGAAGACCGACTCGCTGCTGCCGTGGATCGCCTACAGATTGACGTTGAAGCGCTCGTTGAAGTCGTACTTCAAATTCAGGAACACCGACTCTTGCTTCACGTCGTTGCCGCGCGCGCCGCGCAGCGAGCTGCGCGACGTCGACTGATCGTAGTAGTCGTACTCGGCGCCGCCGGACTGGTTGTTCAAGATCGGGCCCGCTGTCGTCGGCGTCACGCCGGTCAGCGTCATGTTGTCGCCGAACTGGAACGGGCGAATGTCCGTGCCGTCGTCGGTGAACGTCCAGTTGCGATACGCGAAACCGGGAGACGACGTGATGATCAGGCCCTGCGGCGACGACTGCGAGCCGAACACGTGCGGCACCGTGATGCGCGCCGGAATGCCGGGCGTCGGGCTCCCCGAGTTGTAGTAGGGGTTCTTCACGAGACCCCAGTCCTGCCACCAGCTCTCGTCGAAGCGATTGCGCGACGGGCCGATCTGCTCGATCGACTTGATATCGACGGAGCCCGTCAGATGCAGCTTGTCGTCGAGGAAGCCGTGGCCGCCCGCGAGGCTGACGTTGTAGTTCTCGCCGTCCTCCTCTTGCGTGATGCCCGTCGAGTACTTCGTCTTGAACCCTTCGAACTCGCGGTTCAACACGAAGTTGACGACGCCCGCGACGGCGTCGGCGCCGTACGCTGCCGACGCGCCGCCCGTGACGATGTCGACGCGCTCCATGAGCGCAGCCGGAAAGTTGTCGACGTTGACGCTGCCGTTCGCGTCCGCCGGAGCCACGCGCGTGCCGTCGAGCAACACCAGAGTTCGGTTCAAGCCCATGCCGCGCAGATTCAAGTACGAGCCGCCGGCCGTCGTGCTGACGGCGTTGCCGCCGCGCTGCGCCGTCGGCGTCGCGAAGAACTGCGGCAGCTCGTCGAGTTGCTCCGCGATCGTCGAGCCGGGGTTCAGCTCGTTCAACTCGGTCATCGACATCACGGTTACCGGAGTCGGCGCCGCCATGCCGCTCGTTTGGCGCACGCGCGTGCCCGTGACGATGATTTCCTCGTCGGCGTCCGGAACGGTTTGTACCGGCTCTTGCGCGAGTGCGTTCGAGCCGATGAAGCCGCCAGAGCCGGCGGCGAAAAGAGCAATAGCGAGCTTGCTCCGCTTAGGAGCATAGGACTGAGTGCACATCGTTACCCCCCGGTGGATGTGTTAGTCGTGCCGGCAAGACGATCACCGGCTCGTTAATGCTCTGTCGGATAACCATCTGGGACAAGAGGTACTGGAGATACCGGAATGAAGATTCCGGTTTCTGCGCCGCGCACGAAAGTGGTGCGGCGTTTTTATCTGTGCGGTTAGTTTTGCTTCGTCTTGAAAGGCGTGTGCCGCGCATACCCTCCCCAGCGATCGTCAGGTCCGCGGACGATCGCGGTCCGATCGTCAGGTCGCCTGACGACTTACGCGGAGGGATCAGCGCAGCTGGACTAGGAAGAAGTAGAAGAAGCCGAGCAGCACGGCGGTTTGGCCCAGCAACGCGACGTACATCTGGCGCGTGACGCTGCTGATTTCCGCGCGAAGCTCGCCGCCCTGCTTCGCGATTTCGGTACGGAGCGCGGCGGCGAGCGTGACCATCTCGCCACGCAACTCGGCGGCCAGCGCGGCCATCTCGCCGCGCATCTCCGCTCGGAGTTGCGCCATCTCGCCCCGCAGGTCGGCGCTCAGGACCGCCAAGTCACCCTTGGTAGCGAGCGCGTCCTTCCGCGATTCCGCTTGCATCGGCATTCGATGATAAGCCCTGTCAAAAGCGCGCTGTCAACCGAACGCGCAGAACGATCGTCGGTGCTGCACGCGCCGCGGGCCAGCGGCGAAATTGGCGCGAACCTCTCGTTTCGAGGCGTAGACTCGTGCCGAGAACGGGAGTGATGGATGGGGCTACAAGACCGTGACTACACGCGCCGCCGGCCGGCGGTGAGCGCCGCCGCTGCGAGACCCAAAGAGCGCTCGTGGCTCTTCACGGCGGGCGCGGTGATCGCGGTCGCAGGCGTGGCGGCTTGGCTGCTGCGCGATTTCCGATTCTCTGCCCCCGCCAGCACACCCTCGAAAGCATCGTCGATCGTCGATCTCAACCATGCGACGCAAGCGCAGCTCGAGGCGGTTCCCGGCATCGGACCGGGTCTGGCACCGAGGATCATTGCGGCACGTCCCTACCGGAGCGTCGATGATCTGGTGCGAGTTTCCGGGATCGGTGAAAAAACGCTCGAGCGCATGCGCCGGTTCCTGACCACGGACGGGGCGCGATGAGAGCCTGGCGCTTCGCCACCCGCAACTTCGCGCGCGGTCTTCGCGCGGGACGGCTCACCGTGCTCATGATCGCGCTGACCGTCGCGGTCGCGGCGATCACGAGCATCGGCTTCTTCATCGACCGCGTGCGCGCGAGCGTTGCGCAGGAAGCGGCCGGGCTCATCGCCGCGGATCTGCGCTACAGCGGCGGCGACCCGCTAAACCCCGACTACCTCGTCGAAGCGCAAAGGCGCGGCCTGCGCACCGCAGAGTTCACGTCGCTGCTGTCGGTCGTCATCGCCGGCGACGCGAGCAACCTCGCGAACGTCTACGCGGCGAGCGACGGGTATCCGCTGCGCGGCCAAGTGCGCATCGCCGACGCCATCGGCGCGCCGAGCTACGCGGTGACCGGCGTACCGGCAACCGGCAGCGTGTGGCTCGAGGACGGGCTGCTCGCCCGGCTCGACGCCGACGTCGGCGACCGCGTCTCGATCGGTGCGCGTGAGTTTCTCGTCGAGCGCGTGCTCGAGCACCGGCCCGATCAGTCGCTCGGTATGGATACGTTTGCGCCGTCGTTGATGATGAATCTCGGCGACCTGTCGCAAACCGAGCTGCTCGGACCGGGTGCGCGCGCGACTTACGCGCAGCTCTACGCCGGCGACGCATCGCAAGTCGAAGCGTTTCGCGAATGGTTCAACACGTCGAGCGGCGCCGAGCGGCGCATCCAGACGGCCGGCCGCTCCGAGGAACGCATCGACCAAGCGATCGATCGCGCCGAGCAGTTCCTGAGCTTGGCGAGCATGATTGCGCTGCTGCTCGCGGCGACGGCGGTCGCGGTGTCCGCGCGCCGCTATGCGGCGCAGCAAGTCGAGGGCGTCGCGCTTTTGAAATGCCTCGGCGCTTCGCAAGCGCTCGTGCTCGCCGCCACGCTGCTCGAGCTCGCGATGATCGGTGTCGCGACGGGCGTGGCAGGCAGCGCGCTCGGCTACGTCGCGCAGTTCGGGCTCGGCACGCTCGTCGAAGACCTCATGGAGCTCGAGCTGCCGGCGCCGGGTCTGGCGCCGGGCTTCAGCGGAATTCTCGTCGCGATGGCGGTGCTCGCGGGGTTCGCGATGCCTGCCATGCTGAACCTGCGCACCGTTCCGCCGCTGCGCGTCCTGCGCCAGGATGCGGCGCCGCGCGCGGTGCCGACGTTCGTCTCGTACGGCGCCGCGGCCGGCGCCGTGCTCGGGCTTCTAGCGTGGCTCGTCGGCACGAGCGAGATGCTCGTCGTGTCGGTCGTCGGGCTTGGCGTCGGCGCCGTGTTGCTCTACGCCGCGGCGCACGTGCTCGTGCGGCTCGTCGGACCGTTACGCAGCGGCGCGGGTGTGGCGTGGCGCTACGGGCTCGCGAACATCGCGCGGCGGCGCGCCGACAGTGTCGCGCAAGTCATGGCGTTCGGCTTCGGCCTCACGGTTCTCCTTTTATTGAGCGGCGTGCGAACCGGCCTGCTCGACACGTGGTACGCGAGCCTGCCGACCGACGCGCCGAACAACTTCATCATCAACATCCAGCGCGAGGAGGCCGACGGGTTGCGCGCGGTGTTCACCGAACGCGGCATCGAAGCGCCCGAACTCGTGCCGATGGTGCGCGCCCGGCTTACGGCGATCGACGGCGAGGACGTCATGAGCCGGCGCCAGCGCGGCGAAGGCGGCTGGCTGTTCCGCGAGGCGAACCTGACCTGGGCCGAGGAGCTCGACGCGACGAACACGCTCGTCGCCGGACAGTGGTGGACGCCCGACACAGAGCGCGCCGAGATCTCGGTCGAAGAAGGCATCATGCAGGGGCTCGGGCTACAGCTCGGCGACGAGCTGACGTTCGAGGTCGGCGGCTTCCCGCTGACGGCGACGCTCACGAGCGTGCGGCGCGTCGAATGGGACTCTCTGAGCCCGAACTTCATGCTCGTGCTGAACCCGGCTGCTCTGGAGGAGTATCCCGCGACGTTCGTCGCGTCGACGTACGCGCCGAACCGCGAGGTGATGCTCGAGGTGTCGCGCCGATTCCCGAGCATCACCGTCGTCGATATCGGGAGCGTGCTCGAGCAGGTGCGCGCGATCATGGACCGCGCCGCGCTCGCGATTCAGTACGTGTTCTTGTTCACGCTGCTCGCGGGCGTCGTCGTGTTGCTCGCAGCAGTACAAGCGACGCGCGAAGAGCGACGCTTCGAAGTCGCGCTGCTGCGCACGCTCGGCGCTTCGCGACGCCGCGTGCTCTCGGCGCTCGTCGTCGAGTTCGTGAGCTTGGGTGTGCTCGCGGGCGTGCTCGCGTCGCTGATTGCGTCGGGTGTTGCGTATCTGCTTGCGACGCGCGTGTTCCAGCTCGAGTTCGGGTTCGATCCGGTCGTGGTCGGCGCGGGGCTGCTGGCGGGCGGGGCGATCGTGGGCTTGAGCGGCGTGCTCGCGACGTACTCGGTCGTGCGCCAGCCGCCGGCCGGAGTTCTCGCTCAAACGAGCTAGCGATCAGCGAAGTTGAATCAGGAAGAAGTAGAAGAAGCCGAGCATGACGGCCATCTGGCCGAGAAGCGCCAGGTACATCTGGCGCGTTGAGCCGTTCACGGCGCGGTGAGTCTCCGCGTGCAATTCGCCTCGAAGCTTGTCCATTTCACCCCGCAGGTCTCCGGCGAGCTTGGTCATCTCGGCGCGCAGCTCGACAGCGAGTTGGCGCACCTCGCTGCGTAACTCGAAGACGTCCTGCTTCGTGGCGAGGCTGTCCTTGGCTCCCGCGAGCTCGATCTCGATCGCGCGCACGATGGCCCGCGCCTGTGCCGGGGCGACGGCGGCCTTCTCCAGAACCTCGAGCGATTCCGCTTGCATCGGCATTCGATGATAAGTCCCGCGAAAAGCGCACTGTCAAGGAAGCGCGCGGCCCAGAATCCGGCGCCCGGGGCGCCCAGAACCAGCGTTGAAAGCCGCGGAAACGCGCAATTTGGTTGCGCCGTGAGCGGCGTGCTCGCGCAGACGAGCTAGCCGGGCGGCGGAAGCTGTCTGCTCGCGGCGAACGCGATCAAAGTCTCGACACGGGTCAAGCGCCGATCGTGATCGATGAGGCGCTCCTCGGCTTTGCCCACATCGACGATCAAGCGCTCGACACGATCCTCGAGCAGGATCGCCTTGCGGATTGCGTCGCGAAGGTCAGCCCAAAGGCTCACGAGGGCGGAAGCGGAAATGGCCAAGCGTCGCCAGATCGGCGAACCGCTTCGCGGACCTCGGCGCGGTTGCGCTCGATCGTTTGATCAAGGCGGCTCAGTCGTTCGAGCGCAACCTCGAGCGCACGATTCGTCCGCTCCGTGCGAGCGACGAACTCTCGAATGAGTGGCGGGATGTCGGCTGGCACCGTCGTCTCCATGAGCGCCTCCAGGAGCTTCTCTCGCTCCTCGCGCGGTAAAGCCAACAGCTCGGTGACGTTAACAGCCATGTATCCAACCTACGCGCCACGGTGCATCGGCATCGATGATAAGACCCGCGAAAAGCGCGCTGTCAAATGCGCGCGGCCCCAGAATCCTGCGGCCGTGCGCCGCAAGGGGCCAGCGTCGAAAGCGGCGGAAACGCTTAGTTTGGTTGCGCAAGACATGAGAAATCTTGACCGCCGCTGCCCCCGCCTTCGGTTTGTGTCCGGCCGCGGGTTAAACTTCATTTCTGTTTGCCCAGTCACGAATCCCGCGACATCGGACATTTAATGAGGTTCACGCCATGAAACGCCTGACAGCCGCCACCCCGCTGCTCGCCGCCGCGATCGCCGCGTTGAGCACCGCCGCGTCCGCCCACCACAGCATCTCCATGTTCGACACGACGCAGGAGATCCTGATCGAAGGCACGGTCGCGCGCTTCGACTGGGTGAACCCGCACATGTACCTGGTCGTGGAGACGACGGGCCCGGATGGCAAGAAAGTGCTGATCGAAGGCGAAGGGCTCGGCATCACGCAGGCGCTCGTCGACGGCCTCGACCGCGACGCATTGAAGCCCGGCACACACGTCGTCATGCGCGCGAATCCGAACCGCGGCGGCTGGGGCAAGCAGGTGCGCATCCAAGACGTCACGACGCAAGACGGCGAGATTCATCCGTTCTATTCGGCGAATCGCCGCACGCGCGTGCTCACGCCGGCCGAGAGCATCGAAGGCCATTGGGCGCCCGCGCGCGCGGCGCTCGGCGCCGCGTTCGGCGCGATGGCGCGCTGGCCAGTGACACCGGCAGCGCGTGAAGTTCAAGCGAAGCTAGAAGCCGACGGGAAATGCATGACGGAGCCCACGCCGGTGCTGTCGATCCTCGACGAGCTGCGCACGATCGACGTCGGCGACAAAGAGGTCGTGCTGAAGTTCGACAACACGGGCGACCAGATCGAGCGCGTCGTCCACATGGGCGCACAGCATCCCGCCAACGTGCAGCCTTCCGTGCACGGCCACTCCGTCGGCCGGTGGGAGGGTCAGACGCTCGTGATCGATACGATCGGCTTCGAGCCGAACCTCTCCGGCGTCGCGCTGAACATCCCCTCGAGCGCGGGCAAGCACACCGTCGAGCGGCTGACGCTTAGCGAGGACAAGCTGCGCTTGCGCTACGAGGTCACCGTCGAAGATCCGACGTATCTCTCGGCGCCTGCCACGTTGGCGCAGCAGTGGGATCACCGCCCCGATCTCGAGTTCTCGCAGGACGTGGGCAAGTGCGATCCCGAGGTTGCGAACCGGTACAAGGATCACGTGCCGAAATAGGCGGCAGCGCTCGAACCGGGCTCATCGCCGGCGTTCGCAAGTCGCGAACGCCGGCGTCGCGCCCCGGCACAATTCGCTAGAAGTCCGCCCGCACGCCCAGCCGGATTGCTCGACCCACCTGATCGAAAAACGCGGGGTTGGTCGGATAGTCGCCGGTAGGAACAATCGGCGGCGTCTTGTCGGTCAAGTTGTTGATCGTGGCGAACACCTCCCATGCCCGGTCAGTGCCTATCGGCAGGTTGTAGCGCGCCGACAGGGAGGTGTAAAAGGCGCTCGGAACCGTGTTGTCGTTGGTGCTGAACGTACTCGCCGGGCTGTATCCCGGGTCGCCGGGTTGCAGCCACTGCACGTTGTTCAGGCCACTGTCGACATAGCGCCCTTGCAGGGACAAGCTGAATGCGTCCCGGGAATAACTGATGGTTCCGTTCAGCGCCCACTCCGGCTGCGCGAATGCGGCACCACCCGTCACTCCGGCATAGTCGGTCCTGACGCCGCCGATGATGGTGGCAACTTCATCGGTGCGCGTGGCGAATAGCCGGAACCCGAGATCGGCACCGCCGTCGAGCGGCAAGGTGTACGCCGCTTCGATGTCTACGCCACTGGTTTCATACACGTCGAGGTTCAGCGTCGCGTTCCTGACCTCCGTGATCGTGCTTCCCGGTGTGTCGATGAGCTCGCAGAGCTCCTGATTACCTGCATAGCACTGCGTGACGATCGGGCCCACACCCAGGCGGCTCACGGCACCGTGGATCTTGATGTCCCAAAGGTCGACGGACAACCTGAACCCCTCACCCCACGACCAGTTCGGCGAAAAGACTACGCCGAACGTCGTCGTATCGCCGTCCTCGGGATCTAGATTGACGTTTCCCGAAGTGATGCTGATCGGCGTGTCCTGGATCCCCGTCCAAGGATTCGCAACGCCCGTGAATCCCAAGGTCTCGGTTCGTGAGTACAGCTCGTCGAAATTGGGTGCGCGGATGTCGCGCGATTTCGTCGCCCGAAAGCGCAGCCAATCCGTCGGATCGTACATAGCACTGAACTTGAACGTCGTCGCGTCGATGGTGCTCGAGCGAAAGTCCACGAACTCGTCGGTGCCGTCGTTGTGGTGCTCGGTGTGGGCCGGCTGGCTGTTGCGATAGTGGGTCTGCCGGAGCGCCGCATCCAACTCGAAAAGGCGCGCGAAGCGCTTGTCGCGAACGAATGGCATCGCCAATTCGACGTAGCCTTCGGTGACCTCCAAGTCGCCTGCGAAATCGTCGCCGTAGTTCTGCCAATAGCAGGATCTCAAGCCGCACTCGTCGTGCGTGATCGCGCCGCTGTCCACGCGGTACTCCATACCGGCGGCCACGCCGACAGGACCACCGCCGACATCGAAGATCTCGCCCTGCACGTTCGCCGCGACGACCCACTCGTTCATCTTGTACCACTCTTCCAGGGTGCCGAGCGCATAGTCACGCGCCGCCGGATCCCAGTTGTTGGTGCCGAAGGGGTTGAGCGGAACGCACCCGGCCGCCGCAGCGACCACGGCCGGATCGGGGCTCAGCAGATCCCGACAGATCGGTCCGTTCGGACCGGGCGCCGCGTTGAGCGCGCGGTAGTGATTGGTGGTGATCGATTGGCGCAACAAATACTGCTCGCGGCTGTTGTAACCCAGTTGATAGTAGGTATCCCATGTCCAGCCGTCGCTGAGATCACCGTTCGCACCGACCACGAGTCGATAAACCTCGTTGTTGGAGTGGCTCTCTACGCGGCCCCAATCGTCCCAGTGCTTGCCGAGGCGAAACGACGTGATCGCGTTCGCGTCCATGATTTGTGCCGCCGCAGCCGGCAGGTACGGATTGTCGCGATGAATGAGCACGGAGAACTGATTGTTGAACCACCGCGCGGCGCCAAGATTCCAGCTGTCGACGGTACCGCCCGAGACTTCGAAGAACAGGTTCGTCGTGTCGGTCAACTCGAAGTTCAAGTGACTGAAAACGCTCAACCGCTCCACCGGTACGCGGACGTTGACGGTCTCGCCTCGCGAGAACCCGTCACCACCTTGTTGATTCGGATTGTTGTTGTTGTAGTACGCGCCGTTCTGAAACGGCACGAGGTTGCCGGCCGCGTCGAACTGCCTGCCATAAAACGGGTTCGTCGTCGCCAACGTCGTCGGAATTCCGTTACCCGCGCCGTTGGCGCCCGGAACATACCCGGTGCCCACGAAGTTCGTGCCGACGATCAGGCCACCCGACGTCATGCCACCCATGCGAACGTTGTCGGTGATGATGTTGCGCGGCTCGCCGTTCGTCGCGCTCAGCGAATTGGTGATCACGCCCGGCAGGCTCTTGCACCAGTCGCGATTCAGCATGCACGAGTCGATTCCTTCCGCATCTTCGTATTCCGCGCCGACGATCAGGTGCGCCCTACCGTCGAATAGCGATGTGCCGCCGGCTCCCGACAAATGCACCGATTGGCCGTCGCCTTCCCCTGTCTGAAAGTAGTCGGCCTGTAGGCGAAGGCCCTCGAGGTTCTTGTCGAGAATGACGTTGACCACGCCGGCCAGAGCGTCCGAACCGTACGCCGCCGACGCGCCGCCCGTCACAACCTCCGTGCGCTCGAGCAGCAACGGCGGTATGAGGTTCAAGTCGACATTCGCGGTATCCGTGCTCGGAATATGTCGGCGCCCGTCGACCAAGGTCAGCGTTCGATTGGAACCGAGAGCGCGCAGATTGACGATCTGCGCACCGACGTTGAAGCTCCCGAAACCGTTCGTCTCGGGCGTCAAGCTGGCTTTGTTGATGGGCAACTGCTGGACGGCAGCGCCGACGTTCACGTACCCGAGGTCGAGCAGGTAATCACTATCGATCGCCGTCACCGGTGTGGGCGCGTCGAAGCCCTGGCGGCTGATGCGCGATCCCGTGACGAAAATTTCCTCGAGTCCGTCGCCGCCTTGCGCTTGCACGCGAGTCTCGAGCGCGGCTGCCACGGCGGACGCGACCGCAGCGTAAGCCAAGAAGCTGCGGCGCCCATATCTATGAGCTCGGTTTTTCATTCGTTCTCCCCCTGCTTGGAATGAGCAGATCGCCCAGTGGGTCAATAGCGCGAACGGTTTATCGCCGCTTGCCTGAAACGGCAGCATTCCTTGTCGCTAGAGGAAGTCGACAGCCGAACCGCTCGGTCCCGGCCACCGGATAAACGCGTGCTAGCATCCAACAGATAGCTGCCTGGGGGGGCTGGCTATTCTCAAGCACTACTCGACGGCTAATGCGGGGCGGGCGGCGCGAATCGCGTACTGGAACGATTTGCACCGTCGCGTCTTCTATCCGCTCGAGATCAGGCCGCGCGATCGCGATACCTTCAACGCAGCGTTCAGCGTCGAGCAGCTTGGAATCGGCGCCGTCGCACGCATGTTCTCGAGCGCCGCGGTCATCGAGCGATCTCCGCGCCACATCGACGATTCGTCGGAGCGCCGCGTTACGCTCCTGATGTCGGTCGGAAGCGCGGTTCGAGTCGTCCATGGCGGTCACGACGTCGAGCTCGGCGAGGGCGACTTGGTGTTGACCGACTCCTTGATGCCCTCGCGGATGGCCTTTGGCCGCGACAACACTTCGCTTGGGCTCTTGCTCCCCTACGAAACACTGCGCCGCTACTTACCCGATCCGGAAGCGATGTTCGGCCGCCGTGTCACAGGCGACCAGGGGCTCGGCCCGCTCGTGGGCACGATGCTGCGGGCCGTATGGAGTCACGTCGAGCGCGGGCTGCCGGCCGAGTACGGCCCCAACCTCATCAAAGGCTTGCTCGAGGTCATCGCCACGACGTACGCGATGGAGCATCGGTCCGACGCGTGCACATCGTCCGTGGCCGCCGCCCGTCGTGCCCAAATCAAGCGATTCATCGAAGCGCATCTGCGCGACGCTGAGCTCTCCGCCAATGCCGTGGCGACAGGGCTCGGCTTATCGGCACGCTATACCCGGATGGTGTTCACGGCAGAAGG
>Ga0315912_10001135_pt1 | contig 35278 bp, 33 predicted proteins | sample VfabasoilMG_FD_204469 | JGI IMG/M metagenome (GOLD analysis project Ga0315912, IMG submission 204469) | Garden soil microbial communities collected in Santa Monica, California, United States - V. faba soil | ecosystem: Environmental > Terrestrial > Soil > Garden | place: USA: California... | reverse complement strand
CGAAAGCGCCGCTTCAAACGCGGGCAAGCGGGCCTATTTCCGACGGCCCACGCGAAAGGCGGCAACCACGCCGGCAGCGGCCATGCCGAGCAGGGCCAGGCTGGTGGGTTCCGGCACCGGTATGTTGGTCGCGGTCGCCCAGGCAGGCTGCGCCGCCATCACCGCCAATCCCATGAATATCCGCATGTGCCGCTCCTCGGTCCGAGCCTGAATCCTACACGTCCAGGTTCGCCACCTTCAACGCATTGCTGACGATGAAGTCGCGGCGCGGCTCCACCACGTCGCCCATCAGGGTGGAAAATACCTGCTCGGCGTCATCCTTGTCGGAGACGCGCACCTGCAGCAGCGTGCGGATGGCGGGGTCCAGCGTGGTCTTCCACAACTGGTCGGGATTCATTTCTCCCAGCCCCTTGAAGCGCTGCATGGTCAGGCCGCGGCGGCCATGGGCCAGCATTCGGTCATACGCGCTGGCGGGGCCCGCGGCGGCGGCCTCGGAGCTGTCCAGCTTCAGGCGCGCCGGCTCGGCGAACTTGCGCCCCAGCGCCTCGGCGCGGTCGGCCAGCCAGCGCGCCTCCGCGCTGCGCAGGGTGGCGCCGTCCAGCGTGTATTTCTCCGCGACGCCGCGCACCGTGCGGCCCAACGTCAGGCCGGCACCATCCGCGGCCACCACCCAGCCTCGCTCGGTGGGGGAAGAAATGGCATCCAGCCGCGCCGCCAAAGGCTGCGCCGCCACTGTGGCGCCGGGCGCCAGGGCACCGACAATGGCGGCCTGTTCCAGGAATTCCACCGGCACGGCAACCGCCAGGCGCCGCAACTGGGCCGCGACTTCCCGCAGCCACAACGCTTCGGCGCCCAGTTCGGCGCCCTGGAACTCGGTGCCATCGGCATATGCCAGCCGCCCGTTTTCCAACGCCCGCTCGCGCAGGAACGCCTCCATGGCGCGGTCGTCCTTCAGGTAGCGCTCATCATTGCCGCGCTTGGCCCGGTACAGCGGCGGCTGCGCGATGAACAAATGCCCGCGCTCGATCAGCTCCGGCATCTGGCGGAAGAAGAAGGTCAGCAGCAGCGTGCGGATATGGGAACCGTCCACGTCCGCGTCCGTCATGATGACGATGCGGTGGTAGCGCAGCTTACCCACGTCGAACCCGCCCTGCTCCGGCTCCCCCCGCCCGATGCCGGTGCCCAGCGCGGTGATCAGCGTGCCGATTTCGGCGCTGCCCAGCATGCGGTCGAAGCGCGCACGCTCCACGTTCAGGATCTTGCCCTTCAGCGGCAGGATGGCCTGGAACTTCCGGTCCCGCCCTTGCTTGGCGGAGCCGCCAGCCGAGTCACCCTCGACGATGAAGATCTCGGACTTCGCCGGGTCGCGTTCCTGGCAGTCCGCCAGCTTGCCGGGCAGGGTGGAGACATCCAGCACGCCCTTGCGCCGCGTCAGTTCACGTGCCTTGCGAGCGGCCTCGCGCGCCGCGGCGGCGTCCATCACCTTCTGGATGATGGACTTGGCCTCGCGCGGATGCGTCTCGAACCAATGGCTTACCGCATCGGCCACCGCCGCCTGCACCACCGGCTGGACCTCGGACGACACCAGCTTGTCCTTGGTCTGGGAGGAGAATTTCGGGTCCGGCACCTTCACGGACAGTACCGCGGTCATGCCCTCGCGCATGTCCTCGCCCACCAGGGCCAGGCTGTCCTTCTTACCCATGCCTTCCGCGTATTTCGTCACCACGCGGGTCATCGCCTGGCGGAACCCGGCCAGGTGCGTGCCACCATCCCGTTGCGGGATGTTGTTGGTGAAGCACAGCATCGTCTCATGGAAGCTGTCGTTCCAGGTCAGCGCGAACTCCACGCGGATTCCGGCCTGGGATTCGGGAACACGGTGGTTGATGGGCGTCGCCAGCACACCGCTTTTCGCCCGGTCCAACCATTCCACGAAGGCGACCAACCCGCCCTCATAGTGCAGGTCGGCTTCCACCGCCGGCGCGTGGCGCTCATCCCGCAGCACGATCTTCAGCCCGGAGTTCAGGAAGGCAAGCTCCCGCAGCCGGCGTTCCAGGGTGGGGAAGTCGAACTCGGTCTTCGTGAAAGTGCCCGTGGAGGGCTTGAACGTCACTTCCGTGCCGGTCGGCTGGTCGGACCTTCCAACGACTCGCAGCGGCTGCACCGTCTCGCCATGCTCGAAGCGCAGGAAATGCTCCTGCCCATTGCGCCAGATGCGCACCTCCATCCATTCGGACAGCGCATTCACCACCGCGGCGCCTACGCCGTGCAGGCCGCCGGAGACCTTGTAGGAGTTCTGGTTGAACTTGCCGCCGGCGTGCAGCTTGGTCAGCACCACCTCGGCGGCGGAAATACCCTCCTCCGGATGGATGTCCGTGGGAATGCCACGCCCGTCGTCCCGCACGGTGACCGATCCGTCCCCGTTCAGCGTCAGGCTCACCTTGCTAGCGAAGCCCGCCTGGGCCTCGTCCACCGCGTTGTCGATGATCTCGAAGGCCATGTGGTGCAGGCCGGAGCCGTCATCGGTGTCGCCGATATACATGCCCGGGCGCTTGCGCACCGCCTCCAGCCCCTTCAGGACGGAGATCGAGGCGGCATCGTATGCTTCGGGAGACGGATCGGAATCAGGGGTCGGCGCGGCGGGATCGGACATGCCGGCAGGGGCTCCACGGTGTGGGCGGGGAATACTCTAGATATATAGCGCCTACAGCGATTCCGAACCAGCATCCGAGGCGGAAAAACCCACTATTTCCGTCAGATTTCCGCCGCCGCAGCGCAGATATTCCGCTTCGTCGCGCAACATACCGAACGCGGCCTCGTCCGTGCCGGTAATCAGCACTTGCGCCTGGGTTCGCGCCAGGGCGGCGCCTAGCGCGGCGCGACGGTCGGCATCCAGGTGCACGGCGGGCTCGTCCAGCAGCAGGATGGGCGGAAACCCCCGCGCGGCCGCGATCAGCGCGGCGTGGCCGAGGATGACGCCGATGAGCAGCGCCTTCTGCTGGCCGGTGCTGGCCAGCCCCGCCGCCAGCCCGCTGGCGGCGTCCGCTAATGCCATGTCGGCCCGATGGGCGCCCAGGCCGGCGCTGCCGGCGTCAGCGTCCTCCTTCCGGCGGGCCGCCAAGGTGGCGCGCAGCCAATCCTCCACGTCCAGCGCCGGGGCCGACGCCAGGCGGTCCGCGATCGGACAAACCAGGGTCATGCGGGCGGCAGGGAAGGGGGCGGCTGCGCCGTCGGCCAGGGCGGCATTCAGACGGCGGGCCAGGGCGGCGCGGGCCGCCGTGGCGGCCACGGCGTGCCGGGCCATGGAGGCTTCCAGGCCGGCCAACCAGGCCGGTTCCATCCGCCCCTCCGCCAGCAGCCGGTTGCGGTTGGCGGTCGCGGCCTCATACGCCGCTACTTCCCGCGCATGGCCGGGTTCCAGAGCGAACACCAGCCGGTCCAGGAACCGCCGCCGTCCCGATGCTGCCTCCTGGAACAGCCGGTCCATCTGCGGTGTCAGCCACACCACCGCCAGCCGCGCGGCGATCTCCGCCTGGTTGCGCGGCGCGGCCCCATCCAGCCGGAACACGCGCCGCTCCCCGCCATCCGGCGGCGCGCCCGTGCTGATCTCCATCTCGCCATCCGGCGTGTCGAACCGGGCGGCGATGCCCCAGCGACCGGCCCCGCCCGCCCGCGCCAGGTCCGCGATCCGCGCGCTGCGCAGCCCGCGGCCCGGCACCAGTAGGGACACCGCTTCCAGCAGGTTGGTCTTGCCGGACCCGTTCGGCCCGACGATCACGGACACGCGCCGCCCCGGTCGCCATGTCAGGGCGGCGTAGGATCGGAATTCAGTCAGCGTCAGGCGGGTCAGGCGCGGCATGCGCGGTCAGGACCCTTGGTTGGCGGCGGGGAAGCGCCCCCTCACACCCGCATCGGCATCAGCACATACAGCGCGGACGGGTCCGTCGCGTCCTGCACCACAGTCGGCGCGGAGCCATCCGAGAAGCGGAATTCCACTTCCCCTTTGATCTGGTCAGTGATGTCGTTCAGGTAGCGGGCCTGGAAGCCGATCTCCAACGGGCCGGCATCGTATTTCACCCGGTCGCCGTCCAGTTCCTCGGTAGCTGTGCCCTGGTCCGGGCTGGCGGCGGAGAGCACCAGCAGGTCCCGCGCCAGGGACAGTTTTACGGGCCGGGAGCGTTCGGACGAGATCGCCGCCACGCGGCCCACCGCGTCCTCGAAGTCCTTCTTGCCAACCCGGAGTACCTTGTCGTTATCGCGCGGGATCACCCGCTCGTATTCCGGGAAGGTGCCATCGATCAGCTTGGAGGTCAGCACGACCGGCCCGACCTGGAACTGGATGCGCGTATCGGACAGCGCCACTTCCACATCCCCGCTCGCCTCATCCAGCAGCTTGCGCAGCTCGTTCACCGTCTTGCGCGGCACGATCACGCCGGGCATGCCCTTGGCACCCTCGGGCAGCGGCTCCTCCACGCGGGCCAGGCGGTGGCCATCCGTGGCGACGGCGCGCAGCACCGGCGTGCCATCGGCCTCCCCTGCATGCACGTAGATGCCGTTCAGGTAGTAGCGAGTCTCTTCGGTAGAGATGGCAAAGCGCGTCCGGTCGATCAGCCCGCGTAGTATCTGCGCCGAGATGGCGAATTTGTGCGGCAGGCTGCCCGCGGACATGGAGGGGAAATCCTCCGTCGGCAGCACCACCAGGGACGTAGCATAACGCCCGGCCCGCAACGCCAGCTGGGCGTCGCCGCCGGGGTGGTCCAGTTCGATCTCCGCACCTTCCGGCAGCTTGCGGACGATTTCATACAGCGTCGCGGCCGGCGCGGTGGTGGCGCCGTTGCGGCTGGACGATGCTGGCACGTCCTCCAGCACCGCAATTTCCATGTCGGTCGCCGTCAGGGTCAGCTTGCCGTCGCGCACCGCGATCATGACATTCGCCAGGATCGGGATGGTATTGCGGCGCTCGACCACGCTCTGCACATGGGCGAGCGCCTTGAGCAGGGCGGCACGGTCGGCCTTCAGCTTCATCGCAAAAAATCCTCGCGTGGGCCCGCGTCCGGGCAACCTAAATCAATGCCCCGCGAACGAATCGGGGGGCCTACTCTAGCAACGCGCGCGCGACCCCGCCAAGCGCGTCATCCCGCCGGACCGGGTGATTTTGTGCCGGCGGGTGGGGAAATACCGCCGGAAAACGCCCAGGCGTGGCGGGCGGCGATGAGGAACAGCGCGACTTGGCTGGCCGTGGCAATAGGCAGGTTCAGCCATGGGAACAGCGCGAAGGCCGGTGCCAGCAGCACGGCGAGCATGACCGCTAGTTCTCCCAGGCTAAAGGCAGCGTTCCGTTGCCAGCGGTCTACGAACAGCCAGGCGACGCTGGCGAGGATGACGGGCTGGTCGTAGATGAAGGCATAGGGGGTGGCGAGGCCGATGGCCGGCAGCAATGCCGCAGCCGCGGCCCGATATGGGGCGCGACGGAACAGCAGCCAGACAGCGCCGGCCAGGGTTATGGAAATCGTGGCTTGCACGGCCATGGCCAGAGCAGTCGGCATGCCCAACCGCACCAGCCCGGCGGCCGGGGAGGCCATCAGTGGCAGGAATGTCTGCCGCTGGGCGGAAAACTGGGCGCTAAATTCGCCCATTCCGGCCAACCATGCCGGCCACATCGCCCAGCCATGGGCCGCCGCGCTGGCCAGCACCAGCGCCAGGGTGCTGATGCAGGTGGCGGCAATGGCGCGCCAGGCACCCAGCCCGAGCAGGGCAAACGGCAGCAACAGCCCGAATTGCGGCTTGCACGAGAGCAGGCCGAACAGGCAACCGGCCAGGATCGGGTGACGCTCCAGCGCGACCAGCCCCGCCAGCAACAGCGCGCCGAATACCATCCCGTTCTGGCCGACCAGCAATGAGTAGGGCGTGACAGGGGCGACGATGACGGCGGCGGCAACGGCGACGGCGAGCAGCCCACGCGCACGGGCGAAGGCAACAACCACCGGCACCAGCGCGAACAGGCTCGCCAGCAGGAAGGCGAGACGCGCGGTGCCGTACCCCATCCAGCCCAGTGGGGCGAACAGGAACAGGCTGTGTGGTGGGTAGGGGAAGGGGTAGAACGCCTTGAAATCCGGGTCCAAGACCCGTTGGAACGCCTGCAGCGTCATGGAATCGTAAATGCCGCCGGGCGGGCGCTCCGCCGCAAAGCGGGCAAAGGACCAAATGCCAAAAAAGTCCGGCCGGTCCGGCGCCGTGCTGCGCAGCACTTCCATGAGACCGACGATGTCTCGCACCGCCAGGGCGAGCAGGACCATGCCGAACAGCAGATACGTCTTCGCCTCCCGCGCCGGCCAGGACGACAGGCCGACGGGAGTGGACGGTTGGATCATCGTGGTCTGACCAACCGTGGTTGCCGGATCAGGTTTCCAGCATCCGGCGCAGCAGTTCCACGTCTTCGGCCAGGGTGTCGTCGCGCTGCATCAATTCCGTGACGCGGGCTATGGCATGAATGACCGTTGTGTGGTCCCGGTTGCCGAAATTGCGCCCGATCTCCGGCAGGGATCGCTGGGTCAGCTGCTTGGCCAGGTACATCGCCACCTGGCGCGGCCGGGCCACGGCGCGGGCGCGGCGGGCGGAGGACATGTCCGAGATGCGGATCTTGTAGTGCTCGCACACCCGCTTCTGGATTTCCGCGATGGTGATGCGCCGGTCCTGTGCGCGCAGGATGTCGTGCAGCACTTCCTGTGTCGATTCCAGCGTGATCGGCCGGTTGAACAGGTTGGTGTGGGCGACAAGCCGGTTCAACGCGCCCTCAAGCTCCCGCACATTGGTGGTGATCTTGTGCGCCAGGAACTCCAACACGCGCGGCGGAACCACCACGTTGGCTGCGGCGGCCTTGGATTCCAGGATGGATATCCGCAGTTCGAACGTCGTGGCGTGCAGGTCCGCCACCATGCCGTGGCCGAGGCGCGTGCGCAGCCGGTCGTCCAGCGCCGAGAGGTCGGACGGTGACTTGTCGGCGGAGACCACGATCTGCCGGCCGGCGTCCACCAGCGCGTTGAAGGTGTGGAAGAACTCTTCCTGCGTGTTGTCCTTGCCGATCAGGAACTGCAAATCATCGATCATCAAAACGTCGACGCTGCGTAGCTGCAGCTTGAAGTCGATGGTGGAGTGGCTGCGGATCGCCGCGATGAAGCGGTACATGAAGGTCTCGGCCGACATGTAGGCCACCGAGATGGGCCGGCCATTGCGGGTACGGCCGGAGAGTTCCCAGGCGATGGCGTGCATCAGGTGGGTCTTGCCCAGGCCGACGCCGCCATAGAGGAACAACGGGTTGAAGCCGGCGGAGGCCGGCTGGTCCGCCACGCGGCGGGCGCAGGCGTGGGCGAATTCGTTCGGCTTGCCCACCACGAAGCTGTCGAAGGTGAAGCGCGGGTCCAGCCCGGGGGCGATGTCTGGCCGCTGGCCGACCAGTTCGCTCTCGGCCTGCGTGGTCAAGGCAGGGGCTGCCACCGCTGGCGCGGCAAGGGCCGGTTCGGCCTGTGTTGCGGCGCGGGTATTCGCCAGGTCATCCAGCCCCGGGGTGGCGGAACCGACACGGAATTCCAGCCGGCGGACACCGGTGTTCTCGGCCTGCCACAAGGCGGTCAGTCGCGCGCCATAATGGCTACGCACCCAGTCTCGTAGGAAGCGAGTGGGCAGGTGGATGGTGATCTCGTCGCCGTCCTGCCCGGCGAGGGTCATCTGCTTGAGCCAGGTGCGGTATTCCACCTCCCCGACTTCCTGCTGCAGCATGCCGCGGATGCGGGCCCAGTGGGTGTCAAGCTGCGCCTCCTTCCGCGCGGGGTGAACGCGTGCGGGCTCGGTGCCGACAGTGTCACTTGCAGGATTGTTCGCGGTTTCCCGCTGTTCGGGTGGCACCCGATTCATTTCGGAATTTTGTTCTGCCACCATGCCCCCATTCACTCACCAGCGGCCAGCACGAAGGCCCGCCAGACCTCTCCCAGACTCTCGCGCTTGTTTCGGCGGTGAGAGAAATGATTATGCCAGACCTGGATTTCCTGGCAATCAGAATCTGATCAAAAATACCCCAGCGCAAATAAACGCAAGAAAAGCGGCTTGTGAATATTAATACTACAAACAAAAATTCGGAGCAGTTTACTTAACTGCTCCGAACCTGGATGGCTGTTCGATTACGCAAGTGCTTGCCGCGCAACAAAGTGCGGCCGGCGACGGCCGCGTTTATTGCGCGACGATCGCCTTGATGCGCGCGGACAGGCGGGAGAGCTTGCGCGCGACGGTGTTCTTGTGGGTCACGCCGCGGCCGGCGGCGCGTTGCATTTCCGGCTGCGCGGCGCGCAGCGCTTCGGTGGCGGCGGTCTTGTCGCCGCCCGCGATCGCGGTTTCCACCTTCTTCACCGCGGTGCGCATCTGGGACTTGCGCGCCTTGTTGCGCTCCGTGCGGCGTTCGGTCTGGCGGATGCGCTTGCGCGCGGAAGCGGTATTGGCCATGGGCTCTATGTTCGCTCGATCGAGAGGAATGTCAGGGATCGGCAACTGTGGACAAGTCACCGGAGGCGGGACTTCTATGGGCCGGCCAACTGCGAGTCAAGGAACCATCAGAGTTTCGCCCCGCGCATGACCGAACGGCGACGATTCCGTGACTCGGGCGTGGCTTTTGCGCCACCGGGTGGCGTGTCAGCCCTTCGAGAAGTTCGGCTTCCGCTTCTCGATGAACGCGGCCATGCCTTCCTTCTGGTCCGGCGTGCCGAACATGGAGAGGAACAGCATCCGCTCGAAGCGCACGCCTTCTGCCAGTGTCGTCTCAAAGGCGCGGTTGACGGACTGCTTTGCCATGGCGACGACGGTGGGCGAGAGGGTGGCGATCTTCTCGCCCACCTTGATCGCCTCGGCGACAAGCTGGTCTGCCGGCACCACGCGGCTCACCAGGTTCGCGCGCTCCGCTTCCGCCGCGTCCATCATGCGCGCGGTCAGCACCAGTTCCATGGCCTTTGACTTGCCGACCGCGCGCGTCAGGCGCTGCGTGCCGCCGACACCCGGGATGACGCCGAGATTGATCTCCGGCTGGCCGAATTTCGCGGTATCCGCCGCGATGATGAAGTCGCACATCATCGCCAGTTCGCAGCCGCCACCCAGCGCAAACCCGGCTACCGCGGCGATCACCGGCTTGCGGATCGTGGTAACGACTTCCCAGTGCGCGGAGATGAAGTCGTTCTTGTGCACGTCCGGGTAAAGACGCGGCTGCATCTCCTTGATATCGGCGCCAGCGGCGAAGGCGCGATCCGACCCGGTGATGACGATGGCACCGATCGCGTCGTCCGCGTCAAAGGCGCGCAGCTGCGTGCCCAGCTCGGTCATCAGTTGGTCGCACAGGGCGTTCAGGGCCTTGGGGCGGTTCAAGCGGACCAGCCCGACGCCACCATGCGTCTCGACCTCGATCATCTCGTAAGCTGCCATCGCCGTGCCCTTCCGGTGGATGCGTATGCGGGTGCGTGGGAGGAGTAGCTACCTAACGCTGCGTGCGCGGGCAATAGAAGGTGGAGCGGCCGGATTGCACGATGCGCTTGATGCCTGAACAGCCGGGCATACCGGGGCATCTCTCGCAGGGTTCGCTTTCGCGCCCGTACACCTTCCAGGCATGCTGGAAATAGCCCAGTTCACCATCCGGCTGGACGTAGTCACGTAAACTGGACCCCCCGGCGGCGATGGCTTCGGCAAGCGTCGCCTTGATCTCCGGCACCAGCCGCGCGGCGCGGGCGCCGGGGATGGTCTTCGCCAGCCGCTGTGGGGAGATGCCGGCGCGGAACAGTGCTTCGCATACGTAGATGTTACCCAGGCCGGCGACCACGCGCTGGTCCAGCAGCGCCGCCTTGATCGGTGTCTTCTTGCCATCCAGCGAGGTGGACAGGCTTGCCACCGTGAAATCGTCCTCCAGCGGTTCCGGCCCCATGCCGGCGAGGAGCTTGTGCCGCTCCTCCGCATCGGTTCGTACCAGGTCGACGGAGCCGAAGCGGCGCGGATCGACGAAGCCGACGCGGGCGCCGTCCGCCGTTTCCAGCACGATGTGCTCGTGCGCGGTTTCCGCGTTGGACCCGGCGCTACCGATCACCATGCGTCCGGACATGCCCAGGTGGATCAGCAGACTGTCGCCGCCTTCCAGCCATATCAGGATGTATTTGCCCCGGCGGCGGAAACCCAGCACCCGCGCCCCGGTCAACCGCCGCGCCAGGCCGGGCGGCAACGGGAACCGCAAATCCGGCCGATGCACCAGCGCGCGCGCAATCACCTTGCCCTCAAGCGCCGGGCGCAGGCCGCGCATCACAGTTTCTACTTCGGGGAGTTCCGGCATGGATGGTTAACAGGCTATACTGGCGGCTGCATGAGCGCCAACCCCACAACCGCCCCAGGAACCACGGATTTCGGTTTTCGCAGCGTGAAGCTGGCGGACAAGAAGCCGATGGTGCGCGCGGTGTTCGACAGCGTGGCGCCGAAATACGACGTGATGAACGACCTGATGTCGCTGGGCGTGCACCGGGCATGGAAGGATATTTTCACCACCGCCATGGACCCCAGGCCGCGCGCCGCACTGCTGGATCTGGCCGGCGGTACAGGGGATATCTCCTTTCGTTGGTTGGAAAAAGGCGGCGGCCCCGTTATCCTGTCGGACATCAACGCCGCCATGCTCGGCGTCGGGCGGGACCGGGCGCTGAACCGCGGCTGGGTGGAAAACCTGACGCCGCTGGTGGCGGATGCCGAATGCCTGCCGCTGCCCGACCGCTGCGTGGACCGCGTATCCATCGCTTTCGGCCTGCGCAACTGCACGGACAAGGACGCTGTATTGCGCGAAGCCCGCCGCGTGTTGCGACCGGGGGGGCAATTCCTCTGTCTGGAATTCTCCCGCCTGCGCGTCGCCGCCATGGTGCCGGTGTATGATGCGTGGTCGTTCAAGGTGTTGCCTCGCTTGGGCCAGGCGATTGCCGGCGACGCGGAGAGCTACCAGTACTTGGCCGAGAGCATTCGCACCTTCCCGGACCAGGAGACGCTGGCCGGCATGATGCGCCGCGCCGGACTCTCCCGCGTGGAACACCGCAACCTCTCCGGCGGCATCGCCGCCATCCATTCCGGGTGGCGTCTGTGAGCGGTCTGGCCGGCAAGAAAATCCTGCTCGTCGTCTCCGGCGGCATCGCCGCCTACAAGGCGCTGGAACTTATCCGCCTGCTGCGCGGCCAGGGCTGCGGCGTCACCTGCGTCCTCACCCGCGCCGGGGCCCAGTTCGTCACCCCGCTGTCGCTGCAGGCGCTCAGCGAATCAAAGGTCTACACTGACCTGTTCTCGCTGACGGACGAAAGCGAGATGGGCCACATCCAGCTCTCCCGCAGCGCGGATTTGGTGGTGGTGGCCCCGGCCAGCGCCGACATCCTGGCCCGCATGACCGCCGGCATGGCGGACGACCTCGCCGCCACCTTGCTGCTGGCGACTGACAAGCCGGTGCTGGTGGCCCCGGCGATGAACGTGCGCATGTGGCTGCACCCGGCCACGCAGGCGAACATCGCCACGCTCACATCGCGCGGCGTGCGCGTGGTGGGGCCGGATGAAGGCGCCATGGCTTGCCACGAATTCGGCCCGGGCCGCCTGGCGGAACCGCCGGTTATCCTGCGCGCCATCGCGGAGATGCCGGCGGGTGCCGGGCCACTGGCCGGCAAGCACGCCATCGTCACCTCCGGCCCGACGCACGAACCCATTGATCCCGTGCGCTATATTGCCAACCGCTCCTCCGGCAAGCAGGGCCACGCCATCGCCGCCGCCCTGGGCTCTCTCGGCGCGCGCGTCACCCTGGTCTCCGGCCCTGTGAACCAGCCGGACCCGCAGGGCGTGACCGTCCGCCGCGTGGAAACCGCCCGCGAGATGCTGGACGCCTGCCAGACCGCCCTTCCCGCCGACATCTTCGTCGCCGCCGCCGCGGTGGCAGACTGGCGGGTGGAAAACGCCGCCGGTGGCAAGATCAAGAAGACACCCGGCGCCGCGCCGCCATCCATCGCGCTGACGCCCAACCCGGACATCCTCGCCACCCTGTCCCAGCCCGGCGCTAGCCGCCCCGCCCTGGTGGTGGGTTTCGCCGCGGAGACGGACGACCTGATGGCCAACGCCCAGTCCAAGCGCGCCCGCAAGGGCTGCGACTGGATCGTCGCGAACGACGTTTCTCCCGCCACCGGCATCATGGGCGGGGATGAGAACGCCATCCACCTGATCACAGCCGCCGGGGTGGAGGATTGGCCGCGCCTGAAGAAGGACGAGGTCGCCCGCCGCCTGGCCGAGCGCATCGCCGTCGAGTTCGCGGGGACGAGCAGCGGAGGGGGCGGATCATGAACGTCCAAAGCGTCGCCAGCATCCGCGCCCTGGGCCCGGCCGATATCAGCCAGCTTCACTCCTTGCGGCTGGAAGCGCTGATGCGTCACCCGGAGGCTTTCGGCGGCGATTTCGCCCGGGAAGCGCAAATGACGCCGGACGCGTTCGCGCGGGAATTCCTGCCGCCCACTCCAGGTGCCATGTTCGGCGGCTTCGCGGCCGGACAACTGGTTGGCATGGCCGGGCTTTCGGTGCCGCGTTCCGCCAACCAGCGGCACAAGGGGCGGGTCTTCGCTGTGTATGTCCAGCCGCTGTATCGCAGCCAGCGCACCGCCAGCCGGCTGGTGGACGCACTGCTGGCGCACGCAAGGGCCTCCCGCCTGCTCACGCTTACCATCTCCGTCACCGTGGGCAATGCCCCGGCCGAACGGCTCTACGCAACCCGCGGCTTCCGCCCGATCGGCACCATCCACCGGTCCCTGATGGTCGGACGGCAATTCTTCGATGAGACCATGATGCAGTTGGAACTGGATCAGGCATGAGCACGACCATACAGGTACGCCGCCTGGCGCACGCGGAGGGCTTGCCTCTGCCGTCCTATGCCACCCAAGGCGCGGCTGGCATGGACCTGCTGGCGGCGCTGTCGGGTCCCGTGGTGATCCCGCCCGGCGGACGCACCCTGATTCCCACCGGCCTGACCATCGCCCTGCCGGCCGGGCATGAACTGCAAATCCGTCCCCGCTCCGGCCTCGCGCTGAAGAATGGCATCGTACTGCCCAACAGCCCCGGCACGATCGACGAGGACTACCGGGGCGAAGTGCAGGTGATCGTGCTGAACACCGGCGACGCCCCATTCACCGTGGAACGCGGTATGCGCATCGCCCAGGCGGTGCTGGCGCCGGTGACCAGGGCGGCATGGCAGGAAGTGGACGAACTGCCGGAAACCGCCCGCGCCACGGGCGGGTTCGGCAGTACCGGAACCGGGTAGTTTAGTTGAGAGCGTGGTTCAGACCTTTGGCGATCCCGCCTCCGGTCATCACGCTCTACGCCGCCGCCAGCATCCCCGCGGTCTGGCGGAAAATCCCCAGCGCGGTCTCGATCTGGTCCGGCGTGTGCGCGGCGGAGACGCTGAAGCGCAGGATCACCTGGCCTTCCGGTGTGGAGGGCGGGACCATGATGTTCACGTAGATGCCGCTGTTCAGCAGCGTGTGCCAGAACGCCAGGCCATGCCGCGTATCGCGCATCCGCACGCCGCCGATCGGCCCGGCCTCGGCGCACAGGTCCAGGCCGATTTCCCGCAGCCCCTCATTGAACCGGCGGGCATTGTTCCACAGACGCTCGCGCAGGCCCGGGTCGTTCTTGATCAGGTTCAGCGCCGCCGAAGCAGCCGCCACCACCGGCGGCGGCAGAGAGGCGGTATACAGATAGGACCGCGCCATGAAGCGAAGCGCTTTCAGCGCCGGGTTGTTGGTGACGCAGAAACCGCCGATGACGCCTACGCTCTTGCTGAAGGTGCCGACAATGACATCCACATCGTCCTCAACCCCCTGCAACTCCGCCACGCCGCGGGCATTGGCGCCGTACACGCCCATCGCATGCGCCTCGTCCACCAGCAGCAGCGCGCCGTGGCGCTTGCAGGACTCCACGATTGGCGGCAGGTCCGCCAGGTCGCCCCACACACTGTAGAGACCCTCCACCACGACCAAGGTGCGGGAGGACGGCACGCCGGAGGCGGCGAATTGGGCATCGAGGTCTGCCGCGTCGTTGTGGCGGAAGGTGACGACCTTGGCGCCGGAGAGCTTGCAGGCATCGAAGATGGAGGCGTGGCAGTGCGAATCCAGCAGGATCGCGTCGCCTTCGCGGGCCAGGGCGGAAATCACGCCCAGGTTGGCCATGAAGCCGGTGGAGAACACCACCGCGTCCGGCCGGCCGTACAGGTCGGCGATCTGCCGCTCCAGGTTCTCATGCGCCAGGTGGTTGCCGGAGGCGACGCGCGAGGCGGTGGAGCCGGTGCCGAACTGGCGTGTCGCCTCGATGGCGGCGTTCTTGCAGTCCGGGTGGAAATTCAGCCCCAGGTAGGAATTGGTGCCGAACATCAGCGTATGCCGGCCGTCGATCAACGATTCGACGGGCCCGAGCAGCTTGTCCACATGGATGCCGAGCGGGTTGGGACCGCCGCTGGTGACCCGGGTGATGGTGTTGCCCAGGGACGCAAGGCGCTGCAGCAGCGCGTTGGGTGGCGCGATATCCGGGGTGGTCATGCGCATCGCCGGGGAGGGCTCCATCGTCAGTTGCGCTGGCGCGAACGCCAACCTGCGCCTGCATGCGCGAGCCATACTGCCCTGTCAACGAGACAGATGGCTTGCCCCGGTTACCGGCCGGTCACAAAGTACTGCCCCCGGTTTCAATTCGCCGCTTGGCTACCGCTGCGTGTAAATTCCGTGAGGAAAACCGTAACTTCGCCCAGCCAGTTCACGTTCAACTTGAACATGACCGGGAGTTGCGGCGCCCCCGGCGCGGGTGGCGCGATCCAGACGGAGCCGCGTCGCGGTTTCTCCTGGGACGCCGAATCGGTACCCTTCAGGAAGCCGCCGATCAACTTCAACTCCACGTCGCAGCGCAGGGCGCGGCCACTGAAAACGGTGGAGGAGGAGGCCGGCAGCATTTCCCAGCCGATGGTGCGCGCGGCGCTGAGTTCTAGCTTGCGGCCATCATATACCCTGGCGGAGCCGTCGCAAGTGCCCTTCTCCGTCACCAGGCGGGACAGGGCGGCGAGTACGCTGAGCGGGTCCAAGGTGCCACGCCGGTCCGGTTCCGCCACGGGAACCCGGCCGCGTTCCGGCGGCTCCAGGTCGCGGATCACCGGGCCATCATCCAGAAAGGCGATATGGGCGCGCCGGACATTGCCGCGCCACAGCCCGTCGATACGAAAGTCGCGTGGGCGGATTCCCTGCGCCTGCCACATCCCCTCCGCCTCGTTCACCTGCTGGCCGTTCCAGATCATCCCGGTCATGCCGCGGGTGCGGGAGGCGATGGAGATCTTGTAGCCCCTTGGGTCGAAGGTGAAGCTGCTGCGCAACTCCACCGCGTTCAGGCCGGCGACATAGGCCTGGTAGACGGCGTTGAAGGTTTCTGCCGCCCGCGCCGGGGTCGGGGCGATGCCCAGGGGAACAACCCCCAGGATGAAAGCCAACGCGGCGGCGCCCGCTTTCCGCATCAGGCGGTGGAACCGCCATCGACCGGGAGGATGGAGCCAGTGACGAACGAAGCCTCGTCCGACAGCAGGAACAGCGCCGCGTTGGCGATTTCCTCCGGCTGCGCCGGCCGGCCCAGCGCGTTCAGCCCGCCGCGGCGGCGTACCAGTTCTTCCTTGTCGGTCGGCTCACCGGGCTTCATCTGCTGGTCCGGCCGGGCGACGAACACGCGCAGCATCGGCGTATCGGTCGTGCCAGGGCACACCGCGTTGAAGCGTATTTTCTCCCGGCCATAGCGCTTGGCGAGCGAGCGGGTCATGCCGACAACACCGAATTTCACCGCAGAATAGATGGGCGAGTAGGGCGAGCCGACAAGGCCGGATGTGGAAGCCGTGAACAGCACGGACCCGCCGCCGCGCGCCCGCATCTCCGGAATTGCGGCTTCGGTGGTCACCAAGATGGTGCGCAGGTTCAAATCCACCGCGAAGTCGAACTCCTTCCAGTCCAGCCCCTCGATGGCGGCGGGGCCGGGCGTGCCGACATGGTTCCAGGCGAAGTCCAGCCCGCCGAATTCCTTCGCCGTGCGCTTCACGATCTCTCGCGCGAAATTGTCGTCGCGCAGATCGCCGGCAATGGCGATAGCTCGCCCACCGGCATCCGTGATGGTCTTCACCACATCGTTCGCGGCATCTTCGTTGAGGTCCACCACGCCCACAGCCGCGCCTTCCCTGGCGAAGCGGATGGCCCCGGCGCGCCCCATGCCCGATCCGGCGGCGGTTACGAGCCCGATTTTTCCTGCAAGTCGCATGTCTCAATCCCTAGCGAACGTCCGTGTGGTAGGACTTGGAGATGATCTTCCAGCCGTCCTTCAACCGGGCCAGCACCAGGTAGTCCGTGAAGTAGCGCGGCGGAACCTGGCACTGCACCTTGGCGAAGGCGGTATCCGGGCCGGACTGGTCGATGGAGATGATGGCATCCCGCCGTTCCAGCTTCTGGCTCGCGGCTGACGGGCGCTTGGCCAGCCCCTCCAGCCATTGCGGGCGCGGCAGCACGGACAACGTGCCATCCGCGTTCACCCCGCGCAGATCCGCCGTCTCATGGAACGCGACGGCCAGCTTGGCCGTGTCGCTGTGGTGCACGCCGTCGAAATAGGTCTGCAGTACAGCCTGGATGTCTTTCAGATCGTCCGCCATCGCGGTCCCTCCCGGTTCTTGGTGTTCGCCGGGCAGGATAGGACAGGCAGGGCCAATCGGGCGAGATGGGTTCGCATGGCTCGCGCGAAGATCATTCGGCCGCGATGGGCAGGCTGGGGGGCGGTGCGGCCGGTTCCTCCTTGCGCGCTGTCGCTGCCGCCTGTCCGCTGGGGCGCGGTGTCGGCCGGAACGCCAGTCGCTCGGCGCGGCTCAGCGTCGGGCCGGAACAGACATCGATCTCGATGGGCTTCGCTTGGTCGGTCATGGCAGGCACTCCTTCTGTCTGGAAGGCCGCCGCACCGCAGGAGAAAATCGGGAATTCAGGAACCAGAAAACACGAAAGCCGCCTGGGGTGGGGCGGCTTGGGGGTTCACATGATGCGCGTGAGTCCTAGACCGCCGGGCTGTACCAGCGGTACCAAAATCGGGAGGTGGGAAGGACGAGGCGCATGCGGATTATGTGGCGCGGACGGTGCCCGCGCGTCAAGTGCTGAATCCGCGCACCCGCTCCGGGTTGCGCACCAGCAGCACCGCCGGCGCCATCAGCAGCCACACCGCACCGCCCAGCCAGATGGCGATGGAGATGCTTCCCGTCATGTCCACCACATACCCCGCCACCACCGGCCCGGCTGCCAGGCCGACGTAGCAAAACGAATAGAAAATCCCCAACCCAGTCGCCCGGCTCTGCGGGCTCAGCAGGAACGTCACCAGTGTGATCACCGTCACAGTCGTCGCCGGGTAGATTGCGCCATACAGCGCCAGCCACAGCCAGGCCAGCCCGCCTAGGGGCAGCAGCAGGAACGGCACCGCGCTCAGCACCGTGCCCAGCACGACGAACACCTTCTCGTGCCCCACCCGCCCCAGCAGCCAGCCGAAGAATGGGTAGGACAGGATCGGCAGCAACGTCGCCCAGCTTGTCTGCGTGCCGGCCATCGCCACGCTCATCCCGCGCTCCACCAGCAGCAGCGGTGTAAAGGCCAGCAGGATCATGAACCCCATATTGGTCAGCAGCCACAGCACGGACGGGCCTATCACCAGCCCGATCTCGTGCCGGGAAATCACCCACAACCGCCGCGCCGCCGGCGCCACCGCGTTGGGTGGGGACCGGTAGCAGAGCAGGATCAGCACCAAGGCGATTCCAGACGCCAAGGCCGTGACAAAAATCGCCCCGCGCCAGGCGAACCAGTCGGCCAGGAATGGTAGTACCACCAGCTCCACGGCAATGCCGAACGGCCAGCAGGCAATCAGCAGCCCGGTGGCAAACCCCAGCTCCCTTCGCGAGAACCAGTCCGCCCCCACCTTCGGTAGCAGCACCATCAGCAGCACGGACCCTGTACCGGCAAACAGCCGCCCGGCAAACGCCGCCGCGTAGCTGTCGGTCAGTCCGAACACCGCGGAGCCCGCCGTCATCATTGCCAGCGCCAGCACGATCACCGGCTTGTCGCCCAGCCGCGTCGCCAGCACGCCGCCCGGAATGGCCAGCGGAATACCCGGCAGCATGAACAGACCCACCAGCACGCCGAGATCCGTGTAGTCGATCCGCAAATCGACCTGGATCAGCGGCGCCAGCGCGGAGACGGCCTGCAGTTGCAGCCCCATCACCACGCGCACGTAGCAAAGCAGGGCGAGCACCGCCCAGCGGTTGGTCAGAATCATCGGACGGGAACGGTCAGGCTTGCTTGAAACCCTGCCCGCTATGCTCACCCACCTTGGGTGAATCCGTGCGCGGGAATGGCCGCACGCCGTCGAAGTTGATCGGCAGGCCGACTACCTTCAGCCCGCTGCCCGGCAGTTCCCGCAGCATGTCCACCGCCGCCAGCTGCTCGCTCTGCGCCAGTTCGCCGATGTCGTTCACCGGCGCGCAGGGCACGCCGGCCTTGCCCAAAATGCCAATCCAATCGGCGCGCGTCTTTGCCGCCACCACCGGCTCCATCAGCGCGATCAGCGCGCCACGGTTCACCGTCCGCTTCCGCCCGTCGGAGAACCGCTCATCCGCGTACCACTCCGGATGTCCCATCGCGTCCGCCAGCTTCACGAACAGCCGGTCGTTCCCCGCGGCGATGCACAGCGGCCGGTCCGCCGTGGTGAATACCTGATACGGCACGATGATATTGCTGCCCGTGCCGTGCCGTTCCGGCACTTTCCCCGTCACGTGCCAGTTGTTCAGCGGCCCTTCCACCAGCGCGCAGGCGCTTTCGAACAGCGACGTGTCGATCACGCAGCCCTTGCCGGTGCGTGCCCGCTGCTGCAACGCGCCCAGCGCGCCGATCACGCACCACATGCCCGTGGTCTTGTCGTTGATCGCCGCGCCCGCAAAGGTCGGCGGGTCTTCCGCCCGGCCGGTGATCGTCATCATCGCGCCGAACGCCTGCAAAAGCGGGTCGAACCCCGGCGCCAGCTTCAGCGGCCCTTTGGACCCGAACGCCCAGATGGAGCAGTAGATCAGCCGCGGGTTCTCCGCGCACATCACCGCCGGCCCGATGCCGCATTCATCCACGATGCCCGGCCGCAAATTCTGGATCAGGATATCGGCATCCCGCGCCAGCGCCTTCAGCTTCGTGATGTCGTCCGGGTTTTTGATGTCCAGCGCCACGGATCGCTTGTTGCGGTTGGTGGCGTGGAACATCACCGAATCCCCATCCACGAAGGGCGGGCCCCACAGCCGGGCATCGTCCCCGCCATCGTGCTTCTCCACCTTGATCACGTCGGCGCCCATGTCGCCCATGATGCTTCCGGCCAGCGGCCCTGCGAGCGCCTGGCCGATCTCCAGCACTTTCACCCCGTGCAGCGGTCCCCCCATGGCCCGTGCTCCTACTTCGCGGACGGCTTGAGATACTGAACCAGGGTCTCCTCATCCACCCGCGCTTCGTAGGTCAGGCCGGCGCGCGTCGCCCAGATGTTCTTCTGGATGTGCAGCGGAATGAACGCCAGGTCGTTCATGGAAACTCGTGTGGCCTCCATCAGCACCGGCTCACGCGCCTTGTCGTCGCCGATCGACAGGGCCTTGTTGATCAGCGCGTCCACTGTGGGGTTGGAATAGCGGCCCCGATTGGCCGTGCCCCAGCCCTTCTGCGGATCCGTCGTGCCGATCAGCGCGCGCAGCGGATACAGCGCCTCACCCGTCGCGGTGCCCCAGCCCAGCAGGAACAGGGAGAATTCCTGCTTCCCGGCCCGGCCGATGAACGTCGGCCAGGTCAGCCCCTCCACTTGCGTCTTCACCCCAATGCGCTGCCACATCTGCCCCACGGCTTGGATGATCTTGGCGTCGTTCACATAGCGGTCGTTCGGCCCGTGCAGGGTCACTGTCAGCCCGTTCGGGAACCCGGCCTCCGCCAGCAACGCCTTCGCCTTGTTGGCATCGAACGCCGGTGCCTTCAGGTCCGGCACATAGGAATAGGACCCCGGCGGAAGGAACTGCGCGGACGGAATCGCCGCGTTCTCCATCACCCGCTCCACAATGGCCGGGCGGTTGATCGCGTGGGACAGCGCCTGGCGCACCCGAATATCGTTCAGCGGGTTCTTGTCCAGCTCTTCCCCGTTCGGCCCCTTCACGAAGGGCGTCGGCCCGGTGCGGGACCGGTCCAGCCACAGGAAGATGATGCGCGCCGAGTTGGTCTCCGAAATCGCCAGCTTCGGGTCCTTGCGCAGCCGCGCCACCTCGGTCGTCGGCACCGCCTCGATCAGGGACACATCGCCCGCCAGCAGCGCCGCCACCCGCGCGCCGTCGTTGGGGATGAAGCGATAGTTCACGTTCTGCCAGTGCGGCTTCGGGCCCCAGTAGGCGTCATTGCGCACCAGTTCCGCCCGGTCCCCCGGCTTGAAGGCCGCCAGCTTGAACGGCCCGGTGCCGATCGCGTTCTTGCCGGAGTTGAAGTCCTCCGTTGTCGGCGCGGCACCCAGCCCGCGCGGGATGATCATGATGTTGGCCAGGTCCACCGCCAGCAGCGGCTGCATGCCATTGGTCTTCATGCGCACGGTCGTGGCGTCCACCACCTGCACCTCCGTCACCGGGCGGGTGATGAAGGCGAAGCTGCCGGGGGAATTGGTCACCTTGGCCGGCCGGGCGATGGAGTAGGCCACGTCGTCGGCCGTGAACGGTTCCCCGTTATGGAACTTCACGTTCGGCCGCAGCTTGAATTCCCAGGTCTGGTCGTCGACCATCTTCCACGACGTCGCCAAAGCCGGGGTGGGGCGGGAATTGGCATCGCGGCTCAACAGCCCGTCATAGATGTTCCGGGCCAGCGCGTTGTTGGGCGAGAGGTTGTGGTAGTGCGGGTCCACGCTGGTCGGCGCCGGCCCCACCGCGATGGAGATATTCTGCGCCTGGGCCATGCTGCCCAGCGCCATGATCCCCGCCAGGGCCGTTCCGGCAATCCATCGTGCGCGCTTGCTGCTCATTCCCGCTCTCCTCCTTGAATCGGCCCGATAATGCGACAGCCGCGTGAAGCATGCCAGACCGGATCGGGCCGGGAGGCTGGGACACTGGCCAGCGGCGGCTATCGGGGACGATAATGTTGCATCCCCTTACGCCGCCGCCGGAAAGCGCCCCATGCAGAAAGCCGTCGCCGCCGCCCCCGATGTGATGCCCGTCGCGATCTCCGTAACCGCCGCCGCGGCGCCAGCCGCGCAGCCGGCGCAGTCTGTGGTCGTGTTCCCGGTGCTGCTCTCGCTCAGCCTCTGCCACCTGCTGAACGACCTGATGCAGTCCATGATCCCGGCGCTGTACCCCATCCTCAAGACAAGCCTGGGGCTGGACTTCACGCAGATCGGCATGATCACGCTGGCCTTCCAGCTCACCGCCTCTCTGTTGCAACCCACCGTCGGCACGCTGACGGACCGCTATCCGCAGCCTTATTCCCTGGCGATGGGCATGGGCTCCACCCTGGTGGGGCTGGTGCTGCTGGCCTACGCACACAGCTACGGCATGGTGATGTTCTCCGCCGCTCTGGTGGGCATCGGCTCCGCCGTGTTCCATCCGGAGGCGTCACGCGTCGCCCGCATGGCCGCCGGCGGACGCTATGGCTTCGCGCAGAGCTTCTTCCAGGTCGGCGGCAACATGGGCAGCGCCATCGGCCCGCTGCTGGCCGCCTGGGTGGTGCTGCCGCGCGGGCAGGGCGCCATCGCCTGGTTTTCCCTGGTGGCACTGGCGGCGATGCTGATCCTGACCCGCGTGGGCATGTGGTACGCCGCCCGCCCGCGCCCCTCCCGCGCCGCAGCGAAGGCCGCCGCCGCTGCATCGCCGTTCTCCCGCGGGCGCGTCGCGTTCCTGATCGGCGTGCTGATGCTGCTGATGTTCTCCAAGAACGTCTACACCTCCGCTTTCGGCTCCTACTACGCGTTCTACCTGATGGAGCGGTTCGAGCTTTCCGTGCAGGTGGCGCAGGAACTGCTGTTCGTGTTCATGGCCGCCGTGGCGCTGGGCACGCTGATCGGCGGCCCGATCACGGACAAGGTGGGCCGCCTGCCGATGATCTGGATCTCCATCCTCGGCGCCCTGCCGTTCACCCTGCTGCTGCCCTACGCCGATCTGTATTGGACCGTGGCGCTGACGGTGGTGATCGGCCTGATCATGGCCTCCGCATTCCCGGCGGTGCTTGTCTATGCGCAGGAACTGGTGCCGGGCCGGGTGGGCATGATCGCCGGCATGTTCTTCGGCTTCTCCTTCGGCCTGGGCGGCCTGGGTGCCGCGGCAATGGGCAAGATCGCGGACCTGACGTCCATCACCCATGTGTATGCGCTGACATCCTACCTGCCGGCGCTAGGCGTGATTGCGATCCTGTTGCCGAACCTCGAGAAGAAGCGGGCGAGGTAATTCCCGTTGTCTCAGCATGTAGGGCGGATGTCTCTATCGACATCCGCCACTCGCGCCCAATTCAGCCCGGCGGAATCGTATTCTTGATCGCCGGCATCTCGGAAACTTTCGCGAACCACGCCGCCAGCTTCGGCGCCGCGCCGCGCCACGGCTCGTTCGCATAGCGGAAATCCAGGTACCCCAACGCGCAGGCGATGGTCACCTCACCGATCGTCGTCAGCATGCCCAGGCTGTCCGCCTCGGCCTCGAACGCTGCCACGGCGCGGTCCACCTTCAGCCGCTGCGTCGCGATGTATTCCTTGCGCCCGTCATCCTGCGGCAGGCCGATTTCCCGCCGGCGCGGCTGGGATGCGTCCATGATGCCGTCCGCCTGCGCCTGCTGGCGCAGCGCGTTCCACCGCGCCGGCCCGGCCGCGGGGAACAGCTTCGGTGCGCCGCCCAGGCTGTCGATGTATTCGCAGATCACCGGGCTATCGAACAGCGCCATGCCGTCATCCGCGATCAGGGTCGGCACCTTGGCCAGCGGATTGCGCGCCGCCACCTGCGCGTCGGACGCCGCGATGGTCCATTTCTCAATCTGGCCATCCAGCCCGCGGATGATCGCGCAGGCCATCACCTTGCGCACGTAGGGGGAGTTGGGGGAGTAGGCGAGTTTCATGGTCTGTTTTCCTAACAGGTTATTCCGCAGCAATCCGCTTCGGCGGCTTCGGCCAACGCGCCGCCACCGCTGGCAACACCTCCTCGATCAGCCGTTGCGACTGATCGAGAAAATCCTCATCCCCATACGCCGCCGGGCGCAGGATGAACTTGGAGACATCGTTCTCCACGAACTCGGCGATGCGCTGGACGATCTCGTCCCTGCCGCCGATGGCAAATCGTTCCGACGGATCGCGCCCGGTGCGCCGGCGATAGGCTTCCTTCGTGCGCACCACACCCGGTTCGTCCTCGCTGCCGAAGCGGAATGCGAAGGCCGCGCCATAATGGTCCTCGTCGATGGACCGCCCGGCTTCCACCAGCGCCGCCTTGATGCGCGAAACCACTTCGCCCGCTTCCTTCGGCGTCTCCGGCCCGCCCTGCCAGCCGGTGCCGTATTTCGCCGTGCGCTTCACCGCCGCGTCGGACCCGCCGCCGATCCACATCGGCAAATCCGGCTGCACCGGCTTGGGCGCGATGGACGCGTCCTTCAGCTTGTAGTGCCGCCCCTCGAAATTCACCTTCTCCTCGTGCCAGAGCCGGTGGATGATCTCCAGGCACTCATCCGTCACCCGCCCGCGTGTCTTCGGGTCCAGATTCATCGCCGTCCATTCCGGCCCGAGCGGGGAGCCGATGCCGAATCCCGGCAGCATGCGGCCGTTGGAGAGGAAATCGATCGTCGCGCACTGCTTCGCCAGCAGCACCGGATCACGCATCGCCAGGGAAACCACATTCACCCCGAACTTGACCCGCTTCGTCCGCCCCGCCACCGCGGCCAGCGCCGTCATGCATTCCAGGATCGGCTGCGTGGAAATCAGCCGATCCGTCTGCCAGATGGAATCCACACCACCGGTTTCGCACATATCCACCCAGCGCCAGAACGCATCCACGCTGCCGAAGGGAAATTCCATCAACCCCATGCCGATCGCGATTGTTCGTGTTCCAGCGGTCATAGCGCGTCTCCCACGGCATCGGCGAAGCGTTGCTGCGCCGTCAAATGATCTGACAGCGACTTACCGGCAATGCGCCGGTGATGGCGGCGGTTGAAGGTGTTGGTCAGCGTGATGTGCGTGGCGCCCTGCGCCTTCCAGTAAGCCACCTCGTCACGCCAGGATTTGGCGTCCCCGGCGCCGGCGGCCATCCATACCTCGATGCCGATATCATCCGGATTGCGCCCGGCCTCCCGCGTCAGTCGCCGCAGCTTCGCCAACTCGGCTTCCGCGTCCTTGCCCGGCGCATAGGCGTTCATGATCCAGCCATCGCCGATCGCGGCGATGCGCTGCAAGGTCTGGTCCACATGCCCACCGAACCACACCGGGATGCGCCGATGCACCGGCAGCGGGTTGATACCCGCGTCCTGCACCTCGTGCCATCGCCCCTTGTAGGTCACATGCGGGTCCGCCCACAGCTTCTGCATGAACTCCACCTGCTCGGCGGAACGCCTTCCGCGATTGGCGAAATTCTCGTTCAGCGCAGTGAACTCCACCGGGTTCCAGCCGATCCCCACGCCCAGCCGGAACCGCCCGCCGCACAGCAAATCCAGGCTCGCCGCCTGCTTCGCCACCAGCGCCGCCTGGCGCTGCGCCAAAATCAGCACCTGCGTGGAAAACTCCGTCGTCTCCCGGCACACGGCGGAAAGGAACCCGAAGCACACGAACGGATCATGGAACAGGTCGGCCGAGGTATTGCGGTCGCCCCAGTCCGGCCGGGATGCCACATTCACTCCCAGCACATGGTCCGCCAGGCCCAGATTGGTGAAGCCCTGCGCCTCCGTCGCCAGCGCGTAGCCCTTCACCATGCCCGGATCGCCGCCGATATCGATCAGCGGCATCATCACACCCAGCCTCATCTTCCCGGCCATCAGTTCACCCCCACCGCGCCGCCCATGATGTCGCCGATGCCCCGGTGGATTACCAGGTCGGCCATCCGGTCCAGCCCGGTCTCCTCGTTATTGACAATGACCAGCGCCGCGCCGTTACGCTTCGCCATCTCCGGAAACCCCGCCGCCGGGTAAACCACCAGGGATGAGCCCAGCACGATGCACAAATCCGCCGCCAGCGTCTCCTCCCGAGCGCGGATCATCGGCACCTCCGGCATGGACTGGCCGAAGGAAATCGTCGCGGTCTTGATGTAGCCCTCGCATTTCAGGCAGTCGTGCATCTGCCCGTCGCGCTCGAAAACGCCCTTCACATAGTCCAGCTCATACCGCTCTCCGCAATCCAGGCAATGCGCGTATGTGCCATTGCCGTGCAGCTCGATCACGTGCTTCTCTGGCACGCCGGACGCTTGGTGCAGCCCGTCGATGTTCTGCGTGATCACGGCGGAAACCTTCCCCTCACGCACCAGCCGCGCCACCGCCCGGTGGCCCCGATTGGGTTGCGCCGCCCGTAGGGTCGGGTCCGCCAGGAACTTCCGGCGCCAGGTCTCGTTGCGCGCATCCTGGCTGGCCATGAAGTCCTGAAAATAGATCGGCTTGGACGTCTGCCAGATACCCGTCGGGCTGCGGAAATCCGGGATGCCGGACTCCGTGGAAATCCCCGCCCCCGTGAACACCACCGCCCGTTGCGACGCACCGATGATGCGCCGCAGTTCCACGATATCATCCTCCTGGGTCATGGCGCCTCTCCCCGCACGCCGGGCAAGCTTGCCTGCCCTTGGCCCCCCAAGCAACAACCGCCGGGCAATGTCAGGTCACGTCCGCCATGTGCAGCAGTTCCATGCTGGCGCCGGAGCGTTCCAGCAACGCGGCCTGTGCCGCGCGGCGCGGATCCTGCCGGTAGCGATCCAGCGCGGCGGCATCCGGGAAGCGGATGACGTGGATTTCGACCGTGGCATCACCGCCCCGCAGCCGCCGTTCCAGCACGCCGCCATGCTCTGCCAACAGCGGCAGCACGGCATTCTCATAGGCCTGGAAATCGGCCACGCCGGAAGCGGGAACGCGCGCCACCAGCACCAGCGTTATCGGCCCGTCATCCATCGCATGATGCACCCATCGCACGCCGCCATCTTGACCCGCCTCCATATCCGGCCACGATAGGCCCGCATTCGCAAGAGGGAACAGTCCGCGATGAGCGACATCAAGATCATGGCCAAGGGCCTCGGCTTTCCGGAAGGCCCGGTCTGCTACGCCGACGGCACCGTCATCCTGACGGAAATCAACGGCGGGAACATCACCCGCGTCGATCCCAACGGCACCGTCACCCGCCTCGGCACCCCCAAGGGCGGCCCGAACGGCATCGCCGTGGGCCCGGATGGTTTCCTCTATGTCTGCGACAACGGCGGCGGCTACTACCCGCCCGGCCATTTCATGGCCACCGGCCCGCACCCGGACTATGACGGCGGCTACGTCCTGCGCGTGGACCCGAAGACCGGCGAACGCAAGGTCCTCTACGCGGAGGTCAACGGCCGCAAGCTCTCCGCCCCGAACGACCTGGTGTTCGACAGGCAGGGCGGCTTCTACTTCACCGATCTCGGCAAGCGCTATTCCACCACGCGCGACCACGGCGGCCTGTATTACGCCCTGCCGGACGGTTCCTCGATCAAGGAGATCGCCTACCCGATCCTCTCTGCCAATGGCTGCTCTCTCTCGCCGGATGAGAAGGTGATCTATGTGGCGGATACAGAGCCCGCCCGCCTCTGGGCCTTCGACATCGAATCCCCCGGCGTGCTGAAGAAGCACGGCTTCCCCTCCCCCCATGGCGGGCGGATCATCGCCGGCCTCGGCGGCTTCCAACGCTTCGACAGCCTGGCCGTGCAGGCGGACGGCAACGTGGCCGTCGCCACCTTGGTTGCCGGTTGCATCACCGTGATCGCCCCCAACGGCGACGTGGTGCGCAAGGAAGCGATGCCGGACACCCACCCCACGAACATCTGCTTCGGCGGGGCGGACATGCGCACGGCCTACATCACGCTCTCCGGCAACGGGGAACTCGGCGTGATGCAGTGGTATACACCGGGCCTGAAGCTGAACTTCCAGCGATGAGGGATGCGATGGCCCGCCCTCCGGCGGATGGGCGGGCCATCGCATGACGGCACCCGTTGCACGTTCCCGAACGCCCGGCCTGCGCTGGCCGGGCCTGCCGGGAACAACCGAATCCCGCATCCTGGCCCTGCAGTTCCAGTATGCCCAAACCGAACGCTGGCCGGCGGCGGATATCGAAGCCTGGCAGTTCCGCCAGATCGAAGCCCTGATCGCGCATTGCGAGCGGTCCATCCCGTTCTGGCGTGATCGCCTGCGCAAGGCCGGCCTGCGCGCCGGCCAGCGCCTCACTCCTCAGCTCTGGTCCCGCCTACCGATCCTGACCCGGAACGAGGTGCAGGACGCCGGCGAGGACCTGCGGCCGGAACAATTGCCGGATGGCCATGGCCAGGTATTCGAAGCCTCCACCTCCGGTTCCACCGGCACACCTTTGCGCATGATCCGTTCGGAACTGGACTGGGTCTATTGGGACAGCATCAACCTGCGCCAGATCCTGTGGCAGGGTGTTGACCTCTCCGCCAAGTGCGCGATTGTCCGGAACGTCCGGGCATCCCCGCTGCCCATGCCCGAACCGGAGCGTCACCCGGACTGGGGTACGGCCTTCGCCGCATTCACAACCGGCCAGTATATCCTGGTCGATATCCGTCTGCCGGTCGGGCAGATCGTGGAATGCCTGGTGCGGGAGCAGCCCGCGCTCCTCTCCACCTTCCCCTCCACCGCCGGTTTGATCGCGCGCCATTGCCGCGAATACGGCATCAGCATCCCGGGCCTGAAGTCCATCATTGTCTATGGCGAGGTACTGACCGAGGAAACCCGCCTGGCCTGCCGCGACGCGCTCGGCATTGAGGTTGCCGACGCCTACAGCGCGGAGGAAGCGGGCTTCATGGCCGTGCAATGCCCGCTGCATCCGCACCTGCATGTGATGAGCGAGTATTCGCGCGTTGAGGTCCTTGATGAGCAGGGCGTGGCCTGCGCTCCGGGCCAGGTCGGCCGCGTGGTGGTGACGCCGCTGCACAACTTCGCCAACCCCCTGCTGCGCTACCATGTGGGGGACTACGCGGAGGTGGGGCCGCCATGCGACTGTGGCCGTACCCTGCCCGTATTGTCCCGCATCCTCGGCCGCGCGCGGGACCGGGTGCGCCTGCCGGACGGCACGGAACGGACACCGTTCTTCGGGGCGCCGCAGCTCTACAAGGTGCCTGCCGTCGTGCAGAACCAGCTGGCCCAGGTCGGCCCTGACACGATGGAATATCGCCTGGTGGTCCGACGGCCTTTGACCGCGGACGAGGAAGGCAGCCTCGTTGCCGCCGTCCGGCGCGGCCTCGGCCATCCATTCCAGGTGAGGTTCCGCTACGTCGATGCCATTGCCCGATCGCCCAGCGGCAAGTACATGGATTTCGTGAACGAACTGGACAGTCCACCCGATTAGTCGGCCAACCGGATCCAGGTGACGGAATGGCAATGCGCGCACCCGGTTTCATCCTGGCCGTCATCGCGATGCTGGCCGTCGCCCCGTTGTCCGGCTCGGCGCAGGTCCTGCGAATCGGCGTGCAGCGCGACATCCCGGCCACGGATCCGCATTTTTCCATGACCAACCCCGCGGTTTCCGCCGCGCGCCATGTGTTCGACACGCTCGCCCATCCTGATGAACGCCAGCGCCTGCATCCGGGCCTGGCATTGGAATGGCGCGCCGTTTCCCCCACAGAGTGGGAATATCGCCTGCGCCCCAACGTACGCTTTCACGATGGCAAGCCATTCACCGCCGAGGATGTCGCCTTCTCCCTCACCCGCGCGCCGAACGTGCCGGGGGCGCTCTCCAATTTCGGCGTCATGACGCGCCAGATCACTGCCATCCGCGTGGTCGATCCCCTGACCATCCGGCTGTCCACGGCGGCGCCGTTCCCGCTGATGAGCGAGCACCTCAGCGCGGTCGCCATTGTCTCAGAACACACCGGCGCGGGTGCGCAGACGGCGGACTACAACGACGGCAAGGCCATGGTGGGAACAGGCCCATTCCGCTTCGCCGGCTGGACCCGCGCGGACAGCCTGCGCCTGACCCGGAACGATGCCTGGTGGGGCCCACCGCCAGCCTGGCAGAATGTGGTGTTCCGCCCGATCCCGGATGACGGTGCGCGGGTCGCCGCCTTGCTCGCTGGTACGGTGGACGCGATCGACATGCTGCCCAGTTCCGCGGTCGCCACGCTGAGCGCGCGAGCGGAAATGCGCGTCGCCGCCACGGTCTCCAACCGCCTCGTTTTTATGGGCTTGAACGTGTCGCCGGACATTAATCCGCTGGCCACCAATGCGGCCGGCGTGCCGCTTGCTTCGAACCCGCTTGCGGATCGTCGGGTGCGGCTCGCCCTGTCCAAGGCCATCAACCGCGCCGCGATCGTTGAGCGGGTGATGGAAGGCCAGGCCGTTCCGGCCGCTCAGTTCCTGCCGGACGGCTACCCCGGCACCAGTTCCAACCTGCATGTCGAACCGTTTGACCCCGAGGGTGCGCGTGCCCTGCTGACGCAGGCCGGCTATCCGGATGGCTTCAACCTGACCCTGATAACTCCGCGTGACCGCGGCGCCGGGGACGTGAAGATCGCCGAGGCCGTGGCGCAGATGCTGACCCGCATCGGTGTGAAAGCCAGTGTGGAAGCCATGCCCTGGGCGATGTTCCAGCCGCGCTACATGAAGGCGGAATTCGCGGTCGGACTGCGTGGCTGGGGCACTGAAACGGGGGAGGTGTCCATGGCGCTGCGCTCCATCCTCGGCACCCGCGACCCGGCGCGCGGCTGGGGCATGGTGAATGGCGGGCAATATTCCAACCGGGCCGCAGATGCACTTCTCGAACAGGCCCTGGCCACAATCGCGGCGTCGGCGCGGGAGGCCCTGGTCGCCCAGGCCAGCGAAATCGTGATCCGCGATGTCGGAATCGTGCCGCTGCATTTCGACATGGCGGCATGGGCGATGCGCGCGGATATCGGCTACACCCCGCGCTCGGACAACTACACCTTCGCCTGGGAGTTCCGCCCGGTGGCACGGTAACGGGCCGCATTCCGATGCCATCTGTCCCTGCCGGGGCAGTGTGACGATGCCGTGGAAACCTGATGGGCTCGCCCGATGTCGGTCTCGATCCGCTCCACGATTCCCGGACTTCGCTGGCCCGGTCTACCCGGTCAGGACGGCGCGCGGCGGCTTGCCCAGTTGTATCAACTGGCGCGCTCCGAGCGTTGGTCGCCGGAACGGCTGGAGGAAGCGCAGTTTCGCCAGATCGAGATCCTCGTCGCCCATGCGGACGCCTACGTTCCCTTCTGGCGGGATCGGCTGCGCCAGGCCGGCCTGCGGCCGGGTGCCAGGATCAACCGTGCCGCGTGGTCACGCCTGCCCGTTCTCAGCCGCCGCGACGCCCAGGAAGCGGGAGAACGGCTTTTCGCCACCGCGATACCGCCCGCGCACGGAGCTATCTCCGCAGGAGCCACGTCCGGTTCCACCGGCACGCCGCTGCGCTATCGCAAGACGGAACTGCACCTGTACCATTGGTTCAGCTTCAACATCCGCGTCCCGATCTGGCATCGCATGGATTGGTCGCATACAACCCTCACAATCCGGCGGGACCAGGGCAAGGCGTCCGCGTCGTCGGAACCGGTGTCGAACGACAGCTGGGGCACCGACTTCGCACCGTTCGTGACAGGACGCTCCGTGCAGGTGGACGTGAGGCTGCCCGCCACCACCCACCTGGAATTGATCATGCGGGAGCAGCCTGCCTACATCACCTCGCTGCCCAGCAACATCGCGTCCCTGGCCCGCCTGTGCCGCGACCAGGGGCTGAAACTGCCCTGGCTGCGTGCCGTGATCACGTTTGGGGAGGCGATGCCCGACGGTTTGCGCGCCTTGTGCCGCGATACGTTCGATGCGGAGGTTATCGACGCGTACTCGGCCTCTGAAACGGGGTTCATGGCACTTCAGTGTCCCGGCCACACGCATCTGCACGTCATGGCGGAGGGGACGATGCTTGAGGTGCTGGACGAGAATGACCGGCCATGCAGGCCGGGCGAGCGCGGCCGGGTCGTCGTTACTCCCCTGCACAATTTCGCGATGCCGCTGCTGCGCTATGAGGTGGGCGATCTGGCCGAAGTCGGCCCACCCTGCCCCTGCGGCCGCGGTTTGCCGGTGCTGACACGCATCCTCGGCAAGGCGCGGGATTATATCGTCATGCCGGACGGCGAACGCCGCAGCCCGTCCTTCAGCCGCTCGCAGGTCTATGCCATTCCCGCCATAGTGCAGCACCAGATCGCCCAGGTCGCGCCGGACACCATGGAAATCCGCATGGTGACACGCCGGCCGCTGACCACCGAGGAAGAAGCCACGTTGACCGACATGATGCGAACAAACCTGCGGCATCCGTTCAACGTGCGTTTCGCCTACGTGGACGAGATACAGCGCGACCCCAGCGGAAAGTACAAGGATTTCGTTTGCTCCCTGCCTGGTGTGGCGGACGGATTGGGCTGAACGATGTCGACCCCCGTTCGTTCCGTTATCCCGGGCCTGCGCTGGCCGGGCTTGCCCGGCCAGGATGGCGCCCGCCTGCTGGCAGTGCTGCACCAGTTGGAGCGCACGCAGTGGTGGTCCTCCGAGCTGCTTGCCGCGCACCAGTTCCGCCAGTTGGAGCCGATCGTCGCCCATTGCAGCGAGCACATGCCGTTCTGGCGGGATCGGCTGCGCGCGGCAGGTATACGCCCCGGCCAGAAACTGAGCGCGGACATCTGGAGACGCCTGCCCGTCCTCGCCCGTCGGGAGGCGAGAGACATAAACACGCAACTTCTTTGCAGTGCCATTCCGCCAGGTCATGGCAAGGTCGGGGAGGCGGCGACCACCGGTTCGACGGGCATGCCACTTGAATACGCGCGCACCGAATTGGCCATGCTCTACTGGCGTGCCTTCAACCTTCGCAGCGCTCTCTGGCACCAGGTGGACGCGCGGGGAAAGATCGCCCTGATCCGCTACGGCCAGACCGCGCCCGGAGGCGAGCGTGCCCCGGATTGGGGCGCGGGATGGATCGACACGTTTCACAACGGACCGCTGGTGCGCCTGGACGCCACATATGCCCTGGCCGAACAGGCGGATTGGTTACTGACGGAGAACCCCGACTATCTCCTGGTCCGGCCGTCGTCGGCGGTTTTGCTCGCGGATCATTTCCGCCAGACCGGGCAACGCATTCCGAACCTCCGGGCGATACAGACAATTGGCGAGGTCGTGTCACCCGCCCTTCGGCAGATGTGCCGCGACGTATTCGGGGTCGGCGTTATCGACGTCTACTCCGCGGAGGAGACGGGATTCCTGGCACTGCAATGCCCACGGCACGATCATTATCACGTGGTGTCCGAAAACGTGCTGCTGGAAGTTCTGGACGATGAAGACAGGCCGACCGCACCGGGGGAAGTCGGGCGCGTTGTCGTTTCCACGATGCATAATTTCGCCATGCCGCTGCTGCGTTATGAGCTGGGCGATCATGCGGAACTCGGACCACCTTGCCCATGCGGCCGGGGGATGCCCGTCCTCAACCACATCGTCGGCCGCTCGCGTGACCGCATCACCATGCCGGACGGCACATATCGCTTTGCGTATTACGGCTCGCCCCACATCCATGAGATCGCGCCGATCGTGCAGCATCAAATGGTCCAGGTGGCGCTAACACGCATGGAATATCACCTGGTCGTGCGCCGGCCGTTGACGGCGGAGGAGCGGGCGACCATGACGGGCTGGCTGCACGACGCCATGGGCTATCCATTCGAGTTGTCGTTTGTGTATGTGGATGAGATTCCCCGCGGCCCGGGCGGCAAATACCAGGATTTCCGGTCGGAGCTCGAGCCGCCATGATCCCACAGATTCCCCGCTCCGTCCTGCCGGAGATGCGCTGGCCCGCCATCGTGGATGGCCTGGCCGCGGACATGATGGGTCTGCAGTTCCAGTTCCTGCTCACGGAACGCCTGCCGGCCGACGAGTTGCGCACGCGCCAGTTCTCCCAACTGGATGCACTGGTGGAGTATTGCGCCCGCACCATGCCCTTTCACCGGGAACGGCTGGCCGCTGCCGGATACCGGCAGAACCTGCCACTCACCGCCGACGTGTTCGCCCGCCTTCCGGTCCTGACCCTGGCGGAGGTGATCCAGGCCGGCAGCCGCCTGCACGGGCTCAGCGTGCCAACGGCGCATCGGGGCACCATTCGTGGCACCGTGCTGGCGGCCGGCAGGCAGCTGACCCTGGTGGCTACCGGCCTGCACGCGTTCTTCGCCGATTCCTTCCTGCTGCGGGACCTGCTCTGGCAGGAGACGGATTTCCGCGGCAAGTGGGCGCGCATCGCGCACGACCCCGCCACGGTGCGCGCCGGCGGGCGCGGCGTGCGGGAGAAGGACTGGGGGCCGGCGGTCGCCACCGCCTTCGCCACCGGCCCCTCGGTCGGTTTGGATACCGCGCGTCCGGTGGAGGAGCAGGCGGCCTGGCTGCAGCGGGAAAAGCCCGACTATCTCTCCGCCCCGCCGGCCACATTGCGCGCCCTGGCGGGGCATCTGGTGCAACGCAAACTCAAGCCGCCCGCCCTGGCCGCCCTGCGCTGCGACGGCATTGCCCCGCCGGACCTGGCGCCGCTATGCCATGACGCGTTCGGCAAGGCGCCGATCGTGTCCGCCATCCTGCCGGAAGTCGGCTGCGTGGGTTTGCAATGTCGGGAACATGGCCGCCTGCACGCCATGTCGGAAGGCGTGTTCACAGAAATCCTGGATGCCTCGGGCGCACCCTGTGCCCCCGGCCAGGCCGGCCGACTGGTGGTGACCCCCCTGCACAACTTCGCCATGCCGTTGCTGCGCTACGACACGGGCCTCACCGCCACCTTCGGTCCGCCCTGCGGCTGCGGCCGCGCGCTGCCGGTGCTGGAAGGGCTGGGTTCTACTCCTGATCCAGCCGGATCAGCTTGATCCGTCGCCCGGCCACGCCCACCGCCACGCGCCCGGCCTTCATCGCCAGCGCATCGTTGCCGAACAGCTCGCGCCGCCAGCCATGCAGGGCGGGGATGCCGGGTGCATCCTCCGTCGCCAGCCGGTCGATATCGTCGGAACTGGCGATCAGCCGCGCCGCGACATGGTTCTCATCCGCTCGCGCCGCGAGCAGGACCTTCAGCAGCGCCACCAGGGCAGGAGAGGGGCGTGGCCCCTCCTTGCCCCGGTTCGCCTGCGGCAGGGCGTCCTCCGGCAGGGCCTTGGCATCCGCGATGGCGGCGAGCAGGGAGGTGCCGGTCTTGCCCTCCGCGAAGCCCTTGGAAATGCCGCGCGCACGCAGCAAGGCCTCGGGCGAGGCCGGGGCAGTGGCGGCGATCTCCAGCAGCGTCTCGTCCTTCAGCAGCCGCTGGCGCGGGATATTCACCCGCTGTGCTTCCCGTTCCCGCCAGGCGGCGATGGCCCGCAATACGCCCAGCATTCGCCGATTGTTGGTGCGGGGTCGCAGCCGCTCCCACATCGTCTCCGGGTCCGGCTGGTAGGTGGCCGGGGCGGACAGCACGGCCATCTCCTCCGCCACCCAGTCCAGCCGCCCGTCCTTCTCCAGTCGGGCGCTGAGCTTTTCATATACGCCGCGCAGATGCGTCACGTCCGCCGCCGCGTAGGCCACCTGGGCGGGGGAAAGCGGTCGGGCAGCCCAGTCGCTGAACCGGTGCGCCTTGTCGATGTTCCCGCCGGTCAGCGCCGCCACCAGGGAATCGTAGCCCACCTGGTCTCCGAACCCAGCGACCATGGCCGCCACCTGGGTATCGAACAGCGGGGCTGGCACGGCGCCGAATTTCTGCACGAAAATCTCGATGTCCTGCCGTGCGGCGTGAAACACCTTGGTCACCCCCGGGTCCGCCATCAGTCGCCCGATCGGCGCCAGGTCCAGCCCCGGCGCCAGCGTGTCGACCACCGCCACCTCCCCCGCGCCGGCCAGCTGCACCACGCAGAGTTCAGGCCAGTAGGTGCGTTCGCGCATGAACTCGGTATCCACGGTCACGAACGCTTCTCCGGCCAGCCTCGTGCACAAGGTGTCCA
>Ga0315912_10001134_pt1 | contig 35300 bp, 32 predicted proteins | sample VfabasoilMG_FD_204469 | JGI IMG/M metagenome (GOLD analysis project Ga0315912, IMG submission 204469) | Garden soil microbial communities collected in Santa Monica, California, United States - V. faba soil | ecosystem: Environmental > Terrestrial > Soil > Garden | place: USA: California... | reverse complement strand
TACCCGGTCGAAAACGCTAAATCGACTCGAAAAAACGGTGCACTGGCGCGCGCGCCGGCACCAAAGCAGTGCCGCCCGATGAGCCTCTAACCCGCGCCGCGCCTAGGGTTCGACGCCCGCGAACACGCTCGGCACCATTGCGGTGCACGCCTTCCGCGGCGAGTTTTGCAGCGTCAGCGCGCTTGGCTATTTCCCTGCGCGCCGAGCCGCTCGCTGGCCCACGGAATGAAGTGACGCCAATTCGGTCCGTCCGTATGTCCGCCGTCGTGCTGCCGCCACGCGAGCTCGCCGTCGAGCAGCCCCTCGTTCACGGGCGGCATCTTCTCGACGCGATAGTCGTCGGATCGGCCGAGGTCTCGGGCGCCAAGCAGCCGAAACACGGGCTGCGCCGCGATTGCCGCCATGAAGCTGCCCTGCTGGTCGAGCCAAAGCGCGTCGCCCTTCTCGGGCACGCCGTAGCTCAAGAACACGGGGCGCGGCGCGCAAAGCGCAATGAGCTCGTGCGCGTCGACGGGCAAGTCGCCGGCATTCATGCTGCCGAATGCCGCGTCGGCGGCGCCGTACTTGAGAAAGTTACCGGCCATCCAGTGATACTCGCCGGCCGCGGTGAGGTTCTCGACGGCCTCGCCGAAGTTGCGCCGATGCAGCTTTGCGCCGCCTTCGCCGGAAGAGCCGACGAGCACGACGGCGAAACGCGTGTCGAATGCCATCGCGACGAGCGCAGCTTTGCCGTACCTCGAGACGCCTTCGATGCCGACGCGCTTCGCATCGACGGAGCTTTGCGTCTCGAGCCAGTCGAGCGCGCGCGACGCGCCATAAGCCCACGCACGCAGCGCGCCCCAGTCGTCCGGCTTGCGCGGGTTGCCTTGGTTGGTGAGCCCTATGATGCCGCGCGTGAGCCCCGCGCCGTTGTCGGCCTGCACGCTCGTCGGCCGCAGCGACGCGAAGCCCCAGCCCGCTTCGATGAGCTGCTCCGTTGCCGGCGGATCGCTCGGCGCGGGTGCGCCCGATGCACGCGGCGGCGGCCCCGTTCGACCCGGCGGCCGACACGTGGCGGGCAACTCGTCGGGCTCGATCGCCTCCGTGGGCAAAGAGCCGCTGCCGAACATGATCATGACGGCGACGGGCGCTTTCTCCGCGCCGGCCGGCGTCACGAGCGTCATGCAGATCTCGACGCCGAAAGCGGGATGAGCCGAGTTGTCGACCCTACCGACGAGCTGGCGACCGACGACGCGCTTGCCCGCGATCTTCCACTCGCGCGTGGCGACGACCGACCAAGTAACGGCCGGAACATCGGCAGGCACGCGCCCGACGATCTCGCGCTCGAAGTCCTCGACGATCTCGGGCCGCCGCACGCTCCACCACGCATCGGCTGTCGTCACTCTCGCGCCGTCTTTCGTTACGAGCGGATCCGGCAACAGCGGATACGGATTGGCGAGGGCTTCGTCGTAGTTGGCCGCGTTCGGTTTCGACGCGTCGGCGGTGGGGCCGGGACGCAGCGTTCGAATGCCGAGCTGCTCGAGCATGTTTCGATGATCGTCGGCTGTCGCCCAGCCGCCGGCGGCCGCGTTCGCGGCGCTCGGCTGTGCCGCGCCCGGGCCGATGGCAGCCGCGAGCAGGAGCGCGCCGGCAAGCGCGACGAAGCCGTAGTTCACGATCCGCAGCCCCCCCCAAGTTATTTCGGCGCGTGTTCCACGTTACTCGCACCACCAGTCCGGGAAAAGGCCGGCCTGCTATAGTCCGAACCGTTCTGGCACATATCCAACACACGAGGTCCGTCATGAAACTGCAGTTGATCGCCGCCGCTCTCGCGTTCTCCGCCGTCACGACTATCGCGCAAGGCGCGGAACCGGTCGTCGCGGCATCGCCCGAGGCGCAGCGAGCCATGCTCGCGAGCAGCGACCCGAAGCTCGCGGCGAACAAGAAGCTCGTCTGGGACATGTGGCGCACGTTCTTGCAGGGCGGCGACATCAACGCGGCCGACAAGTACCTCGCGCCCGAGTATCACCAGCACAACCCCAATGCGGAGACGGGGCTCGAGGGCGTCAAGGCCTACTTCCGCGCACAAGGCCGCACGGCGACACCGCCGAAGGACTCGATCGATCGGCTGATCGCGATCGTCGCCGAAGGCGACCTCGTGACGCTGGCGCTCGTGCGCGAAGGCAAGGACAAAGACGGCAACGCGTACACGACGACCTGGTTCGACATGTTCCGCGTCGCCAACGGCAAGATCGTCGAGCATTGGGACACGGCGACGAAGCCGTAACGCTCAGGCATCGAGACGAGAAAGGCCGAGCCTCGCGGCTCGGCCTTTTTCATTGCGGAGCCCGACGAGCCTTCACTTCAGCTTGCGCCCGAGCCGGCGCTCGACGAGCCGACGCTCCCAGTTCGGGCCTAGGAAATCGATGACCTCGTAGACGTGCAGCCCGTGCACGATCATGCCGATGCCCCAGCCGACGAACGCATACAACATCAATCGCACGACGGGGTGATCGAAACTGAAAGCCAAGCCGAACGTGCCGAGAAACACGACGGCAAAGACCGCAAACATGAATAGATGCATGTAGAAGCCCTTGATGCGCGCGACGTACTCGAGCGCCTCCTTCTCGTCGCTGGGCATGACTGCTGAGTCGCTCATTTCCTGTTCTCCGTTGCCGAGGGTTGCCACATCCGTTTCGAACACGGCGGCCAAGGCTTTCATGGTCTCGAGACTGCCGGGCTGGCCGCGCTCGACGCGCTGAACGCTGCGGACGCTCAAGCCCGCGAAGCGCGCCACGTCTTCTTGGGTCCAGCCGCGTTGCAGTCTCAGTTTTCGGACGATGATCGACATGGCCGCGATGTTATCGGAACGCCGGCAGGGTGACTTGCCCGCGCGGCGGAGGCCACGACAGCGGCCCGACAGTCGCCCCACTGTCGGTTCACGGGCGGAGACGGGCCGGCTGACGCTCGGCCCGCGCCGATCCTGTATCGTGCGCTGCGTGTTCATGACGACGCAGGACAACGCACGCAGGTTCGCATGGGCGACGTAACGTCGGCGTTCGACGAAGCCGTTCGGCTCATCTTCGCGGCGGACGGGACGCTGTACGGGATCGTTCTACTCAGCCTGCAAGTCAGCCTTACGGCGGTCGCCGTGGCGACGGCGATAGGCCTGCCGCTCGGCGCCGCACTCGCGATCCGCCGATTTCCCGGGCGCCCGGTCCTGCTCGTGGCGCTGAACGCGCTGATGGGCCTGCCACCCGTCGTCGTCGGGCTGGTCGTGTACTTGCTGCTGTCGCGCGCTGGCCCGCTCGGCGAGCTGGGGCTTCTGTTCACGCCGACGGCGATGGTGATCGCCCAAGCGATACTCGTGACGCCGATTATCGCGGGGCTGTCCCGCCAGGTGCTCGAGGACGCCTGGCACGAATACGAAGAGCAGCTGCGCTCCCTGGGAGCCACGGCCTCGAGGGCTGCCGCGACGCTGCTCTGGGATACGCGCTACTCGCTCGTCACGGTCGTGCTGGCGGGATTCGGCCGTGCGGCCGCGGAGGTCGGCGCCGTCATCATCGTCGGCGGCAACATCGACGGCGTCACGCGCGTGATGACGACGGCCATCTCGCTCGAGACGAGCAAAGGAGATCTGCCCCTGGCGCTCGGGCTCGGGCTCATCCTGGTCGCCGTCGTCGTGCTGATCAACGCGGCCGCTCAAATCATCAAGACGGCGGCGGCCCGCCGTTATGGATAGGCGCTCGTGCTCCCGTTGATCCTCGAGGACGTATCCTTCGCGGCCGGCGGCCGCGCGATCATCGACCGCGTTTCGTGCACGTTCACGGCAGGACCGCGCACGCTGATCTTGGGGCCGAACGGCTCAGGCAAGAGCGTGCTGATGCGCCTCTGTCACGGGCTGCTGACTCCGACGTCGGGCCGCATCGTCTGGCGGGGCAGCCGCGACGACTTAAGACCGCGAGCGCAAGCGATGGTTTTTCAGCGGCCCGTCATGCTGCGGCGAGCCGCATTCGCAAACGTGACGTACGGGCTCGCGCTCGCCGGGGTGGGCAAGGCGGATCGCGACGAGCGCGCACGCGAGGTCCTCGATGCCGTGGGACTGGGTCGCGTCGCGAATCGCCCCGCGCGCGTGCTCTCGGGTGGCGAGCAGCAGAAGCTCGCGTTGGCGCGCGCGTGGGCGCTCGAGCCCGAGGTGCTATTCCTCGACGAACCGACGGCGAACCTCGACCCTGCGGCGACGCGCGAGGTCGAGCGCATCGTCGACCAGATTCACGAGAGCGGCACGAAGATCGTCATGACGACGCACAACCTCGGCCAGGCGCGCCGCCTCGCCGACGAGATCCTCTTCATGAGCGGCGGTCGGCTGGCGGACCATGCGCCCGTGGAGCGCTTTTTCGCACAGCCGTCGACGGCGGAGGCCGCCGCCTTCATCAAAGGAGAATTGCCATGGACGTGACGACTCGTTTCGCGCAGCTCGCGTGCCTGCTCGTCGCGCTCGCTTGTGCGCCGAGCGCGACGGCTCAGCAGTTCATCACCGTTGCGTCGACGACGTCGACCGAGCAATCCGGTCTATTCGGGCACATCCTGCCGATCTTCGAGCGAAAGACCGGAATCGAAGTGCGGGTCGTGGCGCTCGGCACGGGTCAAGCGCTCGACTTAGCGCGCCGCGGCGATGCCGACGTCGTGTTCGTGCACGCAAAGGCGGCCGAGGAGCAATTCCTGCGCGAAGGTCACGGCGTGCGGCGCTTTCCCGTCATGTACAACGACTTCGTGATCGTCGGTCCGAAGGCGGATCCGGCCGGAATCGCGGGCGGCGACGACACGCTCGAAGCCCTACGCAAGATCAAGAGCGCGGCCGCGGCCTTCGTCTCGCGCGGCGACCGCAGCGGCACGCACATCGCCGAGGTCGACTTGTGGACGATGGCCGGCGTGGACATCGAGAAAGAAAAAGGACCGTGGTATCGCGAGACGGGCCAAGGCATGGGCCCGGCTCTGAATACGGCATCGTCGATGAACGCGTACTTGTTGTCGGACCGCGCTACGTGGCTCGCCTTCCGCAACCGCGGCGAACTGGCAGTTCTCGTCGAAGGCGACAAGCGCCTCATGAATCAGTACGGAGTCATGCTGGTGAGCCCCGACAAGCACCCGAACGTGAAGCGCGCGCAGGGCCAGGCGTTCATCGATTGGCTCGTCTCGCCCGAGGGGCAAGCCGCCATCGCCGAATACACGATCGGCGGCGAGCAGCTGTTCTTCCCAAACGCGAACGACGCCGGAGCGTGAAGCCGGCGGCGCGCTAACGCAGCGCCGCCGCCGTTTCCGCTCCGCTGGTTACCCACTGCTCGACCGTGCGCAGCACGCGCACTTGCTGGTAATCCTTCAGCAAGAGAAACCCGCCTGCGCCGGCGAAAACCGCGAACGCCAACGCCGCGCCGAGCCAGCGCACGGCGAAGCCCGCGCGCGCCGCCGACCCGCGCCCGATCGGCGGCTGCGTTTCACGCGCATCGGCTTGCAGCGCCGCGACCGGCATCTCGAGCACGGCCGCAAGCGCCCGCACGGATTCGTACGACGCGATTCCGGTCGCTTCGATTCGTTGAACCGTGCGGACGCCGATCCCGGCAGCGCCTGCCAGGTGCTCTTGGCTCCATGCCCGCTTCTCACGCTCCGAGCGAATTAGCTCGCCATCGACTTGCACGTCCACTGCCCTTCTCCCCTTGCCGGTTGCGGCCAGGGGTTCATCCCACACCATTCGCAACTCTTCCACGCGATCGTCACGTCACGCTCCCGCCAAAGTCACGTCACGAGCGCAGGCGCAGCCGACGGCCCTCGACGGCCGACAGGTCGTCGCGCGTATTGACGTTCGCGAATGCGTCGGGAGGCTCGAACGATACTTTGCGCGCGCCGAGCTGCTCGAGCAGGCGCCACGTGGGCGGATGTGCGCCGCCCGCTAGAGCTTCGGCGACTGCCGGCAGCGCGCTGACGGGCCACAGCGCGCACAGCGGCTGACGGCCGTCGCGCGTCTCGGCCATCGCTGCGCCGCCGTCCGCGCTCTCGAGCAGCCGCAGGTAGAGGTCGTCGGGCAACAGCGGTGCATCGCACGGGCTCACGGCAAGCGCGCGCGCGCCCTGCGCTTCGGCCCAGATCAACCCGACCTTCACGCCGGCCAGCGGCCCGGCGGCATCGCCCGCCTCGTCGTGGAGCACCGGAAGCCCGAGCGATCTCGCCACGACCTCGGCTTCGGTTCCCGGCCGCACGTTCGCCGCCACGACGGAGCACACCGAGCGAAGGCGGTCTGCCGCCCATTCGAGCAGCGGCCGGCCGTCGAGCAACGCAACGGCTTTCTCGCCGCCGAAACGAACCGAGCGTCCGCCCGCCAGCACGAGCCCGGCCACGGAGCTCGTCGCGTTCATGGCGGGTACGGCCGCGCGAGCTCGTCGACGAGATCGGCGATCGCTTCGATGTCGCCCAAGCTCGCCGTCGGCAGCGGCACGTTCGCGAGCGGCACGTCGGTCGCGATCGCGACGATGTGCGGGTCGCCGGGATAGAGCAGCGGCTTGCCGACGGCGCTGCGATGCACCTCGAGCTTGCGGTGATCTCCCGACTTGAAGCCTTCGACGATGACGAGGTCGACGGGAGACAGATGCGCGACGAGCTCGCGAAGCTTCGGCTCGGCCTCATCGCGGAGCTCGTGCATCAGCGCCCAGCGCCGCGCGCTCGAGATCAGCACCTCGCGCGCACCGGCGAGCCGATGCGAGTGTGAATCCTTGCCGGGCTGGTCGACGTCGAACGCGTGGTGCGCGTGCTTCAGCGTCGAGACGGTGCGGCCGCGCGCGATCAGCGCGGGCAGGAGCTTCGTCAGCAGCGTCGTCTTGCCGCTGCCGCTCCAACCCGCGAGCCCGATCAACCGCACGGCTCAGCCCGTAGCCGCCGTCGCCGCCTCGCGGGCTCGTTCGACGCGTGCAGCGCAGTACTTGAACTCGGGAATCTTGCCGAACGGATCGAGCTTCGGATTCGTGAGCCGATTCGCCGGGCTCTCCGCGAAGCAGAACGGCATGAACACCATGCCTTCCGCGACCTCGCGGTCGGGACGCAGGATCGCCTCGAGCGCGCCGCGCCGAGTCTCCACCGTGATTTTGTCGCCTTGGCGGAGGCCGCGCTTTTGCATGTCGCGCGGGTTCATCGCGGCGATGCCGACGGGCTCGATCGCGTCGAGCACGCCGGCGCGCCGCGTCATCGAGCCTGTGTGCCAGTGCTCGAGCAGCCGGCCCGTCGTGAGGACGAGCGGGAACTCTTGGTCGGGTAACTCGTCGGGCGGCAGCAGATCCGCGGGCACGATCTTGCCGCGGCCGTCGGCCGTCGGGAAACCCTCCGTGAACGCGATCTTGTCGCCGGGCACGTCCGGCGCCTTCGACGGATAGATCACGGACTCTTCACGGTCGACGCGATCCCACGAGATGTTCTTGAGCGACGGCATCGTCGTGGCCATCTCCGTGTAGACGTCCGAGACGTGCTCGTACTTCCACGGAAGGCCGACGCGCTGCGCGAGCTCGACGATGAGCTCCCAGTCTTGGCGCGCCTCGCCCGGCAGATCGAGCGCCGGGCGGCCCATCTGCACCTGGCGGTTCGTGTTCGTGAACGTGCCGAGCTTCTCGGCGTGCGCCGAAGCCGGCAGCACGACGTCGGCGTACCACGCGGTCTCCGTCAGGAAGATGTCCTGAACGACGAGGTGCTCGAGCTTTGCGAGCGCCGCACGCGCGTGATCTTGGTCGGGGTCCGACATCGCGGGGTTCTCGCCCATGATGTACATGCCCGTGATCTCACCCTCGTGCACGGCGTCCATGATCTCGACGACCGTGAGGCCGCGCTTCGGGTCGAGCGTCTGGCCCCAAAAGTTTTCGTACCAACCGCGGATGTCGAGCTTCTCGACGGACTTGTAGTCCGGGAAGTACATCGGGATCAGCCCCGCATCGGACGCGCCTTGCACGTTGTTCTGGCCGCGCAGCGGGTGCAGACCCGTACCAGGTCGGCCGATCTGGCCCGTGATGAGCGCCAACGCGATCAGGCAACGCGCGTTGTCGGTCCCGTGAGTGTGCTGCGAGATGCCCATGCCCCAGAAGATGATCGAGGCTTTCGACTTCGCGTAGATGCGCGCGACGTCGCGCAGCACGCTCGCCTCGATGCCGACGACCTCGGCCATCGCTTCGGGCGAGAAGTCCTTGATCTTGGCCTTCAGCGCTTCGAAACCGGAGACGTTCTTGGCAATGTAGGTCTCGTCGTAGAGCTTCTCGGCAATGATCGTGTGCAGCAGCGAGTTCAGCAGTGCGACGTCGCTGCCCGGCTTGAATTTCAACGCGTGCGTGGCGTGGCGCATCAAGTCCTGGCCGCGCGGGTCCATGACGATGAGCTTCGCGCCGCGCTTCGCGGCCTGCTTGAAGAACGTCGCCGCGACCGGATGGTTCACGGTCGGGCGCGCGCCGATCACGATGACGCACTCGGCGTCCATGGCCGAGTTGAACGGAGCGGAGACGGCGCCCGAGCCGATGCCTTCCATGAGTGCCGCGACCGACGACGCGTGGCAGAGCCGCGTGCAGTGATCGACGTTGTTCGTCTCGAAGCCCGTGCGCACGAGCTTCTGGAACAGATACGCCTCTTCGTTCGAGCCCTTCGCCGAGCCGAAACCGGACAGCGCCTTGCCGCCGCGCTCGTCGAGAATCTTCTTGAGCCCCGCGGCAGCGCGAGTCATCGCTTCTTCCCAAGTCGCCTCGCGGAACACGCTGAAACGGTCCTCGTAGCGCATGCTCGGCGGCGAATCGACCTTCGGCGCGTCGTCGCGGCGCACGAGCGGCTTCGTCAAACGCTCAGGCGAGCTCACGTAGTCGTAACCGAACCGCCCTTTGACGCAGAGCCTGTTCTCGTTCGCGTAGCCGTTGCGGCCGTCGACCTGCACGATGCGGTTGTTCTTGACGGCTACGGACGTCTGGCAACCAACGCCGCAGAACGGGCACAGCGTGTTCACGACCTTGTCGAACTTCCGCACGGCGCGTTTCGTCGCCGTCTTGTCCATCAGCGACTTTTCGTACAGCGCACCCGTCGGGCACGCCTGGACGCACTCGCCGCACGTGACGCAGGTCGAGAGCCCCATCGGGTCGCGGATGTCGAACACCGGCACGGCGTGGCTGCCGCGCAGTCCCATGCCGATGACGTCGTTGACTTGGACCTCGCGGCACGCGCGCACGCACGCGCCGCAGGCGATGCACGCGTCGAGGTTCACCGCGATCGCGGGGTTCGAGACGTCGAGTTCGGCCGCGTGATGCCCGTCCTCGTGGCCGCTGAACTTCGAGGCGTAGCGATCGCTGCCCGCGATGCCCATCGACGAGGCCCACTTCCAAAACGGCGCCTCGTTGTCGGGCCCTTCCTCGCGCGGCCGCATGTTGCTCGCGAGCAGCTCGAACACCATCTTCCGCGACTTCGCGGCGCGCTCGGTCTCAGTCGATACTTCCATGCCGGGCGTCGGCTTGCGGATGCAAGACGCAGTCAGCACGCGCTCGCCCTTGACCTCGACCATGCAGGCGCGGCAATTGCCGTCGACGCGATACCCCGGCAGGTCGACGTGGCACAGATGCGGAATCTTCGTGCCTTCGCGCTTCGCGACTTCCCAAATGGTTTCGCCGGGTCGCGCGGAGACTTCTTTGCCGTCGAGCTTGAAAACGATCTTGTCGGTCATCTCAAGAACCCTTCCGGAATAGCGTCAGCAAGTGCGCCACCGGGTTTGGTGCCGCCTGCCCGAGGCCGCAGATCGAGGAATCGCGCATGACGGTCTCGAGATCGCGCAGCGCCGGCTCGTTCAGCGCGCCCTTGGCACTGAGCAACGCGACCATTTTATCCGTGCCTTCACGGCAAGGCGTGCACTGACCGCAGCTTTCGTGCCTGAAGAATTTCAACAGGTTGACCACGGCGCCCTTGACGTCATCGTGGTTGGAGAACACCACGACGGCATGCGAGCCGACGAACGCGCCGACCTTGGCGAGCTCACCGCCGAAATCGAGCGGAATGCCACCCATCGACGCCGGCAAGATACCGCCCGAGGCGCCGCCCGGCAGATACGCCGTGAACTCGTGGCCCTCGAGCATGCCGCCGCAATAGTCGTCGATGAGCTCGCGCACCGTGATGCCGGCCGGAGCCTGCACGACGCCCGGCTTCTTGACGCGCCCGGAGACGGACCACGACCGCGGCCCCGGATGCCCTTCGCGCCCCTGCTTCGCGAACCACTCGGGGCCTTTCTCGAGAATGTCGCGGATCCACCAGAGCGTCTCGACGTTCTGATTCAGCGTCGGCCGGCCAAAGATGCCGACCTCGGCGATGTACGGCGGACGATTTCGCGGCAAGCCGCGCTTGCCTTCGATGCTCTCGATCATCGCGCTCTCTTCGCCGCAAATGTACGCACCCGCGCCGCGGCGCAGCTCGATGAAGCCCGGTGGAGCGATGCCGGCCGCTTCGAGCGCCGCGATCTCGCGGCGCAAGATCTCGAGCACGCCGGGGTACTCGTTGCGCATGTAGAAATAGATGCGCTGCGCCTCGACGGCGTGCGCCGCGATCAGCGCGCCTTCGAGCGTGCGATGCGGGTCGCGCTCGAGGAACCAGCGGTCCTTGAACGTGCCGGGCTCGCCCTCGTCGCCGTTGATCGACATCAACCGCGGACCTTTGTACGAGCGCACGAACTGCCACTTCTTGCCGGGCGGGAAACCCGCGCCGCCGAGGCCGCGCAGGCCCGACGACTGGAGCTTCTCGATGATCGCGTCGGCGGAAAGCTTGCCCGAGCGAACCGACTCGTAGAGCGCGTAGCCGCCCTTCGAACGGTACTCGGCGAGCGCCGTGTACTTCGGCACGACGACGTCGGTGCGCCGCTCGCGCGCGTCGCGCAGCAGCCCTTCGAGCGTCGCGTTCTCGACCTCGCGGTCACCGACGCGCGCGGCAGGCGCTCCGGCGCAGCGGCCGACGCACGCGGCCCGCACGACGCGGACCTGCTTCGGATCGACACCGGCGCTCAATTTGGCGATCAGGTCGTCGGCGCCGGCGATCATGCAGCTGATCGACTCGCAGACGCGGATCGTGACCGGCGCGGGCTTGGCCTCACCTTCTTTAATGATGTCGAAGTGATCGTAGAAAGAAGCCACTTCGTAGACTTCGGCCTGCGATAACCGCATCTCCTCGGCCAAAGCGCGCAGGTGCCGCGCCTCGAGGCAGCCGTACTCGTCCTGGATCAGGTGCAGGTGCTCGATCAACAGGTCGCGGCGCCGCTCGCGGTTGCCCAGCAACGCGCGGACTTCATCGAGCGCCGTGTCGTCTACGACGCGGCCTTTCGGCCCGCGCTCACGTCGCGAGCGCGGAGATTCAGGTCTCATCGGGAATCCCTCTCCCTGCTCGAGTGCCCGGGCGGCTCAGAGCAGAGAGGCATATGTAAAACAATCAACGATCTGTCCCGGTTCGACTCGCGTGACGTCTTCGCCAAGCTCCACCACGCCGTCGGTATCCACCAATGAGGATAGCAGCCCGGCGCCCTCGCGCGGAAATTTCACGGCCTCGATCGTGCCGTCGTCGGCGTTGCGCAAATGTACGCGCACGTACTCGCGCCGGGCCGGTTTCTTGCGATAGGAAAACCGCGCGCGCACCGCGATCGAGGGCGGCTGGGCCCACTGCGCGCCGGCGAGAGCGAAGATCGCGGGCCGGGCGACCTTCGCGAAGGTCACGAAGCTCGCGACCGGGTTGCCGGGCAAGCCGACGAAGGGCACGCCGGCGATGACGCCCATCGCCACGGGGCGACCGGGCTTCATCGCAATACGCCAGAACACGAGTGTTCCGACCTTCTCGACGGCCGCTTTGACGAAGTCGCCTTCCCCAGTCGAGACGCCGCCGGAGCTCAAGATCAAATCGTTCGCACGGGCGGCTTCCTCAAGCACGGCCGCAATCTGCGCGCTGTCGTCACGGCGAATACCGAGGTCCGCGACCTCACAGCCGATGCGGCGCAACATCGCGATCAGCATGATGCGGTTGGAGTCGAAGAGCTGCGTCTCTCGCCGCGGCGTGCCCGGCTCCGCGATCTCGTCGCCGTTGGAAAACACCGCGACTCGCACGCGCCGGCGCACGCGGATGCGCGTGAGGCCCATCGCGGCGATCAGCGCAACGTCCTGCGGGCGCAGCCAGCGGTTCGCCGACAGAATCGTGGTTCCGGCGACGATATCCTCGCCTGCCGGCCGCACGTTGGCGCCGCGTTTCAGGCCTTGGGGCAGCAACGCCCGGCCGGTTTCGTCGACGCGCACGTCTTCCTGCATGAACACGGTGTCGGCGCCCTCGGGCATCGGCGCACCGGTGAAGATCCGAACCGCCTCCCCGGGCGCGACGGGCGCCCCACCCAAAGCGCTTCCGGCCTGGAGGCGGCCGCCGACCCGAAAGTGCCGCGGCGACTCCGTCGGTAGATCCTCCCCGCGCACGGCATACCCGTCCACGGCCGAGTTCGTGAACGGCGGCAACTGCAGCGTCGCGACGAGATCCTCGGCGAGAACGCGGCCGTCGGCCTCGAGCAGCGACACGTCCTCGACGCCGTCGACCGCGCTCAAGCGCGCTGCAATCGCGGCGACGGCGTCGTCGACGGATAGGATCTGCGCGCCCGACGCGAAACAGTCTTGAGAGAGCTGCGCCATGGTCTAGACGATGCGGTCGGGCCTACTGTAGACGTTGAAGCGGTCGGCCTTCAGAAAACCGACCAACGTGATGCCGAACTCCTTCGCGAGCTCGACGGCGAGCGACGACGGCGCGCCGACCGCGGCGACGAGCGGCACGCCGGCCATCTTGGATTTCTGCATGAGCTCGAAGCTCGCGCGGCCGCTGACGATGACGCCGTTGTTACTGAGCGGCAGCTCGCCGCGCAGCAGCGCTTGACCCACGAGCTTGTCGAGCGCGTTGTGCCGGCCGACGTCCTCGCGCAGCGCGAGGATCGTGCCGCTCGCGTCGAACAAGCCCGAGGCGTGCAAACCGCCCGTCTGCTCGAATACGGCCTGCTGGGTTTTCAGTGCCGCCGGCAAGCGACCGAGAGCCGCTCCGCTCATCTTGAAGTCCGCGGCGCCGACGTCGTATTGCCCTTGCACGGCGACGGCATCGATCGACGCTTTTCCGCAGACGCCGCAACTCGACGTCATGTAGAAGTTCCGCTCGAGGCGCTTGAAGTCGACCGGAACGCCCGGATTCAGCTCCACGCGTACGACGTTGATCAGGCCGTCCGCTGCGCTCTGGCCGCGCGCGACGACACCTTGCACGTCGCTGCGCGCGCGGATGATCCCTTCGGTGAACAAGAACCCGACCGCGAGATCCTCGTCGTGGCCCGGCGTGCGCATCGTGACCGAGACGGGCTCCTCGGCGCGGCTGCCGTCGCGGCGCGAGTAACCCAAGCGAATCTCGAACGGCTCCTCGGTCGCCACGAGATCGGGGTCGTCCGCGCTGCCGAGCTCGCCGCCGCGGAAGCGGCGCACGTCCAAGCGCCGCGTCGATTGCCGCCGGCCCGCCGCGTCTAGCTCCCCCACGAGGCACCGACCTTGCGAATGAAGCTCGCGTCGATATCGCGCACGCTCGGGCAACCGAGCAGCGCCATGTCTCGAGCGAGCTCGGTCTTCAAGATCTTGAGCGCCTGCACGACGCCCGCTTCTCCGCCCGCGCCGAGCCCATACAGATGCGGCCGGCCCGCCGAGCACGCGCGCGCACCCGCGGCCAACGCTTTCAATATGTGCGTTCCGCGGCGCACGCCGCCGTCGAGAATTACCTCGAGCCGGTCGCCCGCTGCGTCGACGATCTCTTTGAGCACGTCGAACGGCGCGGGCGAGAAGTCGAGCTGGCGCCCGCCGTGATTGCTGACCATGACGGCCGTCGCGCCGATGTCGGCGGCCCGCTTCGCATCCTCACCCGTCATGATGCCCTTGATCGCGAATGGGCCGTTCCATTCCTTGATCATCCACTCGGCATCTTTCCACGTGATGCTGCGGTCGATCTGCGCATTCAGGAACTGAATGATGCCGCCGAGCTTCTCGCTGCCGGGCGGCGGACGATGCGCAATGTTCGCGACCTCGATCTTCGGCGTCGTCAGGTGCTTGTAGACCCACTTCGGCTTCATCGCGATGTCGATCAGGCTCATCAGCGCGAGCTTCGGCGGCACGGTCATGCCCGTGACGATGTCGCGCTCGCGATTGCCGGATACGGTGACGTCGACGGTCAACTGCAGCGCGACGTAACCCGAGTCCCGTGCGCGCTGCACGAACTCGCGGCTCAGGCCGCGGTCCCTGAACATGTAGACCTGAAACACCTTCGGCCCCGGCGACAACTTCGCAGCGTCCTCGATGTTCGTCGACGAGACGCTCGACAACGAAAAGATCGTGCCGCTCGCATGCGCGGCGCGCGCGGTGCCGCCCTCGCCCTCGTGATGGAACAGGCGCTGCAACGCCGTCGGCGCGCAGAAGTACGGCCACTCGATGCGTTGTCCGAACAACGTCGTCGACATATCGATGTTCGAGACGTCGACGAGCGCGCGCGGCATGAACTCGACGCCATCGAACGCGGCCGTATTGCGTCGCAGGGTCCATTCGTCGTCGGCGGCGCCGTCGATGTAGTGGAACATCGGGGCCGGCATGTTCTTTTGCGCGAGCTTGCGCAGCTCGGCGATGTTGTAGCAGCGCTCGATTCGACTAGAGAACACGCGTGAGCCCCTCGTGGCAGCGAACGTTGTATTTACGCAACCTGACCGTCCTCGTCGCCGCGTCGCTCCGTGCGCGGGTCGTCCTTCTCGAGCACGATCTGTAGCACCTTGCCGCCGCCGATCGGTTGGCTGCCCTCGACGGAGACCTCGTCGGGCCGTAGCCACAGATCCAGGCGCAATTTCGGCAGCGCGACGACGATCGCGGCATCGGCGAACGTGGCCGTCAGCGCCCCCGTAGGGCGCAGCTCGATCCCATAACGCAGCGCCACGTCCGACGAGAAACGCACGGTATCCTCGGCCTTACCGGTCTCGGCGATCTTCTTTAGCTCGGTTTTCGAGACTCGCAAACGAAGCGAGTTGCCGCGGATCCAGAGTTTCATGCGAGCCGGCCTTGCAGCGAGGGGCGCATTCTACCAGCCGTGCCCCGCGACCGGGCTCGCCCGCCCTTGGCGCCGTGCCCCCGCCCCGTGCGTTCGGCCAGCGTGATTGCCACTTGTTTGTCATATAATCGCGCGCGGAGTGCGAACGGTGGCGCCTAAGCAACGGCGCCGGCCAAGGCAGAGCTGGGAGTTCTATGACCGACGAAGTGGGTATCAGCGGCTTTGCAGTCTACGTGCCGCCTTACCGCGTAGACCTGGAATCGTGGTGTCGCTGGACCAACAACGTTTGGGACAAAACCCGCGCCGTCGTGGGTCACAGCTTTCGGATGCGGGGCCCGGCGCAGAGCGTTTACACGATGGCCGCGACGGCCGTCATGCGGCTCATCGATCAGTACGACGTCGACCCCTCGCGCGTCGGTTTCCTGGGGCTCGGCACGGAGTCGAGCACGGACAACTCAGCCGGCGCGGTCATCGTCAAAGGCATGCTCGACGAGGGGCTCCAGGCGAGCGGTCGTGCGCCGCTGTCGCGCCATTGCGAGGTGCCCGAGGTCAAGCACGCGTGCTTGGGCGGCGTCTATGCGCTCAAGCATGCGCTGCGGTACTTGGCGCTCGAGCCTGAGGACCGTTGTGCGATCGTCGTGAGCGCCGACATCGCGGAATATGCGCGCGGCAGCTCCGGCGAGCCGACACAAGGCGCCGGCGCCGTCGCGATGCTCGTCGAGCGCAATCCGAAGCTCTTGAAGGTGCACCTCGAGCACATCGGCAGCGCATCGTCGTATCGCGCCGTCGACTTCCGCAAACCCGTGCTGCGCAACATCATCCGCGGCAAACTGAATTGTCACTTCCAGGACTTGCCCGTGTTCAACGGCAAGTACTCGACGACCTGCTATCTCGACGAGACGCTGCACGCGCTGAACGACATGTCACGGCGCATGGGCCGCGACCCGTCGGAATACTATCGCGAGCTCGCCGCGATCTTCATGCACCGCCCGTATCACCGCATGCCGGAGCAATCGTTCGCGATGAGCTACCTGTTCGGCTTGGCGCAGGACGGCCCGCGCGGCCGCGCCGAGCTCGAGCAGCACTGCCAACGCGCGAAGATGCCGGTCGCGAGCGTGCTCGAGGAGATGCGCTCGAACCCGAACATCCTGCAGCTCGTAAAAGACGGCAACATCGATGCCGACGCCTACCCGCTCAGCATTCAGCTGCTCAAGGAGTTCCGCGCCAGCCCGGAATTCAGCGCATTGGTCGCCGCGAAGATGTCGCTCGGCTCCGAGCCGATGAAGGACATCGGCAACGTCTACTGCGCAGCGCTGCCGGCGTGGATGGCAGCCGGCCTCGAGGACGCGCACCAGCGCGGCGCCGATCTCGGCGGCCGCAAGGTGCTGGCCGTCGGCTACGGCAGCGGCGACGCCGCAGAGGCGATTCCGATGACGGTCGCGCCGGGGTGGCGCGGCGCGGCGGCGAAGATTGGCTTCGAGGCCGCGCTCGAGCCGCACCAGGATCTCACGCAAGCGCAGTACGAGAGCCTGCACGACACGGGCACGGCGCAAAGCCTGCGCGACCCCGACAACGGCTTCGTGATTCAGTCGATCGGCAGCAGCGCGAACCCGAACTTCAGCGACGAAGGCATCGAGTACTACCGCTTCGTGAGCTGACCGCTGCGCGCAGCCGCACGCGCCGATATCATGTTTCGGTACCCGCCAGGAGGCCCGTCCATGTCGAAGCGCTTCGCGTTGCTCCTCGCGTCCGTCTCGATGGCAGCGGCGGCCCAGCCGCAACAGACGCCCGCCACCTACAGATCTGCGGTCGTAGCACTGACGGACGACACCGCGCTGCGCCAGAGCTTCGAGAGCGAGCTCGTCGCGATCGCGAAGAGCCATAACTACGATGCCGTGACGAGCTACGACATCACGAGCGACGTCGCGAACCTCGACCGTAAGGAATTCCTGGAAGCCCTGCAGCAGCGCGGCATCCAAGCCGTGCTCATGGTGCGCCCCGCCGCCGTAGGCGAAGGCTCGTCGCTCGAATCCGTGCGCAACGAGGTGTCGCTCAGAACGTACGCCGACATGCAGCGGTTTGCGCGCGAAGTCAGCGGCTCGGACAGCGACGACCTGATCGCGGTCGTGCATCTAGCGATCTACACACTGACGGCCAAGAAGCCCGAGCTCATTTCATCGGGCGCCGTTTGGCTCGACGAGCCCGTGACGGATCGCGCCGAAGGCATCAAGCGTTTGCAGGGGCTGATACTGCAGAACGTCGACGCGGTGCGGCCGGCCATCCGGCGCCGGCTCGGACTGCCGCCCTTGCCGCAATAAGCCGCGACCCGTAGCGTAGGTCCCGTGCTCGCGCGCGCGAGCACCCTCACGAAGCACGAGCGCACGAATACGGTGCCGGCGGCATGCCTCGGGGCGCGCCACACGTCACGGCTGCTGAAAAACGCCTTGGCACGCCTATTGCTGCAGTCTGTTGGCTTCACCCATGAAGACTCGCCGGTGAAGAGGAGACTTCATGCACGCCGAGCCGTCACTGCCGCAGTCCAAGTTCCTGCAGGGGGCTTTTCCGTTTACCGGACAAGGCCTCGAGCAGCCATTTCAGGTCGCCGATAGCCTGCGCTATCAGGTGCCACGCGATAAGCGGGCACAAATGCTCTATTTCCGCGGCGGCAACTCGTCAGACGCGCTGATTTATGTGGTGCTCATGCAAAACGACCGCCCGAAACGGTACTTCCCGATCGGAGCCGGCGCCGATACGCACGTGACGATGGCCATCACGGAAGACATCGAGCCCAGCGCGCGCTGTGAAGTCTTTCTGGCGGCGCCCGAGCGGACTTCGGGCTGGCTCGTCGTCGACATCGGGTTCATGGAGTTTTGACCACCGCCGCCCGCACGTACTTCAACGCATGAAAGCACGCAGACCATGCCGATAGCTCGAGTTGGCACGGTCAAGATCCATTACGAGGTGCGGGGGGCCGGGGCCCCCCTGCTGCTGATCATGGGGTATCGGTCGAGTAGCCGACTGTGGGGTCTAGCGTTCCTGGAGTCTTTGGCACGCCGCTTTACGGTCGTCACGTTCGACAACCGAGGTACGGGCGCGAGCGACAAGCCCAATGCCGTCTACACGATCGAGATGATGGCCGACGATGCCGTCGGCGTGCTCGACCACCTCCGCGTCGCGCAGGCTCATGTATTCGGCGTTTCAATGGGCGGGATGATTGCCCAGGAGTTGGCCCTTCGCCATCCACAGCGGCTCGATCGACTGATACTGGGTTGCACTACTTGCGATGGGCAGCGAGCCACGACTGCCTCCCTGCCGGCGTACTCCCAGTTGCTGACACTGACGAACTTGCCGCAGGAAGAGATGCTCCGGCGGCGCTGGAACATCATGCTCAGCCCAACGTTCATTCGGGCTCGTCCGGACATTCTCGACGAGTTGACCGAGCAGGCGTTGGCCTACCCAACACCGGGCTACAGCGCGGTGCGCCAGGCAATGGCGATTCAGTGGTTCGATAGCAGCCGACGCCTCAGCCGGATTCTCGCGCCGACCCTCGTAGTCACCGGAAGCGCCGACGCGCTGATTCCTCCGCTCCATTCCCATCTGCTTGCCGACCGAATTCCTCGCAGCACGCTGAGAATCCTGCCGGGAGCCGGGCACGGATTCTTCTGGGAGCAGCCGAGTCACTTGGTCGAATTGCTGGCGAGCTTTTGCAGCGTCAGCGCTGCGCCCAGGTCAGTCGACGTCGCGTGCACGTAGTCACGCGGGCGATGCCTCAAAAATACAGCCCGACGATCGATCTGAGCCGGCCCCCCATGATGACGGGCAGGCAGACGAACGAAGTGAGCCCCACCGCCTCGATGTCGGCACCCGCGGCGCCCATCTCCGCGACCGCGACGTTGCTGATCGCCGGAACGCCCGTGAGCCACGTGCGGCCGAGCGCCCCTTCGCCGCGCGCGATCTGCACACCGAGCTCCGCCTTGAGACGGCCCTTGCTCTCGCAGAACCCGTCCACACGAACGAGGTGCGCGCGCGCCGGATCGGGCGCCCACACTTCGATGCGTCGCGCGATCGGCGTTCCGAGCGCCGACAGCAACGTGATGACGCTGACCTCGGGATGCAGCGTCGCGCATGGCACGCCGATCCCGCGGTTGATTCCGACGCGCAGCGCCGTGTCCGAGCGCAAGAAGCGATCGCCCTGCCCCAAGTCCTCGAGGAACACGGGGTCTCCGGTCGCCCACGCAATGCCCGGTAGGCCGATGCCGCGCTGAAACGTCGTGCGCTGCGACACGAGCCCGAAGACCTCGCTGGTCGTGCCGTAATACCCGTCGACGAGGCGCATCTCGGGGTCGACGGGCGGCCGCGCTCGCCACAGCTCGATGGCGCCGACATGCTCGGCGTCGTCGCCGCAGAATAGAACGAGAACCGCCGTCACGAAGTCGCCGGCAACGACCGGGATCGCCAACGCCGTCGTGATACCGGCCGCCTTGGCCGACGCGACGCGCCGAAACGACGACCCTTCGAGTCGTGTCAGGATGATCGGCTTGCCTTCCTCCCATGCTTGGCCGGGCAAGCCCTCGCCGCGGCCAAAGATCATGGTGCGGCTCATCGCGCCGAACGCCGGGACGTCGCCGTATAGGCCGCCGCCGAGCTCGAGATGCTCTCCGGCGCGGTCCGGAACCCATACCTCGGCCGCACGGATGAACGTTTTCATGGACTGCACTGCGCTCGACGTTTCGCAGCATAGTGCAGGTCTCGTGCCATACGCTTGCACCAATCGCGGGACCGATCTCGAGCGCAAGAGTGGGCCACGGGGGTGCAGCGTGCTTCTGGTGCGCGCCGATTCGGTGCACTGCCACCGCTTCCTCGGTACGGGCCGGCCCGCGTCCCGGGCGCGGGACCGCGTTGTCCGATCCAGGGACGCCACCGCGCGCGTGCCTCCCTGCGGGAGCCGCGAAATCAATCGGTTGCGAAGCACCGCACGTTGGCACGAGCGTTGCTCCAGGGAATCGGGAGCGAGGGGGGATTGCCTATGCGATTTTTCGAGAGCCTGACGGCCGACGTGCGCTATGCGATGCGCAGCTTTGCCTCGAGCCCGGGCTTCACGGTAGCGGCCATCGCGGCCATCGCAGTCGGCATCGGCATCAACACGGGCCTGTTCACGGTTCTGAACGGCTTGGCGTGGCGCGACGTGCCGGCACCCGACTCGGACGAGCTTCTCTCGATCTACCAGATCATCGAGGAAGAGAGCGCCGCTCGGCAGCGGTCAGTCAACGGTACGAAGAGCATGTTCTCGTTCTCGGAGTACGAGACGTACCGCAACAGCGCGCGAACGTTGTCCGGCGTCCTCGCGTACACCCTATCGGAGACGGGCGCCACCTTGGGCGGCCCGGCGCCACGCGAGCTGCAAGGCACTCTGGTCTCCTGCAACTACTTCGAGGTCCTGCGTGTACCGCCGGCCGTCGGCCGCAGTTTCGCACCCGACACGTGCGAGAACCCCAGCGGCCCGCCGGAAGTCGTGCTCGCTCACGTAGTGTGGCTCACGTCGTTCGGCGCCGACCCTGCGATCGTCGGCCGGAGCATCGTCTTGAACCGCCAGCAGTTCATCGTCGCCGGCGTCGCGCCCGAAGGCTTCGCGGGCATCGACTTCCTGCGCGCGCAGTATTTCGCGCCGATCTCGGCGCAGAGCCTGCTGGTTCCGGGCGTCGATTTCGTCGGCAACGATGACTTGAGTTGGCTCAACGTCGTCGCACGGCGCAACGCTGCGGCCAACCTCGAGCAAGTTCGCACGGAGCTCGACGTCATCGGCGCTCGCATCGACCAGGCCGACCCCGGGCGGCGCACTACGATCGTCGCCGAACGTGCAACGCCATTGTTGGCGGAATTCAGGCCCACGGTCCTCAGTGCCTCGGCCGTCGTCATGGCGGGGTTCGCGCTCGTCTTGTTGATCGCGTGCGCCAACGTGGCAAATCTCTTGCTCGCGCGCTCCGCGACGCGCGGCCGCGAGATCGCGCTGCGGCTGTCGCTCGGCGCGACGCGCCTGCGGCTGATCCAGCAGTTCTTGACCGAGAGCGCGCTGATCTCGTTGGCCGGCGGCGCACTCGGGTCGCTACTCGCCGTGTGGTCGTTTCAGGGATTGCTGGCGTTCGTGCTGTCGGCGCTGCCGGCAGAGCTGCCGCAGCTGCGGATCGATCCGCGACCAGATCTCACCGTGCTCGCCTTCGCGATCGCCCTGACTACGGCGACTGGGGTCGTCTTCGGTCTCGTGCCGGCGCTACACGCTTCGCGGCCCGATCAGTACACCGCGTTGAAGCAAGACGCGGCAGGCACCGCTCGCCGCCGTGGAGGCTGGTCACGCGGCGCGCTCGTCGGCGTGCAAGTGGCCGTGTGCCTCGTGCTCACCGTCGCGGCGAGCTTGTTGTTGCGAGGTTTGTACGCGGCGCAGAACGTCGAGCCCGGCTTCGCGTTCCGCGACGTTGCCGTCGTCTCGCTCCGCCTGCGCTCCGCAGGCTACGACGAGGCTCGCGCAACCGCTTTCAACCGCGAGCTGCTGCAGCGAGTGGCCGAGCTACCGGGTGTCACGGCCGTCGCGCAGACGGCCAAGACGCCGCTCTCGGCCGGCAGTCGCGAGTTCGAGCTCAGCCGGTCCGGCGAGGGCGCCTTTCAGCGGTTCCATTTCAACAACGTCTCGCCGGGACACTTCGCGCTGCTCGATCTGCCGCTCGTTCGCGGCCGCGACTTCACCGAGGCCGACCTCACCAACACGTCGAACGCGTTGATCGTCAGCGCAGCGACGGCGCGCCGTCTTTGGCCCGGCGAGGAGCCCGTCGGCAAGCTGCTCGACCTCGACATCGGGAACAATCAATTGCTGACGTTCGAGGTCGTGGGAGTCAGCGGCGACGCGCAGATTCAGACGATCGGCGTCATCGACGACAATCTCGCCTACCTCCCGGCGTCGCCGCGCTCGCAGCTCGGCGAGCAGCTGCTCGTCCGAAGCGACGCTCCGTTCGCGACGACGGCGGAGCGCATACGCGACGTCGTCGGCAGCATGGACTCGACACTCTCGGCGATCGTGGCGCCGCTCGAAGACAACCTCGACGTCTCGCGCACGTTCTCGAGCTTGGCCTCCACGCTGGCGAGCGCCCTCGGGGCACTGGCGCTCGTGCTCGCCGGCATCGGCGTCTACGGCCAGGTCTCGTATGCCGTCAATCTGCGGCTGCGCGAGATCGGCATCCGCGTCGCCCTCGGGGCGAGCGCCCGTCAGGTGTTCCGCCTGGTCGTGGCGAGCAATTCGCGGCCCATCGTCGTCGGTCTCGCGGTCGGGGCCGTCGGTTGCCTCGCAGTCGGCAGGTTGCTCGCAAGCTTCTTGTACGGCGTGAGCGCGATCGATCCGCTGGCCCTCGTCGCGGCAACGGCTTTCGTACTCGGCACTGCGTTCGTCGCGACGCTGCTACCGACGCGCCGCGCGCTTGGCGTCGATCCGACGGTGACCTTGCGACACGAGTAGCGCGCTTCGTCCTCGCTCCGTCAGCGGCCCTCGAGGCGATGCGTTTGCTGCTCGAGCTCCGCGATGAGGCCTTCGATGCCGCCGCTCGCGAACACTCGTTGATATTCGGCGCGCTTCAGCGCGAGATCGCTGACGCCGTCCGCGACGATGTTGATGATCTTCCACTCGTCGCCGCTCTGCTGCAGCAAGTACTCGAACGACACGTCCGGTTGGCCGTCGCGCTTGATCGCGGTCTTGACCTGCACTCGGCCGTTCGCGTCCGGAGCGCCCGCCTCGATCGAGCGAAACGCGTCGACCGCGACGTTGCCGAAACGCGCGGCGTACGTCATGACGCTCAAGCGCTGGAACACCGCGACGAACCGTTGCCGGTCGCCTTCGGCCAAGCTGCTCCATTGCCGCCGCAGCGAGAACTCCGCGATGTAGGGCAGATCGTGCGTGGCGACGATGACGGGCTCGAGCGTGCGATACCGCTCCTCGACGGTCGCCTTCGGCCGCTCTCGAGGAACGGCGACGAGCGCTTGCTGCAGCGAGGCGATCGTCGCCGACGGCGACTCCGTGGCAGCCACGACGTCGGCGGCGGCTGCGCGCCACGCACCTGCCGAGGCAACGATCAGGCAGGCGATCAGCGCGCGGCGGCTCGTCATCCCCGACCTCCGACGCTAGCGCGCCGCCGCTCCGGACGATTGCCGCAAGTACGCGGCGATGTCCTGAATCTCGCGCTCGGTAAGCTCCGTGGGGCGAAACGGCGGCATCGACCACGTTCCGCGGCGCACGAACGTGCGGATCACATCGGCGTTCAAGTCCGTCCGCTTCTCGAGCAGCGCCGGCAGCGCGCCCTGATACTTGATGCGCAGCGCGTCCGTGCCGGGCAGCATCGCGCGCCCGTCGTCGCCGGGCCCGTCGCCGTGGCACGGCGCGCAGGTGTGATCGAATTTGGCTTTACCGCGCTCGACGGCGGCGTCTTGCGCCAAGGCCACGCCGCTCGAAGCGCACAGCAGCAATGCAGTCATCGCAAGCTTCATGACCGCATCCCACCGCGCATCGAGCGGAACGGCGCGGGCCATATACCGGCGCGGCCCGGCGAGATGATGCCGTTCGGATCGATCGCGTCCTTCAATTGCTCGGTGAAACGCCGCAGCACGAAGTCGTTGAACGAGTACTGATCCGCGACATCGTCTTGCAGGATCGGCGGTGCGCGGTAGTCGCCGTAGCCGAGCGCCGCGTTCTCGCGCAGCACCTCGCGCAACTTGGCGGTCGCCGCAAGCTTGCCTGCGGGGCTGTTGTCGCCGCGGCCGAGCCCGAAGCCGTTACCCATGAGGAACGCGAACTGATACCAGTTGACGGGCGTCTGCAGCGCGTTCGGAAACAAGCTCGGCATCTCGAGCTTGCGCGCGACGTCCGCGAAATCCTTCTGGGCCTTGAGCACGGCTTCGCCGCTGCGGCCGATCAACGAGAACAGCCCGATGTGCGTCTCGTTCCACGCGTTCGGGTTGTTCTCGGTGCGACCCGTCATGTACCAAATGCCGAGGCCGGGCACGCCTTGTGTGATGTTGCGCCGCATGTTCGTCGGATACGGCCCCGTCGTGCTCGCGATCTGCTCGCGCGTGAGCGGCGTCTTCAACGACTCGCCGTCCGTGAAGCGTGCGCCGGGCACTTTGCGAGCGACGATCTCCTTCGCGTACTCCCAGTTCGCGAGCGTCGTGCGCTCGGAGCCGTAGAACTGCAGCTCGACTTGCCACGAGTGCAGCTTCGCGGACGCGGCCAAGCGGTCCATCGCCGACTCGTTGAAGGACATCGCCGCGTCGCGGAACTCCGTGTTGCCCATCAGACCCATGAGCGGGCTGCCGTACCACGGCTCGCCGCACATCGAGAGATCGCAGAGATAGTTGACGGCCTCGATCAGCGGGATGAGATCTTCGCGCTTCGGCACGGTGACCAAGCCGTTGCGCCAATGCTCGGGGGCCGGCATCAAGCGGAAGCCCATCTTCGTGACGATGCCGAAATTGCCCTGGCCGAACAGGCCGCACGGATCCGGGCCATAGCCGTGCCGGTATTCCTGCCAGCTCTGCGACGCCGGCATCGCGCCCATGCCGGTGCGCATGACCTCGCCGTTCGGCAGCACGACTTCCATGCCGGTGTGTGCACCGAAGTGATCGCGGTAGAAACCCATCGTGTAGCCGATGCCGTGATCCATCGCGTTGCCGATCAAGCTGCCCCAACCGGGGTCCGGCGTGTCGACCCAGACGTTCAGCTTGTTCTGTTGGATGTGCCGATAGAGATCGATGTACGACACTCCGGGCTCGACGAGCGCGAAATGGCGCTTGTCGTCGCAGACCAAGATGCGGTTCATGCGCTTCAAATCGACCGTGACGCTGCCGCGCACGTTCGGCGACGGGCCGCCGTACGCGAAGTTCTTGCCGGTCGAGATCGCGTAGAGCGGGATCTTGTACTTGTTGGCCGTGCGCACGACGGCCTGGACCTGCTCCGTCGTATCGGGGCCGACCGCGGCCGACGGGATCAGCTCGTTCGGCTGGTCCTTGATGTAGGAGAAGTGATCGCGATACGAGTACAGATCGTCGTCACTCGTGAACACCCAGTCGCGGCCGACCGCGTCTTGGAACTCGCGAATAGCCGACGCGAACGACTCCGCGCTGACGCCGGGCGGTAAGATGGCCATGATTCCCCCTTAAGCTTCGACGCGCGACGTGACAGCCGCGCGCGGTGCGATGATCCACGAATAGAGCGGCGCATCGCGTAGCGACAACGCGGCTCCATCCGTCTCGAGCTCGGCGCGTGCCGTCGGCGGCGAGCCGAGCGGACACTCGGTCAACGCGTTCGCCAGCGCGCCCTCCCACGCGGCGGGCAGCGGCGACAAGCGCTCGACGAGCGGCGCTGGGCCGGCGACGCGGTGCTTGATCCTGCCGTTCTCGACTAGGCCGTGCTCACCGCGATAGACGACGTGCATGCCACGGTCGAGCGCGAACGTCTCGAGTACGAAGAACGCATCCTCGAGCGTGACGCCGGCGAGCGCCATCGGCTTCTCACGCCAGGCCAAGTCGAGCTCGTCGTACCAGAGCGTCATGAGATCGTCGGCGACCGGCGAGAGTGCGACGCCGAGGCGCTTCACCTGCTCGGCCATTGCGCCGGATTCGGCGAAACGCACGTCGAAGACGAAACGCGCAAGCGCGAGCGTCGGCGCGCCTGCGGCGAGCGCCGTTGCGAGCGGCGTCGCAGCGAGCGACAGCGCGGCGCCCGTTTTCAAGACGTCCCTACGAGTAGCCATACCCCCTCACTTCTTCGCGCCGGCCGGCTCGAGCACGGCGAGCCGGTCGAGCAGCAGCTTCTTCTCGAGCGACAAGCTGCCGACGAGCTGCTTCAAGTGCAAGTTCTCCGTTTCCAGCTGCTTGACCCGCGCGCCGTCGACCAGGCTTTCTTTGCTCTCGCGCCAAGCATAAACGACCGTGTCGCCCGGCGCCGCCGCGGCGGCCGCCGCCTTCGCGCGCTGCGTCTCGGTGGCTTGCGGCATCTCGGCGCGCCGCTCGGTCAGGACCGCGAACAGGAGGTCTACTTGCCGCTCCACGGACTTCGGCGACCCGGCCGGCAATCCGAGAGTCAGCTCGACGTAGTACGGGTAGACGACGTTGTTCTGAACGAGGGACGACCAGAGCAAGCCGATCTCTGCAGCCGTGAATCGCTCGACGATGCCGAGCCGCACGACCTCCTCGAAATACGGCTGCGCGAGCGTCTCATGGAGCTGCTTGATCTTCGGCCGAATGACGTTGTGGTAACGCGGGCTGTCGGCGAGGTACTCCTGGATCCAAACCTTGCGCAGCTGCGGCCGTTGCAGCATGTCGGTGAGCAGCAGGCGCAGGTGATTGTGGAACTGCTCGGCGAGGTTGCCCGCGCTCGTGAAACCCAAGCCCTTGCCGGTTTCGAGATAGCGCTCGAACAGAAAGTCGACCGTCGCGATCCAGAGCTCCTCTTTCGAGCCGAAGTAATACGCGATCAGTTGGAACGAGACGCCGGCGTTGTCCGCGATCGCGCGCAGGGAGGCGCCTTCGTAGCCGAACTCGGCGAACGCGTCGGTCGCGGCGTGCAGCAACCGCGAGCGGTTATCGAGGTCGGCGGCGGTGGCCGGCTTGCGGGTATTCACGTGTCGAGCCTAGCAGCGTTCGTTTGGCAACAGCGGCTGGGGCCGCCTGCATTGACGATCGTAAATCTAATCTATTACAGTCGTCAAAACGAGCTCGGTGAGCCTTGGGCCGCCCACCAGCACTCGGGGGAATCGTGGCAACGACAACGATCAGGCGCATTGCCGTAGGCATGGCCGTCGCCGCTCTATTCGGCTGCGGGCGGCCGAGCGCGGAGTTGGGCGGATCCGCTGCGGACAGCATCGACTACAACTGGCACGTCCGGCCGATCCTCTCCGAGAACTGTTTCAAGTGCCACGGCCCCGATCCGTCCTCGCGCAAGGCGGGGTTGCGGCTCGACTTACGCGACTTCGCCGTCGCCGAGCTTCCGGAGACGCCGGGCAAGCACGCGATCGTGCCCGGCAACGCGGGCCGCAGCGAGCTGGTGCGCCGAATCCGCTCGACGAACGTCGACGAGCGCATGCCGCCGGAGTCGACGCACAAGACGCTGTCGGACGAGCAGATGGCGGTGCTCGAGCAGTGGATCGAGAACGGCGCCGAATATCGGCCGCACTGGGCCTTCATCGCGCCGCAACGCCCTGCCGTCCCGGACGCGGCGAGCGCCGGGGCAGAGAACGAGATCGACCGCTTCGTCCGCACGCGCCTGGCGCGTGAGGGACTCGGTCCCGCAGCCGAGGCCGACAAAGAGACTCTGATCAACCGCGTCTCGTTGACGCTGACGGGGCTCCCGCCGACGCTCGAAGACGTCGACGCGTTCGTGGCGGATACGGCGCCCGACGCGTACGAGCGGCTCGTCGACCGGCTGCTCGCGTCGAGCGCGTACGCCGAGCACATGGCGACCTACTGGCTCGACCTCGCACGCTTCAGCGAGACCGACGGCTTCCTCGACGATCACCACGACCGGCTGCTCTGGCCGTGGCGCGACTGGGTCATCGACTCGTTCGCGCGCAACCGGCCGTTCGACGAGTTCGGCACGTGGCAGCTCGCGGGCGACCTCCTGCCGGACGCGACGCGCGAGCAAGTGGTCGCGACCGCGTACTTGCGCGTCGGCAAGCGCACGACCGAGAACGGCGCAATCGACGCCGAGTACAAAGCCGAGTACATGGTCGAGCGCACGGACAACGCGCTCGGCGTCGCGTTCCTCGGGCTCACGGTCGGCTGCGCGCGCTGTCACGACCACAAATACGATCCGATCAAACAGACCGACTACTACTCGCTCGGCGCGTTCTTCAATAGCAACGACGAGCCAGGAGCATACGGGCCCGGCTTCAGCGGCATCCAAGGCGGACCGACGTTGCCGTGGCCCGACGACGCGATGGCCGCGGCGCTAGTGGCGGCCGCAGCCGAGGTCGCCGCGCGCAGCGCCGACTACGACGCAGCACGCGTCTCCGCGCAGAACGCGGCGCGCAGCGAAGCCGAGCGGCTGGCCGCGGATCCCGCGAGCGCGGCGCGAGTCATACGCGGCACGCTGGCCGCCGCGCTCGCTGCGCACTACGAGTTCGAGTCGGCGCGCCCGGCCGCACTCGCGGACCTGCCGCCGCCGCGTGCGCCGCATATTCCGCCGGCGAGCCTCACCGAGTTTCGCCGCAATGCCTACTCGCCGCCTCCGCCGGCGAACGAGACTGCGGCGCAGCGCCGCCAACGCGAAGCCGCGGCGCTCGCCGCGCGCGTGCCGCGCAATTACAACGCCGAGTCGCTGACCCTGTCGCCGGCCGCTACTCCGGGCGTAGCGCCTGCCGTCATTCAATCGCCGCTGTTCCGACCCGGCGTCAAAGGTCAGGCACTGTTCTTCGACGAAACCAACCGCGGATTCTTGGGCAACGACGTCGGCTACTACGACCGGCAGGACCCGTTCACGCTCGACTTCTGGTTTTACGTCGCCGCCGACTACGACAACGTCCCGGTTCTCAATCACCTCGCCGAGCAGAACTCGGGACGCACGGGCTATCGGCTCACGATCGTCGACGGCAAGCTGTGGGCACAGCTCGCGCATTCGCCGCCCGCGAACATGATCGCGATCGAGACCGTCGACCGGCTTCCGGTCGGCCAGTGGTCGCACATCGCGCTGACGTACGACGGCTCGAGCCGCGTCGCCGGGCTCAAGCTTCATTTGAACGGCGCCGAAGCGTCCACACGCAGCGTGCGCGATCACCTCACGCGCACGATCCTGCCGTTCACGTCGGCCGACGTGTTCGACCCGTTCTTGGGATTGGCCGTCGGCACACGCTTCCGCGAGAAGGCGCCCGTCGGCAGCGGCATCGACGAGCTGCGTGTGTTCAAGCGCGACCTCACGCCCGTCGAGATCTCGTTCCTGCAGGACGAAGCGAGCACCGCATCCGCCGGCTCGCTCGCGCCGCTCCTCATCGCGACCGACGCGGCCGTGGTCGCCGCCCGCACCGGGCTCACGGCCGCGCGCGCCAAGGAGAACGAGATCGCGACGAGCATTCCGCAGGTGCTCGTGATGGGCGACGCGCCCGAGCCGATCCCGACGTTCGTGCTGAATCGTGGCGTTTACAGCGCGCCCGGCGAGCAGGTGTTCCCGAAGGGTCTCGAGGCCGTGCTCCCGTGGGACGCGGCTCTGCCCGCGAACCGTTTGGGTCTAGCGCGCTGGCTGTTCGATCCAAAGCACCCGCTCACGGCGCGCGTGTTCGTGAACCGTGTGTGGCAGATGCACTTCGGCCGCGGCCTCGTCGAGACGAGCGAGGACTTCGGCTCGCAAGGCGCGATCCCGACGCATCCCGAGCTGCTCGACTGGCTCGCCGTCGAATTCATGGAATCGGGCTGGGACATCAAAGCGCTGCACCGGCGCATCGTCACGTCGGCTACCTACCGCCAAAGCTCCGCTGCCACGCCCGAGCTCATTACGCGCGACGCAGCGAATTCTCTCTACGCGCGCGGACCGCGCTGGCGCATGACGGCCGAGATGGTGCGCGACGGCGCGCTGGCGGCCGGCGGGTTGCTCGCGCCCGCCGTCGGCGGGCCGAGCGTCAAGCCGTATCAACCCGCGGGCATTTGGAATCCGCTGAATAGCTTCTACAACTATCCGTTGCCGGAAAGCCTGCCCGCCGACGACTTGCACCGGCGCACGCTGTACACGTTCGTGAAGCGCAATGCCACGCACCCCGGCATGAAGATCTTCGACTTCACGAATCGCACGGAGAGCGTCGCGCGCAGGCGCAGCTCGAACACGCCGCTACAGGCGCTCGAGCTCATGAACGATCCGCAGTACGTCGAGGCTTATCGCTCGCTGGCCGCGGAAGCGCTGCGCTCCTCTGCCGACGAAGACGCGCAGCTCGCGCGGTTGTACCGGCTCGGCACGCGCGCAACGCCGACACCGGCGCACGTAGCGGTCTTGCGCGACTACTACCGCGAGCAACGCACGGCCTACGGCGGCAACGATGCGAAGATCGCGAGCGTGCTCGACGTCGGCGTCGTATCCGCCGATCCCGCGCTCGATCGCACGGCGCTCGCCGCGCTCGCGAACGTCGCGGCGCTCGTCATGAGCTCACCGGACGCCTACACGGTGCGCTGAGGAACCGGCCATGAAAAACCACGATTGCTGCACACCGAACCGCTCGCGCCGCGACTTCCTGCTCAAGTCCGCAAGCGGATTAGGCGCCCTGTCGCTGCTCGACCTGTTCGGCGCGGCGCACGCGCAGCCCGCCGCCGAAGCGCCGAACCTAGGGAGCTTGGGTGCCGGCCAGATTCCGGCGCGCGCGAAGCGCGTGATCTGCCTGCACATGCTCGGCGCGATCTCGCACGTCGACACGTTCGACTACAAGCCGACGCTTGCGCGCATGCACGGCCAGGATCTGCCGCAGTCCGTGCGCGAGACTCAGCGCCTGTCGACGATGTCGGGCGGCCAGTCGGCGTTTCCGATCGTCGGCCCTTTACGCCCCTTCAAGCAGCGCGGCGAGAGCGGCGCGTGGGTCAGCGACTTCTTGCCGTACACGGCCGAGATCGCCGACGAGCTCTGCTTCGTCAAGAGCCTGCACACGGAGCACGTCAATCACGACCCGGCGTCGAAGTTCCTGCACACGGGCTTTCAGCTCGCGGGGCGGCCGTCGGCCGGCGCCTGGGTCAGCTACGCGCTCGGCTCGGACAACCGCGACTTGCCGAACTTCATCGTCATGAACTCCGGCGTCTCGCAGGGCGTGCCGCAGGACGCCGCGATCTGGGGGCCCGGCTTCTTGCCGTCGCACCATCAGGGCGTCGAGTTTCGGGCCTCCGACGACCCGGTGCTCTACGTCAACAATCCGCAGGGCATCGATCGCGCCGATCGCCGCGCGCTACTCGACTCGCTTGCGAAGCTCGCGGCTTTGCAGCACGAGGAGTCGAACGATCCCGACATCCTGTCGCGCGTGAGCCAGTACGAGATGGCCTACCGCATGCAGAGCTCGGTGCCCGAAGTCGCCGACATCTCCGGCGAGCCGAAGGCGGTGCTCGACATGTACGGACCCGACGTGATGAAGCCGGGCACGTTCGCGCGCAATTGCTTGATCGCACGCCGGCTCGCCGAGCGCGGCGTGAAGTATCAGACGATCTTCCATTTGGGCTGGGATCTACACCTAGCGATCAAGCAGAACTTCCCGCTGCGCTGCGGCGAGATCGATCAGCCTGCCGCGGCGCTCGTCATGGACTTGAAGCAGCGCGGCCTGCTCGACGACACGCTCGTGATGTTCGGCAGCGAGTTCGGCCGCACGCCGTTCGCGCAGGGCCAAATCGACAACCCGCTCGTCGGCCGCGATCATCACGGCGGCTGCTTCACGTGGTGGTTCGCCGGCGGCGGCGTCAAGCGCGGCTACACGCACGGCGAGACCGACGAGTTCAGCTACAACATCGTCAAAGACCCAGTGCACATCCACGACCTGAACGCGACGCTGCTGCACGTTTTGGGGCTCGATCACGAGCGCGTGACCTTTCGCTTCCAGGGCCGCGACTACCGGCTCACCGACGTGCACGGTAAAGTCGTGCACGAGATCCTAGCGTAGGACTCCGCGATGCAGGATTTCGTCTTCTTTCTCGGCCGCTTCCACGTCCTGGCGCTGCACCTGCCGATCAGTATCGTCATTGCAGCCGTCGCGCTCGACTTCCTTGCTCGTCGGCCACGACATGCGGCGCTCGCGCAAGCGTCGCCGTTTCTCTGGGGCGCCGCCGCCCTCTCGGCCGTGCTCACGGCCGCGCTCGGCTACATGCACTTCGCGGAAGGCGGCTTCTCGGGACCGTCCGCCGAGGCGCACCGCCTGTGGGGCAGCGTGACCGCACTCGCGGCCGTCGCAGCCTGGTGGCTCGCGCGCGGCGGCGACCGCGCCGGAGCGTTGCGGCTCGGCGCCGGCCTCTCGATGCTCGTGCTCGTCTCGATCACGGGCCACTACGGCGGCAACCTCACGCACGGCACGACGTTTCTTCAAGAGTACGCTCCGTCGTTCCTGCGCGGCCTGATCGGCGCCGCGCCGCGCCGCCCACCCGTCACGAGCGTTGCGGCCGCCGATCCGTACCTCGATGTCGTGCAACCGCTGCTCGAGCAGCGCTGCGGTACGTGCCACAACGACGACAAACGCAACGGCGGCTTCAGCGTCGGCAGCTACGACTCGACACTCGTCGGCGGCGATACCGGGCGCGCATTCGTGCCCGGCAACATCGAAGCGAGCGAAGCGCTCTACCGCACGAGCCTGCCGCCCGACGACGACGCGTTCATGCCGGCCGAAGGCAAGACGCCGTTGACCGCGCAGCAAGTGGCGATCCTTCGTTGGTGGGTTGCGGCCGGCGCGCCCCGCGACACGACCGTCGGCGCCGTCGGCGCACCCGGCAACGTCGAGCCGTTGCTCGCGGCGCAGCTCGGCCTCGGCGGCGCTGCCGCGGTAACGGCGGCCACTGCGCCGAGCGCGACGGCCGACGCGAAGCTCGTCGCGAGCCTGACCGCGGCGGGGCTGCTCGCGCGGCAGGTCTCGCAGAGCGACGCGCGGCTCGTCGTGAGCCCGAGCGCCCCGGGCACGGCAGTCGAAGCCGCGACGCTCGCAGCGCTCGCGAGCGCAGCCGCAGAGATCGTCGATCTGAATCTGGCCGGGACGGGTCTCGACGACGAGGGTTTGCGCGCGATCGGCCCGCTGCCGGCCGTGACGCATCTGCGCCTCGCACGTAACTCGCTCACGGATGCCGCGCTCGAAGGCCTCGCCGCGTCACCGCAGCTCACGCACTTGAATCTCTACGGCAACGCAGCTCTAACGGACGCAGGTCTCGATGCGCTCGGTCAGATCGCGACGTTGCGCGAGCTCTACGTCTGGCAGACCGGAGTCACCGCCAGCGGCGTCGCGCAGCTTCGCGCTCGACGCCCCGAGCTCGTCGTCGATTTCGGCGCGCAGGCGACGACCACCGCGCGCTGACGCGCTTTCGTCAACGGCGCAGCGGCGAGATATCCGACACGGACTGCCGCTTCAAGAACCGCCAGCGGCCGTTCTCTCGAACGAACTCGTCGTTGTAGTGCCCGAGGTACGTGAGCTTCGGCGAGTTGTCGTCGGCGGCCGTGATGTACAACCACTTCGTAACCGACGAGGCGCGGTCGCCGTCGATCTTGATCTGATCGTTCGTCAAGACGTGGAACGTGCCCGAGCCGTCCGGCAGCGGGTTGTGACCGATGCTCTTGTCCATCAACGCGAAAATCGCATCGGGGCCTTTGGCCGAGCCGAGCCCGCCGATCCATTCGCCGTCGGCGGCGAACAGGCTCGCGAACGTGCGGTAGTCGCGGTGATCGTGGGCCTGGCCGTACGCGAGAATCAGCGCGCGGATTTCTTCGCGATCCTCGAGCACTTGGACACGGGCAACGAGCTTCCCGAGATCGTCGGCGGCGCCGGCTCTCCACTCGAACACACCGAGCGCGAGCAGCAGCAGTGCCGCGAAACTGAGCAGACGAACAGGCATAAACACTTGCCCCCACCTTCGACGCGGCAAGTGCCGCGTGGGCAGCTTAGCCCGTAGCTCGGGCCCAACCCAAGCAGTTACCAGCCGAGGCCGATCTTGAGCGCGAGCAAGACGGCCGTTCCCGTGACGATCATCCCGAAGATGCCCCGCCGCCACCAGAAATACGCCGTGCCGACGAGCACGGCGTAGATTCGCGCGTCCTGCCAGGTCGCGATCAGCGCGCCGTCCGTCAGCAAGATCTCCGGCGAGATGACGGCCACGAGCGCCGCGATCGGCGCATAGCGCAACCCATGCATCGCCCACGGCGGCAGCTCGAGCTCGCGCTCCGAAATCACGAAGAAGCCGCGCGTGAGCACCGTCATGACCGTAAGGCCCGCGATACCGGCTGCGATGTACCACGACGGCATCAGGCACGCTCCGGCGCTGCACCGGGGAACGACCGATCGAGCAGCAGCCCGATCGCAACGCCGGCCGCAATCGCGGCGACGATGTTGAGCTTGAGCGGCAAGCTGAATGCCGCGACGGCCGCGCAAGCGGCGACGCCCGCCGCGATCCACGTCTTCCTGTCCGACAGGAGCGAGTACGTGACGCCGAGCAGCGCGAGCACGCCCGCGAATCCGAGTCCCCACTGCGTCGGCACGCGGTCCGCGATGACGATGCCGAGCAGCGACGCGCCCTGCCAGCTCGCCCAGTTCCAGACCGCGCCGCCCCAGAAGTACGGCAGCTGCTCGGGTTGCGGGCGCGGCTCCGGGAAGCGGCGCACGAACAACACGTAGTTCAAGTCGACGGCAAAGTACATGAGCCAGAGGCGATGCCAGCGCGGCAAGTGGCCGAAATAGCGGCGCCAGTGCGCGCCGTAGATCACGAAACGCAAGTTCACGCAGAACGCCGCCACGAGCAGAACGGCGAGCGGCGCGCCTGCGACGATCAAGGGCAGAGCCGCGAGCTGAGCGCTGCCGGCGTACACGAGCACCGTCATCGCCGTGGCAGTCCACACCGACAGGCCGCTCTTGACCATCGCGACACCGGTCACGAGCGCCCACGCCGCCATGCCGAGCGACGGCGGCACCATCTCGTGAAAGCCGCGGCGAAACTCCGGGTGGCGAACGGGGCTCAACCGTCTTGCGCCGCCGACGGCGCGGCCGGCGCGGCGCCCGGGTCGAGCAGGTACCCCGCGCTCGGCACGTTGCGCACGAGGCGCGGGTCGGCTGGATCGTCCTCGATTTTCTGGCGCAAGCGATGCACGAGCTGTTTCAAGAGCTGGCGATTCCCGCCGGCGCGGTTGCCCCAGACGTGGATCAACAGGCGGTCGGTCGAGACGGTGCGCCCGGCGTGCGCGAACAGAAGCTGTAGGAACCGCGCCTCGAGGGGCGTGAGGCGGACCGGCCCGCGAGCCAAGCCGAGCAGCATGAGCTCCGGCACATCGAGCGACAGCGAGCCGACGGCAACGGCGTCGGTCGCGTCGGCGCCCGCGCGCCGCAGCAGCGCTTTGACGCGCGCGATCAGAATCTTCGGGCTGAACGGTTTGCTCAGATAGTCGTCGGCTCCGAGAGCGAGGGCCCGTACGACGTCGGATTCCTCGCTGCGGGCCGTCAACATCAGGAGCGGAATCTGGCTGCGCTCGCGCAGCTTCT
>Ga0315912_10001132_pt1 | contig 35406 bp, 25 predicted proteins | sample VfabasoilMG_FD_204469 | JGI IMG/M metagenome (GOLD analysis project Ga0315912, IMG submission 204469) | Garden soil microbial communities collected in Santa Monica, California, United States - V. faba soil | ecosystem: Environmental > Terrestrial > Soil > Garden | place: USA: California... | reverse complement strand
GAGCCTGGCCAGCGGCCTGCCAGTGCGCTTCCACGGCCGCTACGGCGTCGCCGAGTTGCTGCGTCATGCCGCAGAGGCCGACCTGGCGGTCTTCCCCAGCCGCGCCGAGGAGACCTTCGGCCTGGTCGTGGCCGAGGCGCGCGCGCTGGGACTGCCGGTGCTGGCCTCCGATCGCGGCGCGCTGCCCGAGGGCGTCGGGGCCGCGGGGCGCGTGCTGCCGGCGGGCGACCCCGCGGCGCTCGCGGCCGCGCTCGTCGCGCTGGCCGACGACGGGACGCCGCTGCTGCGCTGGCGCGCGGCGGCCTCGACGCAGCGCGACGACCCCGACCGCCATGCCGCGGCGGTCGCCGATCTCTACCATCGGGCGCTCGCCAGCCGGTCGAGGACGCCATGAACACGCCTGCCCAGGGTTTTCCGCCGCTGCACGACCTGTCGCGCGTGCCGGTCGGGACCGTGCTGGTCGTGGCGCCGCACCCGGACGACGAGATCTGCGGTTGCGGAGGCGCGGCCCTGCTGCACAGCCAGCGCGGCGACAGGGTGCACGTGGCGCTCGTCACGCGCGGCGAGGCGGGCGGCGCAGCCGACGTGCGCCAGGCCGAATCGCACCGGGCGGCCGAGCAGCTCGGCTTCACCGAGTCGAGCTGCCTCGGCTCGTGGGACGGCGCCGTGGCCGACGACCTCGGTCTGGCCGACCGCCTGCGCGCCACGCTGGATCGCGTGCGGCCGCGCGTGGTCTACGCGCCCTCGCCCTTCGAGATGCACAGGGACCACGTGGCCACGCTGGTGGCCGTGGCGGCCGCGCTGGTCGAGCGACAGGACGTGACGCTGCTGCTGTACGAGGTGAACACCGAGGGCATGGCCAGCTTCCTGCTCGACGTGACGCCGGTGAAGGACCGGAAGCTGGCGGCGCTCACGGCCTTCGCCAGCCAGCTGCGCCGCATCGACCTGGTGGACAAGGTCGATGCGCGCAACCGCGCCCGCACGGTGAACGTGGACGTGCCCGGCGTGACGCACGCCGAGGCCTTCATGGAGGTGCCGCCCGGACGGGTGCCCGAATTGCTCGAGCGCCTGCGCGCGCTCGCGGCATTCCTCGGGCTGGCCTGAGCCCCGGCGCGCGGTCCGGCCTCCAGCCGCGGAGGCCGGCGGGCCGATGGGGGGCATGCCCCCCGGGTGGACCTGCCTCCATGAGTCGGCCCCTGCTCGACCCGCCAGCTCCGATGCCGCGTCGCACCGCCCCCGTGGCGGCCGGTGCGGCCCGGGCGCCCGGCGGGAATCGTTATGCTCCCGCCGCGTCGTCCCCGAGCCGCACCCGGATGAAGATCAGCGCCGTCATCTCCACCTGGAACCGGCGCGATGCCGTGGTGGCCAACGTGGTCGCGCTGAAGGCCGGCACCCGCCCGCCGGACGAGATCATCGTCGTGGACAACGCCTCCACGGACGGCACGGTGGAGCGCCTGGAGCGCGAACACCCGGACGTGCGCGTGGCGCGCACCGCGCACGACCGCTACGGCGCCTGCGAGACCTTCAACATCGGCTTCAAGCTCGCGCGCGGGGACGCCATCGCCATCATGGACGACGACGTCGAGGCCACGCCGCGCTGGCTCGAGCTGCTCGAGGCGCGCCTGCGCAGCGAGCCGCCGACCACGGCCATGGTCTCCTCACGCGTCATCGAGCCGGGCATGCCCGAGGCCTACCAAGCCGCCGAGCAGGCGCGCGGCGCCTACTACGCATCCACCTTCCGCGGCTGCGGCACGCTCGCGCGGCGCGAGGTGATGGAGCACGCCGGCTGGTACGACGAGCGCTTCTTCATCTACGGCAACGAACGCGACCTCGCGGCGCGCGTCCTGGGCCTCGGCTACCGCATCCTGCAGGACCCGGCGCCGGTCATCCACCACGCCACGCCCTTCGGCATGAAGGCCGGCAAGCGCTCGCTGTACTTCCACGTGCGCAACTTCTGGCTCTACGCCTTCAAGTCGTGCGCCTGGAGCGAGATCGGCCGGGCGGTGCTGCGCCTGGCTGCCAAGGCGCGCGGCGGCAGCGCGGCCGTGCAAGAGGACGCCACCGGTTCGGCGGCCGAGTCGGAGCTGGAGGCGACCGGGACGGTCGGCCTCGCGCAGTCCATGAAGGACACTCCCGGCGCGCACTGGATCGTGGTCAAGGCCACGCTGGCCGCGCTGGCCAACCTGCCGTACTGCCTGGCGCGGCGCCGGCCCGTCCAGGCGCCGGACTTCAAGCCGCCGGGGTCCTGATGCAGGCCAGCGCTGCGACCTCGTCCGCCGCACCCGCGGACCGGCCGGTGACGGTCACGGTCGTGAACTACAACGGGGCCGCGTTCATCGACGCCTGCCTCGACGCCCTGCTCGCGCTGCAGGGGCCGGTGCACGAGATCCTCGTGGTGGACAACGCCTCGGCCGACGACAGCCGCGAGCGCATCGCGCGGCGCGCCGGCAAGGTGCGCCTCATCGCGCTGCCCACCAACGACGGCCCGTGCGCGGCGCGCAACGCGGGGCTGCGCCTGGCCACGACCGACTGGGTGCTGCAGCTCGACAGCGACGTCATCGTGCGGCCCGACACGCTCCTGCGCCTGCTGCCGGAGACGGCCCTGCCCGGCGTGGCCGTCGTGCAGCCCCGGGCCGTGCTGGCCCACGACCCCGCGGTGGTGCACTACGACGGCGGCGCGATGCACTACGTCGGCGTGATGTGCCTCGACCACCTCCTGCAGCGCGTCGACGCGGCTCCCGGCCCGCCGGAGGACGTGGACGCCGTGATCAGCATGGCGCTGCTCGTCGACCGTCGCGCCGTGCTCGCGAGCGGCGGCTGGGACGAGACCTTCTTCATCCTGTTCGAGGACCACGACCTCAGCTACCGCCTGCGCGCCCAGGGCCTCCGGCTGCGGCGCGTGCCGGCCGCCGTCGTGCTGCACCGCGAGGGCACGGCCGGGATCTCCTTCCGTCCCGGCGCCCCGGCCTACCCGGGGCGGCGCGCCTACCTGCACGCCCGCAACCGGCCCTACCTGGTCGTGAAGAACTACTCATGGCCGGCGCTCTTGCTGAGCTGGCCCGGGCGGGCCGCCTACGCCCTGGTGTGGGCCGTCTTCGCCGCCTCGCGCGGGGTCTTCCTGGACTACCTGCGCGGGCGCATCGACTTCCTGCGGCTGCTGCCGCGGGCCCTGCGACAGCGCCGTCTGCTCGCCGGCGTGCGCTGCGTCTCCGACCGCAGCCTGCTGCTCTCCCCGCCGCTCACCTTCTCGCCGGTCATCCGCCGGCGGGGCCTGGAGGCTTTACTCGAACGGGGGCTCGACGGGATGCTGTCGGCTTGGTGGTGGGCCGCCAGCCGTTTCCTCCCCCGAGACTGCCCACGCAGGCCATGAGCGCAGCGCCGTCCCCCGATGCCGGCCGGTCCGGGACCACCCGCGTGGTGGCCATCGTGCTCAACTGGAACGGGGGCGAGGAGACCGTGGAGTGCCTGCGTTCGCTCGCGGCGCAGCAGGCTCCGCGGCCCACGGTGCTGCTGGCCGACAACGCCTCGAGCGACGGCTCGGTCGAGCGACTGCTGGCCCTCGACCCCGGGCTGGCCGTGCTGCGCTTCGAGCAGAACCTCGGCTACGCGGGCGGCAACAACCGGGCCATGCGGCACGCCTTCGGCAAGCTCTCGGCCCAGTGGGTGTGCCTCGTGAACAGCGACCTCGTGGCGCCGCCGGACCTCTTCGCGCGCCTCTTCGAGGCCGTGGAGAGCCTGCAAGCGCAGGGCGGGCCGCCGGTCGGGGCGCTGGGGCCCCGCATCCTCTATCGCGACCGGCCGGAGGTGGTCTGGGCCTGCGGCGGACGCATCGGCCCGACGGTCAACGTGACGCGCCTGCTGGAGCACGGCAAGCCGGCGGCGAGCTGCGGCGGGCCGCCGCTGGCCACCGACTACGTGCCGGGCACCTGCCTGCTCGTCTCGCGCGCCGCCTGGGAGGTGGTGGGCGAGCTCGACGAGTCGTTCTTCTGCTACCTCGAGGACGCCGACTGGTGCGTGCGCATGCGCCGGCGCGGTTTCGGCGTGTTCGTCGCACCGGAGGCCAGCGCGTACCATGCGCTCTCGACGAGCACGGGCGGGGGATACTCGGCGGGGAGGAAGTACATGACAGCCGTCAACTCGGTGCATTTCCTGCGCAAGCACGGGACGTGGCGCGGCTGGACCGCGCTCTTCGTCTTCGACCTAGCGCTCTGGCCGCTGGCGATGCTGGCGGGCATGGTCTCGGGACGCGGGCGGGCGGCGCTGGCCAAGTTGCGCGGCGTGATCGACGGGCTGCGCGGCGAACACGTGGACGCGGCCGTCGCGGCGCGCTACGCCAGGAGGCCCTCGTGAAGGTGCTCATGCCGGTGCACTTCTTCCTGCCGGACCACTCGGCAGGCACCGAGGTCTACACCTACAACCTGGCGCGCGCCCTGCAGGCACGCGGCCACGAGGTGCAGATCTTCTGCACCAGGAAGGAACTCTCGCGCCACAGCTACTCGGTCAGCACGCGCGAGGTCGACGGCCTCACCTGCCACGTCATGGTGAACAACCTCGACCACGACGACTTCAGCGAGACCTTCGCCAACCCGCGCGCCGAAGCCGCGTTCCAGCGCGTGCTCGACAGCTTCCAGCCGGACATCGTGCACGTGCAGCACCTCATGCTGCTCTCGCTCGGCCTGCCGCACATCAGCCGCCTGGCCGGCGCGCGCGTGGTGATGACGCTCAACGACTTCTGGCTGTTCTGCGTGCGCTTCGGCCAGCTGCTGCTGCCCAACGGCCACCTCTGCGGCGGGCCCAACGTGCCCGACTGCAAGAGCTGCCTGGAGGACTTCCGTTTCAGCCAGGGCAAGCCCGAGAAGCTGTTCATCAGGCTGCTGCAGGCCACGCGCGACCTGTCCGGCGTCGACCTCGCGCCGCTCGTCTACTGGGCCCAGGACCGCAGCAGCTGGCTGCAGCGCCGCAAGACGGACAACCCCAGCCCGGCCGCCAAGGCCGGCAGCCACCAGGACCTGGAGGCCGAGCTGCGGCACCGCATCCGCAAGGTGCAGCAGCTCATCGAGTCGGTGGACCTGTTCCTGTCGCCCTCGGTCACGGTCGCGGAGCGCGTCGCGCAGTGGGGCATCCCGCGCACCAAGCTGCGCGTCTCGCGCTACGGCATCGACACCAAGCCCTTCGAGGACCTGCACCGCGTCGAGCCGGAGGGCGGCAAGATCTCCTTCGGCTACGTCGGCACGCTGGCGCCGCACAAGGGCGTGCACATCCTGATGCAGGCCATGTCCAAGTTGCCGGCCGACACCTGCTGCCTGCACGTCTTCGGCAGCGACAAGTACTACGGCGAGTACGGGCGCATGCTGCGTGAGCTGGCCGAGAACGCCGACGTGACCTTCCACGGTCCGCTCGGCCGCCAGGACATCGGCAAGGCCTTCGAGATCATCGACTGCCTGGTGATGCCCTCGCTCTGGCTCGAGAACTCGCCGGTCGTCATCCAGGAGGCCTTCGCGGCCGGCGTGCCGGTCATCGCCTCCGGGCAGGGCGGCATGGCCGAGCTCATCCAGGACGGGCGCTCGGGGCGGCTGTTCGCCGCCGGCGACGTGGGGGCGCTCTTCAAGCACATGGCGGCCGTCATCAGCAACCCGACGACGCTGCGCACCTGGAGCGTGACGATGGACAAGCCGCGCACCATCCAGGACGACGCGCAGTGCATGGACGCGATCTACCAGGAGCTGCTCGGCGGCGCGCGCCGGAAGTCGGGCCCGTGACGCGCCTGGGGCTCGTGGTCCACGGCCAGCCCCCCGAGCTGGTGGGCGGCACCGAGCGCCTGGTGGCCGAGCTCGCGGCGGCGCTCGCCGCGCGCGGCGAGCAGGTCGAGGTCTTCAGCGGGTCCATGGTCTGGAAGCCGGCCTTCGAGGTCGCGCGCGACGGCTCGGGCCCGGTGCCGGTGGTGCGCGTGCACCGCTCCGACCTGTTCTTCGAGCGCTGGGACAAGCTCGACAACCCGCAGGTCGAGCGCGCCTACCGCCGCTGGCTGGACGAGTTCCGCCCCGACCTGGTGCACGTGCACCACTGGGCGCGGCTGTGCACCACGCTGGTGCGGGTCGCCGCCGAGCACGGCATCCCGGCCGTGGCCTCGCTGCACGACCTCTTCGCGTCGTGTCCGCGCTACCACCGCGTCAAGCCCGACGACGTCTTCTGCGAACAGGCGCCGGGCGTCGCGGCCTGCCTGCACTGCGCGCCGCGCTGGCGCTTCCAGGGCGACCTCGAGATCGCGGCCTCGCTGGACGTGTTCGTGGCCGAGATGGCGGCCGAGGTGGCCGCGGCCGCCGCGCTCGTCGCGCCCACCGAGGGCCACGGGCGGCGCATCATGCAGTGGCTCGGACTGCAGCGCCCGGTGCACGCCATCCCGCCGGCCGGCAGCGGCGTGCCGGCCCCGGCCACGCGTCCGCTCGGCGCGCGCGTCGCCTCGCCGCGCGACCCGCTGCGCGTCGGCTGCTTCGGCCACCTGCATCCGCTCAAGGGACTGCCCGTGCTGCTCGAGGCGCAGGCGCGGCTGCGCGACAGCCGGCGCGTCGAGGTGCACGTGTGGGGCGAGGCGCCGGACGCCGCGACCGACGCCGCGCTGCGCCGGCAGGCCGGCGACCGGCCCGTGGTCTGGCACGGCGCCTACCGGCCGGCGGACCTGGCGGGGGCGCCGCTGGACGTCGTGGTGCTGCCCACGCTGTGCGCCGAGTCGTACTCCTTCACCCTGGACGAGGCCGCCGCGCTCGGCGTGCCCGTGCTCGCCAGCGACCTCGGCGCGCTCGCCGACCGCGCCACCGCGCGCGTGCAGCTCGTGCCGCGCGGTGACGCCGTGGCCTTGGCCGCGGCGCTCGAACGGCTGGCCGACGACCCTGCGCTGCGCTCGCGTCAGGGCGCCGCAGAGCCGCCGGTCGTGTCCGACGGACGCGTGCAACAGGACCAGCTGGCCGCGCTCTACCGGCGGGTGCTGGCCGGACCCCGGCCCGCGGCGCGGGTCGCCGACGAGCGGGCGCTGGCCCAGCGCGAACACCTCTTCCTGCTGCGCGAGGCCGGCCTGGCCGAACTGCTGCGCTCGGAGGGCTGGGAGGACGTCGTGGCGCGCCTGCAGTCCGAGCTGGAGGCCGCCCGCCAGCCGCGCCCGCGCTGAGGGCGGCCACGAAGGCGGGCACGAGGGCGGGCACGAGGGCGGGCACGCGGGCGGCCCGCGGGGCGCCACGCCGGGTCGGGGCGCTTCCAAGCCCGGGCCCCTGAGGCCACGGCCCGCCGGGACCGCCCGGCAATTGGCGCGCAGCTTGTGCCGCCCGCCTGCCGATAGGCGCGGACAGGGACTCCCTATTCCCTTCGGGGACATCGCATGTCCACCGTCGTGCGCACCTGGCTGGCCGGCACCCTCCTCCTGTTCTCGGCGTTGTTGCTCTCCTCGACGGCGGACCCGCAGCTGCTCGGTCCGCGCGCCATGGTGGCCCTCGTGGTGCTCTTCGGGCACTGCTGGGTCATCGCCGTCGGCGAGCGCGCGTGCCCGGTCCGCGGCGGCACCGACATCCCGCGCTTCTCGCTCGGTCCGCGCCTGCTCTCGGTGCGCCCCGGCCTGCTGAGCCAGTGCCTCGTGCCCGCCATGATGATCGGCGTCGCGACGCGCAACACGACGGTGCTGGGCATCGGGGTGGCGGCGGTGCTCGTGCTCACGACCGACGTGCTGCGGGCCTCGATGATCTACGTCATCCCCGTCGTGGCCGTCATCTCGGCGCTGCTCACGATGAAGGAGTTCCACACGCTCGGCGACCTGCTCACCAGCGCGCAGACTTGGCTCTCGGCGGGGCTCACCATCGCGATCTGGACGCTCGTGCTGAGCGGGCCGCTGCTGCGCAGCGATGCCGCCGCCGTCAAGCCCAAGGGCCAGCTCGTCACGCTGCTCGCCGGCCTGCCGAGCTACGCCTTCGGCTTCTGGCTGCTGACGCACACCGGCCTGGCCGGCCTGCAGCCCGACCTGCTCGGCCTGGCGATGGTGCTGCTCGCGGGCGGCGTCCTGCAGACCGTGGTGCTCGGCTTCCTGGCGCGTCCGGCGGAGATCAAGAACCGCACGGCGGGCGAGTTCCCGCGCGTCAACGCCGTCTCGGTGGGCATGGCGCTCATGCCGCTCATGCTGCCGGTCGTCGGGCTGCTGGGCATGCTGCTCGTGGGCACCGGCACCCATGCCCTGGGCCAGCTCGCGCCGCGCCCGGTGTGGGTCGGCCTGGCCGCGCTCGTGCTGCTCGTGCCGCTCGTGCCGGCGGCCGCGCTCGTGGCCGCGTCCATCGACCGCATCGACGGCCGGCGCGGCAGCCGGCGCAACCGCCAGATCGCGCTGGGCGTGCTCGGCGGCTGGCTGCTCGGCGGCCCCGTGATCCTCTCGGCGCTCTACGCGCCCGGCGGGCCGCTGGCCGGCCTCGCCTCGGTCTTCACGCCCGTCGGCGGCAGCCAGCCGATCATCGCCGGCAGCGGGGGCACGTCCTTCCTGTTCGGCGCGGCCTTCGGCGGCGACCTGCTGCTCTTCGGGCTGCCGGCGGCCGACCTGTGCCGTGCCGTGACGCTCATGGCCGGCACCTGCGGCCTGCTCTCCGCGGGCATGATGCGCCACGCCTCCTGCGGGCTGAAGGGCCCCCACTGGGGCACGGTCTTCATCACGCTCGGGCTCTCGGCGCTGGGCATCGCGCTCGTGCAGCCGCGGCTCGGACCGGCCGGCGCCGCGCTGGCCGTGGCCGCAGCCGCCTGCATCATGGCGCTCGTCGACGCGCGCAGCGGCGAGGAGGTGGACGACAAGGACGCAGTGGTCTGCGAGTTCGGCTTCGAGGCGGACGCCCTGGCCGCCGAGGCGGCGGGCCCCACGAGCGACGCGAGCGACGAGTTCGCGAGCGACGAGGAGGTGCCGGAGGCCACCGAGGCCATCGGCCTGAGCCTCGACGACGACTCCGACGAGCTCGCGCCCGAGCCGCCCGAGCCCGTGCCGGCGCGCGCGCAGGCCCCGCCGCCGCAGCGCGTCGCGGACGCCTCGCCCGCCGCGGCCGAGACCACCACCATCGCGTCGGCCGCGGGCCTCGGTGGCGACGTCGACCTCTACGACATCACGCCGGAGCAGGTCTTCGGCAGCGACGCCTTCCCGCAGGCGCCGGCGGCTTCGCCCGTCGTGTCCGGCGGGGCGCCGGCCCAGGGCTTGTCGGGCCTCGACCCCGAGGGCTTCGACTTCCCGATCGACGACCTGCCGGACGATCCGGCCTTCGGTCGGCAGCCTGGGCCGCGCAACGAGCCCGACGGCGCGGCCCCGGTGCGCCGCTGAGCGCCACCGACCGCCGCTGAGCGCCACCGAGCACGACCGAGCGCCGCTGAGCGCCACCGAGCACGACCGAGCGCCACCGAGCGCCGGGGACGGGAGACGGCCGCGCCAGCCGGCGTGACGTCCGGGCGGGTCGCACCGACCGCCGGCCGCCGAACACCGATCGCCGATCACCGGCCGCCGAGGGTCATGGACCGCCCCGCGGGCGGGTTAGGATGCCGCGCCGCCATCCCGGCCCTGACGCCCCGCTCGAGGACGACACGTGAAGCGCAACACCGCCCCGGCGCGTGGCATGCGCGACCTGCTCCCGGCCCAGGTCGAGCTGCGCGACCACTGCGCGGCGGTCATCCAGCGCGCCTACGAGCGCTTCGGCTACCGTCGCGTCGAGACGCCGGCCGTGGAGCACATCGGCCTGCTCACGGGCAGCGGCGGCGGCGAGAACGAGAAGCTCATCTTCCGCATCCTCAAGCGCGGCGAGAAGCTCGACCTGGAGGCCGGGGGCGGCCTCGACGAGCTGGTGGAGTTCGGCCTGCGCTACGACCTCACGGTGCCGCTCGCGCGCTTCTACGCCGAGCATGCCGCTGAGCTGCCGAACCCGTTCCGCGCGCTGCAGATCGGGCCGGTGTGGCGCGCCGAGCGACCGCAGCGCGGCCGCTACCGGCAGTTCACGCAGTGCGACATCGACATCCTGGGCGAGGCCGGCGAACTGGCCGAGGTGGAGCTCATCCAGGCCACGTCGGCCGCGCTTTCTGCGCTCGGGCTGACGGACTTCCAGGTGCGCCTGAACGACCGGCGCCTGCTGGCGGCCCTCGTGCGCGGCTGCGGCTTCGCCGAGGGCGCGCTGCCGGAGGTCTTCATCGCCGTCGACAAGCTCGACAAGGTGGGCCTGGAAGGCGTGCTGGAGGAAGTGCGCGGCAAGGGCCACCCGGACGGCGCCCTGCGGCGCCTGCAGGACGCGCTCGCGGCCGCGCTCGCGCCCGAGGCGGCGCGCGGAGCGCCCGTGCCGGAAGGGGTCGCGCTGGATGCCGAGGGCGAGGCGGCCGCGGAGCGCCTGGCCGCGGTGCGCACGCTGGCTTCGCCCGGCCTGCCGCCGGGCGTCGAGCTGCTCTTCGACCCGACGCTCGTGCGCGGCATGGGTTACTACACCGGCGCGCTCTTCGAGGTGTCGGTGCCCGGCTACCCCTTCTCCTTCGCCGGTGGCGGTCGCTACGACCGCATGCTGGGCGGGCTCATCGGGCGCGAGGTGCCGGCCTGCGGCTTCTCGATCGGCTTCGAGCGCGTGGTGCTGGCGCTCGAGGAGCGCGGCGTGCAGCCCGAGGGACGACCGTCGCGCGTGGCGCTGCTGCACGCGCCCGAGCTGAGCGCGGCCGTGGTGGTCGCCGCGGCGGGCCTGCTGCGCGCGGCCGGCCGCGCCGTCGCCACGCTGCCGCAGCGCAAGAAGCTGGCGCGCCAGCTGGACGAGCTCGCCACGCAGGGCTTCGACGGCTTCGTCGTGCTCGAACCCGGGCGTGCGCCGGACGTGCGCAGCTTCCAGTCGGCATGAGCCCGACCGGCACGGGCAGGGGCTCGGGACCGGACCGGCGTCGCGCTGCGGGGCCGAGGCGGCGCGTCGCACCGGGCCCGGTGGCGCCGCACAAGGGGCGCGGCGCGCTCGCGGTGCAACCGGCGCTCTTCGCCGACCTCGACGCGCCGCGCGACGAGGGCGCCTCGTTCAGCGTCTGGAGCCTCAACTGCAACGGCCTGCGCTCGGCCGCCGACAAGGGCTGGCTGGAGTGGCTGCAGCGGCGCCGGCCCGACGTGCTCTGCATGCAGGAGGTGCGCGCCCAGCCCGCGCAGCTGCCCGACGCCTGCGCCTGCCCCGTGGGCTACAACACGCGCTGGCTGCCGGCGGAGAAGAAGGGCTACAGCGGCGTGGCCACCTACAGCCGGCTCGCGGCCGACCGCCACGTCGAGGGCAGCGGCCTCGGCTGGAGCGACAGCGAAGGGCGCGTGCTGCGCAGCGAGTTCGGCCCGCTCGTGGTGGTGAACGCCTACGTGCCCTCGGGCACCTCCGGCGAGGAGCGCCAGACGGCCAAGTACGCCTGGCTCGACCACTTCCTGGGCATCGCCGCGCGCCTGCTGGCCGAGCAGCGCCCCGCGCTGCTGTGCGGCGACTTCAACATCGCGCACACCGAGCTGGACATCCACGCGCCGCGGCGCAACGAGAAGAACTCGGGCTTCCTGCCCGAGGAACGCGCCTGGTTCAGCCGCCTGCTCGAGCTGGGCTGGTGCGACGTCCTGCGCCGACTGAACCCGCAGGTGCCGGGGCTGTACAGCTGGTGGAGCGCGCGCGGCCGGGCGCGCGAGAACGACCTCGGCTGGCGCCTCGACTACGTGCTGGCCTCGCCGGCGCTCGCCGAGCGGGCGCTGGCGGCCGGCATCGACCGCGAGGCCGGTCTCTCGGACCACGCGCCGGTGTGGGTGCGCTTCCGCGCCGAGACGCCCTGACGCCGGGCACGCCCTGACACGGGGATGCGCGCCCCGAGGCCGTGAGGCCGACCGCCGGGTGGCCGGCCGGCATGCGGGGGCGCGCCGCCCGAGGGCTACAATCCGCCACCTCGTCGTTCGCCCCTCGGCCCCCCGGACAGCCCGGCATGCGCAGCAGCCGTCTCGCCCATCGCCTGCCCTCGAGCACGGCGTGGGCGGCCAGCTCGCGCGGGGACGCCGCCCTGCAGGCTGCAGGCTACGTGCGCGAGCTGGGCCCGGGGCTGGTGGCGGGCAGCCCGCTCTTCGCGCGCGTCCTGGCGCGCGTGGAGGAGCGGCTCGTCGCCGCGGCCGAGGACTGCGGCGTCGTGCCGGTGAGCCTGCCGGCCAGCGAGGGCGAGGCGCTCGTCAACCTGCTCGCGCAGCTCGGCTGGGCGGGCCTCGACGCGGGCGTCCTGGCGCTGGGGACGGGCTTCCGCGAGCAGGTTGCGGCCACCGAGTCGCTCGGCGGCCTGGCGCTCTACCGCCGCCTGGACATCGTGCGCCTGCACCCGGCCGCCGGAGGTGCGCCCGCCGAGGGCAGCCTGCTGAGGGCGCTGGTGGGAGCCCTCGCCGCGCTCGGCCTGCCGCAGGTGGCGCTCGAGCCCGACGGCCTGCTCGTGGCGCCCGGTACGCCCGCTGCGTCCGACGCGCCCGGGACTTCCGGCGGGCAGGGCGCGCCCGACGCGCCGGCTGCGCGCCTGGGCCGCTGTCGCACGCTGCCCTTGCCGGAGGCGGCGGGCCAGGGTGTGGCCCTGCTGGTCGAGCTCGATCTGCACGCCGTCGTCGCGGCGCTGGCGGCGCTACACCAGGATGCGCGCGGCCTGTGCTGGCCGGTGGCCTGCGCGCCCTGCGTGGCCGCGCTCTGCCTCATCGCGCCCGGTGGGGAGGTGGCGGCCGTGGCGGCCAAGCTCGAGGTCCAGCTCGAGGCCGCCGGCCTGCCGGTGCTGCTGCTCGACGACGCGCCCGACGCGGCCACGTCGCGCCAGGTGGCCGAGCGCCTGGGCCTGCCCTTCCGCGTGCTGTGCGGCCAGCCGGCGAGCCGCGGCGAGGTGGTCGTCGAGACCCGCGCCGGTGCGCGGCCCGAAAGAGTGCAGGTCGCCGAGCTGGGCGCCTGGCTCGCCTCGCGCGTGGCGGCGGCCGGCGGCGGGCGCGCCGAGCAGGACGCCGGCGCCCTGGCGCGGCGCACGCGGCGACGCCGGATCGCCCGCTACAGATGCGCCTCCCGCAGGACATCCACGACGCCCTGCCGCTGCACGCCGCAGGCTCCGAGATCTACACCGCGCACCTGTCGCGCGCGCTGGCCGACGCCGGCCACGAGCTGGCCGTGTTCACCTGCGAGGAGCGGCGCGAGCTGCCGCAGTACACGCTGCTGCGCCGCACGCACGACGGCCTCCCGGTCTACGAGGGCATCTACAACCGCATCTACCACGACCTGTCGGAGCAGTGGGACGACCCGCGCATGGCGGTCGTCTTCGGGCAGGTGCTGGACGAGTTCCGGCCGGACGCCGTGCACGTGCAGGGCCTGCAGTTCGTGGGCGGCGTGTCGAGCCTCGCGGCGGCCGCGGCGCGCGGTCTGCCGGTGATCATGACGCTGCACGAGTACTGGTGGCTCTGCCCGCGGGCCGGCCTGATGTACGACCTCGACGGCCGGGCCTGCGAGCGCGCCACGCCCGTCGACTGCGCGCGCTGCGTGGACGTCTACCCGATCGACCGGCAGCGCTGGAGCGACGCCGCGCACCACGGCAGCCATGCCGCGCTCGGCGACCGGCGCTGGTTCGCGCGCGCCCTCGAGGGGCGCGCAGCCGACCTCGCGGCGGCCGTGGCGCACGTGGACCGCTTCATCGCGCCCTCGCACTTCCTGGCGCAGCGCTTCCGCGAGGCGGGCGTGCCCGGCGACAAGCTGGTCGTGGCCGACTACGGCTTCCCCGCGCCGCCGCCGCGCCGGCCCGCGCGCCGCCCGGCGGGGGGGCCCCTGCGCGCGGGCTACGTCGGCACCCTGAGCGACTACAAGGGCGTGCTCGTGTTCGCGCGCGCCGTGGCGCAGAGCGGCCTTCCGCGCAGCCGGCTGCTGGCGCCTGTGCACGGGCACCTCGACTGGTTCCCCGAGATCGCCGCCGAGCTGCGGCGGGTGGCCGCCACGACGCCGGCCCTCGAGCTGCGCGGGCCCTTCCCGCCCGGGCGGCGCGAGGAGGTCTTCGCCGAGCTGGACCTGCTGGTGGTGCCCTCGCTCTGGTGGGAGAACAGTCCGCTCACGATCCACGAGGCCTTCCAGCGCGGGGTGCCGGTGCTCACCTCGGCGCGCGGGGGCATGGCCGAGCTCGTGGCGCGCGGGGGGGGCGAGACCTTCCCCCCGGGCGACGCGGCGGCGCTGGCCCAGAAGCTCGTGCTGCACGCGGACCAACCGGCGCGGATCGATGCGCTCGCCGCCGCCATCCCGCCCGTGCGAGCGCTGAGCGAGGACGTCGCGCTCGTCGAACGGCTGCTGGCGGAGGCGGCTGCCATGCGGGGCTCCAGAACCGGTCGCCTTCCTGGCTAGAATCGCCCGGATGATCGACTCCCTCCTGCGTGCCGACGTGGACGCCTTCACGGCCGCCGCCCGGGCCGACCTCGCGGCGGCCCGGGCTGCCGTCGCGGCCTGCAAGCGCCTGCCGGCCGGGGCCAGCGTGGCGCAGGTGCTGGCGGCCTACGACGCCATCGGGCACCCGCTCGACCGCACGGGGGGCCTGGTGCACCTCTTCTTCCAGGTGCACCCCGACGCGGCGGTGCGGCAGGCGGCGGCCGGCCTGGAGCAGGAGCTCTCGCGCCTGCGCACCGAGCTCTCGCTCGACCGCGAGCTGTACGAGCGCCTGTCGGCGCTCGACCCGGGCCAGGCCCCCGACGCGGTGGCGCGGCGCATCCTCGAGCACGCGCTGCGCGACTTCCGGCGCTCGGGCGTGGACCGCGACGAGCCGACGCGCCAGAGGGTGACCGCGCTGAACGAGCGCATCGTCGAGCTGGGGCAGGACTTCGCGCGCCACATCGCGGGCGACGTGCGCCGGATCGAGCTGGACGGCCCGGCCGAGCTGGAGGGCCTGCCGGCCGACTTCGTGGCCAGCCACCCGCCCCGGGCCGACGGCAAGGTGGTGGTGACGACCGACCCGACGGACTTCATGCCCTTCATGAAGTTCTGCAAGCGGCGCCCGCATCGGCGCGCCCTCTACCAGGCCTACCTGACGCGCGCCACGCCGGCCAACCTGCCGGTGCTCGATGCGCTGCTCGCGGCGCGGCACGAGCTGGCCACCGTGCTCGGCTACGAGAGCTGGGCGGCCTACGCGACCGAGGACAAGATGATCCGCAGCGCCGCGCGCGCGCAGGCCTTCGTGGATCGCGTGGCCGAGCTGACGCGCGAGCGCGCCGAGCGCGACCTGGCCGAGCTGCGCGCGCTGCAGCGCCGCGTGGACCCGGCGGCGGACCAGGTGCGCGACTACGACCGCGCCTACCTCACCGAGCTGCTGCGGCAGGAGCAGCACGACTTCGACTCGCGCCAGGCCCGGCCGTACTTCGGCTACGAGGCGGTGCGGGACGGCGTGCTGGCCACCGCCTCGCGGCTCTACGGCCTGACGATCCGCCGCCGCACCGGCGTGACGGCCTGGCACCCGGACGTGGAGGCCTGGGAGGTGCTGGACGGCGGCGCCGTGGTGGCCCACTTCCTGCTCGACATGCACCCGCGAGCCGACAAGTTCAAGCACGCGGCCATGTTCGCGCTCGAGCACGGACGCAAGGGCAGCGTGCTGCCGTCGGCCGTGCTGGTGTGCAACATGTCGCGGCCGACCGCCGGCGACCCAGGGCTGCTCGACCCCTCGGACGTGCGCACCTTCTTCCACGAGTTCGGCCACCTGCTGCACCACCTGCTGGCGGGCGAGCAGCGCTGGCTGTGCACGAGCGGCATCAGCACCGAGTGGGACTTCGTCGAGGTGCCGAGCCAGCTCTTCGAGGAGTGGTTCGAGGACGCCGGGGTGCTCTCGACCTTCGCGCGGCACCACGTCACCGGCGCGCCCATCCCGCCGGACCTGGTCGAGCGCATGCGCCGCGCGAGCCACCTGGGCAAGGGGCTGCAGACGCGCGGCCAGATGTTCTATGCCGCGCTCTCGCTCGACTACTACTCCCGCGACCCGCGCGGGCGCGACACGACCGAGGTGCTGAAGCAGGTGCGCCGGCGCTACCTGCCGCTGCCGCACGAGGAGGGCACCGCGCTGCAGGCCTCCTTCGGTCATCTCGACGGCTACTCGGCGCTCTACTACACCTACATGTGGTCGCTCGTGCTGGCCAAGGACGTGTTCTCGGCCTTCGCGCACGACCTCATGGACCGCAGCGTCGCCGAACGCTACCGGCGCACGATCCTGGCGCCCGGGGGCAGCCGCGACGCCGAGCAGCTGCTGGCCGACTTCCTGGGGCGCGAGCACTCGTTCGACGCGTTCGAAACCTGGTTGGCGGCCTGAGCATGCGGGTCCTCTTCGTCAGCGCGTCGTACCTGCCCGAGTCGATCGGGGGCGTCGAGCTGCACGTCGAGGGGCTCGTGCGCTCGATGCGCGCGGCCGGGCACGAGGCGGCGGTCTTCGCACGCACGGGGCGGCCGGGGCTCGGCCACCTGTCGCTCGTGCGCGAGCACCTCGACGGCGTGCCGGTCGTGCGCCTCGCGAACACCTTCGAGGACGCCACGAGCCTGCCGCTCATGTACGCGCACCCGGGCATCGCCGACCGCTTCGAGCAGGTGCTCGACGAGCTGCGTCCCGATGTCGTGCACGTGCACCACCTGACGTGCCTCTCGCTCGGCATCCTCGAGCGGCTGCGTGCGCGCCGCCTGCCCACGGTGATGACGCTGCACGACTTCTGGATGGGCTGCCCGCGCGGCCAGCGCATCACGGCCGGCCTCGAGCTTTGTCCCGAGATCCGCCTGGAGAAGTGCGTGCCCTGCCTGCGCGACCTCTGGCCGCACCTGCTGGGCCGCGGCCGGGCGCCGCACGAGGCGGCCGAGGACCGCGACGCCGGCGACCGCGCGCTGCTGGAGGACTACCACGGCATGGTGCAGCGCGTGCTCAACGACGTGGATGCGCTCGTCACGCCGTCCGACTTCATGCGGCGCATGTTCGAGGCCTACGGCGTGCGGCGCGGACGCATCCGGGTGGTGGCCAACGGCCTGCCGACCTCGCGCTTCCGCAGCCCGCGGCGCCGGCGCGCGCCCGGGACGCCGCTGCGCATCGGCTTCATCGGCTCGGTGCTGCCGAGCAAGGGCGTGCACCTGCTGGTCGAGGCCGTGCGCCGCCTGGGCGACCCCTCGGCGCTGCGTCTCGACGTCTGGGGCGAGGTGCTGCCCTTCCACCACGACCGCACCTACGGCGAGCGCCTCGAGCTGCTGCGCAAGGGCTGCGAGTCGGTCATCAGCTTCCGCGGCCGCTACGACAACGAGCGCGTGCCGGAGATCCTGGCGGGCTTCGACGTGGTCGTCGTGCCGTCGATCTGGTACGAGGCCTTCGCGCTCACCATCCGCGAGGCCCACCTGGCCGGCGTGCCGGTCGTGACGGCCAACCACGGGGCCATGGCCGAGGCGGTCGAGGACGGCGTGGACGGGCTCCTGTTCGAGGCCGGCGACGCGGCCTCGCTCGCCGCGGTGCTGCGCCGCCTGGCCGACGACGGCGCGCTGCTCGAGCGCCTCTCGCGCGGACGGCGCCGCGTGCGCGACGAGGCCGACGCGGCGGCCGAACTGCTCGCGCTCTACGAGTCCCTGCGCTCGGGAGCCGGCGCATGAAGGCCGCCTTCGTCGTGCACCAGTACCCGCCGCGCTACAGCACCGGCACCGAGATCTACGCCCACCGCCTGGCCGTCATGCTGCGCCGGCAGGGCCACGACCTGCGCGTCTTCACGCACGAGCCCGACCCGCGCCGGCAGACGACCTACAAGCTGGTCGAGGACACGGTCGACGACGTGCCCGTCACGCGTCTCACCTTCTTCGACGGCCTGGCGCCCAACCACGCGCTGCACGACTTCTACAACGTGTTCCTGGGCAAGGTCTTCGGCCGCTGGCTGGACGAACAGCAGCCCGACGTGGTGCACATCTTCCACCTCATGGGCCTCGGCCTCTCGGTGGTGGAGGAGTGCCGCGCCCGCGGCATCCCGGTCTTCGTGCAGCTCATGGACTACTGGTTCCTGTGTCCGACCGTGCAGCTGCTGCGCCACGACGGCGCGCTGTGCCACGGCCCGGACACGCCCAACTGCGTCGAGTGCCTGGCGCCGGACAACTACGGCTACCAGGGCCTGCGCATGTTCAGCAAGCGCGACGGCTTCGTCGAGTCGGCCATGCCCGACCCCGGGCTGGTCGACGTGAACCACGCCTCCGTCGGCCTGCGTCGCGCGGCGCTGCACGCGCGACCCACGTTCATCCGGCGCATCCTGGAGGGCGCGACGGCCCTCATCGCGCCCTCGCGCTTCATCAAGAGCGTGTTCCTGCGCCACGGCTACGAGGACGCGCACATGCTGCACGTGCCGTACGGCGTGGACGCGCCGCGCGGCAAGCTGAAACCCATCCCGATCGGCGGCACGGGCACGGTGACGTTCGGCTTCTTCGGCAGCGTCAACCCGCAGAAGGGCCTCGAGATCCTCGTCTCGGCCTTCCGCGAGTGCCTGGGCAACCGCCTGCGGCTGGTGGTGCGCGGCAACATGACGCACTTCCCGAAGTACGCCAAGCGCGTGCGCTCGTTCGCCGACGTGGACCCGCGCATCAACTTCAAGGGCCCGTACGGGCACGGCGAGCTGGCCGACGCGCTCTCGTCGATCGACGTGCTCGTGGTGCCCTCGGTGTGGTACGAGAACACCCCCTTCGTGGTGCTGGAGGCCTTCTCCGCCGGGCGACCGGTGGTGGCCAGCGACCTCGGGGGGCTGTCCGAGATCGTGCAGGACGGAAAGAACGGGCGCACCTTCCGGGCGGGCGACCCGGGTGCGCTCGCCGCGGTGCTGAAGGACTTCGAGCAGCCCGACCTGCTGCTCGACCTGGCGGACGGCATCGAGCGGGTGCGCACACTCGCCGAGAATGCGGAGGACTTCGTGAAGCTCTGGGAAGAGGCGCGCTCGCAGGGCAGCAGCCGCGGCCCCGCCGACGGGCGACGGGTGACGGCATGACGGGACAGCCGGGAGCAGCCAGCGGTCCGGGCGGCGCGGCCGCGTCGGGCGGCAGGAGCGGGACGCAGGGCGCGGGCGCCGGCGCTGGCGCGGCGGGCAAGGCGGACGAGCAGCCGGTGCGCGACCCCGAGGAGGTGCGCCGGCACGAGGCACACCTCGTGGGGCAGATCTACCACCTGATCGAGGCCAACCGGAAGCTCGAGGAGCAGCTCGACCGCCTCTCGAAGGTGACCGAGATCGCCGACATCTTCCGGCAGCGCAAGCTCTCGCGCGACACCTTCGAGCTGCCGCCGCCCGAGATGGTGACGCCGGCGCACGTGCACGTGGCGTGGAGCAACGTCGAGGAGTTCCTCTCGCAGCTGCCCGAGGGCACGCCGGGCCTCACGCCGCTCATGGACTCGCTGGGCGTCATCCGCTCGTCGGACCGCGCCATCTCGCCCGACTGGCTCTCGGACGTGCGCCTGCGGCTCGTGGCGGCCGAGCAGGCCATCGCCTTCCTCGAGGAGCAGACGCGCGAGCTCGACCTGCTCATGAGCGAGAAGAACAACATCATGGACGGCGTGGGGCGCCTCGAGCAGACCATCGAGGACCTCTGGAAGGCGCTCAACGAGAAGACGACCCACATCCAGAGCCTGGAGGCGCAGCTCGACCGCATCTGGAACAGCGCGCCGTACCGGGTGCTGAAGGCGCTGCGCAAGCCGTTCCGCAGGGGGCGGCCATAGCCACCGGGGTCGTCATCCCCACGCTGCGCGGCGGCGCGCGCTTCCGCGAGTGCCTGGCGGCGCTCTGCCGCCAGGAGCCGGCGCCGGCGGCCATCGTGGTCGTGGACTCGGGCTCGGACGACGGCACGCCCGAGGCGGCGCAGGCCGCGGGGGCGCGCGTGCTGCACCTGCGGCAGCAGGACTTCCGCCACGGACCGGCGCGCAACCTGGGCGCCGGAGCGCTGCCCGAGGTGGAGGCGATCGTCTTCCTGGTGCAGGACGCCGTGCCGCAGGGCCGCGACCTGCTGGGCCGGCTCGAGCGGGCCCTGGCAGCCGACGAGCGGCTCGGGGCCGTCACCGCGCGCCAGCGCGCGCCGGGCGGAGCCGACGCCTTCACCTGCGCGACGGTCGACCGCTCGCCCTTCGCCAGCCGCATCGGACGCCGCACCGGGCCCTTCCCCTCGGCCGAACTCGCGCACTGGTCGGCGCGCCGCTGGCGCAGCGAGCTGCTGCTCGACAGCGTCGCCATGGCGGTGCGCGGGCCGCTCTTCAGGCGCGTGCGCTTCCGCGACACGGCCTTCGGCGAGGACGCGCTGCTGGCCTACGACCTGCTGTGGGGCGGCTGGGCGCTGGGCCACGAGCCGGAGGCCGTCGTGGAGCACGGCCACGCCTATGACAGCCGCTCGGTGCGGCCGCGCTACTGCGACGACGCGCGCTTCTTCCGCGAGCAGTTCGGACTGCGCGTGCGGCCCGGCCTGGCCAGCATGTTCAAGGGCTTCCTGGCGGAGACGGTGGCCGACCGGCGCTGGCTGGCCGCGCACGCCGGGCGGATCGGACCCGGCGACGGCCGACGCGGGCGCGCCCTGCGCTGGGCGCAGGTGCTGGCGCAGTACCAGGGCAGCCAGGGGCCACTCGGCCAGCTGCCGCAGCGTCGGGCCGTGCCCGGACCGGCGGAACTCTCCCCATGAGCGCGCCCTCGGTCTCGGTCGTCATCCCGGCCAAGAACGGCCGGCCGGTGCTCCTGCCCTGCCTCGACGCCGTGCTGGCCCAGGAGTACGACGGGCCGGTCGACGTGCTGGTCATCGACTCGGGCTCCACGGACGGCAGCCTGGAGGACGTGGCCCGCCGTCCGTCCGTGCGCTGCCACCGCATCCCGCCCGACGCCTTCGACCACGGCGACACGCGCAACCTCGGCATCGGCATGACGCGCGGCGAACTCGTCGTGCTGCTGGTGCAGGATGCCGAGCCGGTCGGCAGGCACTGGCTCGCGCGGCTCGTGGCCAACTTCCGCGACCCCGCGGTGGCCGGCGCCTTCAGCCGCATCCTGCCGCGGCCCGACGCCGGGCCGCTGGTCAAGCGCGGCTGCGAGGGCGACCTGTGCTACGGCACCGAGCGCGTGGAGGCGTCGGTCGCCTCGCCCGAGGCTTGGGCCGCGCTCGACCCGCACAGCCGCCGCGTGCGCTGCAACTTCAACGACGTCTCGAGCTGCCTGCGGCGCTCGGTCTGGGAGCGGCTGCCCCTGGTGCGCGGCATGATGGGCGAGGACATCAAGTTCGCGCGCGCGGCGCTCGAGGCGGGGTACAAGATCGTCTTCGACCCGACCTCCGAGGTGCTGCACAGCCACGAATACGAGGCGGCCACGGTCTACGCGCGCACGTTCATCGACGCCGACATGAACCAGCGCGTGCTCGGCCGGCAGTGCATCGACCGGCTCGGCCACGCCTTCATCCAGACCGGTCGCGCCTGGGCCGCCGACCGGCGCTACCTGGCGTCGGCGGGCCTGCCGGCGGGCGAGCGCCTGCGCTGGACGGCGCTCTCGCCGGTCTACCACTTCGGCGAGTTCTTCGGCTTCTGGCGCGGCGGCCGGAACGCGCTGCGCCACCCGGACGCGCATCCGCTGCGCCAGGTGCCCGCCCCGGCGCGGCCGCTCAAGCTGCTCATGGTGGTGCACGGCTTCCCGCCCGACTCCTGGGCCGGCGTCGAGGTGCTGTCGCTCACGCTGGCGCGCGCCCTGCGCGAGCGCGGTCACGAGGTGGTGCTCTTCGTGCGCAGCCCCGGCGCCCCCGGCGAGGCCGACCGCTCGCTGCACGAGAGCGCCTTCGACGGCTTCCGCGTGCACCGCTTCGTGAACCACCTGGCCTTCTCGGGCGTGGACGAGACCTATCGCTTCCGCCCGGCCGAGGACGCCTTCGACCGCGTGCTCGCCGCCGAGCAGCCGGACGTCGTGCACATCCAGCACATGATCCACCTGTCGACGGGCCTCATCGATCGCTGCCGGGCGGCCGGCGTGCCGTGCGTGGTCACGCTGAGCGACTTCTGGACGCGCTGCCCCAAGGTGCAGCTCATCCGCCCCGACCGGAAGAACTGCCGCATCCCGCCGCCGGGCCTGGGCTGCGCGGCCTGCGTCAAGGGCAAGCCGCAGCTCGTCGACCCGCTCGCGCGGCTCGACCGGCTGCTCGGGCCGCTGCCCGGCGCCTGGGCCGCGCACGTGGCGCAGACCATCCCCGCACCGCCTCCCGGGCGCCAGAAGAGCAAGGAGGACGCCGCCTCGCTGCTGCGCCGCGAGAGCTGGATGCGCGAGGTGCTGCTGCGCGCCGACGCGCTTGTCGTGCCCTCGTCCACGCTGAAGACCTCGATCGCCGGGCTCGGCATCCCGCGCGAGCGCATCGCGCTCTCGGCCTACGGGCAGGACACGCGCTGGCTGTCCGGTGGCCGTCCGACGCGCCGGCCGCGCGCCCCGGGCGAGGCGTTGCGCGTGGGCTTCGTGGGCAGCATCGTCTGGTACAAGGGGCTCGAGGTCCTCGCGGAGGCCGTGGCCGGCATGCCCGACGGCACGGTGATGGCGCACGTGCACGGTGATCACATGGGGGGCAACGACCCCACCGTGGCGGGGGAGATCCGCGCCGTGGCAGAAGCCGCGCGCCAGCTGTCGCGCGGCCGCATGCTGTTCCACGGGCGCTTCGACCACGACGCGCTGGCCTCGATCCACGCCGGGCTGGACGTGCTGGTCGTGCCCTCGGTCTGGCAGGAGGCCTACGGGCTCACCGTGCGCGAGGCGCAGCTGGCCGGCACGCCGGTGGTGGGCAGCGACATCGCCGGCATCGCCGAGGGCATCGAGCACGGCGTCTCGGGCCTGCTCTTCGAGGCCGGCAACGCCGCCGCCCTGCGGGCCACCCTGCAGCGCCTGATCGACGAACCCGACCTGCTCGCCCGCCTGGGGGCCGCGGCGCCAGCCATCAAGACCGACGCCGACGAGGCCGAGGAGATGGAGTGGCGCTATCGGCAGGTCATCTCCTGCCGGGCTCCGCGCGTGAGCCCAGGAGTGCCGTCCCGGTGAGCCTGCCCTCGGTCTCGATCATCCTCGTCAACCTCAACGGGAGGCACCACTTCGAGCAGCTCTTCGCCTCGCTGCGCGCGGTGGACTACCCGAAGGAACTGCTCGAGATCGTGGTGGTCGACAACGCCTCGGTCGACGGCTCGATCCAGTGGCTCGACAAGCACGCGCCCGACGCGCGCTGCATCCAGTGCCGCCAGAACCACGGCTTCGCGGGCGGCGTCAACGTGGGGGTCGAGGCCAGCGCGGGCGAGGTGCTCGTGTTCCTCAACACGGACATGCGCGTCGAGCCGGCCTGGCTGCGCGAACTCGTGGCGCCGATCGTCTCGCGCGAGGCCGAGTGCACCTCGTCGATGACGCTCAGCTGGAACGGCAAGGTCGTCAACTTCGGCGGCTCGGCCATGAACTTCCACGGCATCGGCTGGCAGGTCGGCATGAACGACCCCGACATCGCGCGTTACAAGACCGGTTGCGAGACGCTCTTCGCCTGCGGCGGATCGATGGCCATCTCGCGCACGGTCTACGAGGACGCCGGGCGCTTCGACGAGGACTTCTTCGCCTACTACGAGGACGTCGACCTCGGCTTCCGCCTGTGGGTGCTGGGCTACCGCGTGCTGTACGTGCCCGGCTCGCTGGCCTACCACCACCACATGAGCACGAGCCGGCGCATCGACGTGCACAAGATCCGGCTGCTGCAGATGCGCAACCCGCTCTGGCTCATCTACAAGAACTACTCGGAGGGCGTCCTGCACCGCGTGCTGCCGGCGGCCATGCTCGTGCACCAGAAGCGCATGGCCTACGTGCTGGCGCTGGACGACGTGGGCTACCGCATCGATGCGCGTGACGCGCGCGGCCGCGGCCGGATGCACGAGGTCTTCCTCAAGATGCGCGCCAGCAAGCGCTCGGTGGGGATCCCGCCGCCGGCCAAGGCCGACATGCTCGCCATCAACGACTTCACCACCTGGCTCGACGGCATGGCGGCCAAGCGCAAGGACATCCAGGCGCGGCGACGGCGCCCCGACGGGGAGATCGTGCCCTTGTTCCGCATCCCGTTCTGGGCCGTGGAGGAGGCGCCGGAGTTCTCGCACATGATCCGCGCGCTCATGGAGACCTTCCGGCTGGACGAGATCTTCGGCACCACCGAGGTCGTGGTGGACCCCCGCATCGCGTCGGATCGCTGAGCCCGGCTTCCTTGTTTCCCGGCGGGCCGTCCCGAATAATCCCGGAGCCAGCGTCCAAGGGGTCGTGAGATGAAGCTGAGTGTCGTCATGCCGGTCTACAACGAGCGGCAGACGGTCCGCACGATCATCGAGCGCGTGCTCGCCACGCCGCACGACAAGGAACTGGTCGTGGTGGACGACGGCTCGTCGGACGGCACGCGCGACGTGTTGCGCGCCCTGGACACCGAGAAGCTGCCGGGCCTGCGCATCTACTTCCACGAGGTGAACCAGGGCAAGGGCGCCGCCCTGCGCACGGGCTTCACCAAGGTCACCGGCGACATCGTGCTCGTGCAGGACGCCGACCTCGAGTACACGCCCTCCGACTACCCGGCCCTGCTGCGACCGATCGAGCAGGGCCTGGCCGACGTCGTCTACGGCAGCCGCTTCCTGGGCGGCGGCGCGCATCGCTGCCACCTGTTCTGGCACTACGTCGTGAACAAGGGCCTGACGCTGTTCTCGAACATGCTCACCAACCTCAACCTGTCGGACATGGAGACCTGCTACAAGGTCTTCCGGCGGCAGGTGGTGGAGCAGCTCACCATCGAGAGCAACCGCTTCGGCGTCGAGCCCGAGCTCACCGCCAAGATCGCGCGCATGAAGTTCGACGGCCACAAGGTGCGCATCTACGAGGTGCCGGTCTCCTACTTCGGGCGCGACTTCGCCGAGGGCAAGAAGATCGGCATCAAGGACGGCTTCCAGGCGCTGTGGTGCATCATCAAGTTCAACCTGTTCTGAGGTAGGGGACGGGTCGCGACGGGCGGCGTCGTCCGCCGGCGAGGCCTGCCGCCCGCTCGGCCCGCCGCACGCCGGGCGGGACTGGACACCCGGGCTGCGGCACGCCGCGCAGGCGCAAGCCGAGCAGCAGCGCCCGACGCCACCGTCCACCGCGGCGGCCCCGTCCGGGGCGGCCGAGGCCCCGGCCCCGGCCCTCCGATGCCCCTCAATGCGTCGCGCATCCACGGTCGATAGGACGGCGTCCGTCCGCCCCCGCCTGGCCGTGCCATGCCCCGCCGAAGCCTGCTGTTCAGCCTGCGGCTGATCGTGCTGTGCATCTTCGGTCTCGCGGTCGCGCGCGCCGGGCTGTTCACCATCTACCGAGTGGCCGGCACCTCGATGCTCGACACGCTGGCGGACGGCGACCGCATCCTGGTGGCCGACTCGCCCTGGCTGCTGCATCCGGTGCACGTCGGCGACACGGTCGTGCTGCGCGTGGACGGCGAGGTGCTCGTCAAGCGCGTCGTGGGCGAGCCCGGCGACCGCCTGGCGCTGGATGCGGGGCACCTGCGGCGCAACGGCGCCTGGGTCGAGGAGCACATCCCCGAGGCCTACAACGCGCACGACGACATGTCGGAGCTGCGCCTGACCGACTGCCAGTACTTCGTCCTCGGCGACCACCGGGCCGTCTCGATCGACAGCCGCGACTTCGGGCCGGTGCAGCGCGACCAGCTGCTGGGCAAGGTCGTCCTGCGCATGTCGAGCGGCGGCGTCTCCACGGTGGCCGCGCTCAACAGCCGCTGACCCCGGCGCCGGGTGCGGGGCTTGGCCCCGGGCGCCCCGCGCGGCCAGAATGCCGGCCGCATGTCCGTCGTGGCCTCCATCCTGCGCCGTTGCCTCACGGCGCCCGCCGTGCTGCCGGTGCTGGGGCTCTCCGGCGCCGCGGCCTTCGTGGCCGACGCCCTGGCGCGCTCGGGTCTCGGCGCCAGCGAGCAGGTGCTGGCCGACGTGCGGCAGGGCTCGCTGCTCTTCGCCGGGCTGCTCATGCTGTCGCTGTGCGAGCCGTTGCAGGTCGGCCGCGAGGCGCGGGGCGGGATCCTGCTGCTGCGGCTGCTGCGCGGGGGCGGCTTCGCGCTGCTGCCGCGCTGCCTCGGACTGCTCCTGGCCCTGCTGCCGGCCCTGCTGTGCGCGGCGCTGGGTGCGCGCGGCCTGCCTGCGGCGCCGCTGCAGCTGCTGGCCGGCCTCGTCGTGCTGGCCTCGGGCGGACTGCTGCTCGGCGCGTGGTGCGAGCGCGGGCGACTCGTGGCGGCGCTCTGGGGCCTGGCGGTGGTGGGACACCTGCGGCCGTGGTTGCTGCCGCTGCCTGCGGGGCGCGTGCTGGCGGCCGCGCTGCCCGACCTGGCCGCGCCGCTCACGGCGGCCGGGCTGGCGCACTCCGCCTGCTGGTCGGCGGGCGCGCTGCTGCTGGCCCAGTGGCGGCTCGGGCGCGTGGCGGCGGGCGGCGCGCTGCCCGGCGCCGCCTGAGCGACGACGTCCGCGGCGGTCCGCGGCGGCTCGGAGCGCTCGGAGCGCTCGGTGGCGGTCGGTGGCGGTCGGAGCGCCCCGCGACGCGGCGACTCAGCCGCCGGGTCAGGCCAGCAGGCCGCGCGCGGCGAGCAGGTCGGCGGCAGCCACGGCGAGCAGCAGCAGCAGGGACGGCAGGCTGCGGCCCTTGAGGTGCAGCAGCAGCGCCGTCATGGAGGCGAAGGCGGCCAGGGCGGCGCGGTCCAGCACCTCGACGAGGTGGCCGGCGCTCGACTGCAACGCGAGGTCGTCCACGACGGTGCCGGGCGGCAGCAGCGCACGCCACGGTGCGAGCAGCTCGGCGGGCGTGGCCGAGCCCGCCCAGGCGGCGCACGCGCCGAGCACGCCGGCGAGCAGCACGGCGGCGCTGCCGAGCGCGAGGGCGGGGCCGGCGGGCGCCGGCTCGCTCAGCGGGCGCAGGCTGGCCAGGCCGAAGCCCGCCAGGACGAGCAGGGAGGCCTGGGCCGCCGCGAGCGCGCCGGCCAGCTGGGCGGGCGGGCGCGGTCCGGCCGCACCGCCGAGGACAGCGAGCGCTGCCAGCAGCAGGAGACGCGGGATCCAAGCCGTGCGCGCGCGCGCCGTCAGGGCGCCCAGGGCCGCCAGCAGCAGGCCGCACAGTCCGACGTACAGGTGTCGCAGCGGCACGGCGCGCGGCTCCTCGTCCAGCAGGGCCTCACGCAGCAGGCGCGGGCGATCGGGCGTCTGCTCGACGAGGAGCGACGGGGCGAGGCACTCCGCGAGGCGCGCCGCTCCCAGCACGGCGGGCGCGGTCGGTTCCGGGCCCGGGTGCGGCGGTTCGAGCGTGAGCGGCAGGGCGAGCAGCGCCAGGAAGAAGCTGGCCAGCGTCACGCGGCGTCCGCCGCCGCCGCAGGCCACGAGGCCCGCCACGCCGGCCGCGACGAGCCAGACGGCGGCGCCGGGCCAGGGCGGCAGGGCCGGCACTCAGGCGGCCCCGACCACGGACGCCTTGCGGGCCACCACGACCATCTCGTCGCGCAGGTTGATGTACGGGCAGAAGCCCTTCAGCAGCCGCAGCGGCAGGGCGAGCAGCGAGAGCAGCGGGTGGAGGCGGCCGACGCGCTCGACCAGGAAGGCCATGGAGACGTACTTGCCGCCGCGGCGCGGGGTGTTCTCCAGGATCTCGAAGCCGGCGCGGGCCAGCAGGCGCCGCAGGCTCTCGGGATGGAAATGGTGCAGGTGCTCCTCGTGCTTGTAGTGCTGCCAGCGGCGGCCGAGCAGGCGTGCGAAGCGCGAGGAGACGTCCTGCGTCTCGAGCACCAGGATGCCGTCGTCGGCCAGCAGGCGTCGCACGACCCGCAGGTGCTGCACCGGGTCCTCGAGGTGCTCGACGACGTCCCACAACGTGACGACGTCGAACTGCCCGGCCGGCAGGTCCACCGAGAGCAGGTCGCCGCGGTGCATGTCGGTGAGCCCGAGCACGCTGGTGGCGTGGGCCAGCATGGGCACGGCGATCTCGAGCCCGGTGGTCCGCCAGCCCTTCTCGGCCATGACCTGCAGGAAGAAGCCCGCCGCGCAGCCCACGTCCAGCACGCGCCCCGGCCGGCCCTTGTACGGCGTGATGACCTCGCTGCGCATGCGATAGGTGCGGCGGTAGTTGTCGGCCTCGGACAGGTACTGCGCGTAGCCGAACTCGCGCGCGCGGTCGGAGGCCCAGTACTCGTCCTGGTACATGGCGTGCAGCCGCTCGGCGGGCAGCCGCGGGTTGACGTACACGTGGCCGCAGCGCGCGCACTCGACGACGCGATAGGCGCCGTCCCGGAAGCGCAGGCGCTCCTCGTGCACGTCGCAGAACAGGCACGGCACCTCGCGCATGTCGTGCGCCGCTCCCCCCGGTCGTGCGGGAGCTGCCGCGGTCACCCGAAGTACTCGTCCCCGGCGGCGACTTGCTCGTGGTCGATGGAGCTCTTCTCGAGGATGCGGCGCGCCACGGCGTGCCCCATGGCGATGGAGTGGTCCATGTTGCCGTAGCGGAAGAGCCCCTGCCGTCCGGTGGACACCATGTTGCGGAAGGTCTTGAGGTAGTCGAGCAGCGAGCGCACGTGGCCGCGGTAGGTCAGGTCGTAGATCGGGTAGGCGTAGTCCACGCGCTTCACGAAGCCGCCGGTGACGTCCTTGCGCTCGAGCAGCTCGAGCGTGGCCAGGTTGTCGGCCGCCAGGCGGATGAGGGCGTCGTCGTCCATGACCCAGTGGTGGTCGCCCTTGGTCGACGTGATCTCGGCGCAGACCATGGTCTTGCCCTCGGGGGCGCAGCTGCGCGAGAAGTTCGTGAACTCGCTGATGCGGTGCACCGCGATGTGCTCCTCGGGGATGTACACCCAGTGGTCGGGCGTCACCGTCGGCCGGTCGAGCTTGAGGTACACGAACACGATGCCCTTGTGCACCAGGCCGTTCACGGCGTCTCGCACCTCCTGCGGCACGCGTTCGCCCAGCATCGGCACGAGCATCGTCAACGGCAGGGTGGACACGACCAGGTCGGAGGACAGCGCGTGCTCGCGCCCCTCGCGGATGTAGCGCACCTGCGTCACCGTGTCGCCCTGGCTGTCCACGGCGCACACGCGCGCGCCGGTGATCACGGTGCCGCCCTGCTGCAGGATGAGCCGCTCGTAGCCCGATGCGAGCGAACCGATGCCGCCCGTCTTGGGGTAGAGGAAGCGCGAGACGTAGGTGCGCGGCACGTTCTTCGGGCGGAAGAGCGTCTTCTTCACCGTGTCCCAGAGCGACAGCAGCGAGATGCGCTGGTTGGCCCAGTCGGCCGAGATCTGCGTGCACGGGATGCCCCACGCCTTGCGCGTGTACGTGCCGAAGAACAGCTCGTAGAGCGTGCGACCGAAGCGCTTGATGACCCAGTTCTCGAAGTTGTCGTCGGGGATGGGCTTGATGGCGTTGCGCACGCGCACCGCGAAGTAGTCGGTGAACGAGCGGAAGAGCATCCAGGGCGAGAGCGTCGCGACGACGTTGGAGGCCTTGAGCGGGTAGTCGAAGAAGCCGCCGCGCATGAAGATGCGCGAGAGGCGGTCGCGGTAGTCCCAGTTGCCGTCGAGCACGTACTTGAAGTGCTCGTTCAGCTCGTCGAGGTTGCTGTAGAGGCGGTGCGGGCCGTGGTCGAAGGTGTAGCCGTCGCGCTCGAAGGACGAGGCCAGCCCGCCGACCGCGGGCTCGATCTCGAGCACGGTGACGGCCCAGCCGGCCTCGGTGAACTTCTGCGCAGCCGAGAGGCCGGCCAGCCCGCCGCCGAGGACGGTCACGTTGCGGGCGCTGGGGCTCATTCTGCGGGTCGGTCTCGGGGGCGGGGCGAGGGTGGGAGGGGGCGGGTGGCGACGGGTCGTGGGGGGGCTGGTGGCCGCGGCCCCGCGGTGCGCGACCGCCGGTGCCACGGGTGGGCAGGGTCAGCGCGGAACTCTACCTCATCGAGCGCGGCGCGGCATGCGTCCGAGGCGGCGCCGGATGGCCAGGAGTTCGAGGAAGGAGTTGACCACGTCCCGCAGCACCCGCACCCGGGTGTCGTCGACGTGGCTCCAGCGCACGGGCACCTCGTGGATGCGCAGGCCGGCCCGGGCCGCGCGCGCCAGCACCTCGACGTCGAAGCTCCAGCGCGGCGTGCGCGTGGCCTCGAAGATCTCGCGCCCCGGGGCGCCCCGGAAGAGCTTGAAGCCGCAGGTGTAGTCGCTCATCGCGAGGCCCGTCATGGCATTGGCCAGTCGGGTGAACCCGAGGCCGAGCTGCGTGCGCAGGCGCGGCTGCCAGCGCTCGATGGTGGCCTGCGGGCTCTTCCGGTTGCCCACGACCACATCGGCCCGGCCCGACGTGATGTGCTCCATGAACTCGAGCAGGGTCTCGGGCGGGGTGGACATGTCGGCGTCGCAGAACAGCACGAGGTCGCCGCGCGAGGCGAGCACCCCGGTACGCACGGCCGCGCCCTTGCCCTGGTTGTGCTCGTGGTAGCGGCCCACCACATGGCCGTGCTCGCGCGCCGTCCGCTCGATCACCGAGCGCGTGTCGTCGCTGCTGCCGTCGTCCACCAGGATGAGTTCCCAGTCGTCGCCGGCAGCCTGGCGCAGCACACGCTCCATGGCGGCGATGCCCGGTGCGATGCAGCCTGCCTCGTTGTAGACCGGTATGACAGCACTTATCATGCTGCGCCATCGACGACAGGGGAGCCGGCCGCGTAGCGCGGGCGACGAATCCTAGCGGGGGCCAGTTGGTGCTTTCAACCGAACGGCGCGTCGATCTCCTCGCCCTGGTCGCCTGCCTGCTCCTCGCGGCGGTGGTCCTGCGCGACGGCATGGGACGCGATCGCGTGCTCGTCGCCACCGATCCGCTGACCCGCTCGGCACCCTGGAACAAGGTGCTGGAGCATCCGCGGCAGGCCAACCACTACCTCGTGGACCAGCCGCGTCTCTACTGGCCCTACCTCGTCGAGGCGGCGCGCGTCTACGCCGGCGAGGCCGACGCGGTGTGGACCTCGCGCGGGGGCGGGGGCCAGCCCTTCCTGGGCAACATCTCCAGCGCGCTGCTGCACCCGCTCACGCTGCTCGCGGCCGTCCTGCCGATCGGCCTGGTGCCCTGGGTGCAGGGCGTGCTCACGCTGGGGCTCACGGCCTTCTTCACGTGGCTGTTCCTGCGGCGCATGCAGGTCTCGCCGGCCGGCAGCACCTTCGGGGCGCTGGCCTTCGGCTTCGGCGGCCACCAGGTGCTCTGGCTGCAGTACGCGCTCTCGCACACCCTGCTCGCCCTGCCGTTCACCTTCTGGGCCGTCGAGCGCGTGGTCGAGGACGGCAGCCGGCGCCGGCTGGCCGTGCTGGCCGCGGGCTTCGCGCTGTTCGTGCTGGGCGGGCACCCCGAGACGGGCTTCGTGGCGGGGGGCGTGGCCGGGCTCTGGGCGCTCTACCGCCTGTGGGACCCGTACGGCCGCATGCTCGTGCTGGGGGCGGGGGTGCTCGCGCTGCTGCTCTCGGCCGTGCAGTGGCTGCCGTTCTACGAGTACGTCGAGCAGAGTCGCGGCCTGCGCCTGCGCGAGATCGAGAACCTGCGCCTCGAGGGCGGCGTCTCGCTCGGGGCCAGCCTGATCTACGCCGCGCTCTTCCTGGCCGGGGTGGCGCTGCTGCGCGCCGCGGCGACGCGCGGGTTCAGCAAGCGCGTGCTCGCGGTGGCGGCCTGCGCGCTGAGCATGGTCATGGCGCGGCGCATGGGCATGGCCGTCTCCTCGGGCGTGCTCGTGCTGCCGGAACTCTACGGCAACCCGACCGCCGGCGGCGCCTTCACCGGCGCGCAGGACTTCCCCGGGCTGCTCGCCGGCTACGCCGGCGTGCTCGCGCCGGTGCTGCTCGCGCTCGGGTTCTTCATCGGTCTCGGCCACGGCTTCATCCGCTTCTTCGCCGTGAGCGCCCTGCTGCTGTGGGGCGCCGCCTTCCACCTGCCGGGCGTCGAGGGGCTGGTGCGCCTCGTGCCGGGCCTGAGCGAGGTCGCGCCCACGCGGCTGCTCGGACCGGTGGGCTTCGCCACGGCCTGCGGCGGCGCCATGGTCATCGATCGCCTGTGCGGGCCGGGCATCAAGCCGGGCGTGCTGGTGGGCGTGGCGCGGCTCATCGTCACCGTGCTCGTCTCCCTGCTGTGCGGCGCCCTCGCGCTGCAGCTGCCGATCAACGCCGACGCACCCCCGATGGCCTCGCACGGCCTGCGTGGGCCCGATCCGGCGACGGTGCACTCCGGCGCGAGCTCGGTCCCGGTCTGCCTCGAACTCGACCGGCCGCTGGACGACCTGCGCGTCATGGTGGACGGGCTCGTGCTGCGCGCCGGGCCGGCGGCGGCCACGCTGCCGGGCGAACCGCTCACGGTGCGCCTGCTCACGCACCGCATGGAGGAGGGCCGCCACCGGCTGGTGGTCACGGCACGCCAGGACGGCGACGAGCGCCTGCTGGCCGACCAACCGCTCATCGTGCACCGCGCGCGCCAGTTGTCGGTGCGCGACCTGCTGGTGCTGGCCCTGGGCTTCGCGGCGCTCGGCTGGCTCGTGCTGCGCCCGCACTCGGCGCCCTGGGTGCTGGCCCTGGTGGCCGGCCTGGACGTGCTCTCGCTGGGCCACGACTACAACGAGGCGGGCGCGCGCGCGGAGCTCTTCCCGCCGACCGGGACCGAGGCCTTCCTGCGCCGGCAGCCGCCGCCCTTCCGCATCTTCTCCGAGGGCACGGTGCTGCCTCCCGACACCCAGTTCGTCGTGGGCGTGGACCACATCATGAGCTACGACAACCTCGGCTACGACCGCACGTACCGCTGGTTGTCTCACGTGCCGATGGACATGGACGCCTTCGCGAGCTTCACCTTCTCGCGCGCCACGGTGGACTACGCCAGCCGGCGCTTCGACACGCTCGACGTGCGCTACATCCTGACCGACACCGGCACCGACCTCTCGGACATCCACGGGCTGCGCCTCGTGCACGAGAGCGAGACGCGCATCTGGGAGAACACCGACAACCTCGGGCGCGCCTTCGTGGTGGGCGAGGCGCTCGACGTGCACAGCGACCCGCTGCAACGCCTGCAGGAGGCCGACGCCTCGCGCGTGGCGCTGCTCGAGGAGCCGCTGCGCGGGCCGCTGGGGGGCAGCGGCAGGGTCATCTCGGTCGAGCACCGCGGGCGCGAGATCGCCGTGACGGCCGAGGTCGAGGGCGAGGTGCTGCTCGTGCTGGCCGAGAACCGGGCCCCGGGCTGGCAGGTCTCCGTCGACGGGGGGCCGTTCCAGGAGACCCTGCCGGCGGACGTCGCCTGGCAGGCCGTGCGCCTCTCCAGCGGCCGGCACGAGCTCCTGTTCGACTACGACCCGCCGGGCTATCGATGGGGCCTGCGGCTCTCCCTGGTCGGAGCGGCCGTCTGGCTGCTCATGCTGCTGTTCCCGCGGCACCTCTTCTCAAGGCGGCCAGAATGGCATCCCGATAGGGGGAGCGATCCTCCCTCCACCTCGGGACGTCACCATGGACGAGCGCAATGACGAGCGCGTGCGGACCCCGCGCGAGCTGACCGACGAGGGCAGCTCCGACCGGCAGGTCACACCGCCCTACATCCAGCTCGCCCGGCAGACCGACCAGCGCGCGCTGTGGCGCGAGCTGCACTGGAGCGGCACCTTCGCCAGCTACCTCGAGCTGGTGCGCGAGGACCCGCGCCTGGCGCGCAACGCCTACCAGCGCATGTACGACATGATCCTGGGCTTCGGCACCGACGTGCCGCCCGACGAGAGCGGTCGCCCGGTGCACTACCGCTTCTTCGAGGACCCGTTCGACCAGGGCCGCGACGCGATCTTCGGCATCGAGCGGCCGCTCGCGGCGCTCGTGGCGCACCTGCGTGCCGCGGCGCACGGGCTCGGCCCCGAGCGCCGCGTGCTGCTGCTGCACGGGCCCGTCGGCAGCTCCAAGAGCACCATCGCGCGGCTGCTCAAGCGCGGGCTGCAGCGCCTCTCGCGCCGGCCCGAGGGCGCGCTCTACACCTACCGCTGGATCGTGGACGGCGAGCTCATCCCCTGCCCGATGAACGAGGACCCGCTGCACCTGCTCCCGGCCGAGGTGCTGCCCGAGGTCTTCGCCGACCTCAACCGGCGCTTCGACGGCGACTACGTGCTGCGGCCCACGGGCGACCTCTGCCCCTTGTGCCGCTTCTATCACGAGAAGGTGATGCGCGAGTCGGGCGGCGACTTCGCGGCCGTCGAGCGCGCCATCGAGGTCTACCGCATCACGCTCTCGGAGCAGGACCGGCGGGGCATCGGCACCTTCCAGCCGAAGGACGAGAAGAACCAGGACAGCACCGAGCTCACGGGCGACATCAACTACCGGCGCATCGCGCAGTTCGGCACCGACAGCGACCCGCGCGCCTTCAACTTCGACGGCGAGTTCCACGTCGCGAACCGCGGCATGATCGAGTTCATCGAGCTGCTCAAGCTCGACGTGGCCTTCCTCTACGACCTGCTCGGCGCCACGCAGGAGCAGACCGTCAAGCCCAAGAAGTTCGCGCAGACCGACATCGACGAGGTGATCCTCGGGCACACGAACAGCCCCGAGTACCGGCGCCTGCAGGGCAACGAGCTCATGGAGGCCTTCCGCGACCGCACCTGCAAGATCGACATCCCGTACAACCGGAGGCTGTCGGAGGAGGTGCGCATCTACCGCAAGAGCTTCGGGAGCACGGCCTGCGCCGGCCGCCACCTCGCGCCGCACGCGCTGCTGGCCGCCGCCACCTGGGCCGTGCTCACGCGGCTCGAGGAGCCCAAGAACGCCAACATCTCGCTGCTGCAGAAGCTGCACCTCTACGACGGGCAGCGCGTGAACGGCTTCAGCGCCGCCACGGCCGAGGAGCTGCGGCGCGAGGCGCCGGGCGAGGGCATGACGGGCATCTCGCCGCGCTACGTGCAGGACCGCGTGGCCGCCGCGCTCGTGGCCGACCGCGCGCCGTCGTGCCTGACCGCCTTCGACGTGCTCGATTCGCTCGAGGCCGGGCTGGGCAACCACCCCCTGATGGACAGCGAGGACCAGAAGCGGCATTTCCGCGAGCTGGTGGGCATCGTGCGCGAGGAGATGGAGGAGATCGTCAAGCGCGAGGTGCGCGAGGCGGTCGTGGCCGACACCGAGGCCGTGCGCCGCCTGTGCTGCAACTACGTGGACTCGGTCACCTGCTCGGTGCGGGGCGTGGCCCCCGGCGACGAGCGCATGATGCGCTCGATCGAGGAGAAGATCGGCGTCACCGAGTCGCGCAAGGCCGACTTCCGGCGCGAGATCGTGAACTACATCGACGCCCTCTCGAGCCGCGGCGAGAGCTTCACCTACATGTCGAACCCGCGCCTGCGCTCGGCGCTGGAGCTGAAGCTCTTCGAGGACAGCCGCGACACCTTCA
>Ga0315912_10001131_pt1 | contig 35434 bp, 28 predicted proteins | sample VfabasoilMG_FD_204469 | JGI IMG/M metagenome (GOLD analysis project Ga0315912, IMG submission 204469) | Garden soil microbial communities collected in Santa Monica, California, United States - V. faba soil | ecosystem: Environmental > Terrestrial > Soil > Garden | place: USA: California... | reverse complement strand
GAAACGCCGATCACCTCGACCCGCGCGCGAGCGTGCGCGGCGAGCAGCGGAGCGAGCAGATAGCCCATCACATGCTCCCGGAAATCGCCGGAAACATAGGCCAGGCGGATGCGTCCGCCCGACGACCCCTTAGGCAAGGGCGAAACGCTGGCCGGTACGACGCCGGTGCTTGCCTGGCTGGCCGCCGCGCGCAGCAGCGCCGGGGATGTCGCATGCGCCAGCAGCGAAAATGGCGTATCCGCGGGGCGGCCGGCGGCGATCTCGTCGGCGATCCGGGCTGCGGTCGCGTCGTATCCGGTCCAGTCGCAGCAGAACAACCGGGCGCGGAATCGCATGCCCAGCGCGGCTATCCGGTGTGGCGCCAGTTGCAGCACGCGGTCGAGGACCGGGACAACTTCCTCGTCGCGCTGAAGCGTGGCCAGCGTGCTGGCACGGGCTAGCAATATGTCGGGATCATTCGGTCGCAGTTGCAATGCCCTGTCCAGGCTGGCCAGCGCCTCCGCGCCACGGTGATGCAGGCGCAGCGCGGCGGCACGGTTCAGGTGTGCGTCCGCGTTGTTGGGCCGCAGGGCCAGGGCGCGGCTGGCAGCCTCCAGCGCCCGGTCCAGCTCATGCAGCCGCACGCAGGCGGCGGCCAGCACCGTAAGCGTATCCGGATCATCCGGCGCCGCGCGCAGGCTCTGCTCCAGCGCGACACGGGCGGCCTCTGGCTGGTTGCGAATCAGCAGGGCGCTGGCGCGGCTCCGCAGCGCGAACGGGTCATTCGGCCGCGCAGCCAGGGCATGGTCGGCGCTCGCCTGGGCCTCGTCGGCCCGATCCAGGTCCAGCAACACGCCGGCCCGGTCACGCAGAATGTCCGGATCCTCCGGCGCCAATGCCAACGCGGCGTCAAGGCCGCGCAACGCATCCTCGGCGCGTCCCAGATGGGACAGGCAAAGCGCCTTATTGTGCAGCAGCCGCGGTGACCGCGGATCCAGCGCCAGCGCCTGGTCGAAGCTCGCGGCGGCCTCCGCATGGCGGCCAAGCCGTGAAAGCTCGATAGCCAGGTTGTTGATCGCCTCCGCATAACCCGGGCGGATTTCCACGGCGCGGCGCAGATGCTGCAATCCCTTCTCGGTCTTGCGATCGTCGATCAGGGCAAGGCCGAGCAGGTGGTGCGCATCCGCATCGCGCGGGTTGGCACGCAGCACGGCTTCCAGAATTCGCCGCGCCTCCCCCGGCCGGCCGGCACGCAGATGGGTGACGGCGGCATCCAGATGGGCAGTGGACGGGCGGCCTGGTCGGGCCATCGGGCACAGTTCCTGGTGTTTCCCCACGGCCGGGCCGGGTTGCGATGGGCATATCCGCGCCCCCCTTCCACAGTGTCAATCAAGCCGGGGAGATAGCAGCCCCTACAGGAAGGAAACCGGGTCCACGTCCACATCCACGCGGGCGCCATGTGGGACTTTCACGCGGGAGAGCCATTCGCGCAGGATCGGCTGCACCGCCACGTCCCGACGCGCCTTGAGCAGCAAGCGGCGCCGGTGGCGCCCGCGCAATATCGCCAAAGGCGCGGGCGCCGGCCCCAGGATGCTGAACCCCTCCCCGCGCGGCGCGGCCAGGCCGATGTCACGCGCCAGGGCATCCGCCGCCGGTCCGTCGTCGGCGGAGACGATCACCGCCGCCAGCCTGCCATAGGGCGGCCAGTGGCCGGGGCGGCGGGCCGCCGCCTCCCGGTCCATGAACGCGTCCATGTCCCCGGCCACCAGCGCTTCCATCACCGGGTGCTCCGGCGCGAAGGTCTGCAGCAGCACCCGCCCCGGCGCCTCCGCCCGGCCGGCCCGGCCGGCCACCTGGTGCAGCAGCTGGAACGTCCGCTCCGCCGCCCGCAAATCCCCGCCCGCCAGGCCCAAATCGGCATCCACTACCCCTACCAGCGTCAGATGCGGGAAGTGCCAGCCCTTGGCGACGATCTGGGTGCCGATGATCAGGTCGATCTCTCGCGCCGCGATGGCCCGCGCCGCCTCTGCCGCCGCCGCCGGGCCGGGCATGGTGTCGGAAGCCATCACGAGCAGCCGCGCCTCCGGGAACCGGGCCGCAGCCTCCTCAGTGATCCGCTCCACCCCCGGCCCGATCGGTGTCAGCGAATGCGCCGCGCCGCAGCTGGGGCAAGCCTCCGGCAGCGGCACCGTATGGCCGCAATGGTGGCATTGCAGCTGGCGGCGGATGCGGTGTTCCACCAGCCAGGCGGTGCAGTCCGGGCACTGCATACGGTGCCCGCAGGCGCGGCACAGTGTCAGTGGCGCATAGCCGCGCCGGTTCAGGAACAGCATCGCCTGTTCCCCGCGCGCCAGGGTCGCCTCCACGGCGGCAATCAGCGGCGGCGCCAGGAATTTCCCCCGCTCCGGCGGGTGCTCGCGCAGGTCGACGGCTTCCACGGTGGGCAGGCTGGCCCCGCCATGCCGGTCCGGCAGGTGCAGCCGCGTGTAGCGCCCCGCCTCCACATTCGCCATCGTCTCCAGGCTGGGCGTGGCGGAAACCAGCACGATCGGCACCTCCTCCAGCCGGGCACGCACCACGGCCATGTCGCGGGCGTGGTAGACCACGCCGTCCTCCTGCTTGAATGCCGTCTCGTGCTCCTCGTCGATCACGATCACGCCCAGTTCAGGAAACGGCAGGAACAGCGCAGAGCGCGCCCCTACCACCACCCGCGCCTCCCCCAGCGCCACCGCCCGCCATGTGGACTTGCGCGTGCGCGACGACAGGTCGGAGTGCCACACCGCCGGATCGATGCCGAAGCGTGCCCGGAATCGTTCCAGCCATTGCGTGGAGAGGGCGATCTCCGGCAGCAGCACCAGCGCCTGCCGTCCAGCGGCCAGCGCCTCTGCCACCGCTTCCAGATACACCTCTGTCTTGCCGGAGCCCGTCACGCCGTCCAGCAAGGTCACCGCGAAGTCATGCGCCCGCACTGCCTGGCGCAGCGCGGCGGCGGCCTCCGCTTGGTCCGGTGATAGCACCGGCCCTGGCCGCGCCGGATCAGGCAGTGCAAAGGCGGCGGCCACCGGCAGCGCCACCGGCACCAGCAGCCCGGCATCCGCCATGCCGCGCACCACGCCAGGGCCGACCTCTGCCTGTTCCGCGATATCGTGCGGGTGCCGCGCCACGCCATCGGCCAGCAAGGCCTGAACTTTCGCGCGCGCCTCTGTCCGCCGCGCCTCCGGCGGGGCTTCGGCCAATTTGTAGCCGATGGGCGGCGGCGGGGGCTGGCGATCCACCACGCGCAGGGCCATCGCCATCACCTCCCCCGGCGGGGTCAGCGTGTAGCTGGCGATCCAGTCGATGAACTTGCGCAAATTGGCCGGCATCGGCGGCGCGTCCAGCACCGCCGCGATCGGCCGCAGCCGGTTGTCGCCCACGCTCTCATCGGCGCCGTGGTCCCACACCACGCCGATCTCCTCGCGCCGGTTCAGCGGCACCAGCACCAGATCGCCCGGCCGCGGGTCCAGTTCCGGCGGCACCCGATAGTCGAACGGCCCCGGAAAGGGATAGGGCAGCAGCACCGGGGCGCGCTTCCTGTGACTGCCGGCCATCCTGTATGATCGTCCCCAACACCCAGGTTCAACAACCGCCCCACTCGGGAGCCTACTCATGAAGTTCTTCGTCGATACCGCCGAAATCGCGGACATCAAGTCCCTCGCCGCCAGCGGATTGCTGGACGGGGTTACCACCAATCCGTCCCTCATCGCCAAGTCCGGCCGCAAGTTCCTGGACGTGATCGCCGAAATCTGCGCCATCGTCCCCGGCCCGGTCAGCGCCGAGGTCGCCGCGACCGACTTCGACGGCATGATGCGCGAAGCCGAGGTACTCCGGAAAATCGCCAGGAATGTCTGCATCAAGCTGCCGCTGACGCCGGACGGCATCCGCGCCTGCAAGACCCTGTCGGACCAGGGCACGATGACCAACGTGACGCTCTGCTTCTCGGCCGCCCAGGCGCTGCTGGCGGGCAAGGCCGGGGCCACCTTCGTCTCCCCCTTCGTCGGCCGGCTCGACGACATCGGCGAGGACGGCATGACCCTGATCGCCGACATCGTCGACATCTTCGGCAATTACCCGGCGATCAAGACCGAGGTGCTGGTCGCCTCGGTGCGCCATCCCCAACACGTGGTGCAGGCCGCCAAGCTGGGCGCGGATGTCGCCACCCTGCCGCCGAACGTGCTGCGCCAGCTCTACGCCCACCCGCTGACCGACAAGGGCCTGGCCGCGTTCCTGGAGGACTGGAAGAAGACCGGGCAAACGATTGCCTGAGTTCATGACAGGGGAAGAGGCGCGGCAGGCTTTCCTGCTCTGGCTCGGCGCCGAGCGGCGTGCCTCGCCCCTGACAGTGGAAGCCTACGGCGCCGACATCGCCGGCTTCCTCGGCTTCCTGACGCTGCATCGCGGCGCGGAGCCGGACCTGGCGGCGTTGGCCGACCTGACAACCGCCGATGTCCGCTCCTGGCTGGCGGCCGAGGCCGGCGAAGGCAAGCAGAACCCCACTCGCGCCCGCCACCTCTCCGCGGTGAAAACGTTCTATCGCTACCTCGCCCGCCGCCACGGCGTGGAAAACACGGCACTGAAACTCATCTCCGGCCCACGCGCGAAGCCGCCAATCCCGAAGGCCCTTACGCCCATCCAGGCGCGCGACGTGACGGACGGCGTGGCCGAGGAAAGCGACGCGCCGCTAACCCAGGCCCGCGACACCGCGTTGTTCACCCTGCTCTACGGCTGTGGCCTGCGCATTGCGGAAGCACTATCGCTGAACCTGCGCGACGCGCCGCTGCCGGGCGGAGCGGGGATGCTGCGCGTGATCGGCAAGGGCTCCAAGGAACGCATCGTCCCCGTGCTGCCGGCAGTGCGGAACGCGGTGGCGGCGTGGCTGCGTTACCACCCGCTACGCGACGATCCGGATGCACCGTTGTTCCTGGGTGCGCGCGGCAAGCGGCTGAACCCGGCGATCGCGCAAAAAACGATGCGCGACTACCGCCGCCACAACGGCCTGCCGGAACACGCCACGCCGCACGCGCTGCGCCATTCCTTCGCCACCCACCTGCTCTCCGGCGGCGCGGACCTGCGCTCCATCCAGGAACTGCTCGGCCACGCCAGCCTGTCCACCACGCAACGCTACACCAGCGTGGACACGGAAAAGCTGATGGAAGTCTGGCGCGCAGCCCATCCGCGCGCGGCGGATGGGCGTTAGGAAGGCTTACTTCTGGGCGAGGCCGAGCTCCTTGATAATGCCCTGCTGTTCCTCGATCAATTCCATCGCGAATTTCTGGTAGTCGGCGCTGTTCTTATAGATCAGCGGCTGGGACAGGTCCGTCAGTGTCTTGAGGTGCAGTGGATCATCCAGCGACTTCTGGAAGGCGTCGTGCAGCGCCTTCACCACTTTCGGGTCCATGCCCTTGGGTCCGGCGATGCCATAGGGCGATTCGGAGATGATCTTCTCCCCTTCCTCTACCAGCGTCGGGGTATCCGGGAAGCGGGGGGAGCGCTTTTCCGTCCACACCGCCAGCATGCGCACCTTGCCGGCATCCACCAGCGGGCCGAGCCCGGTACCCAACGCCACCGCCTCGACATGCTCGCCCAGCAAGGCGGCGGTGCCCTCGGCCTCGCCCTTGAAAGGCACCTGCGTCCACTGGATGCCGTTCGCCTTGGCAATCTGCTCCATGGTCACGTGCAGCGTCGTGCCGGTACCTGGGGAGCCGTAGCGGATCTTGCCCGGATTGGCCTTGGCGTAGGCGAGGAACTCCTTCCATGTTTTCCATGGCGAGGTGGCCAGCACCGCCGTGCCGAAGGTGTAGCCGGTGACATTCAGGATGAATGTGAAATCCTTCTTCGGGTCGAAGGTCACCTTCTGCATGTAGGGCAGGCGGAACACGGTGATCGGCAATTGCGCCAGCGTGTAGCCATCCGGTTTCGCGGTAACGAGCGCCGCCGCGCCGAGCGTGCCGGAAGCTCCCGGCTTGTTGTCGATGACGATCTGCTGGCCGAGATGCTTGCTCGCAGCCTCCGCCAGCACGCGCAGGTGCCGGTCCGTGGCGCCTCCGGCCGGCCATGGCACGATCAGCGTGACCGGCTTGGACGGAAACGCCCCCTGCGCCCGCGCCCCTGTGGCCGTCGTGGCGGCGAGCACGCCCGCCCCGGCAGTGAAATGGCGGCGTGTAATCATGTTTCGTTGCTCCCTGTCGCGACGTTCGTTTGAACCCGTTCTCACGGCAGGTGACATTCCCGGACCGGATTTGCAAGCCGGGCAGGATCGGGTGGCGTTATTTTTGCCCCAACCCCAGTTTGGCGATCATCTCCTGCTCCTCCGCGATCAGGCGCATGGCATAAGCCGCGTAGTCCGCGCTGTTCTTGTACATCACCGGCTGGGAAATATCGTTCAGCGCCTTCAGATGCGCCGGATCCATCAACGCTTTCTGGAACGCATCATGCAGCACCTGCACCACCTTCGGGTCCATGCCCTTCGGCCCGGCCAGGCCATAGGGGGACGCGGAGACAAAGTTCTGCCCGGATTCCATCAGCGTCGGCACGTCCGGGAACTGCACCGCGCGCTGCTCCGTCCACACCACCAGCATGCGCAACTGGCCGGCCTGCGCCAGCGGGAACAGCCCGGTGCCGGAAGCCAGCACCTCCACATGCTTGCCCAGCAGGGCGGCGGAGGATTCGGCCTCCCCCTTGAAGGGCACCTGCGTCCACTTGATGCCCTCGATGTCGGCGATCCGTTCCATCGTCAGGTGCGGCGTGCTGGCGGTACCGGACGTGCCGTAGCGCAACGTGCCGGGATTGGCCTTCGCATAGGCCAGCAGTTCCTTCCACGTTTTCCACGGGCTGTCCGCATGCACGGCCACCCCCAGCGTATACCCGGTCAGGTGGATGATGAAGGTGAAATCCTTCTTCGGGTCCCAGGTGGTCTTCTGCATGTAGGGCAGGCGGAAGATCGTCAGTGGCAGTTGCGCGATGGTATAGCCATCCGGCTTCGCGGTGGCGGCGACCAACGCACCGCCCAAGGTGCCGCTGCCGCCTGGCTTGTTCTCCACGATCACCTGCTGGCCCAGATGCTTGGCTGCGATTTCCGCCAGCACCCGCAAATGCCGGTCCGTCGGCCCGCCCGGCGGCCACGGAATAACAAGCGTGACCGGCTTGTTGGGAAAGCCGCCCTGCGCACGCGCCGGCGCCTGGGGCGTCAGCCACGCACACGCGAGGGCGAGCAGTACGGCGATACCGCGCCACGCCATGGTAACCTCCCTGAATTTATTTCTTCTTACGGATCATCGTGACGAGGACGCACCCGCCGCGTCAACCGGAATCGTCCCGGGCCACGCGGATGTTTGAACGCCTTCCGGCCGCATGCTACAGCCGCTTGAAAGGGCTGGAACCAGGCCCGGTCATGGGAGGGAACGCGCATGGCACCGCGCCTGCGTGCGGATACATTCACCGCCGCGTTGATGCTGGCCCTGGCGATCTACATCGCCTACGAGGGCCATGACCTCGGCCTTGGCCGCGCGTCGGATCCCGGTTCCGGTTACATCCAGTTCTGGACCGGCATCATCATGGCCGGGCTGTCGGCCATCCTGCTGGTGCAAAGCGTCCTGCCGAGCGCGGACAAATCCGGCATCGGCGCGCCGTTCGCGGATATCCGCTGGGGCAAGGTGCTGTATGTCACCGCGCTGCTCGTGGCCTACACCGTCGCGCTGGAATATCTCGGCTTCATCATCACCACGTTCATCCTGCTGGTCGTGCTTTTCAAGACCGTGGAACCCCAGGGCTGGGGCGTTTCCCTGATCGGTTCCGCGCTTACCACCGGGGTCGCCTGGCTCGTCTTCGTCTACTGGCTGGGCCAGCAATTGCCCTCCGGCTCGCTGCTGTCGGGGGACTAGATACATGGAAGTCCTCTCCAGCCTCTGGCTCGGCTTTAGCGTCGCGATGCAGCCGACCAACCTGATGTTCTGCTTCGCCGGCGTGTTTATCGGCACACTGATCGGTGTGCTGCCCGGTATCGGTCCCGTGGCGGCGATGTCCCTGCTGCTGCCGATCACGTTCAACATCACGCCGGAAGCCGGCATCATCATGCTGGCCGGCATCTACTACGGCTCCATGTATGGCGGCTCCACCACCTCCATCCTGGTGAACATCCCGGGCGAGGCGGCAAGCGTGATCACCTGCCTGGACGGGTATCAGATGGCGCGCCAGGGCCGTGCCGGCCCGGCGCTGGGCATGGCGGCCATCGGCTCCTTCATCGCCGGCACGGCCGCCGTGGTGGGGCTGATGTTCCTCGCCCCCACCATGTCCGCCTTCGCAGTGAAGTTCGGCCCGGCGGAGTATTTCTCGCTGATGGTGCTGGGCCTGACGATCCTTGTCTGGCTCAGCCAGGGCTCTGTCATCAAGGCGCTGGTTATGGCCTGCCTCGGCGTCGTGTTGGGCCTGGTCGGCATCGATTCCATCACCGCCGCGCCGCGCATGACCTACGGCCAGCTGCAATTGCTGGACGGCCTGGGCCTGGTACCCATCGTCATGGGCCTGTTCGGCATCGCCGAAATCCTCGCCAACCTGGAACAGAAGCTGGACCGGCACATCTTCGAGGCCAACGTGAAGGGCCTGATGCCGACGAAGGAGGACTGGAAGCGCAGCACCGGACCGATCGCGCGCGGCACCGTCCTGGGATTCCTGCTCGGCATCCTGCCGGGCGGCGGCGCCGTCATCTCGTCCTTTCTGTCCTACGCGCTGGAAAAGAAGCTCTCCAAGCATCCGGAGCAATTCGGCAAGGGCGCCATCGAAGGCGTCGCCGGCCCGGAGACCGCCAACAACGCCGCAGCCGGCGGCGGGTTCATTCCGCTGCTAACGCTGGGCATTCCGCCCAACGTGGTGATGGCGCTGCTGTTGGGCGCCTTTATCGTGCACGGCGTGCAGCCCGGCCCGCTGCTGATGGTGCAGAAGCCGGACCTGTTCTGGGGCGTCGTCGCCAGCATGTATATCGGCAACGTCATGCTGCTGGTGCTGAACATGCCGCTGATCGGCATGTGGGTGCAGCTGCTCAAGGTGCCATACAAGATCCTGTTCCCGATGATCCTGCTGTTCTGCCTGATCGGGGCCTACAGCGTCTCCAACCAGATCTTCGACGTCTACCTGATGCTGGGCTTCGGCGTGCTGGGCTGGCTGATGAAGAAATACGGCTACGAACCGGCGCCGCTGGTGCTGGCCTTCGTGCTGGGCCCGATGCTGGAAAACAACCTGCGCAAGGCGCTCATCCTCAGCCGGGGTGAATTCGGCATTTTCCTCGAACGGCCGATCTCGCTGGTGTGCCTCATCGCCGCCGCCCTGCTGCTGATCTCTCCGCTGCTGCCCAGCTTCGCCGCCAAGCGAAAGGAAATGGCGACCGAGGAAGGCTGATGATCCCGCTGGCCGGTGTTGACCCAGGTCAATGCCGGCCAGGCCGATCCGTTAAATTCTCATGTCCAAAATGGGGACGGGAGAACGGCATGACCAATCGCCAGATGGCGGAAATCGTCCGCAACCAGGTCCCGGTGACGCTGCCACGCACCGCGACGATCCAGGATGCCTGCAAGCTGATGCACGCCCGCAAGGTAGGCGCCATCCTGGTAACAGACCCCAAGGGCCAGTTGACCGGAATCTTCACCGGGCGGGACGCCGTGAAGGCCTTGGGCAAGGGTCGCGATGGCGCGGTGACGCAACTGAAGGACGTAATGACGAAGAAGCCGGCCACCATGCCACCCGGCCACACCGCGATCCAGGCCCTGCGCATGATGCGCGACGGCGGGTTTCGCCATGTGCCCGTGGTAGACGATGCCGGCACCCTGCATGGCGTCGTCTCCCGCGGCGACTTCCGCGGCCTGGAACACGATCGGCTGGACGAGGAAACCGGCTACTGGGAACGGATCGGCTAATCCTTCCAGCCGAAGCTCCGCTCCACCGCCTTCTTCCAGGATCCCAGCAGCACTCCCCGCGCCGCGTCCTCCATCGCCGGGTCCCAGCTGCGGTCCACCCCCCAGTTACGGCGCAGGTCGTCCGTGCCTTCCCAATAGCCCACCGCCAGCCCGGCGGCGTAGGCCGCGCCCAGCGCCGTCGTCTCGATACAGCGCGGCCGCACCACATTCGTGCCCAGGATATCGGCCTGGAACTGCATCAACAGCTCGTTCACCGTCATGCCGCCATCCACGCGCAGTTCCGCCAGGTCGATGCCGGAATCCGCCGCCATCGCCGCCAGCACATCAGCCGTCTGGTAGGCCGTCGCCTCCAGCGCCGCACGGGCGATATGCCCGGCATTGGCGAAGCGCGTCAGACCGGCGATCACCCCGCGCGCGTCCGCCCGCCAGTACGGCGCATACAGGCCGGAAAACGCCGGCACGATATAGACATCGCCATTGTCCGGAACCGACCGGGCCAGTTCCTCCACCGCGGCGCTGGACGGGATCAGCTTCAGATTGTCGCGCAGCCACTGCACCAGCGCCCCAGCGATGGCGACCGATCCTTCCAGCGCGTAGCAGGCCGGTGCATCGCCGAACTTGTAGGCCACGGTGGTCAACAGCCCGGCCTTCGACGGCACCGGCACTTCCCCCGTATGCATCAGCAGAAAGCAGCCGGTGCCGTAGGTATTCTTCGCCTCCCCCGGCCGGAAACACGCCTGCCCGACCAGCGCCGCGTGCTGGTCCCCCAGCATCCCGGCCAGGGGCACGCCGGGCAGCGCATCCTCTCCCGTCGCGATCACACCGGACGAAGCAACAATCCGCGGCAGCACCGCGCGCGGAATGCCGAACGCCGCCAGCAACACCTCATCCCAGTCCAGCGTCGCCAGGTTCATCAGCTGCGTCCGGCTGGCATTGGTCACGTCCGTCACGTGCTCCCCCACCAGGTGCCAGGCGAGCCAGGAGTCGATCGTGCCGAAGGCGAGTTCCCCTGCCTCCGCCCGCGCTCGCGCACCCGGTACATTGTCCAGCAGCCAGCGCAGCTTCAGGCCGGAGAAATAGCTCGCCAGCGGCAGCCCTGTCTGCGGCCGGAAACGGTCCTGCCCGCCATCGCGAGCGAACTCCGCCACCAGCCCGTCCACCCGCGTGTCCTGCCACACCAGCGCGTTGTGCAGCGGCACACCGGTGGCGCGGTCCCACAGCACCGTCGTCTCCCGCTGGTTGGTGATCCCCACCGCCACCAGATCCGCTGGTGCCAACCCGGCCTTGGCCAGCGCCTCCGCGATCACGTGCCGTGTGTTCAGCCAGATCTCGTGCGGGTCGTGCTCCACCCAGCCCGGCCGCGGGAAGATCTGCGCATGCTCCTTCTGCGCCTGCGCCACGGTGGTCCCGGCGCGGTCGAAGACGATGAAGCGAGTGGATGTGGTGCCCTGGTCGATGGCACCGACGTAACCTCTCATGCTGTCCTCCCTAATCGGCGGATGATGCCGTCTTGCCGGATGCCGCGCCAAGCCGCTTCATAGGCGGGAAACATGCAGGAGCCGGACATGCCGGAACAGAGATTCGCGGGCCGCGTCGCCATCGTCACCGGGGGCGTCTCCGGCATCGGCCTGGGCATAGCCGAGCGGTTGCACAGCGAAGGCGCGAAACTGGCCCTGTGGGACATGGACGCCAAGGCCCTCGCCGGCCACGGCGGCCGCCTGAACGCGCACACGGAAGTGGTGGACACCACGGACGCCGAAGCGGTGCAGCGCGCCGCGGACGCGACCGCCGCCGCGCTTGGCGGCATCGACATCGTCATCGCCTCCGCCGGCATAACCGGCCCGAACGGCCCGGTCTGGGAATATCCGCTGGATGCCTGGCGCCGCGTGATCGACGTGAACCTGAACGGCGTCTACTACACCAACCGCGCCGTGGTGCCGCACATGCTGAAGACCGGCACGGGCCGCATCGTCAACATCGCCTCCATCGCCGGCAAGGAAGGCAACCCGAACGCGTCCGCCTACTCCGCTTCCAAGGCCGGTGTCATCGGCCTCACCAAGTCGCTCGGCAAGGAACTGGCGCATACCAATATCCGCGTGAACTGCGTGACACCGGCGGCGGTGAAGACCCCGATCTTCGAACAGATGAGCCAGAGCCAGATCGACTACATGCTCTCCAAAATCCCCATCGGCCGTTTCGGCGGCATCGATGAGGTGGCCGCACTGGTGTGCTGGCTGGCAAGTGACGAATGCAGCTTCTCCACCGGCGGCGTGTTCGACGTCTCCGGCGGCCGCGCGACATACTAACGAACAGGGAGACGGATGATGGATGAGGAAACACTGGCCTACACGCCCGCCACGGAACTGGCGGCGCTGATCCGCGAGAAGCAGATCTCCCCGGTGGAGGTGATGCAATCCACCCTGGCGCGCATTGAACGTCTGGAGCCCCGCATCAACGCCTTCGCCCATCTGGCCGCTGATGCCGCGATGGACGGCGCCAAGAAGGCCGAAGCGGCGCTGATGAAAGGTGAGTCGATCGGCCGCATCCACGGCGTGCCCGTCACCATCAAGGACCTCGCCTGGGTCGCGGACATGCCGGCGCAGATGGGCTCCAACATCTTCAAGGGCAACATGCCGCCGATGAGCACGCCCTTTGTTTCCCGGTTGCAGAACCAGGGCGGCATCGTCATCGGCAAGACCACCACATCCGAATTCGGCTGGACGGGTGTTTCGCATAGCCCGTTAACCGGCATAACGCACAACCCGTGGAAGCACGGCATGAACGCCGGAGCCTCCTCCGCCGGCGCGGGCGCCGCGGCGGCGGCGGCGCTGGGCCATCTGCACCAGGGCAGCGACGGCGCCGGCTCCGTCCGCATGCCCAGCCATTTCTGCGGCGTGTTCGGCCTGAAGCCTACCTATGGCCGCATCCCCTACGCCCCGGTCGGCGGCGGCGACAACACATCGCATATCGGCCCGATGACCCGCACCGTTGCGGATGCGGCGCTGATGATGGAACTGATGGTGGGGCCCAGCCCGCTGGATCACACCACGCTGGAAACCTGGCCGGCGGACTACACCGGCCGCCTGATGGAAGGCGTGAAGGGCAAGCGCATCGCTTACTCCCCGGACCTGGACTTGGCCCGCGTCGATCCGGATGTGGCCGAACTGGTGAAGCGCGCCGTGGCGAAGTTCGAGCAGCTCGGCGCCCATGTGGAACAGGTGAAAACTCCCTGGGCCGCGGAAGGCCCGGAACTCATCCGCACCACCTGGCCCGCGCATCTCTCCCGCCTTATCCCGCGCCTCGCCGAATGGGAAAGCCGCATGGACCCGGGCCTGGTCGCCTGCATCAAGGACGGCGCCAATGTCACGATGACCGACTATCAGCTCGCCCGCGAACGCAAATACGCCTACTGCGCGCGCCAGCTGGCCTGGATGGAGGATTGGGATTTCCTGTTGACCCCGGCCGTCTCCGTCGCGGCCTTTCCGGCGGAACGGCTGATGCCGCACCACTGGCCGGAACATGCGTGGGACTGGGTGAGCTGGGCGGAATTCTCCTACCCGTTCAACTTCTCCGGCGCCCCCGCCGCCAGCGTGCCCTGCGGCTTCACGCCGGAAGGCCTGCCGGTCGGCCTGCAGATCGTCGGCAAGCGCTTCGATGATCTGGGCGTACTGCAAGCCGCCGCCGCCTTCGAAACTGTTGCTCCCTGGGCCGACAAGCGCCCGGCCTTGGGTTAGTCTTTCTACTGTCGCCCCGGCTGAAGCCGGGGCGACGGCGCGTCAATCCACGCGTATCACCACCTTGCCCACATGCGCCTGCGACTTCATGTAGTGATACGCCTCCTTCGCCTGCGCGAAGGCAAACGCATTGTCGATCACCGGCCGCATTCCGTTTACCGCGATCGCCGCGTTCATCGCCTCGAACATCTGACGCGATCCCACATAGATTCCGCGCACCACCAGGTTCTTGCGCATCATCGTGGTCGGGTTCACTTCGCCGGCCGCCCCGGTCAGCACGCCTATCATGGAGATGTTGCCGCCCAACCGCGTTGAATCGATGGAGCGCGGCAAGGTCCCCGGCCCACCCACTTCCACCACATAGTCCACGCCCCGCCCATGCGTTAGGCGCAGCACCTCATGCTGCCATTCCGGGTGCGTGCGGTAGTTCACCGTATCCGTCGCTCCGAGCGCCCGTGCCCTCGCCAGCTTGTCGTCGGAGGACGACGTGGCGATCACCCGCGCCCCCGCCGCGCGCGCGAATTGCAGCGCGAAAATGGATACCCCGCCCGTGCCCAGCACCAGCACCGTCTGCCCTGGCCCCAGCGGCCGGAACGCAAACAGCGCATTCCACGCTGTCACCCCCGCGCACGGCAGGCATGCCGCTTCCTCGAAGGACAAATGGTCCGGGAACTTCACCAACCCGTCCTCGCTGAACACCGCGTATTCCGCCAGCACGCCATCAATGGCGCCGCCCAGGGAACTCGGCACATGCTCCGGCTCGATCTCCCCGCCCAGCCAGGTCTGCATGAATAGCGGGCAAACCCGGTCGCCCGGCTTCACCCGCGTCACGTCGGCGCCGATCTCCACCACCTCGCCCGCGCCGTCCGACAGCGGAATCAGGTTCGCCGGCGTCGGCCCCCGCGCGCCGCGCCCCGTCGCCACCATTAGGTCACGATAGTTCAGGCTGCACGCGCGCATGCGCACCAGCACCTGGCCCCGCCCGGGCTTTGGGTTCGGCGCCTCCGCCATCGCCAGCGTGTCGATGCCGTCCGCCTGGGGGAATTTCCAAAGCTTCATATCCGTCACTCCTAATAACCGCGATCCATGCGCACGATCGTCGGCGGCATCTGTCCCGCATTCAACGCGCGCAAATTCTCGAAGAACACATCCAGCGTCAGCGGATTATACGTCATCGGATCATCCGCGCAGGTATGCGGGCTCATGATCAGGTTCGGCGTATTCCACAGCCGGTGCCCCTCCGGCACCGGTTCCGGCGTGAACACATCCAGCACCGCGCCGCCCAGATGGCCGCTATCCAGCGCATCCAGCAGCGCATCCTGTTCAATCAGCGCGCCACGGCCGATATTCACCACACCGGCGCCCTTGGGCAGCAATGCGATGCGCCGCCGGTCCAGTATCCCCCGCGTTTCCGGCGTGTTCGGCGCCGCCAGCAGCAGAAACTCCGTCTCCGGCAACACCCGATCCAGCTCCGCCTCCGCCACCACCACGTCGCAATGCGGATGCGGCGCGGCCGTGGTGCGCACGCCGGTCACGTGCATGCCGAAATGCCGCGCATGCATGGCACTCGTCCCGCCCAGCGCCCCAAGCCCCACCACCGTCAGCCGCCGCCCGGCCAGCACGGACCCGTACAATTTGCGCCACTTCCCAGCCCGCTGGTCGGTCACGAATTCCGGTATCCGGCTCGCCAGCATCAGGATAGACATGATGCCGAATTCACCAGCCTTGGCGCCGTGGATGCCGCGGTTGGTCCACACCTGCACGCCCTCCGGCAGCCAGTCGAACGGCATCAGCCCGTCGATGCCCGCCACCGTCGCCTGGATGATCCTCAGCTTCGGTGCCTTCAACGGCAGCTGCGCGCGTATCGCGGCGACATCGCTGATGAACACCTCGGCATCCGGCAGCGCGGCGGCGCCATCCGCCGGCACGTCGCCGATCGTCACCACATGCCCCTCGCCCAGCGCCCCGGCACGCGCTGCCGCATCTCGCCACTGGTCCATGGAAAACGCGAACAGCGGGTCGTTGAACGGGTTCTGGATATGAATACGCATGGCCCGGGAACCTGCCCTGTCACGCCCGGATTGTCACGCCGGGCTTGACCATCCCCCCGCGCGGTGCGCCGATGCCGGTATGAGCGAGATACGCAAATTCGGCCTGCCCCCCAGCGCGGAGGACCTTGTGGACATGGCGGAACACGCCCTGGCCGCCATCCCCGCCCGCCTCGCCGCCCACGTGAAGGGCATCGGTATCGTTGTCGAGGACATGCCGGACGACGAGACGCTGGAGGAAATGGACCTCGAATCCCCTTGGGACCTCACCGGCCTCTATCGCGGCCGCCCGATGACCCAGCGCGGCGTCGGCGACATCGTCACCGAACCCGACATGATCTTCCTGTTCCGCGAACCCATTCTGCTGGAATGGGTGGAAAGCGGTGTGGACCTCTACCACCTCGTCCGTAACGTGCTCATCCACGAGATCGCGCACCATTTCGGATTTTCCGATGCGGACATCGAGGCGCTGGAGAAGGAGATGGATAGCTGAATCAAAAAGGGCCGTCCCGGTCTCCCGGAACGGCCCTTCGCCGCGTCAGAAAAATTACCGCGTCTGCTGGATCGCGGACAGCATCCAGCGCCCGCCGGAGGACCGCACGAAGGTCCACAATTCAGTCGCCTCCACCGGCTGGTTCGGGTTGCCGTCAACCACATGGCCTGCGGCGTTGCGCGTCACGTCGACCATGGAAAACCGCATCGCCACGGTGGCGTATTCGCGGTTGCCCTCGCGCCACGCCTCCGCCAGGTCGCCCTTCACCAGGCGCACGTCGGAAACCGTGTTCTGCACGCCGCGGCTCTGCTGGTCCGCCATGTCGTCGGCGAAGTAGGACACCATCTCCATCGTCGCCAGGTTCTGCATCGCCTGCAGATCGCGCCGGCTCCATGCCGCCTGCACGTCCTTCAGCGTCTGCTCGAACGCCCCGAAATCGGCCTGCGCCAACTGTACGGGCGGCGCAGCCGGGCCACCACCGGGCATGCCACCCGGCGCGGCACCGTTAGGCGCCTGGAACATCGCCGGTCCGCCAGCCCCTTGGGCCATCATCGCCGGGCGCCGGCCGCGGATCAGCCGCATGATCAGGAAGGCGATGCCGGCAAACAGCGCGATCTGCAACAGGAAGCCGATAAAGCCGGCGGCACCGGAAAGCCCGCCGGTGAAGCCGTGGCCAAACAGCATCCCGCCGATGCCGGCGCCGATAATGCCGCCCATCAGCCCGGCGGCGAAGCTGCCACCCCATCGGCTGGGCTGCGCGGCGGCACCTGTCATCATGCCACCTTGGGCCCCCGCCGCTGCGGCGGTCGGCTGGTTCGGTGTCATGCTGCGCTGCATTGGCTGCGCCGCGCTCGGCGCCGTGTTCGTGCTCGGCGGCGCGGTATAGGTGCGTCCGCCGCGGCTGCCGGAGGAACTGCCGCTGCCGGCACGCGCATCCGCCGCCGCCGGTGCCAGCACCAGCGCCACGGCCGCAAGCCCGGCAAGGAAAATGGAGGCGCGTCTCATGGTCTCTCCCAGGTTTTCATGCCCGATAGTTCGGGTTTGCCCACAATATGGGCACAAACGGAAATTTTTCCAGGGTCGGACAGTAGCCCGTTGCGGCGTCAGGCCCCGGCCATCGTCATCCCGTCAATCCGCACGGTAGGCGCATCGGTACCACGCCGAAACACGAGGTCATCCCCCGGTACTAATCGGGAGAACATATCCAGAAGATTGCCGGCGATGGTGATCTCCGCCACCGGTTCCGCCCGCTTGCCGTTCCGGATCATGTAGCCGCCGGCGCCCCGGCTGTAGTCTCCCGTCAGCCCGTTCACGCCCATGCCGAACAGCTCGGTTACGTACAGCCCTTCCTTGATGTCCGCCATCAACTCGTCCGGCGTCAGCGTGCCGGGGGAAAGATGCACATTGGTCGGCCCCGGGCTGGGCGGCCCGTTGGTGCCGCGCCCGGCATGCGCGTTGGATACAAGGCCCAACTGCTTCGCCGATCGCAAATCCAACAGCCAGGCCTGCAGCACGCCATCCTCCACCAGGGTCAGCGGCGCCGTCGCCAGCCCCTCGGCATCGAAGGCGCGGGACCGCAGGCCGCGTACCATGTGCGGATCGTCCAGCACGCGAATGCCGGGGGCGAAGACGCGCTGCCCCATCTTGTCCTTCAGGAAGCTGGTACCCCGCGCGATGCCCGCGCCATTGATCGCCCCCAGCAGATGCCCCAGCAAGCCACCGGAAACCCGCGGGTCGAACACCACCGGCACCGTCGCGGTCTTCGGCCGCTGCGGGTGCAATCGCGCCACCGTCCGCTCACCGGCGCTCCGCCCGATCGCGGCCGGATCGTCCAAATCCGCCATGTGCACCGTGGCATGGTAGTCGTAGTCCCGCTGCATGTCTGTGCCGGTACCGGCCAGCACCACGGCGGAAACGGAATGCGACGTGCGCGCCGCCCGCCCGGCGAACCCGGCGGAGGTCACCAGCACGATATCCGTCCGCCCATAGCTGGCGGACGCACCCTCGGAATTGGTGATGCCCTTCACCGCCAGCGCCGAGTCCTCGGCCGCCGCCGCTCGCGCCACCAACTCCTCGGCGGAAGGTTCGGTCGGGTCCACGAGGTCCAGCCACGCCGCATCCGGCGCCGGCTGCGGCGGCGCCAGGGACGCGAACGGATCGTCCGGCACCACCTTCGCCATCGCCACGGCGCGTTCCGCCAACTCCGCGAACGTCGCCGGGTCCACCGTGGTGGCGGAAACGGAAGCAATCTTCTGTCCCACAAACACCCGCAGCCCGAGGTCTCGGTTCTCGGACCGCTCGACATGCTCCGTCTTGCCCAGCCGCCGCTGGATGGACAGCGACGCGCCGCCCATCAGCACCGCGTCAGCCTGGTCCGCCCCAGCCTTGCGCGCGGCGGCAATCAGGTCGGAAAGTAAGTTCAGATCGTCCATGCGCCGGTCTTCCCTTCAGGCCGCCAACGTATCCGCGATCGCCGACAGCTTCGGCACGCGCTTCGATGGCCCCAGCACCGCCAGGGTCGGCGGCGCGCGGAACACCCGCCGCGCCACCCGGGCGATGTCAGCCAGGGTAACGGCATTGATGCGGGACACTGTCTCCTCGGTGGAGATCACGCGGCCATACAACTGCCATTGCCGCGCCAGCTGCTCGCACCGGCTGCCAGTGGATTCAAGAGACATCAGGACGGACGCCTTCACCTGCGCGCGGGCGCGGGCGAGTTCGACCTCATCCACCGCCTGCTGCACCTTGCGGATTTCCTCCAAGGTCACGGGGATCAGTTCTTCCGCCTCGCTCTCGCCGGTGCCGGCATAAATCCCGAACACGCCGCTGTCCGTATATGGCTGCGTGAAGGAATACACCGAATACACCAGCCCGCGCTTTTCCCTGATTTCCTGAAACAGGCGGGACGACATGCCGCCACCGAACAACGTGGAGAGCAGCAGCACTGCGTAATAGTCCGGATCGTTGAACGGCACGGACGGAAAACCGAGCACGATGTGCACCTGATCCAGGTCGCGCCCCTCGCGGAACTCCCCTCCCTCGTATCGGCTCGGCAGGCTGGGGGAGACATTCGCCCCGTTCATGTCGGCAAAATGCTTCGCGGCGAGGTCGACGATCTCGTCGTGCCGCAAATTACCCGCGGCGGCCAGCACCGTATTCCCGGCCGCATAATGCCGCTTCATGTAGCCCATCAGGGACGCACGGCTGATCTCGCGCAGCGTTTTCTCCGTCCCCAGCACCGGCCGCCCCATCGGCTGGCTGGGAAACGCCACTTCCTGGAACTTGTCGAAGATGATGTCGTCCGGCGTGTCGTTCGCCTGGCCGATCTCCTGCAGGATCACGCCGCGTTCGCGCTCCAACTCGTCCGGCTCGAAGGTGGAATGCGTCAGGATGTCCCCGATCACATCCAGCCCCAGCGCCACGTCTTCCTTCAGTAGCTTCACGTAGTAGGCCGTCTGCTCCCGCGCTGTGTAGGCGTTCAAATGCCCACCTACCGCATCCACTTCCTCGGCAATACCGGCGGCGCTGCGCCGTTCCGTGCCCTTGAAGGCCATGTGCTCCAGGAAGTGGGAAGCACCGTTCTCCTCCGCGAGTTCATGCCGCGTGCCGATGCCCACATAGGCACCAAGCGAAACGGTCTCCACGCGCTCCATCCGCTCCGTCACCACAGTAAGGCCGGAGGGCAGGCGCGTGACCTTGATCGCGTCGTTCACGGCGGAGAATTCATTCATGCGGCATTCCTTCGCGCCAGCGCGCGCACATGGGCCTGGACGGCGGCAAGGTCGTTGGCGACGACACTGTAGCGCTCCGTCCGTTCATATAGGTCCGCCATCCGCGGCGGCAATGCGGGGGTAATGCCGGTGGCCGCCGCCATCGGCTCCGGAAACTTCGCCGGATGCGCCGTGGCCATCGCCACGGTCGGCACGCCATGCGGCGCCAGATGCGCCAGCGCCGCTTCGATCCCCACGATCGTATGCGGATCGGCCAGGTACCCGGTGCGCCGGTGCAGTGCGCCGATGGCGGACAATGTGTCGGGATCATCCAGCCGGAAGCCATGGAACAGCGCCCGCGCCCGCTGCCACGCCGCCTCCGACACCGGCATCCGCCCCGTGGCGCGGAACGCCTGCATCACACTCGCGGTCTCCGCCCCGTCGCGGTCCAGCAACTCGAACAGCAATCGCTCGAAATTGGAACTCACCTGGATATCCATGCTCGGCGAATGGCTCGGCTCCACCGGCCGGGCGGACATATCGTTGGCCTCCAGGAAGCGGGAGAGAATGTCGTTGCGATTGGACCCGATGGTGAGTCGCGCCACCGGCAGCCCGATCCGCCGCGCGACCCAGGCCGCCAGCACATTGCCGAAATTCCCCGTAGGCACGCTGAACGCCACCTCCCGGTCCGGCCCGCCCAGAGCCAGCGCGGCGGCCACGTAGTACGGCACCTGCGCCGCCACCCGCGCCCAGTTGATGGAATTCACCGCCGAGAGATGCAATTCGCGGCGGAACGGCGCGTCCGCGAACATCGCCTTCACCATGTCCTGGCAATCGTCGAACGTGCCCTGCACGGCCAGGTTCACCACGTTGTCCGCCAGCACGGTCGTCATCTGCCGCCGCTGCACCACGGATGTCCGCTCATGCGGATGCAGGATCACGATATCCACCCGCTCCCGCCCGGCACAGGCCTCGATTGCCGCCGACCCCGTATCGCCGGACGTGGCGCCGACAATCGTCACGTGCTCGCCATTCTCCGCCAGCACATGGTCGAACAGCCGGCCCAGCAGCTGCATCGCCATGTCCTTGAAGGCGAGCGTCGGGCCGTGGAACAACTCCTGCGTCCACAAATTCGTATCCAGCTGCACCATCGGCACCACGGCCGGATGGCCAAACCCGGCATAGGCTTCGCGGCACAACCGCCGCAGCGTTTCGAACGGGATCGCCGGGCCGACGAAGGGCTGCATCACCCGCGCCGCCAGCTCCGCATAGGGTAGCCCGCGCATGGCGCGGAAATCGGCCGCCGAGAAATGCGGCCAGGATTCGGGCAGGAACAACCCGCCATCCTCCGCCAGACCGGCGAGCAGGACAGCGGAAAAATCAGGCGCGACCGACTGGCCGCGGGTGGAGATATAGCGCATGGCCAGGGAAACTAGGGAAGTTTCCCCGCGGGTGCCAGTCGCCGTTGTCACCCTCACCCCGGCCCTCTCCCTCTGTGAAAGGGCCGGGGTGAGGGTCTGACGAATAGGCGGATCGATCAGGTCAGCTGGAACATGATCATCAGCATCCCCACCACCGCCACCGCCCAGGACAAGGTGCGCAGCATCGGAACGCCAATGACGTAGATGATCGCGTACGCCAGCCGTGCCCACACGAACAACTGGCAACCCAGCACCACGGTGGCGTTTGCCCGCCCGGCTACGTTCGCCGCCAGCACCAGCGCCGCGAACAGCACCAGGCTCTCCAGCATGTTCCGGTACGCCCGCTGCGCCCGGTCTGCCGCGCCTTCCAGCGCCGGCATGTCCTCCCGGTTACCAAGCAGCGCCGGCAGGCCGACCTGCGGGATCGCGAGCAGCACCGCGACCACAATCTGGATGATCGCCAGGCCGACAGCGCAGACCAGCAGGGTGAGTTCGGGTTTCATGACGTTCCTCCGGCATTCATTGCCCGCCCACCAGCTTGCCGGAGCACCCTCGCGTCGCGCAACGCCCCGGGGGCGCTCCCGAGGCCGCGTCGCCGCTAGCGCACGCCCGCCTGGGCCAGATTGTGGCGCAATTCCTTCGCCCGCGCCTCGTCCGCCGCGGCCTGGGCCCGGTTGCCCTGGGCACGGCTGGCGCGCGCGCGCTCCTCATACGGCACCGGATTGTCCGGGTCGTCGCGCACCGCGGTATCGAAATCCATCACGGCCCGCGTCAGGTCGCCCAACATGGCGTAAGTAATGCCGCGCTGCGTATAGGCCTCGGGAAAGTCGCGGCTGAAGAAGACCGCCAGGTCGAAATCGTCGAGCGCCGTTTCGTACTGCCGCAGATCCCGATACAGCATACCACGCGTCATGAAATGCCCGACATTCTGCGAACCAAGGGCAATGGCGTCCGTCAGATCCGCCAGCGCCGCATCCCCGCGTCCGCGCGCATATTCGGCCATGCCGCGATTGCCATGCGCCAGCGCCTGGCCAGCCCGGTCCAGCCGCGCGGAATCCAGCGCAACGGTGCAGGCGGCTACGACCTGATCCGGCGTTCCGTCGCCCTCGCCATAGCAAGCGGCCGTCTGCCCGCGAAAAATCTGGTCCGGGGTCTGCGCCAGCGCACTGGCACCGACGCCGGAGACAAGGGCGGACAGCGGGATCAGAGCCAACAACAACGTCCGTGCGACGCGCAACGCGGAGACCTCCCGCCGGGATGGAATGCAACCGAGACTAGAGGCCGGCGCCACTGTGCCGCAAGCGCGACAAGGCAACGTTCCGGCTCAGGCGCCCGGCACGCCCTTGGTGGTGGAGTATTCGAAATGCAGCGCCTCGCCGGGATGGACAATGCCGTGCATCGCGTGCGCGGCCACCGCCGCCTCGGAAAAACCCTGCAGAATCAGCTTCAACTTGCCCGCGTAGGTGCAGACATCGCCGATGGCGAACACCCCGGGATGGCTGGTGGTACAGGTCGCCGGGTCCACCGTCAGGTGGCCGCGTTCCAGCGCCATGCCCCAGGCGGCGATCGGCCCCAGGTCCATCGCCAGTCCGAAAAAGGGCAGCAGCACGTCGGCAGGCAGCACGCGGGTCTCGCCTTGCAGCGTGGCGACAGAAACCCCGGTCAGCCGGCCATCGGCGCCTTCCAGCCCATGCAACTGATAGGGGATCACCATCTCGATCTCACCGCGCCGGGCCGCTGCATCCAACTGGTCCGCCATTTCCGGCGCGGCGCGGAACTTCGGCCGCCGATGCACCACGGCCACCTTGGCGACGTCCTTAAGCGCCAGCGCCCAGTCCACCGCCGAATCGCCACCGCCGGCGATAATCACCCGCTTGCCCCGGAAATCCTCGCGCCGGCGCACATAGTATTGCACCCCGCCGGTCGCCTCGTATTCCGGCAACCCCTCCAGCGGCGGCCGGTTCGGCCCGAACGCCCCGGCACCGGCGGCAATCAGCACCGCCTTGGCACGGATCGTGTCCCCGGCATCCGTGGCCAGCGTAAAGTCGCCGGGAATCCCGGCCAGCCCCGTTACTCGCCGCCCCAGCAGGCGCGGGGCATCGAACGGCGCGATCTGCTCCTCCAGCTTCTCCACCAGCGCCCCGGCCTCGATCGCCGGATAGCCGGGGATGTCGTAGATCGGCTTCTCGGGGTACAGCGCTGAGCACTGGCCGCCCACCTCGCCCAGTGCGTCAACCAGCACGCTGCGCATCTTCAGCATGCCGCATTCGAACACGGCGAACAGGCCCACGGGGCCGGCGCCGATAATGGCGATGTCGGTTTCGGTCTGGCTCATGCCGCACAATATCCGGCTCATGGCCCATTCCCAAGTAGTCGGTTCCCAAGGGGGCGCGCCCCCGTCAGGCACGGCATTGAAGCCGACTCCGCCAGGCTGGCACCTTCCACCACCGTGGAAGCCGCCTCCGACACCATCGAACAGGACCTGCCCAACCCGGCGGCCACCGAGCGCCTGGCCGCCGCGCTTGCGCGCCTTCTGCGTCCGGGCGATGCGATCCTCCTGGAAGGCCCGCTCGGCGCCGGCAAGTCCACCCTGGCCCGCGCCCTGCTGCGCGCCCTTGCCGGCGACCCGGCGCTGGATGTGCCCAGCCCCACCTTCACCCTGGTCCAGGCCTACGACACGCCACGCGGCACGGTGCACCATTTCGACCTCTGGCGCCTGGAAGGCCCCGCCGGGCTGGCGGAACTCGGCTGGGACGACGCGCGGGAGGACATCGTGCTGGTGGAATGGCCCGATCGTCTCGGCCCACTCCGCCCGGCGGATGCCCTCGCCATCGCGCTGGACATCACCGGGGAGGAATCCCGCCATGCGCGCCTGTCCGGCTGGTCCGGCCGGCTCCATGCCGGCAACCTGACGACATCGGAGGCGCCATGAACCGCCATTCCCAGATCGCCGGCTTCCTCGCCGAACACGGCTTTGTCGCCGTCCGCCTGCTGCCGCTGGCGCAGGACGCGAGTTTCCGCCGCTACTGGCGCCTCGCCGACGGCCCCTGGCCCGCGGTGCTGATGGACGCCCCGCCGCCGGAGGACCTCGCCCCGTTCCTTCGCGCAGCCATGCACCTGGCCGGCCTCGGCCTTTCCGTGCCGGAAATCCGCGTCGTGGACATGGAAAACGGCCTGCTGCTGGAGGAGGACCTGGGTGACGCGCTCTATGCCGCCATCCTCGACGACACCAACCAGGAAGCATTGTTCGACGCGGCGGTGGACGCCCTGGCGGTGATGCACGCCGCGAAGCCGCCGCCTGGCCTGCCGGCCTGGGGAGCGACTGAAATGCGGGACACCGCGCTCGGCACGCTGTTCGACTGGTGGTGGCCGGCGATGTTCGGCTCCCCGGCGCCCGATGCCGCCCGCGCGGATGTGGCGGCGGCGTTGCAGGCCATGCTGGCGCCGCTGGCCGACACATCACCCGGCTTCGTCCATCGCGACTTCTTCGCCGGCAACCTGCTCTGGCTGCCGGAGCGCGAGGGCATCCGCCGCGTCGGCGTGCTGGACTTCCAAAGCGCGGCGCTGGGCCATCCGGCCTACGACCTGGCATCCCTGGTGCAGGACGCTCGCAGGGACATCTCACAAGCCATCGCGGAACGCTGCGTCGCCCGCTACCTGGCGGCGCGGCCCGACCTGGACGAAGCCGCCTTCCGTGGCGCGCTCGCGGTCTGCGCGGCGCAGCGGCACCTGCGCGTCGCCGGGCAATGGGTGCGCCTGGCCCGGCGCGACGGCAAGTCGCACTACCTGGCCCACGGCCCGCGCACCTGGGGCCAGTTGGCAACCGCCCTGCGCGCACCGGAAGCCGCCCCCCTGGCCGCCGCACTGGACCGCTGGATTCCCGCCGCCCATCGCCACAACCCGCCGGATGCCGCCGCATGAGCACGCAGCCGAAAACCGCGATGGTCCTGGCCGCCGGCCTCGGCACCCGCATGCGCCCGCTGACGGACAACACCGCCAAGCCGCTGCTGCCCCTGGGCGGACGCACCCTGCTGGACCACGCGCTGGACCGGCTGGCGGAGGTCGGCGTGGAACGTGTCGTGGTGAACGCCTACTGGCATCCGCAGCGTGTGGCGGACTGCCTCAACGCGCGGCGGGGTGTGCCGGAGACCACCCTGCGCGTCGAAACCAAGTTGCTCGAAACCGGCGGCGGCGTCCTGGCGGCACTGGACCTGCTCGGCCCCGACCCGTTCTTCGTCATCAATGGCGATGCCTTCTGGCTGAACGGCCCCCGCCCCGCCTTGGCCCGCCTGGCGGATTCCTTCGAGCCGGCGGAGACCGATGCGGTACTGCTGCTGCACCGTTCCGCCTTGGTCGCCGCCGATGTCGGCTTCGGCGATTTCGCGCTGGACCCCTGGGGCATGCTGCGCCGGCGCGGCGAGCGGCAGGTGGTGCCCTACATCTTCGCCGGGGCGTCCATCATGTCCCCTGCCCTGCTCGCCGGCTGCGCGCCGGGCAAATTCAGCCTGAACCAGCCCTGGAACCGCGCCCTGGACGCCGGCCGCCTGCGCGGCATCGTGCATGACGGGCTGTGGTTCCACCTCTCCACCCCGCGCGACCTGGCGGAGGCTGAAGCGATCCTGCACGCGCGATGAATTTGTTTTCCATTCCCCCTGGCGTGCCGTTCCTGGACGCGATCGCGGCGGAATGGCTGCGCCGGTCGGGCGAAGACCCGCTTTCCGTCGCGCGCGGCCTGATCCTGCTGCCGACGCGCCGCGCCGCCCGCGCCCTGGCCGAAGCGTTCCTGCGCGCGGGCAATGGCCGCCCCTTGCTCCTGCCCCGCATCACCGCGCTGGGCGCGCTGGACGAAGCGCCCCTGACGCTCACCGGCGCGCTGGACCTGCCGCCGGCGATTACCCCCGCGCGACGACTGGCGATGCTGTCCCAGCTGATTCTTGCCCGCAATGGCGCCGGCGGCGCGCCCCGCACCGCGGATGGCGCATGGCGCCTGGCAGGAGAACTGGCGACGCTGATGGACGAGGCCGAGCGGTCGGGCATTGACCTTGCCACGACCCTGCCCGGCGCCGCGGACGCCGCCTTCGCGGCGCACTGGCGGCAGACTCTGGAATTCCTGGAAATCGTGACCCGCGCCTGGCCTGCCATCCTGGAAACCGAGGGGCTGGTTAACCCGGCAGCCCGCCAGGTGGCGCTGCTGCGGGCGCAGGCACAGGCGTGGCAGGACGAACCGCCCACCCACCCGGTCTGGGCCGCCGGCGCCACCGGCGCCATTCCAGCGGTGGCGGACCTGCTGAAGGTGATAGCCGGGCTGCCCGATGGGCGCGTGGTCCTGCCCGGACTGGACAGTGGCATGGCGGAGGAAGCGTGGCAGGCGCTGGAAGCCTCCCACCCCCAGTACGGGTTACGGCGCCTCCTTATCCGCATGGACGCGACACGGGCGGACACACAGCTCTGGCCCGGCGCGGCGGTGGAGGATGGGCGGGCACTGCTGCTCTCCCGCGCCATGCTGCCGGCCAAGGCACTGGCGACCTGGCGGGATGATGCAGCGCCGGTTACCGTGACCGGACTGTGCCGCCTGAACGCGGCGGACCAGCAGGAGGAAGCGGCGGCGATCGCCCTGATCCTGCGGCAGGCCCTGGAAACCAAAGGCCGGCGAACGGCTTTGGTAACGCCCGACCGAGATCTCGCCGGCCGCGTCGCGGCGGAGCTGGGGCGCTACGGCGTCATCGCCGATGACTCGGCCGGCGAGCCCCTGGCGGAAACGCCGCCTGCCATGTTCCTGCGCCTGCTGGCGCGCGCAATGGCCGACGGGCTGGCGCCGGTGCCCCTGCTGGCGCTGCTGAAGCACCCCCTTGCCGCTGCTGGCCTAGCTACAACCGACTGTCGCGCCGCCACGCGCGAGCTTGAGCGGGAAGCGCTGCGTGGCCCGCGCCCGCCACCCGGCATCACCGGCCTGCGCCGCCATCTGAAGGAGGGTGACCGCACCCGGGCGGCACGCGACCTGCTGGCACGCCTGGAAAACTGCCTGGACCCGCTGCTGCGCTTGTTCGCCGCGCCGGACGACAGGCCGACCCGTCCGCCTGGCGACCTGCTCGCCGCGCTGGTCGCGGCAGCGGAGGCGCTGGCCAAAACGGACGCGACCCGTGGCCCGGCCATCCTTTGGTCCGGGGAGGAAGGCGAAGCCCTCGCCGAACTGCTGGCGGAGGTTACAGCGAGCCTGGCCGGTCTGCCGGACGAAGCGCCAGCTACGTTGCCGGGCCTGCTGGACGCCGTGCTGGAAGGTGCCGTGGTACGCAGCCGCCGTGCGCTACGTGGAAGGGATGGGGGCGGGCGGGACGGCGTGGAGCACCCGCGCATCTACATCTGGGGCCTGCTGGAAGCTCGGTTGCAGGCGGTGGACGTGATGGTACTGGGCGGCCTGGTGGAAGGCGTCTGGCCGCCGGCGACCGACCCGGGGCCCTGGCTCTCCCGGCCGATGCGTGCCGCGATCGGGCTGCCCTCGCCGGAGGAGGCCGTGGGCCAGGCAGCGCATGATTTCTGCGGCGCGGCCTGCGCGGCAGCCGAGGTGGTACTGTCCTGCCCGCGCCGGCGGGATGGCGCTCCCGCGGTGCCCGCGCGCTGGCTGGCACGGCTGGATGCCTACCTGGATGCCCGCGGCATGGCCCTGTCCACGCACCATGCGGCGGAATGGGCGCGTGCCCTGGACCAACCGACCGATGGCGCGCAGCCCGTTGCCGCGCCACGGCCGATGCCGCGCGTGGACCTGCGCCCACGCAGGTTCAGCGTGACGGAGATCGAGACCTGGGTGCGTGATCCGTTCGCGATCTATGCGCGACACGTGCTCCGCCTGCGCGCGCTGGACCCGCTGGACGCGGAACAGGACGTGCTGGACTACGGCACGCTGGTACACGGCGGCCTGGACGATTTCATCAAGGCGCATGGCGTAACACGCGACCCGCAATCGGCAATGCAATTGCGCGAAGCAATGCAGGCACGGCTGCTGCGGGCCGGTCTCCGCGATACGCTGCTGGCGTGGTGGCTGCCGCGCATCGCCCGCATCGCTGACTGGGTAATCGCGGAGGAGACGCGGTCCGATCGGTTGCGCCCCGCCCGGATTCATTCCGAGGCGAAGGGCGAATGGCATCTCGCCGACCGCAATTTCCGCCTGAGCGGCCGCGCTGACCGGATTGAGCAACGCGCCGACGGATCGCTGGCTCTGTTCGACTACAAGACCGGTACACCGCCGAAGCAGCCGGACGTTGAGGCGGGCCGCGCGCCGCAATTACCGCTGGAAGCGGCGATGGCGGCAGCGGGTGCATTCGGCCCGGAGATCGCCGGCCATGTGGTGGAACTCACCTACTGGCATCTGACCGGTGGGGACAACGCCGGCAGGGTGACATCCCTTTTCAAGGCGAATGCGGGATTGACGGACAACGCGGTGCAGGCCGCAATCGACGGGCTACGACGCCTGATCGTCGAATATGACGATCCCGCGCAACCCTATCTGGCTCGGCCTTTCCCCGGCGCCGCGCCGCGCTTTTCCGACTACGTGCAGCTGGCGCGCGTGGCGGAGTGGTCCGGCAGCGGAGAGGACGAATGAGCGCGGTGATGGAACCGGCGCGCGGGCCTTTGGCCAAGGCGACCGATGCCCAGGCCAAGGCATCCGATCCGGCGGTCTCCGCCTTCGTGTCCGCGTCCGCCGGCAGCGGCAAGACCAAGCTGCTGACGGACCGGCTGCTGCGCCTGATGCTGTCCGGCGCCGATCCGCAAAAGATCCAGTGCCTCACCTTCACCAAGGCAGCGGCGGCGGAGATGGCGCTGCGGCTACAGAAGGTGCTGGCCGAATGGGTGCGGCTGGACGACACAGCGCTGGACGCGAGACTGCGCGATTTGCGGCTGGACCCGGATGGTGGCCTGCGTGACCGGGCACGCGGGCTGTTCGCGCGCGTGCTGGACCTGCCGGGCGGCATACGTATCGGCACCATCCATGCCTTCTGCCAGTCCGTGCTGCGGCGGTTTCCGCTGGAGGCGATGATCTCACCACATTTCCGCCTGGTGGACGAACGCGACACGGACGAGGCGCTGGCGACCGCGACCGAGGCGAGCCTGCCGCGGGCGCCGCGTTTGCCGGGGGGCGGGGCGGCGCTGGAACAGGTGGCGTCCGTGCTGCCGCTGGCGCGGTTCGGCACGGTGGTGAAGGCACTGCATGGCGGGCGGGCGCGGCTGGACGGCATGCACGGCATGGATGCGGCGGCGCTGCGAGCGGCGGTGCGGCGGGTGCTGGATGTCAGGGCGGCTGACGACGCGGAACTTGTCGCCAATGCGGTGAACTGGCAGGCGGAGCGGGACGTGCGGGATGCCGCGCATGTTATCGCCAATGACGGCTCACCTGGCGCGCAGCGCACCGCGGGAGAGATGCTGGACTGGCTGGCGCTGGACGCGGCAACGCGCGCGCGCCTGTGGCCGGAGTGGCGTGGGCTATTCCTGCTGGGCGACGGCAAGGCCCGCGGCCCGGGGGCGCTGATCAATCCGAAGCTTGCGCAGGCACGGCCGGAATTGCGCGACGCGTTGCTGGCCGAGCAGGAGCGGGTGCAGGGCGTCGAAGCCGCGCGCCGCGACCTGCGCGCGGCCGAGTTCACGGCATCGCTGCTGATGCTGGCCGGTCCGTTGCTGGGGGAGCACGCGCAGGACAAGGACCGCAAGGGGTTGCTGGATTACGACGACCTGATCGGCCACACGGAAAAGCTGCTGCGCGAACCGGGCGCCGCCTGGGTGCTCTACAAACTGGATGGCGGGCTGGACCATCTGCTGCTGGACGAGGTGCAGGACACCGCGCCGGCGCAATGGCGCATCGCCGGGGCGCTGACAGAGGAGTTTTTCGCCGGCGTCGGGGCGCGGGACGTGAACCGCACCGTGTTCGCTGTGGGCGATCGCAAGCAGTCCATCTACTCCTTCCAGGGCGCTGATCCGGATGCGTTCGACCACTGGCAGCGCTTGCTTGCCCAGCGCGTGCGCGCCGCAGGGGCGGGGTGGCTGGACCAGACGCTGGACGTATCTTTCCGCTCCACCGAGCCGGTGCTGCAATTGGTGGATGCGGTGTTCGAGAACCCGGCGGCGGCGGATGGCGTGCTGGCCGGGGACACGGCGCTGAAGCATTTCTCCGCCCGCGCCGGGCAGGCCGGGCGGGTGGACTTGCTGCCGCTGGTGGAGGGTGATGCCGAGGAGGCGCCGGAGCCCTGGGCGGTGACGCGAACCAATCGCGGCCAGGCATCCGCGCGGCAGAAGCTGGCGGAGGGGCTGGCGGACTGGATCAGGCGCGAAATCGGCCACGCGATGGTTTCCAGCGAAGGAAGGGCGCTGGAGGCGGGCGACGTGCTGGTGCTGGTGCGCAGCCGGCGCAACGGGTTCGCCGATCTGCTGACGCGGGCACTGAAGGCGCGTGGCATTCCCGTGGGTGGGCTGGACCGGATCGTGCTGACGGAACAGTTGGCAGTGCAGGACCTGATGGCGCTGGGCGATGCGCTGCTGCTGCCGGAGGATGACCTGGCCTTCGCCAACCTGCTGGTCTCCCCGCTGGGCGGGATTTCCCACGATAGCCTGGAGGCGCTGGCGGTGGGACGCACAGGAACGCTGCGGCAGGCATTGCGGGAACGGGCGGACGAACGGGCGGACTGGCGCGCGGCGGAGGATTTCTTCGTGGCGCTGCTGGGGCGGGTGGATTTCTGTTCGCCGTTTACCTTGTTCACGGAAGCACTGGGCCACCTGGGTGGACGCGCCCGGATTTTCGCGCGGCTGGGGGCGGAGGCGGAGGAGCCGGTCGCCGAATTCCTGCAGGTCGCGCTGTCCTACGCACGTTTGCATCCGCCTTCGCTGCAAGGGTTTCTGCAGTGGCTGCGCAAATCCGGTGCCGATGTGAAGCGCGAGCAGGAGGAAGCCGGCGGTGCCGTGCGGATCATGACCGTGCATGGCGCCAAGGGGTTGCAGGCACCGCTGGTGATCCTGCCGGACACTACCGGCCTGCCGCCGATGGACGAGACGGTGCACTGGGCCGCGGACGGGGATGCGGCGGTGCCAGTGCTGGTGCCAAACGCGGCCTATCGCGGCGCGGCGGGGGAAAAACTGCGTGCGGCTTCGGTGCGGCGGCAGATGCAGGAATACAACCGCCAACTCTATGTTGCGCTGACGCGGGCGCAGGACCGGTTGGTGGTGTGCGGCTGGAAAGGCAGCAAGCCGGTGCCGGATCCGAGCTGGTACCGGCTGGTAGAGGACGGCTTCGGCCGGCTGGCGGAGGTGCGCCGGGAGGCGTTCGACCGGTGGGACGGCGAGGCGGCCTGGCTGGAGACGGCACGGCCGGTGAAGGGAAAGAAGGCGAAGCCCGACGCCGGAAAAACGGACCCCCCTGCCCTGCCCGCCTGGGCCGGAGCGGCGCCGGATTGGCGGGCGCTGCAGCCGCCGGAGGAAACCGGGCTTCCTGAGCCGCTGGCCCCGAGCCGGCCGGAAGGGGTGGAGCTAGGGCATGTCCCGGCGGCGGCATCGCCGCTGGCGGAGCGGGAGCCCGGCGGGGCGCGGTTCCAGCGCGGCAAGCTGGTGCATGCGCTGTTGCAGCACCTGCCGGAACTGCCACTGGCGCGGCGGCGAGAGGCGGCGCGGGCATGGCTGGCGCGGCCGGGACAAGGGATCGCCGCCGGGCAGGTGAACGCGCTGGCGGACGAAGTGCTGGCGATCCTGGACCATGCGGACCTGGCGGGGCTGTTCGGGCCGGGGAGCCAGGCGGAGGTGCCGTTGACCGGGGTGGTGGACGGGCGCGTGATCGGCGGGCTGGTGGACAGGCTGATGGTGGCGGACGACCGCGTCCTGATCGCAGACTACAAGACGAATCGAGAGCAGCCGGCGACGGCGGCGGAGACGCCGGTGCTGTACCTGCGGCAGATGGCGGCGTATCGGGCGGTATTGCGGGCGGTTTTCCCAGGCCGCGCGGTGGGCTGCGTGCTGATCTGGACCCGGAGCGCGCGGGCCGTCATGCTGCCGGACGATCTGCTGGACCGGCATGCGCCGGGTTCCGCCTGACTTGAACTGTGTTGCTGGCGGCGCCATTTCGGCTGCCGCAGCCTGATGAAAGGACCGACATGAGCCAGAATACCAAGCCCGTGACCGACACCAGCTTTTCCACCGACGTGCTGAAGGCCGAGGGGCCGGTGCTGGTGGATTTCTGGGCGGAGTGGTGCGGGCCGTGCAAGATGATCGGGCCGGCGCTGGAGGAACTCGCCGCCGAGTACCAGGGCAAGCTGACGATCGCCAAGGTGGATATCGACGAGAACCCGATGTCCCCCAACCAGTATGGCGTGCGCGGCATTCCGACCATGATCCTGTTCAAGGACGGCAAGCAGGTGGCGACCAAGGTGGGCGCGGCGCCGAAGAGCGCGCTGAAGGCGTGGATCGACCAGAACCTCTGATTTTTCAGATGTTTACCTGATAGGATCCGCCGGTCCCAGGGGCACCTGGGGCCGGCGGTTTCGTGTTCCGAGCGGTCGTTGCGGAGCCGTCGGAAAAACGACCGGGTTGGCGACCGGTTGGCGGATTCGAAGACGCTTTCCTACCAGCGGATATTGCCGCGGCCACCATTGCCGACCATGTCGGCGGCCATGCGCATGGTGGCGAGGTTGGCGGACTGCACGTAGGGCATGTTGGTGAGGGTCGCGAGCGTCTGCTCCGGCCCGCGCGTGTAGGCGGGGTTGTTGAAAGCGGCCAAGGCATGGACCGGGTCGCCCACCATCAGGGCATCGGCGGCGGCCATCATGGTATCGACGACCAGTTGCGAGGGCGCGTTGGGGGCGATGCCGAGGGCGGCGCGGACATCCACGCGGGCTTGCAGCATTTCCACGCGCACCAGGGCATCCATCCCCACCCAGCGTGGGGAGGTGTTGATCTGCCCGCCGAGGTAGTCGATCGCGGCGACGGCACGGGCGGCGTCCGCCGGGCGGTTCGCGGTGCGGCTGGGGACAGCGAAGGCCCATTGCGCCTGGTTCAGCGCCCAGACATCCGGGTCTCCCAGCACGAACGGGGATTGCAGCATGCGGGCCGTGTCCGGTGGCGGGGGCATCGGCACATTGCAGGCGGCGAGCAGGGTGGCGAGGGCGAGGACGGGAAGGCGGCGAATCATGGGACGTCTCCGGCGGAAGGCGGTTGGTCCCTTGGAGGGAACCGAGGGCAGGGATTTTAGCGGTTTTCGAAAAGCTTGGTGGGAAAAAGTTGCGGGGGCGCGGAACCTCCATGCGCCACCATCTACCCCTCATCCAACACTCCTCACCCCCGGCCTTGGTCCGCTTCGCGGTCCAAGCGCCGAAGGCGAGGGAGAAGGGGACTATTCGGCGGCCTAGGGGAGGGTGGCGGCTTCTGCGCGGAGCCAGATGGCGGTGTCGTGGAACACGGCGCCGCCGTTCGGTGGGGCGGGATCGTCCGACGTGAGGGCGTTGATGCCGATGCCGCCTTGGAAGGCGGCGTTTGGCCAGACACTTTCCACCACGATGACACCGGGCTGCTGGCCTGTGGTGAGTTTGGCGTGCAGCAGGACTTCGCCGCGCGTGTTGCCGAGACGGATGAGGGCGCCGTTGGCGATGCCGAGGCGGGCCGCGTCATCGGGGTGGATCATGGCCTCCGGGCGGAATTCGCGGCGCCGGGAGGAGGCCATTTCCGTGAAGCTGGTGTTGAGGAAGTTCCGCGCCGGGGCGGTGACCATGCGGAAGGGCAGTGCGTCCGTGCGTTCGTCGTGGATGGCGTGGTGGTCCGGCAGGCGGGGCATGCCGTGATGGTTCGGGCCGACGCGGGACCAGTCCGGCGCGAAGTGGAATTTCTTGTCCGGGGTTTTGAAGCCGTTGAGGAAATGGGCTTCGGCGAAGTCGGGCATGGCGTCCACGCCACCTTCGCGCAGGACGGTGGCGGCGTCGGGGTGGTTGGAGACTTTCAGCGTGGCGTCGATGATCTCCATTTCCGTCATGCGGAAGCCTGCGTGATCGGCGCCGAGGCGATGGGCGAGGGCGCAGAGGACCGCGTGGTTGGAGCGGCATTCGCCGGGCGGGTCGATGAGCTTGGGGCCGATCTGGATGTAGCTGTGGCCGCCGGCCTGGTAGAGGTCGTCATGTTCCAGGAACATCGTGGCGGGCAGGACGATGTCCGCCATCCGCGCGGTTTCCGTGAGGAACTGTTCGTGCACGACGGTGAACAGGTCTTCGCGGGCAAATCCGCGGTGGACCAGGTTGTGGTTGGGGCAGACGGTGACGGGGTTCATATTCTGGATGAACAGGGAATGGACTTGCGGGCCGGCGCCGAGGTCGCGGCGGTCTCCGGTGAGGACAGCGCCGATGCGGGATTGGTCGAGGATGCGGATGGAGGTGTCGACGCAGTCGAGGCCCTCAATGAGGGTCTTGTTCCAGCCGTACATGCCGCGGTTGGACCAGAGGGCGCCGGCACCTTCGTATTGCCATTTGCCGGTAACGGCGGGGAGGCAAGAGACGGCGTGCATGTTGGCGGGGCCGTTGCGGGTGCGTGCGAAGCCGTAGCCGATGCGCAGGAAGGCGCGCTGTGTTTGGCAGTATAACTTCGCGAAGGCTTCGATCTGTTCGATGGAGAGGCCGGTGATGGCGGCGGCCCAGTCCGCGCCGCGCGCGGCGAGGTGGGTTTCGAGGTCGGGCGGGAAGTCGGTGTATTTTTGCAGGTAGGCGCGGTCCGCGTACCCATCGCGGAAGGCGATGTGCATGACGGCGCAGGCCAGCGCGCCATCCGTGCCGGGGCGGATGGGCAGGTGCATGTCCGCCACCTTGGCGGTGCCGGTGCGGTACGGGTCGATGACCACGAGTTTCGCACCGCGCTGTTTCCTTGCGTGGACGATGTGGGTCATGACGTTGACCTGGGTGGCGACGGGGTTGCCGCCCCACATGACGATGAGATCCGCCAGCGCCATTTCGCGCGGATCGACGCCGCGTTGCATTCCGGTGCCGGCGACCCAGCCTGCCTCGCACACCGGAGTGCAGATGGTAGCGTGCATGCGCGAATATTTCATCACGTGGCGCAAGCGGTTGATGCCGTCCCGCTGCAGCAGGCCCATGGTGCCT
>Ga0315912_10001130_pt1 | contig 35450 bp, 30 predicted proteins | sample VfabasoilMG_FD_204469 | JGI IMG/M metagenome (GOLD analysis project Ga0315912, IMG submission 204469) | Garden soil microbial communities collected in Santa Monica, California, United States - V. faba soil | ecosystem: Environmental > Terrestrial > Soil > Garden | place: USA: California... | reverse complement strand
ATCAAGCGCCCGGTCCTCACGATCGTCGCGATGCTGCTGTTCGTGGTCTTCGGGCTGGTCGCTCTTTTTCAGCTCGACACCGACGAGTATCCCGAGATCGATGCCCCTGTAGTCGTGATCGCGATTCCGTATCCCGGCGCATCGCCGGACGTCGTCGAGCGCGAGGTCATCGATCCGATCGAAGAAGTGATCTCCGGCATCAGCGGCGTGGACAAGATGACGTCGAACTCGCTCGACAGCTTTGCGAACATCATCGTCGAGTTCGATTTCTCGAAAGACCCGCGCCTGGCGAGCCAGGAGGTCCGCGACAAGATCTCCGAAATTCGCAACGAGCTGCCGACGGAGATGGAGGAGCCGATCCTCACGCAGTTCGACCCGGCAGATCGGCCGATCATGTCGCTGACGCTCTCGTCGCCCGGCCTGACGGGAGCCGAGCTGACGCGCATCGCCGATCCGGACATCACGCGCCGGCTGCGTGCGATCTCTGGCGTCGCCTCCGTTGACCTGATCGGAGCGATCGAGCGCGAGCTGGTGGTGGAGATTCGGCCGCGAGATCTGCAGGCTACGGGCGTGAGCGTTGCTCAGGTGGTGCAGGCGCTGCAGTCGCAGAACCTGGCCTCGCCGGTGGGTCGTCTTGCCGGGCAGCTCGATGAGCGCACCATCAGGCTCAAAGGTAGGCTTGATTCGCCTGCTGACTTCAAACAGCTGGTCGTCTCGCAATCCAACGGGCGCATCATCCGTCTCGGCGATCTGGCCGACGTTCGCGACTCCACAGAGGAGCCGCGCTCGTATGCCGCCTACGACGATGAGTCAGCCGTCGGTATCGATATCCTGAAGTCAACCGGCTTCAGTACAACGGCCGTCGCAGACCAGGTTCGCACTCGAGTCGCCGACATTCAGCGAACGTTGCCCGCCGGTGTCACCCTTCGGGTTGTGACCGACGCAGGCGTGCGAGTCGAAGACTCCGTCATGGGCGTTCAGCAGGCGTTGATCGAGGGCGCGGGCCTGACTGTCGTCGTCGTCTTCCTGTTCCTCAACTCGTGGCGTTCGACCGTCATCACCGGTCTGGCGCTTCCGGTCTCCGTGCTGGCCTCGTTCGTCGCCGTGTGGGCATACGGCTTCACGTTGAACACGATGTCGCTGCTCGGGCTGTCGCTCTCGATCGGCATCCTCATCGACGATGCCATCGTCGTGCGAGAGAACATCGTGCGGCACGTCGAGATGGGGAAGGCGCACTACAAGGCGGCCTTCGACGGCACGGATGAAATAGGGCTTGCGGTCACGGCCACCACGCTCTCAATCGTGGTCGTGTTCATTCCCATCGCGTTCCTGGGCGGGATCGCCGGCCAGTGGTTCAAGCCGTTCGGTCTGACGATTGTGTGCTCGGTGCTCGTCTCGCTCTTCGTGTCGTTCTCGCTCGATCCGATGTTGTCGGCGTACTGGCCGGACCCACATCTACCGATGGAGCGGCGACCGCTGATCTCGCGGCTGCTTGGCCGATTCAATCACTGGTTCGATCGGCAGGCCGAGCGATACAAGGGTGTGATTGCGTGGGCGCTCGACCATCGCTTCGCGATGGTGTTCCTGGCACTCGCCACCTTCGTCGGTGCGTTGGCACTTCCAGCGATGGGCATCGTCGGCGCCGGGTTCGTACCGGAGATGGACAACTCCGAGTTCGCCGTGGACATCGAAACACCTCCCGGGTCCAACCTCGCGTACACGGAGGTAAAGGCGCAGGAAGTCTCGCGTATCGCGCGCATGCGGCCGGAGGTGATGTACGTCTACACGTCGATTGGCGGACAGGGTGACGCGGTGGACGAGGGCCGCGTGTACGTGAAGTTGAAGCCAAAGCACGAACGAGAGCGGGCGCAGGCGGAGATTGTGGCGGATATCCGATCGGACCTCGTGCGCCTTGGTGGCATCACCTCGTCGATCAGCACCGGCTTCAACCCGGGCGAGAAACAGATTCAGCTGCAGGTGAAGGGCCCGGATGCGACGGAGCTCACGCGTCTCGCGCAGGCCGTTGCCACAGAGATGCGCAAGGTTCCTGGCGCGGTTGACGTTGCGCTCTCGACGAAGGGGCAGAAGCCGGAGCTCGACGTGCAGCTCGATCGCGCGCTCGCCGGATCGCTTGGCGTCACGGTCGGTCAGGTTGCGCAGGCACTGCGCCCCGCCTTCGCCGGAATCGACGTTGGTGACTGGATTGATCCTTCCGGGGAGACGAGAGACGTGACGATCAGGCTGGCGCCGGAATCAAGAACGGTCGTCGCTGATCTCGAGTCGCTGCCGCTCCTCATCGGGCGCGACAACGACAAGAGCATTCCTCTCGGCCAGGTGGCGCGCGTAACTCCCTCGATTGGTCCGGCGCGCATCGACCATCTCGATCGCGATCGCGTGATCATCGTCGAGGCCAACACCGAGAATCGTGCGCTGTCCGCCGTCGTCGGCGACACGATGGCTCGCGTGCAGCAGTCGATCACGTTTCCGGCGGGCTACACGTTGAGCCAGGGCGGCGAGACAGAAGAGCAGCAGGAGATCTTCACGCAGATGTTCGTCGCGATCGGTGTCGCGATTCTCTTGATGTACTTCGTGCTGGTCGTGCAGTTCGGCTCGTTCCTCGAGCCGCTGTCGATCATGCTGTCGCTGCCGCTGTCGCTCATCGGCGTGATGCTGGCACTCATGATCACCGGCGAGTCACTCAACATCATGAGCATGATCGGCGTGATCCTCCTGGTCGGCATCGTGGCGAAGAACGCGATCCTGTTGATCGACTTTGCCAAGTGGTCGGAGGAAGCCGGCATGGAGCGCCGCGAAGCGCTGATTCAGGCGGGCCGCGTGCGTCTGCGGCCGATTCTGATGACCACGTTCGCACTCGTGGCTGGCATGGTGCCGGTGGCGTTGGGGAGTGGCGAAGGCGGCGACTTCCGTGCTCCGTTGGGGATCACCGTGATAGGCGGCGTCGTCACCTCGACATTGCTGACGCTGCTCGTCATCCCGACGGTGTATGAGATTCTCGCCGACTCGCGCGACTGGCTGTCAGCGCGCTTCTTCGGCTCGCGAGACAAGACGGTCCATGCACCTGGGCACGCAACGTCGTAACATTCCGCATATGCACAACCCGCTTGTTCCCGAGTCACTCGAAGGCTGGAGCATTCTGCACCTGATGTACCGCGTGCGCTGGGATCGCCTGCGCGGTGCCAGTCAGTCCGATCTGCAGCGACTCGCTGATGGAGCCACGCGTGCGTTGTCGGTTCCTGATGCGGGAGCAACCGCCGCCGTGCAGATGCTCGGGCACAAAGCGGATCTGATGTTCATCCTGTTCCGTCAAGGCTTCGAACAGCTGGCACAATCGCAACTGGCGTTGTCGCGAACCGAGTTGAGCGGGTATCTCGAACCGACGACGTCGTATGTGTCGATCGTGGAGCTCGGGATGTACGAGATGACCGGCAAGCTTCACGAGCAGATCGGTGCGGCGCACAAGCCTGGCAGCGAAGAGTTCGAGCGCGCCTTCGATACGGAGATGGAGACGCAGCGTCAACGTGTCATGAGCCGTCTCTTCATCGAGGTGCCGCGGTGGCGCTACATCTGCTTCTATCCGATGAACAAGCGTCGTGGCGAGAGCGTCAACTGGTACTCGGAGCCATTCGAGCGTCGCGCACACATGATGCGCGAGCACGGCATGATCGGACGACACTACTCAGGGAAGGTCACGCAGGTGATCTCCGGATCGATCGGATACGACGATTGGGAGTGGGGCGTTGATTTGTTTGCGCAGGATCCGCTGGTCTTCAAGAAGTTGATCTACGAGATGCGCTTCGATGAAGCGAGCGCGAAGTTCGCGGAGTTCGGTCCCTTCTACACTGGCCTTCAGTTCGACATGACGCAGCTCGCCGCCTACCTTGGCGGCGCCGTTCCCACCCTCGCCTAGGCCGGCCCCCGCCGGGGCCGCGTTCGGCAAACGACGCGTCGGCGTTAATCCAGAACGACCGGCGTGATTTCTGCATTCGGAATTTCGTAATCCATAAGGGCGAATTTTGAAGGATTCGTCCCGGTTACGGTTTCGTAGGCTCCGATAAGTCTCCTTGTTGGAAGGAGAAAGCGACGCGCCCTGAAAACGGCCCGAAGGCGCGGGAATTGCTCCGGTTCTCTCGGGATACTGGAGACCACATGAACCCTCAGGAAATGTTCGTAACGCGGTTGCGTCGTCACCGGATGCGCAGTCGTGTGACGATCGAGGAAATTGCGACCAACCTTCGCATCCGTCCGGAACTGATCGAAGGTCTCGAAAACAACGATCTGACGAACTGGCCTCGTGGCCTGTATTCACGCGCTTGGATCCGTGCGTACGCGTTGGCCGTTGATCTCGATCCGATCGACACAGTGGAAGAGTTCTGCCGTCTGTTCCCGCAGGGCGATCGCCGCACCGGCGGAACGATCCAGGAGATTGCATCTATCGTCGCCTCGTCGTCGTCCTATCGCGACGAGTTCAGCCACGAGCAGGGCCGGCGCAGCACCGACCAGGTCGTCTCTGACGAAGTCGTGCAGCCATGGCATGCCTTCGTGAGCCAGCCGAGCCGTGCGCTATGGAATCGGCTGACAGGCGCCGAGGCGTTCCGCCCGCGGCGTGCACCACGCACTCATCCTTGAGCTGGAGCTGGCGGGGGTTTCCCGCCAGCTATAATCCTCCTTCACGCTTTTTCGTCGAAGGAGGCCCATGACTGCTCGCAGACTGATCCTGCTCCTGGCGATTCTGGTCACGACGGTTGTCGTCCCTGCTCGGGCGCAGCAGCCGCTGCGTTCGCCAGACGTCATCTTCGTTCCAACGCCGCAAGAGGTTGTTGACGCGATGCTCAAGCTGGCCAAGGTCACGAAGAACGACGTCATCTATGACCTGGGCTCGGGCGACGGCCGCATTCCCATTACGGCGGCAAAGACGTATGGGGCGCGCGGCGTCGGAATCGACATCGATCCTCAGCGCATCAAGGAAGCCACCGAGAACCTGAAGACTGCAGGCGTGGGCGATCGCGTGAAGTTCCTGAATCAGGATCTCTTCACGACGGACATCAGCGAGGCGACCGTCGTGACGCTCTACCTGCTTCCGTCGCTCAACGTGAAGCTCATCCCGAAACTGAATAAGGAGCTCAAACCGGGGACGCGCATCGTCTCCCACGCGTTCGACATGAGCGCCGACGGCACGGAGCGGAAGCCCAGAGAGACCCTGAATGTGAATGGGCGCACCGTCTACTTCTGGACCATCCCCATTCAGTAGCCGCTCCCAAAACGACAATCCCGAGCAGCGAAGTCTACAAATTTCCCGGGAGGCCTAAGCCCGATCGCACGAGATCGGGAGGTTTCCCGGGATCGGTTGTCCGGGAAGGGCACCCGTAATAGACTTGAGATTCAATCTCAGTTTAGCGGGGCTCCTCATGCTACAGGCATTTGTCATCACGCTGCGCGAAGGACTCGAGGCGTTCCTCATCGTCGCGATCAGCCTTGCGTATCTGCGTAAAACGGGACGTCCTGGCCTCGTCTCCGCGGTGCATTGGGGCATCGGCGTTTCGATCGTCGTGAGCATCGCTGCCGCGCTGCTCTTTCAACAGGCATCCAATCAGGCGTTGTGGGAGGGCGTGCTCGCGCTCGCCGCCGCGGTGCTCGTCGCGTCTCTCATCGTTCACATGTGGCGTCACGCGCGAAAAATCAAGCAGGAGATCGAAACGCGTCTCGAGTCGTCAGCGCTACAGACAGGCGCGAAGGCATTCGCAGGCGTGTTCCTCTTCACGCTGCTGATGATCACGCGAGAGGGAATGGAGACAGCGCTGCTGATGGGAACGCTGCTGTTCCAAGAAGCCGGCGTGAACATTCTTGTCGGCGCTGTTGGTGGAACGTTGTGCGCGGCTTTTGTCGCGTGGCTGTGGTCTCGCTACGGACATCGCGTGAACCTGGCGCTCTTCTTCCAGGTCACCGCCGTGTTCCTCTCGGTGTTCGTGATCCAGTTGGCGATCTACGGCGTGCATGAACTCACAGAGGCCAATCTGTGGGAGGGAAGCGAAGCGTTGCACTGGGCCACGGAACCGTATGGCCCTGACGGCCGATACGGCCAGCTTCTGAGCTACATGCTGCTTGCGCTTCCGGTCGGCTGGCTCGCCTTCGCCGCACTCTTTGGACCGAAGAAGCCGGCGTCGGGCTCGAGAACTCCCGGGCTGGAGCAGACTGTCGCGCGGTGAAGCGACAAGCGACCCTCACGGGTCACGAGATATCACGGGTGTCGTGAGCCGCAGAGGATATCTCGACTGGTTGCGCGGCGTCGCCGTGCTCATCATGGTGGAAGCGCACCTGTTGGACGCATGGGTGCGCGTCCCCGATCGCTCCGAGCTTTCGTACAAGTGGGCCATCATCATCGGAGGATTCAGCGCGCCGCTGTTTCTTTTCCTCGCGGGCGTGGCGATGGCACTCGCCGCTGGCTCGCGTCTTCGCAAGGGGCTCACCGCATCTGAAACCGCGGCGATCGCGCGCCGCCGTGGCTGGCAGATTCTCGGCCTCGCATTTCTCTTCAGGCTTCAGTCGTTCATCATCAGCGGTGGTCCGTTTCCTCAGACGCTTCTCAAGGTAGACATCCTCAACGTCATGGGGCTGTCGATGCTGTTAGCGGCGGTACTGTGGCGCCTCGCTTCGCACAACATATGGCGCGGGGTGGCACTGGCATCAGTTGCCTTGATTGTCGCGGTACTGACTCCGCTCGTCAGGTCGGCCTCATTTGTCTCGAGCCTTCCGTATCCGGTTCAGTGGTACTTCCAGGCTGTCCCCGGGTCAGGCGCATTCACGCTCTTCCCCTGGGTGGGTTTTCTGCTGCTTGGCGTCGTGATCGGAATGTGGCTCGATCGATCTCGCACGGGCGCTGACGAACGCCGCGTGATCTGGGCAATGACCATCGCGGGCCCTCTGATTGGCGTTGCTGGTTACCTGTCGGCGTACTTACCAGCGATGTATTCGGGCACAACCTTCTGGACCGGTTCACCCACGTACTTTTTCGTGCGCCTCGGCGTTCTCATGTCTGCGATTCCAATCGCCTACGCCTGGAATGCGTGGTTTCGCGGGTGGTCGCCCTTACGCGATTTCGGCGTCGCCTCCCTCTTTGTCTATTGGATACACGTGGAGATGGTCTACGGGGTGGTCAGCATCTGGCTTCAAAAGGCCATGACCTTCGAGCAGGCGGTCCTGTCCTACGTCGCCTTTTGCCTGTTCCTTTTCGGGTTGGTGAAACTGAAGGACCGGTTCGTTCGGAGTCCCGTGGCCCCTCCCCCTCAAGCCCTTTTTGTGCACAGGCATTCGACACAAAACGACATAGTCGAGCTTGGCTGAGCCAGAAAGCCGACAAAAACGGGTTGAGATTTCGGGCGACTGGCCGCTACAATTCGCCTCTTCCGTGAACGGAATCATCCCAGACGGACAAATACACGAATGATTAACGTCGCCGCCATCCGTATGCAGCAGTTCGGGGTCCGGTTCTACCAGGCCTCGCTGACCGCTGGAGACATCGACAAGCTAGTGCGCTTCGAAGTGCTCAACTACGGCGAGTCCGGGCAACCGGTCCGTGGGGGTAACAAGAAGGCGCCATCGAAGGTCAATTGGGACCTGCTCGAACGTCGGATCGCCTCGAGCGAGAAGGCCTATCAGCGCCAGATCATCAGGCGAAAAATCGACGAACTCGTGCAGTACTACGAGCAATGCCGCCAGGCTCGAGACCTTCCGTCGATCGCGGGCGCGGTCATCATTTCGTGCGATGAAAAACTCGCCTTCGAGCCGGCCTCAGAGGGTGCCTCCATCGGCCGCCTGAAGGTCCCCGAGCGAGAGGGCATCCTGCGAGCCATCGATGGCCAGCATCGCCTGCTCGCGCTTCATGCCGACATCGACAACATCAAGGACGAAGACTTCACGGTGCCGGCGATCATCTTCGACCGTCTGCCGGAAGATCACGTCGTCCAGATGTTTGTGACGATTAACGCGAAGCATACGCGCCTCAACGCGTCGCACCTGGTCAGCCTCTCAGGCCGTCAGCTGTATCGCGACGATGCACTGGCAGCGGCGCACGATGTGGTTCGGGCACTGAACGATCGCGAGGACTCTCCGCTCCACGGCGAGATCAAGCTGCTCGGCGTCGGCCACGGGCGGGTGGCGCAGGCGCCGATTGCGCAGGAGCTGAAAAGGCTCTTTGCGAGCGACGCCTTCGGCGGGCCACGGAAGGCAGCGGATTTCCGCGAAGAGTCGAGGAAGTTCTTCGTGAACTACTTCAAGCAGGTCTCCGTCGTGTTTGGCGTGGCGTGGAACGGGCGGAAGTACAGCATCAAGTCGGCGACGGCCCTTCGTGCTTTCATTCGTGTCGCGCCGGACGTGGTGCGCAGGCTCGACCAGGAACACGCCGATCGCACGGACTATCGGGCAATTGGCCGCGTGATGGCGCCCTGGGGCCGTCGTATCGGAAACGTCAGGTTCGAGAGTGAAGGCGTGTGGAAGCGCGCCGGTACGACCGTCGACTCACTTGCCCGCGAATTGAAGCTTGCGTTGGAATATCCGGAAGGGGCGGGCGTCTAAGGCTGGAAAAGAATACAGGACGGGGCGCCCGTTAAGGTGCCCCATCCTGCAAATGCCAGCCTGGCTCCCCCCAGCATTTACGGCGCCCTGCCGTAAACCACAGGCCGACCCCAAGCAAAGAGGCAATGGACATGCCGACCCATTTCCTTGGGAAAAACCGCTAGTGCGAGCTTTCCGCTCCCTCAGGAACGTGGGAAGAATTACACGACTGTCTACACAGTAATGCGCCTCGATTTGAATGCGGATGTCGGCGAGTCCTTCGGCGAGTACAAGCTCGGCCAGGACGCGTTGCTGATGCCCTCGATTACGTCGGCCAGCGTTGCGTGCGGCTTTCACGCGGGCGATCCGGGCGTGATGCGAGAGACCGTTGCCCTGGCTCAACAGCACGGCGTCGCGCTCGGTGCACACCCGTCATTCCCAGACCTCGTTGGGTTCGGACGCCGCGAGATGCGCGCCACGCCGCGCGAGGTGGAGGACTTCGTCGTGTATCAGATCGGCGCACTGGCGGCAGTGGCCACCGCCGGAGGCGTGCGCCTCCAGCACGTCAAGGCGCATGGTGCGCTCTACAACATGGCCGTCCGCGATGCTGCCCTGGCCGATGCCATCGCGCGTGCAACCGCGTCAGTTGATCGCGCTCTGATTCTGTTCGGTCTGCCGGGCTCTGAGTTGATCGCGGCCGGCACACGCGCGGGCTTGCGCACCGCGCGCGAAGGGTTTGCCGATCGTGCCTATAAGCGGGATGGAACTCTCGTCCCGCGAAGTGAGCCTGGCGCGGTCATCGAGGACACCGAGGCAGTTGTGGCTCGCGCGGTCGCGATGGCTCGCGATCGTGTAGTCAAGGCAATCGACGGTTCGCGTATCGATCTCGAAGTGGAAACGATCTGCGTGCACGGCGACACACCAGGCGCGGCGCTGCTCGCGTCACGCATTCGCGCGGCGCTGATGGACGCCGGCGTTAATGTGCTTCCTGTGGGCGCCGCGAGCAGCGTCAGTTAGGGGGGCCTACAGTTTCCGCGACGAGCACGCGTCGCAGAATCTTTCCGACCAAAGTCTTCGGTAATTCCTTCCGAAACTCGACCTGGGCCGGCACTTTGTAAGGGGCTAAACGCTCGCGGCAGTACGCGCGGATCTCGTCCGGCGTAGGCGCCTTGCTCACGTCCTGCTTGAGGACGATCCAGGCCTTCGCCACCTCTCCCTTGAGAGCATCAGGGATGCCGGCGACCCCAACCTCGAGCACGGCCGGATGCGCAGAAATGACCTCCTCGATCTCGCGCGGCCACACCTGGAATCCACTCGTCTTCACCAGGTCTTTTTTGCGATCGACGAGGAAGACGAAGCCGTCCTCATCGATGTATGCCAGGTCGCCCGTATGCAACCACACCTTGCCATCGTCATCACGACGGCGGAGTGTCTCCTGTGTCTCGAGTGGGTTGTTCCAGTACTCGAGCATGTGTTGCGGCGAGTGCATGATCAACTCGCCGACTTCACCAGCAGGCTTGTCGCCGATCCCGGTTTCGGCGTCCACGATCCTGACCTCGACGTCGGGAAGCGGCAGACCGATCGATCCGATCTTGTTCTTCCCGCGCACGGGGTTCACGCAACAGGCCATCATCCCTTCTGTCAGCGAGTAACCCTCGATGATGCGGGCGCCGGTCTTCTCCTCGAACTGCTTCTTGGTTTCCGCCATGAGCGCAGCCGCGCCCGAGAAACACAATTTGATCGAGCTCAGGTCGATCTTCCCTGCGCGCACCTGCGGATGATTGAGGATCGCGGTGTAGAGCGTTGGCACGCCGTTGAAGAACGCGGGTTTCACCTTGTCGATCGTCTTCAGCAGGTCGTCGATGTCGCGCGGGTTTGGGACGAGCGAGAGCGGGTTCGGGCCGAGGAACGCCATCGTCTGAACCCCCACGTTCGCGTACACGTGGAAGAGCGGGAGCGGCAGCATGATGACGTCCACCCACGGCTTCTTTGCCGACTTGGTCCACTCGTACAACTGCCTGCCGGCGGCGACGTAGTGCCTGTGCAGTCCGACGACGCCTTTCGGCGTTCCTGTCGTTCCACCACTCGACAGAATGACCGCGGGGTCTTCGGGACCAACCGTGACCGATGGTTGGGGAGTGCCACTGTGCGAGCGAATCAGGTCGCCCATCCACAGATCGCCCGCGGCGAGCTGGATGCGATGCCCTTCCTTCCGCTCTTTGAGGACCGTGAACAGCACACGCAGGACGGCGGGCAGATACTCCTTGATGGACGTTGCAATCACGCGCTCCAGGCCGACACGTCCCTGTACGCGCTTCACCCGTTCGTAGAACGGCGTCAGCGCGACAATCGTTTTCGCGCGCGTCGCCTCGAGCATGCCTTCGAGCTCGCGCTCTGTGTAAGTTGGGTTGACTGCGACCACGACGGCGCCGATTTTCCAGACACCAACTTCCGCGATGACGAACTGCGGACAGTTGGGAAGCATCACCGCGACGCGGTCGCCCTTGCGGACACCGAGACTCCAGAGCGCGGCGGCGAACGCGGTGCTCATCGCGTCGAGCTCGCTGTACGAGATAGTCTTTCCCTTGAACAGCAGGGCAGCCTTGTCGGCGTGATCGCGCGCGAGCGCAGTCAGGTAGTCAACGAGCGTGCGATCGGGATACGGAGCGAGCGTCGCGGGGACGTCGTCGTCGTACTGCGCGAGCCAAGGCTTCACGCAGGGATTGTAGCCCGTAGTGTCCGGCTTTAGCCGGACCTCCTTATCCGACCAGCATCGACAGCAGCGCCTTTTGCGTGTGAAGTCGATTCTCGGCCTGATCGAAGACCACTGATCCTGGGGAGTCGATGACTTCCGACGTGACCTCTTCACCGCGATGCGCGGGCAAGCAGTGCATGAAGAGGGCGTTCGGGTCGGCGGCTGCCATCAGCTCGCCGTTTACCTGGAAGGGCGCGAAGATCCGCCGCCTGGCCGCAGCCTCGCCCTCTTCGCCCATCGATGCCCACACATCTGTGTAGACGGCATCAACACCTTCGACGGCACGCCGCGGATCGGAGAAGAGCCGAACCGTTGCGCCGTCCCGTGCAATGTGTCGAACCTTGTCGACGACGGAGTCCGGCAGCTCGTAGCCGGACGGAGACGCCACGTGCACCGTGACGCCAAGCATGCACGCCACTTGAGCGAGCGACGTCGCCACATTGTTGCCGTCGCCGATGAACGCGATCTTGCGGCCGCGGCAATCACCCCATCGCTCGCGCAGAGTGAATGCATCGGCGAGTGCCTGGCACGGATGCTCTTCGTCAGTCAGCGCGTTGATGACATGGAGATCACGCCCGGCAGCCGCCAGCGTGGCAGCCTTTTCCTGCGCGAAGGTCCGAATGACCAGTGCACGAACCCATCGTTCCAGGTTACGCGCGATGTCCTGAAGAGGCTCGCGCGTGCCTTCTGCAAGCGCAGCGGGGAGATGCAGCGTGTCGCCGCCCAGCTCGCGAATCGCAATCTCGAACGTCGATCGGGTGCGCAGCGACGGCTTTTCAAACAGCAGGGCGACGTGCAGGCCCGCGAGAGCCGTCGCCGAGGGTGCCTGACGTAGGAGTCGCCGGTCGGCTTTCATCTGCGCCGACACTTTCAACAATCGATCGAGATCCTCCGAAGACAGATCGAGAATCGACAGGAAGTCCTTGGCGAAACGCGGCGGCGCAGAGCTATCCATCTACGTCCTGTACTCACCGTTGATGCGCACGTATTCGGCGCTCAGATCGCACGTCCAGATCGTCGCGGACTGATGCCCGCCGGTGCCGAGGTTGACCTCGATCTGGATCTCTTTGCCCTTCAAATGCTCCGCGGCACGTGGTGCGGCGTCGTCGTGCGGCAACCCATTCTCGAAGAGAAGAATTTTGCCGACATGGACGGTGGCGCGCTGCACGTCGAACTTCACACCGGAGCGACCCGCAGCGGCGACGATACGACCCCAGTTGGGGTCTGCGCCGTGAACGGCGGTCTTGACCAGCGGAGAGTTGGCAATGGTGCGGGCCACCTGACGCGCGTCGTCGATGCTGCGCGCGTCGCGGACTTCGATGCTGATCAATTTCGTGGCGCCCTCGCCACCGCGCACGATTCCCAGCGCGAGCTCTCTCGACACGGCAAGAAACGCTTCGCTGAGAGCAGGGTAAAACTCCTCGTCCACCGTCACGCCGCTCGCGCCTGATGCCAGGGCAAACAACGAGTCGTTGGTCGAGCACTCGCCGTCAACAGTGATGGCGTTGAACGTATCTCGACCAGACTCGCGCAGCGCGCGATCGAGCAACGCCGGGCTCACCTTCGCGTCCGTGGTCAGGAAGCCGAGCATCGTCGCCATGTTTGGCTCGATCATGCCCGAGCCTTTCGCCGTGCCGCCGACGGTGAACGTGCCGCGCGCGGTCTGGACCGTGACTGCGTACTCCTTCGGAAACGGATCCGTCGTCATGATGGCGCGGGCAGTCTCGCTGCCCTTGCCACGGGCCAGTGCGGCCACTGCGCCCCCAATTCCGGGCGAGACGCGCTCCATCTTGAGGTTGACGCCGATGACACCGGTCGATGCGACGAGCACTTCGCTCGGGTCGCACGCGAGTGCCGCAGCGACATCGGATGCCATGCGCTTCGCATCCGACATGCCCTGATCGCCGGTGCAGGCGTTGGCGCAACCGCTGTTCACGACGATCGCACGCGCGGTGCCACCTGTGCGCGCGAGATGCTGCTTCGAGACGAGCACCGGCGCGGCCTGCGCGAGGTTGGTCGTGAAGAGCCCGGCGGCAGACGCTGTCACGTCGGCCGCAATCACGGTGAGATCAAGCGCGTTGGCCTTGGCCTTGATTCCACAATGAAGCGCGGCGGACCGAAAGCCTTTCGGCGCGGTGACGCCCCCTTCGACGGGCGTGATGGTCAGATCCCGAACGGTAGTTGCCTCAGGCATGGGTGGAGTGGGCAGGCACACGCGCGGCCTGCATGCGAATGAGCGGCAACATCACCGCGTACTGTCCGCAGTGGCGGAACTGGGCGCACGTGCGGCAGTCGGCCTCGATCTTTTCCGGCACCCACGTGTGCGGCACGATCGAGAACCCCAATTGAACGAAGTAACCCGGCGTGTGGGTGAACGCCGTCAACGATTCGAAACTCGAGGCGAGCGCACGCTTCTCGAGCTCACGCACCAGGCGTCGGCCGATCCCGCAGGAGCGCGCGCCACCGGACACGACGAGGGAGCGCACCTCTGCGACACGCCGGCTCAGAGGCGCCAAATCCGCGCAACCGACCACGCGACCGTCGTCAACTGCGACGATGAAGCGGGCGATGCGAGCCGCAATCTCCTCGCGGCTTCGCGGCAACAGGCGGCCTTCAGTCATGTGGGTCGACACCAGGCGATGGATAGCGTCGACATCCGCCTCAGTCGCACTGCGAACGACCGACTCGACGTCGCTTTCGTGCGACTTCAGTTCTTCAATATCAATCAGGGTCGGGCTCACGCGTGCACCTCGGCGGGGACGGCCGCCAGAACGGCATCCAGAATGTCGATCCCGGCATCGAGCTCCGCTGCGGTGATCGTCAATGGTGGAAGCAGCCGAACGACCTTCTCGTTCGTTCGATTCACGAGCAGTCCTCGCTCACGCGCCAGATCGATGACCGGCGTGGCGTCAATGCGAAGCTCGACTCCGCGCATCAGCCCTGCGCCGCGCACCTCCGCGATCACCGGGTGCTTGAGCGCGAGGGCCCGGAGACGCCTTTCCAGGTGATCGCCAACCGAGCGCACGTGATCGAGCAGGCCGCGATCCATCAGCTCTTCGAGGAAGAACGTTGCGGCCCGCGTCGCGAGCAAGTTGCCACCGTAGGTGGTGCCGTGGTCGCCGGCCGCGATCGTCTGCGCCACACTCTCCGAGAGGAGTGCAGCTCCAACCGGCACGCCAGAGCCCAATGCCTTGCCCACTGACACGAGAGCGGGTTCCCAGCCCAGAGCCTGGAAGTGGAACGGGTACCCCGTGCGGCCGAGGCCGGTCTGCACTTCGTCGGCGATGAGCAGCGTCCCAGTGCGGCGGCAGACGTCGGCAATGGCGTCCGAGAACGCACGGGGCAGCGGCCGCACACCACCTTCACCTCGAATCGGCTCCGCGATGATTGCCGCCGTCCTGTCGTTGACGGCCGCATACAGCGACTCGGGAGAGTTCGGATCGACGAACGTGACAGGGCCCAGTAGCGGCGCGAACGGCGTGCGGTAGTGCTCGTCCCACGTCACCGAAAGGGCGCCCATCGTGCGGCCAGCGAACGCGTTCTCGATGGCGACGAACGCCGTGCGGTCCTTGACGCCCTGCGTGTGCCAATAGCGTCGAGCAAATTTGAGGCACGCCTCGTTGGCCTCTGCTCCGCTATTGCAAAAAAACGCCCGCGACATCCCCGAGAGCTTCGTCAGGCGTGCCGCGGCTTCGGCCTGATACGGGTGGTAGTACAGGTTCGACGTGTGCAGCAGCGTATTCGCCTGATCTGTGATCGCCGCGGCGAGACCTGGATGCGCGTGTCCGAGTGATGCGACACCGATCCCCGAGACGAAGTCGAGGTACTCACGGCCATCGACATCGTAGAGACGCGGGCCCTTGCCCTTCACGAACGCCACCGGCTGACGACGGTAGGTGTGGAGGACGTATTGGGATTCTCGCGTCTGTATGCTGTCGAAGGTCGTATTCATCGCACCACCTGCGTGCACCCTGTAAGAGCGGAAGAGGAGTCGGCCAGGGTACCGAGCCGAGTCTTCCTGCCGTCAGCGATCACCACATCGCCGACACCTGCCTGCAGCGCGGCGCGACAGGCCTGGAGCTTTGCCACCATGCCCTTGTTCGCCGTGCCGGCTTTCACCAGACGCGCAGCATCGCGCGTCGTCAATCGTTCGATCGTCTGCCCCTGCTCGTCGAGTACGCCGGACGTTCCACCAGCGATAACGAGTCGCCGCGCACGAAGCGCCGACGCCAGATGCGAGGCCAGCGTGTCCGCGTTCACATTCAACAGCTGACCGTTTCGCGTGGCGCCGATACACGCAACGATCGGCACGTAGCCACCGGCGAGCAGATCGGTCAGCAGACGGGGCGCGCCGTTGCGAACGGGCGCTCCGACGAGACCGAGATCGACCGTGTCTCCAGCCGTCGTCACGATCGGCGCCGCCCGCTTCATCGTCGCAACCGTCGCGTCTGCGCCCGTCAGCCCGACCGGGTTTGCGCCAGCGCGCCGCACGGCGGCGACGAGTCGCGTGTTGATCGCGCCAGCCAGTACGGACACGACAACGTCGAGCGTGCGAGCGTCGGTGACGCGAAGCCCATCAACCTGCTGCTTCGGGATGCCAGCCGTGTTGAGCGCAGCGTCGATCTCGCGACCGCCCCCGTGCACGACTACCACCGCGGCGTGCTGCGACAGCTTGGCGATCGCCTTCGCGACGCTCTCCAGATCCTGCGGCTGCTCGAGGAGCTCGCCGCCGAACTTGAGAACGAGCGTGGGCTTCTTCGCGCTGCGCGAGCGAGCCGACGTGGACGCTTTCTTCACAGCAGGCCAGTCCGCTCGTCGAGGCCCAGCATGACGTTGAGGTTTTGAACTGCTGAACCTGCCGCGCCTTTGATCAGATTGTCGATGATGGCCACGAGCACGATGCGGTTGCGCTCGGCGTCCACCTTCCACCCGATGTCGCAGAAGTTTGTGTGCGCGACGTGCTTGATCTCCGGCAGCGCGCCGCCAGTCAGTCGCACGAATGGAGCGTCGGCATACGCCGCCGTGAAGACATCGGCGACCTGCTGCTCGGTGGTGCCTGGTTTCAGGCTGCCGTAAATCGTCTCGAGGATTCCGCGATCGAGAGGCACGAGATGCGGCACGAACGTGACGCTGCCGCCAAGCTCCTGCTCGATCTCCGCGGTGTGCCGGTGCTGGAACACCGCATATGCGGCGACGCTGCCGTGATTCTCCGAGAAGTGCGTGCGCTCGGATGGCGTCTTGCCCGCACCCGACACACCTGACTTCGCGTCGACGACGACAGGCCCGGTCAACAGCCCGGTCTGATGCAGCGGTTCGAGCGCAAGGAGCGCTGCCGTCGGATAGCAGCCGGGGTTCGAGACCAGGCGCGCAGTGCGGATTTCCGCCTGATGGCCTTCGGTCAATCCGTAGACCGTTCCTTCAGGAAGGGCAGCCGTTGCGGGATACCACCGCTGACGGTCCGCTGCACTCCGAATGCGGAACGCGCCGGAGAGGTCAATCACTCGCACGCCGCGCTCGAGCAGCTTGGGCGCCAGTTCCGCCGACGCCGCCTCAGGCAGCGCGAGGAACACCACGTCGGCCTCACTCACGAGACGATCCACGTCGAGTGGCTGCACGGCGCCGTCCCAGATGCGCGCGAGGGCCGGCAGCGGACGCGGAGCACTGGTCGCACCAGAAGACATGGCCGCGGTCAGCGTGACCCGTGGGTGCCGTGCAAGGATGCGCACCAGTTCCTGTCCGGCATAGCCGGTGGCGCCGGCAATGGCGACGCGCGTGAGCGCGGTGTCAGCCGCGTTGGCGCGGTCACGTTCGAGCGGAGTCGTTAGGGCCATCGTCTCTACGTCAGTGGCAAAAAGAATATTTATACATTCGAATGTATAAACAGTCAAGTTTTGAGTTATGCTGTTTCTTCGGAGCTGCAGCCGAGAGACATAGCCATGAAAGCGCGACGCCAGACCGCCATCCTCGACATCGTCCGCCACGAGCCGATCAGGAGCCAGGAGCAGTTGAGGCAAATGATCAGGACCTCTGGCTTCGACGTGACGCAGGCGACGCTCTCGCGCGATATTCGTGAGCTCGGCCTCGTGAAGGGCGGCGCGGATGGCGCCTATCAGCCCCAGGGCCGGGTCGAGGTGAATGGGCATACTGCGAAGGCGATGTTCCAGCGAGCCCTCACGTCGCAGCTGCGGCGCATCGACCGCGTCCAGCAGCTCGTGCTCCTGAAGACCGGGCTGGGGCACGCCCAGTCATTGTGCGCGGCGCTCGATGGCGCCGAGCTGCCAGACGTCGTGGGCACGCTGGCAGGAGAAGACACGATTCTCATCATCACTCCGGACGCGCGGCGTGCGCGGTCCCTGGTCAAACGACTCGAGGAGATGTCACAGGCATGAGCATGATCGTCCTCGCCTTTTCCGGCGGGTTCGCCTCATCGAACGCAGTTCATTGGCTGACCGAGACGTACGCAGCGGACGTCGTCACTGTGACGCTCGACGTTGGTCAGGGCGACGACCTTGGCGCACTGCGCGCTCGGGCCGTGTCGTGTGGCGCCGTGCGCGCACATGCGATCGACGCACGCGAAGAGCTGGTGCGCGAGTTCCTGCTGCCATCGCTCGTGCGCGGCCCGTTGAACGAGGGGCCGGGCATCGCAGAGTTCACGCGCCCGCTGATCGCGCGAAAACTGCTGGAGGTTGCCCGCATCGAAGGGGCCTCCATGGTCGCGCATGCGTCGCACGATGAATTACTCGATGCGGCCATTCGTGCACTCGATCCCAATGTCGAGATTCTTGCGCCGGCGCGCCTGTGGAAGATGGACGCGGCGCAATTGGCCGACTATGCACGCAGCCATGGAGTGTCGCAGAGGTCCACGTCGGAGCCACATTGCCGGGTCGATCAAAGCCTCTGGGGGCGGGTGATCAGCTTCCGTGATCTGGATGGCCGACCGACGGAAGCGCATCTCACGCCGCTCTCGGTGTCGAACGAGGCCGCGCAGATCAACCTGCAATTCGAGGGTGGCATGCCCGTGTCCATCAACGATGTGCCAATGCCTCCGGTTGAACTCGTCGAGAGCGTCGCGCTCATCGCCGGCAGGCACGGCGTTGGACGCCTCGAGAGCACCAACAACGGGCGCACGGTTGTCTACGACGCACCGGCGGCGATGGTGCTGCACACAGCACGCGCGGCGCTCGGTGATCGCACCGGTGTCGTGCGCCTCTCGGTTCTCAATGGTGGTTGCACGGTCGTCGGTCGCAACACAGAAGTGGTGAATCACGCGTGACACTCTGGTCCGGTCGCTTCGATACCGCTCCCGATCCCGCCGCGTTCGACTTCGGCATCTCGTTCGGCTTTGACCGCGCGCTCTTTGAAGACGATGTCACCGGCAGCATTGCCTGGGCGGAGGCACTTGCCGCGGCAGGAGTGTTGTCCGCCGCCGACGCGACGTCGATCGTCAACGCGTTGCGCGAGATTCTCGAACAGGGTCGTCGCGATCCGGCATGGGTTGCCGGGCCAGACGAAGACGTGCATAGCTTCGTCGAGCGACAGTTGGTCGATCGTGTTGGCGATGCGGGGCGGCGCCTGCACACTGGCCGCTCGCGCAACGAACAGGTCTCGCTCGACCTGCGGCTCTATCTCCGCCGTCGCATTGGCCTGCTGCAGCAGGCGGTCGTGAAGGTGGTGGCGGCGTGTGCCGACCAGGCGGAACAAGCAGGTGCGGCGATGATGCCGTCCTACACGCACCTGCGTCGTGCGCAGCCGGTGCTCGTCGCGCACTTCTTCCTGTCGCACGCGTCAGCCATCCGTCGTGACTATGGACGGTTGGTGACTGCGGCAAACGAAGCGGACGCGTTGACGCTCGGGTCCGGCGCGATCGCTGGAACCAGTTACGGCGTGGACACGAGCCTGCTCGCACGAAAGCTCGGGTTCTCGCGAGTCGTGTCGAACAGCATGGACGCGTCGTCCGATCGCGACTTCGTTGCGTCGTTTCTGTACTCGGTCTCGCTCGGGATGGTGCATCTGAGCCGGATGGCAGAAGACCTGATCATCTTCACCGGCGAGGAATACGGCTTCTTCGATCTGGCGGACGCCTCGGCGACCGGCAGCAGCATGATGCCGCAGAAGAAGAATCCCGATCCGCTGGAGCTGGTCCGCGGCAAAACCGGCAGAGCCATCGGCCGCCTCACAGGCTGGCTCGCGACGATGAAGGGCTTGCCCGGCGGCTACAACAAGGATCTCCAGGAAGACAAAGAGACGGTGTTCGACGCCGAAAAGACCTATGCCGTTTCCCTGGCGGCGACGCATGCTGTTGTCTCGCGTCTCTCGGTCAACGCCGAGCGATCCGGGCGCGCGGCGTCCGGGCTGCTGCTCGCGACCGACGTGGCGGACTACCTCGTGTCACGGGGCATGCCATTCCGCCGGGCGCACGAGGTGGTCGGGGCGATGGTCAGGCGGCTGCTCGCGGAGGGGCGCGACTTCAGCGTGATGAGCATGGCCGAATGGCGCGAGGCGAGCGAGATGTTCGGAGACGACGCGCCGCAGGCGGCGACGGCGCTCGCGTCGGTCCAGGCGCGGCGCACCCCTCAGTCCACCAACCCTGACGCCGTCAGGGCGGCGCTCAATGCCTGCCGTGCGTGGGTAGCCTCTCCGTCCTAGGGGTTTTGCCTTTGGGAAATTCTGTTTTTGGAGTTACACTCATTCGGACCTTCACTCTGATTTTCACCCACCCCGCCCTGAAGGTTACTTCCGGGGGAGTTCATGCAGCAGCGCCGGGTCCGGCTCGGTGACGTTCTAGACGACTACTGTCCGCGCGAGCGCCGCGTCACCAACCACGCGGTTGTCGCGATGATCGAAGACGACGTGAAGCAGACTCGGTGCACCACGTGTGACGCGGAGCACGAGTACAAGCACGCCAAAGTGCCTGCAGCGCGACGGAAGAAGCCTGTCGCGGCGGCGTCACTCGTGCCTGCCGAGGCGACTGAATCGCCCGCGCTGATGGCCTCCGACGAGACCGTCGAAGAGATGACTGACGACACGCCAGACCTTCCTGAAGCACTCGAGGCTGCGAAAGAGCCGGACGTCGTCGAAGCCGAAGCAGGCGAAGTGGTTGACGACGAGCCCGCGACAGAGGGCGAACAAGACGAGTGGCCCGTGCATCGCCCGCTGATTCGAGCCACGCTTCCGCGGCCCGAGGGGCAGGTGCCCGAGCGGAAGCCAACCGACTTCACCATCCGTCAGAACGGCGGGCGATTCGACGGCCAGCGTAACGGCAACAACAAGTCTCGCGGAAACAGGCCCGGTCGCCACGCTCACGGGCAAGGGCAAGGACAAGGGCAGGGACAGTCACGATTCGGCGGCACACGCCAGGGATCGGGATACGGCTCGCGCCACGGCGGCGGGCAGCAGCAGGGCGGCAATCAACAGCAGCGCCACGGCAATCGTCAGGGCCCCTCATCCTCTGGCCAGCGCGGTGGACGTCCCGGCCAGGGTGGCGGCGGCAATCGACCAGGACAGAACCGCGGTCCCAAGCGCGGACGGTAGTTCCATCGGCTCTGGCCTGTAGTCAGAAGCCCAAAGCCCAAAGCCCGATATGACCGATTTCGTAGGCAAACACGGCCTCATTGTTGGTGTGGCCAACAAGCGCTCCATCTCGTGGGCGATCGCACAGGCGGTCGCACGGCGCGGCGCTCGATTGGCGTTGACCTATCAGGGTCGATTCGAAGAGCACGTGAACGATCTGTCGCAAGGGTTGGAACAGCCGCCGCTCGTTCTTCCTTGCGATGTGTCTTCGGACGCCGAGATCGCGTCGGTCTTCGAGAAAGTCGACGCGGAGTTCGGCGGTCTTGATTTCATCGTCCATGGAGCGGCGTTCGCGCCCCGCGAAGAACTCGAGGCGCCGTTCGTGAACACGACTCGCGACGGATTCAAGATCGCGATGGATATCTCGGCGTACTCGGTCATTGCACTCACGCGTGCCGCAATGCCGCTGTTCGAAAAACGCGGTGGAGGATCCGTCGTGACGCTGACGTACCTCGGGAGCCAACGCGTATTCCCGAACTACAACGTCATGGGTGTGGCAAAGGCCGCGCTCGAAGCGACGGTTCGCTATCTCGCGGCGGACGTTGGTCCGAAAGGCGTTCGCGTGAATGCGGTGTCGGCGGGACCGATCAAGACGCTGGCTGCGGCCGGCATCAAGGGGTTCTCAAACATCCTGCACGTCTATCCCGATCGTGCGCCACTGCGTCGCAACGTCGAGACATCCGAAGTGGCGGAGGCGTCGGCCTTCCTCTTGAGCGATGCCGGCAAAGGGATCACCGGAGAGGTGCTCTTCGTCGACGCCGGCTATCACGTCACCGGAATGTAGTTTGGACGGCGGGTCTGAAGACCCGCCGCTACGGTAGAGGCGAGTCTTTAGACTCGCCTACGACACTGCGCGATTGTCAGGTGCGCCAGGCGGGTGAGACGCAGCGCGTGCCTGCACGTCGCGCTTGTGCATCACCTTGTTCCGGTACATGCGGCGGTCGGCCTTCGCCATCAGCACTTCGTAGGTATTTCCATCGTGCGGGAACACCGCCGCACCCGCGCTGATCGAGAGCGGCATCCGCACCCCAGGCTTGGCCTCGAATACCAGGCTCTCGACCGCTTCCTGTAGCTCGAGCCTCTTGTACTCAGCCTCGTCCCAGCCGCAGCCCGCGAGCACGACGATGAATTCGTCGCCGGCGTAGCGGACGCAGACGTCGTACGGACGGATAGCGCCACGGAGCACCTGAGCGACTTCGCGCAGCGCGCGGTCGCCGACGTGATGCCCGAACGTGTCGTTGATGTCCTTGAAGTCATTCAGGTCCATCACGAGGAGCGACACTTCCGCGTTGCCACGCTCCGCGCGAGACAGCTCGCGTCCAAGGTGATTGACCATGAACCGCGTGTTCGGCAGGTTCGTCAACGGGTCCGTGAGCGACGCTTCATGCGTCTGCTCGAACACGATCGAGTTGTGAATCACCGCTGCGGCCTGTTCGCACACGCGATCGAGCAGGCGGCGATGGTCGTCGCCGTAGAAGCTCGCGGTCGTGTGATAGACGGCCAGCGTGCCGATGACACGGTCGCCAAGGAGTAGCGGGCATACCAGCGCCGACTGCAGCGTCGTCGGCAGCGACGAGCCGGCGGCCTCGAGGTCGCCGCTCGGCCGAGCATTGACGAGTGGGCGCCGGTTGCGCGCCACCCATCCAGTAATGCCTTGGCCGCCCTTCAGCGTGAGCTGCTGCATCAGCTCGTAGTCGGTGCCCGTTGCAAACCGGCAGGTCAGGAGATTGGCGTTCTCGTCGTACTGGAACAGCGTGCATGCCGAAAACGGCACGAGGCTCGTCAGCTTCGACGCGATCAGCGCCATGGTGTCCGACACGCCCAGGCTGGTGCCCATCGTCTGAGCGATCTGGTAGAGCGCGTAGATCTCGCCGTGCGCGATCGCAATGTCGTTGAAGACCTTCGATCGGTCGGGCCGCGCCGTCTGTGCCGACGTCGCATCGACCGGACCGCTCTTACGTTCCTTGTCCGCGTTCTCCGCCTCGTTGCGAACCTGCGGCAGGACATGAACGAATGCTTCGACGCATCGCGGATCGAGCGCCTTACCGGCTTCCTGCTCGATCAACGCAACGGCCGCCTCGAAGGTCATCGCCTCGTGGTACGGGCGGTTCGAGGTGAGCGCGTCGAAGTAGTCGACGAGAAACAGAACCCTCGCACCGAGCGGGATGTCATCGCCTTTGAGACCGCGCGGGTATCCACGCCCATCCCATCGCTCGTGGTGATTCTGAATGAGCGGTGCAACCGGGTAAGGAAACGGTACAGCAGCAATGATGTCCGCACCGACCTGCGGATGAGCCTGTACCTTCTGGAACTCTTCGGCAGTCAGAGGACCAGGCTTCGAGAGGATGTGCTCCGGGACAGCGAGCTTGCCGATGTCGTGCAACAGCGCCGCCGTACGCACCGCCTGGGTCTCAGCGTCCGACATGCCGAGCTCTCGAGCCACCGCCGTCGCGTACAGCTGCACGCGGCGGATATGGTTCTCGGCCGTCCCGTCCTTCGCATCGATCGCGCGCGCGAGCGCTTCAATCGTTGCGAGGTGCAGTTCGGCCAGCTGCTCGGCGCGTCTCTGCTCGGCCTTGAATCGAGCCTTGAAGATGCGATACGCGCGCAGTCCGAAATAGAGCACTCCCCAGACTAGTGCCAGGCTCGCTAGCCAAAGCGACGGCTGGGGCATTACGTGCTCCTAGCGTACGTCAGCTGGTAGCCAGATGATTGTGACTCGTTTTCTCATGCTCGTTCCCCCGGAGTTATTTGTATTACTGCCCTACGGCACGATTACCGGATCGACTTCTTCATCCCAGAGCACTTCCTCGATCCTCTCGGACGTGCTCCACACGATGTTGTCGTCGGAGCCAGTGCTCCACACGATGTTGTCTTCGGCGGCGGTGCTCCAGACGATGTTGTCGTCTCCGGAGCCGGTGCTCCACACGATGTTGTCGTCGCCAGCGGTGCTCCACACGATGTTGTCGTCGGCGGCGGTGCTCCAGACGATGTTGTCGTCACCGCTCGCCGTCGTTCCCATCGTGACGCCGTTCTTCGTCGAGCCCCACACGACTTTCGCGCAGTTGCGTCCACCGCAGTCGTTACCCCAGACCACGTTGGTTACGGTGCTGGTGCTCCAGACGATGTTGTCCTGGCCCGCGGTGCTCCACACGATGTTGTCGCCACCGGCCGTGCTCCAGACAATGTTCTCGTTCTCGCTGGTGCTCCACACGATGTTGTCCTGGCCGGCCGTGCTCCAGACGATGTTGTCGTCGCCGCCAGTGCTCCACACGATGTTGTCCTGACCAGCGGTGCTCCAGACGATGTTGTCGTCGGTGCCGGTGCTCCACACGATGTTGTCGTCAGAGGCCGTGCTCCACACGATGTTGTCTTCGAGGCGCGTGCCCCACACAACGCGCGCGCCCGTCGCCGTCTTCATCGAACCCCAGCGGACGCTCGTGCTCCAGGCGTTGCTGCCCGGAAGCGGCATGCCGCCGGTGATGCGGTAGTTGCCCCAGATGAGATGACGGGACCAGGGCACCCAATTGCCCTGGATGGAGTCGCCCATCGAACCGAGGTTCGTCGTCGCAGGCGCCGCGAAATACTTCGCGAGACGGACGGCGCCCGAGGCATTCAGCATGCCCGCGCCCTGCACGAGCAGGCTGGTGTTGCTCTTCACCTGCGCGGTGTACTGAAGGATCGCCTTGACCGCGTTCGGCGTGAGCTTCGGATTCGCTTCGAGCATCAGCGCCACGGTTCCCGAGACAACCGGCGCCGACATGCTGGTCCCGCTCAGGCTCAGGTACGGCTTGCTGGGACCGATGCCCAGGGCGCCCGACACGCGCATCAGCGGCAATGTCGTATAGAGCAAGCTGTGTGTATCGGCCACCGACTCGATGCCGACGCCTGGCGCGACGAGGTCGGGCTTGGCGCCGAAGTCGATCCACGTCGGACCACGCGAGCTGAACGACGCGATGGTGTCGTTACCGCGAGACTTCGTTGCCTCCTCGCTCGATGCGCCCACCGTGAGCACCCAGGGCGCGTTGCCGGGCGAGGTGATGCCACCGGTCTGCGCCTGACCGAACTTGTTCCGGCCAAGGTTGCCGGCCGAGGCGACGACAACGATGCCTGCGTCAACCGCGCGCTTCGCGGCCAGCGTCAGCGGGTCGTACCAGTAAGACTCGAACACCCCTGCAGCAACCGACAGGTTGATGACGCGGATGTTGTAGGTGCCCTTGACCGAGATTGCGTAATCGATCGCCGCGATCACGTCGCTCATGTAGCCGTGACCGAGGCCGTCCATGACCTTCAGGCCGATCACCTTCGCGCCAGGAGCGACGCCGCGATGCTTGCCGTTGGAGTCGTAGCCCGTGCCCGCGATGATGCCCGCGACGTGCGTGCCGTGGCCGTAGTCGTCAGACGAACCGTTCGACCACACCGACGTGGTGTTCGTGAAGTCTTTGAAGTGCGAAATGCGGCTCGTGGTGCGATAGAGGTCGTCGTGCCAATTTGTGATACCCGAGTCGATGACCGCAACGCCCACGTTCTTGCCGGTCAGTCCGAGCTGCGACCGCACGTCCGCCGCGCCAGTGCTGGCGGTGGTCCGCTCCATCGTGGCGAAGATCGGCCGGTCGAGATACAAGCCCTCGACTCGCGGATCTTGCGCAATCTTGGCAAGCTCAGTGTTATCCACTTCTGCAACTTGACCGCTGCGGCCAAGTCGTCGTCCGGCATTGGCGCGCTTACCGAGTAAACGCACATCGCTGTCGCCCTTGAACTGGACGATGACGCGAGTGCGGCCGGAGAGCTGCCGTGCACGGTTTCGCAGGAACTTATCCAGCTTGTCGCCTCGGAAGCCGCGGCCGTTTGATTGCGCCATGGCACCAGGGGCAGTAAGCAGGAGTACGGCCACTGCAGTCAGAAGTACTGAGGTAACGGTTCGGAGCGATCGTGTAATTCGCATATCGACGGCTAACTCATGGGCAAGACCTCTGCCGTAATCCGCACCTCTACCGTTACGACCAATTAACCCCATATAAATCAGTAACTTGGAGGCCGAAATTAGCTGGCCGACCGCCGACCCTCGATTACGAACTCAGCTAAGTGTGTGCGGTACTTGCACACGGTTTTGGTGGTTGGATCAGCGTAAATTGCTGCTGCGCTTGGAGTAGAGCCGCTCCAGCCACGTTGTGTTCCGTCTCGGAACGTGTGAACACGCAAATGGGGCTCGGTGCTCCCGGACCCCCTTTACTCGTCGGCTCTACTTCTGGAGGCGCGCGCCTCGGGTTCCAGGCCGTATTCCACGATTTTTCGGTAGAGCGTGCCCCGGCTGATGTCGAGAAGCCGGGCGGCTTCCTTCTTATTCCAGCCTGTGCCCTCGAGGACGCGCACGATGTGCGCACGCTCAGCCTCTGCCAAAGTGGGCACACGCGGAGGCGCATCGGAGGTGGTAATCGTCGCCTGTGGGTGGAGGAACTCGATGTCTGTGTCCCTGATCACCCGGCCAGGAGCTGAGAGAGCCGCGCGCGACACGGTGCTCTCGAGTTCACGAATGTTCCCAGGCCAGGGGTACGAGTGGAGTCGGGTGATCGCCTCGGGTGAGAAGGCCTTCGCATCCAGTGGGAGCCCGTTGGCCGCGCAGTAGCGTGCAATGAATCGATTCGCGAGCACCGAGATGTCTGTGGGGCGCTCACGGAGCGATGGCAGTCTGATCGAGAACGCGTTCACGCGGTAATACAGATCTTCACGGAAGCGGCTGTCGCGCACGAACTGATCGAGTGGGCGGTTGGTCGCCGAGATCAAACGGAAATCGACCTGCACCGATCGCTGTCCACCCAGCCGTTCGAAGCGACGATCCTCGAGGACGCGCAGAAGCTTTGCCTGCGCGACGAGAGACAGGTCTCCGATTTCGTCCAGGAAGAGCGTGCCGCGATCGGCGAGCTCGACGCGGCCCGGTTTGCGATCGTGTGCACCTGTGAACGCGCCCTTTTCGTACCCGAAGATTTCCGACTCGAAGAGGGTGTCTGGCAATGCTGCGCAGTTCACCGCCTGGAAGTTTTCGGTCCCGCGGCGACTCAGCTCGTGAATCATCCGCGCGACGACTTCTTTACCCGACCCGGTTGGTCCAAGAATCAGGACCGAGATGTCCGACTTGGCCGCCGTGCGAATCCACTCGAATACGACGAGCATCTTCTCGTCGCGACCGATCATTTCGCGGAAGCGCTGAACCGACGGCGCCTGGTCCTCGAGGCTGATGTCCGCTCGCCGTTCGAGGAATGTATCGAGGAGGCGATTGAGCGCGTCGCTCTCCGGGCGGATGGCGGAGTATGCCGGCGGGTTGCTCGGTCCGCGTCCGACGATGCCGAATTCAACCAGCTCGCGGAGGCAGTTTTCGATGTCCAGGCGCATGCGCCCGAACGTTGCCATCAACGATTCGACGTCGAAGGACTCGCCGGGGCGCGCCGAGAGAAAACGGAGGAGGCCGGCCCGGAGGGGAGACTGTACGAGCGAGCGGAACCTCGCTTCCGGATCCCCGTTCAGTTCAGGCCTTGGCATCGCGGCTGCTCGACTTGTGACTGCGCTCATCAGGTTCTGTACCCCGAAAGACTCGTGTTGTTATCGGCGCATGATCGTGCAACCGACAGCGGTCTTCTGCAGGTTGAACCATGTTTCTGACTGAAACAGAGACGAGAAGCGGAGGTGTTAAGCTACCCAAGCGATGCCTCACCGTGCCCCGGGCGCAGAGAAATCACGCGCCAACTACCTCACTGGCAAAGCTATTCGCTACTACCGGCCCAAGGGAAGCGCCGACCTCCGGAACCTGATTGAGGAGGGTTTTCAGGCCTTCAACGCGGCGCGTCTTGGCGAGGCTTGTCGAATTTTCACCGACAAGATGCTGCTGCCCGAGAACGATACGACCATTGCGCTGACCGTCGCCGGGGCGTTGACGCCCGCCGGCCTGGGCGGCTGCATGGTGGAGTTGATGGAGCGCGGCCTCGTTGACTTTGTCATCAGCACGGGGGCGAACCTCTACCACGATCTGCATTACGCCCTGAACTTTACTCTTCACCGCGGGTCGCCGTTCGTCAACGACGTCGAACTTTACGAGGAAGGCGTCATTCGAATCTATGACGTGCTCTTCCCGGCAACCGTCCTGCTCGAGACCGACTCGTACATTCGCGATTTTCTCGTGAGGTGGGGCGTCGATCGGCCGGTCTCAACGGCCGAGCTGCATTTCGCGCTGGGGCAGGACCTGCTCGAGCGTCACCCGGAGTGCCGGCAGCACTCGGTAGTCGCCGCGGCCGCGGCGTGCGGCGTTCCGGTTTACACCTCTTCTCCTGGCGACAGCTCGATCGGGATGAACGTGGCGTTCCACGAGTTGATGAACGACAGCGGTCTCATGATCGATCCCAACAAGGACGTGAACGAGATCTGCGCGTTCATCCTCGCTGGCAAGAAGAACGGCTGCGTCATCCTCGGTGGCGGATCGCCGAAGAACTTCTACCTCCAGGGGCAGCCGACGTTGTGGGAGGTCTATGGGATTCCCAAGGGCGGCAACGATTACTTCATTCAGATCACGACCGATCAAGTGGTCTGGGGCGGCCTCTCGGGTGCCACACCGGCCGAGGCCGTGAGCTGGGGCAAGGTCAACCCCGGTGTCCTTCCCGATACCGCCGTTGCCTACGTGGACTCCACGATTGGCTTCCCTCTCTTCTGCGAGTACGTCGTCGGATCCGAACAGGGCCGCCGTCCGCTCAAGCAACTCGTGCACAAGCGCGACGAGTTGGTTGCCGCATTGCGCAAGCAGGCAAAGGAAAGCGTCGAGTCGAAAGCCTAGAGTCGAGAGCCAAAGCCTAGAGCCAAGAGCCAACCATGGGCACCCTAGCGTCCGAGTTAGGCGGTTACGCCGAGCAGGTTTCGGGACAACCCAGGGTGTACGTCGACGCGAACGTTCCTGCCGGTCTTGTGTCTTTCATGCGCCAGTACCTGCACTGGGACGTGCTCTTTGTCCTCGAACATGAAGAGCTGCGGCGAGCGCCTGATGGCGAGCATTACCGGCTGGCGCGGCAGCTTCGCCGAACCTTGATTACCCAGGATCGCGATTACCTCGACGATCGCAAGTTTCCGCCTGCAGAGAGTGGTGGCGTCCTCGTGATGTGGGCGCCGGTCGAAAAGGGTTTGATGCAGTTGCTGAAACGCGTGGACCGCGAAGTCCTTCGCAAGAACGCGCTCACCGAGGCTTCTGTCGAGGAGATCGCCGAGTCACCCTTGCCGCTCGAAGGGCGCAAGCTCCACGTGCATATCGACTGGGACGGAGAGAGAATCGCACCGTGATCGTCGTCAGCGGTGGCGACCTGATTCTGTCGGGGCGCATTGTCAGCGAGGGATCGCTCATCATCGATGGCGGCCGCATCGTGGCCATCGAGTCGCGGCGGGTCGATCCGCCGGGAGCGACGATCGTTGACGCGAGTGACTGTTACGTGGCGCCGGGTTTTATCGACGTCCACGTACACGGTCTCCACGGACACGACACACTCGATGGTGAAGGCGCGGTCGCGCAGATCGCGGCGCTGTTGCCTCGCTATGGCGTCACCGCGTTTTGCCCGACGACGGTAGCGTGCAGTCCTGATGATCTCCGCACCGTGCTGCAACAAGTCCGGCAGGCGAGAGTCACGCCGCTGACCGGATCTGCACGCGTGCTGCCGGCCCATCTCGAAAGCAACTTCATCAACCCTGAGTACAAAGGTGCCCAGCCCGCGGATTGCCTGCGCCATGCGGGCGACAGATCGAGAAATGGTCTGTACTCCGGGGCTGACATCCTCGACGTGATCTCAGCGAGTCGTCCCGACGTCGGGATCGTGACGCTGGCACCCGAGCTGCCCGGCGGGATTGAACTCGTTCGCTCATTGTCGGCAGCGGGACATCGCGTGTCGCTCGGCCACTCCGGGTCCGACTACGACACAGCGATCGAGGCGATCGAGGCAGGCGCACGTCATGCGACGCATCTCTTCAATCGCATGACGCCGATGACGCATCGTGCGCCAGGATTGCCCGGCGCGGTGCTGGCGCGGGAGGAAGTGACCGTCGAGCTGATCTGCGACGGCTATCACGTGCATCCCTCGATGTGCCGCGTCGCGATTGCCGCAAAGGGCCCAGATGGGGTGATGGCGATCACCGATGCCACCTCCGGAGCCGGATTGAAGCAGGGCTTGAAGGCCAGACTCGGCGGACGACACATCGCAGTCGGTGCTCAGGCCGCGTTTCTCGAAGACGGCACGCTTGCCGGTAGCACGTTGACGATGGACAAGGCCTTTCGAAATATCGTCGCGAGCTTCGGGGGATCTCTCGTTGATGCGGCGATGCTGTGCTCGACCACGCCGGCCCGTGCCTTGGGTCTCAGTGGCTTTGGCGTCCTGGCCGATGGGGCGGCCGCGGATATTGTGGTTCTCGACCGCGGTTTCAATGTCGTCCGCACGTATATCGGCGGCCAGCAGGTCTGGGGTAGCTGAACTCCGGCAACCAGTGTCCCGTCTAAGTCGGGAGCAGAGGTTGAACATGGCTATGTTGCGCCCGATCCAGATCGTCACACTCACGCTTGCCACGACATCGGTCGCCTGCAGCGTTGATCTGCGTGGCAGTGAAGTGTCAACGCGCGAAGAGAAGCGATTCACGGTCTCCGCCACGGAACCGGTTGATCTGAACCTCAAGACTTTCGACGGCACGGTAACAGTGCGATCGTGGGACAAGAACGAGGTGCTCGTAGAAATCGAGCGCCGTGCTCCCGACCAGGCGGCGACGGAAGCGCTCGTCGTGAACCAGACTCAGGACGGCAACAAGATCACGATCGAGGCACTGAGTCCCGGGGAGCGCAGGGTCATCAACTTCAATAACGGGCACTCGGTCAGTTTCACTGTCACACTGCCACCTCGCGTCGCGCTCGAGGCGAGAACAGGAGACGGGACCATCAACGTTGACGACGTTCAAGGCACGATCAATCTTGATTCCGGAGACGGTCGCATCATCGTGTCGCGCCTCGATGGCCAGCTGAAGGCGCACACAGGCGATGGAACCATTCGCATCGATCAGGCGGCGGGAAAGATCGACGCCGATTCGGGAGATGGGGCCGTCGAGATCAGCGGCCGGCTCGACGAAGTCGCCGTGCGAACTGGCGACGGCCCGGTTCGCATCGAGGCGTCAAATGGCAGCTCGATGAAGAGCGACTGGCACGTGACCACCGGAGACGGTCGCATTGCGCTGAGACTGCCGAGCGACTTCAACGCCGCTGTTGACGCATCGACTGGCGATGGCGTGGTTCGAGTGGCCGGAATCGATCGGCCCACGGGAGGCGACGAGTCAGAGCGCCGCCGAGTCGTCGGACAGCTGGGCTCCGGAGGCGCAACGCTTCACCTGCGAAGCGGAGATGGATCTATCGACGTGACGCGGTAAAGTATGCTCCTCATTCGAGAGGAGCTTGACGATGAAGCGCGTTGCAGTTGCAGCCACGTGTGCCGGTCTGCTGGCCGGCGTAATTCTGAGCGCCCAGGCGCCCGCTCCATTCAAACTCGGCACGTTCCAGCTTCAAAACCGCACCTTCATCGGTGTCGTCGTGCGCGACACGCAGGTGATCGACTTTGCCGCGGCGGACTCGGTCATCGGCCGCGGTCGCGTAGCAGCACCCGCCGATATGAAGCAACTCATCGAGCGCTACGACGCGGGCGTGCGCGAGCGCATCTACGCGGTGGTGAAGTCGGTCACGTCAGCGCAGGGCGCGCGCCCGAACTACGTGCACGAGCTCTCTTCGCTCAAGACGCTTCCGCCAATCATGTATCCGATGACACTGCTCAATGCGGCGGTGAACTATCGCGAGCATGGCGAGGAGATGGACCGTCGAGCGGGTCAGCCCCAGACTGCCGGCGCGCCTCCTCCGGGGACAGCGCTGCCAGGAACGAAGAGCGCTCCTGGAATCTGGGAACGGAAGGCTGGCGATACGCGTTGGAATCCGTACGCGTTCCTGAAAGCACCATCCGCGATCGTCGGCGAAGGCGACGCGATCCGCATTCCGAAAGGGCGCACACAAATCGACTGGGAGTGCGAGCTAGGCGTCATCGTCTCCAAGATGGCGAGCCAGGTGCCCGTGGCGCAGGCGGCCAACTACATCTTCGGCTACACGAACGAGATGGACGTTTCGGATCGCGAAGGGCGCGGTGACAGTCGCTACGGGTCGGACTGGCTGATCGGCAAGTCGCACGATACGTTTGCGCCGATGGGTCCGTTCATCACGCCGAAAGAGTTCGTGCCCAATCCGCAGAACCTGCCGGTGAAGTTCTCGCTCAACGGGAAGTTGATGCAGGACGCGACGACGCAGCTGATGATTCACGACGTCTTCGAGCTCGTGGCGTACGGGTCGAGCATCATGACGTTGCGCGCGGGAGACGTGATTGCTACCGGAACACCATCGGGCGTCGGGTCCGCGCGTCAGCCACCGATCTATCTGAAGCCGGGCGACAAGACCGTGTGCACCTACGAGGGAGTGGGAACGCTCACGAATCGCGTCGAGGCCGCTTCGTAGGTCAACGAATCGGGACCTGCCTGTATCCAGTCGGGTCCTCGATCCCCGCCTCACGAAACGCATCGCGACGCTCGCGGCACTTGCTGCACTCACCGCAGTGCAGCCCATCGCGCGGGTTCATGCACGACAGCGTCAGCTCTAACGGCACGCCAAGCTCACGACCCAGGCGAATGACGTCGCTCTTGTGTATCTGCATGAAGGGTGCGTCCACGCTGATTGAGTGCGCGAGCCCGAGCGACATCGCCTTTGCCAGCGCATTGAAGAAGTCAGGCGTTGCGTCGGGGAATGGATTGCCGGCCAGCGTGCCGATCGCGATGCGGGAGATGTGGTGCTGAGCGCAGTGCACTCCTGCTTTGCTCAACAACACGAGATTGCGGCCCGTCAGATAGACGTCCTCGTCGGGCGTGTCGAACGCGGGCGGTGTTCCTGTGAGAGCCCAGTGAGTCGGGGGGTAGAGATCGGCAACCGTGAATGTCAAGCGGCTGAGCGGCTGCACGCCGCGATACGCGGGTGAGGCCAAAAGGCGCTCAGCGATGCGAAGTTCCTCGGCCTCCCACGCGAGCCCGCAGCTGACGTAGATCGGATAGACCGTCGAAGCACGCGCTTCCGAGGTTGCGAGGACCGCACTATCGAGCCCGGCCGAGAATAGAACAGCGACTGCCAAACGCCGATAAGATTACAGAGTATGTACTCGGTCACCAAACGCCTCGACTTCTGCTATGGCCATCGGCTTCTCGACTACGACGGCGTCTGCAAGCATCCGCACGGCCACAACGCCGTCGTGGAGCTTGAAATTCAGACGGAAGGGCTCGATCGCCGCAACATGGTGGCCGACTTCACCGACATCAAGCGCGCGATGAAAGGCTGGATCGATCGCGAGCTCGACCACCGCATGATCCTGCGTCACGACGATCCGCTCGTGGCCTCGCTCAAATCGCTGGGCGAGCCGGTCTACACACTCGATAGCAATCCCACCGCCGAGCGGATTGCGCGGCTGCTGTTCGACATCTCGCGCGAGCAGGGGTTGCCGGTCTCGCGTGTGACGGTATGGGAGACTCCGACCTCGTGGGCCACGTACAAAGCCTGATTGCATTCGATCTCGACGGCACCCTCATCGATTCACACAGAGACCTCGCAGAGTCCGCCAACCAGCTGATTTCCGAGTTGGGTGGCGCTCCGCTGTCGCTTGACGCCGTTGGCGGGATGGTTGGCGGAGGAGCCGCGCTGCTCGTCAAGCGCGCGCTCGACGCCGCCGGTCTCGAGCACCCGAAGAACGCGGTCGTGAGGTTCCTGGAGATCTACGACACGCGCCTGACGAATCACACGCGCGTGTACGACGGCATCCTCGACACGCTCAATGCCGCCCGTCCTCATGCCAGCCTCGCGGTGCTGACGAACAAGCCACTGGCTCCGACGACGAAGCTGCTCGACGCCTTTGCGATACGAGATCTCTTTCAGAGCGTCGTCGGTGGCGATGGTCCGTACCCGCGGAAGCCGGATCCTCAGGGACTGCTCGCGATCATGGCCACTGCCGGCGCGACTCCCGATCGCACACTCATGGTCGGTGACTCCGCCGTTGACTACGAAACTGCCCGCCACGCGTCCTCGCACGCGTGCATCGTCTCGTATGGATTTGGCTTTCGCAGCTTCAAACGCGAACAGCTTCAAGACGGCCACTCAGTGGTCGACGATGTGAAGGGCTTGGCGGGAGTGATCGAGCAGTTCTTACGTAAATAGACTGCCGAACGACAGCGCGACGAAGAAGCCGTAGAAAAGTGTCATGACGATCAGCGCGACACGGCGCCACATTGGAGGCCGTACGTGCGGCGGCAGCAGTCGCGTGTTGATGTAGAGCAGGTGCGGCGCGGCGATGACGAAGATCAGCCCGGCGATGTTGGCACCGAGCTGCAGCAGCACGATTGGCTGCGCGATGCGCATCGCGATCAGCCCCCAGACAACAAGTACGCACAGGACGGTGTAGTAGACGGCGCGGACGTCGCCACCGCGCCAGGCGCGCACTCGACTGCTTCCCGTCCAGAGAATGTCGGCGATGGCTCGAACCATGCCCTCGAGGTTATCGAGTTGCGTCTTGAAGAGCAGCCACGCGCCGAGGAACGCGATGATGCCTGCCGTGAGCGCGCCAGTACGGCTTCCGATCGCTGACGCCAACGCCGCACTGATGCCGAGCCCCTGGATGTTGGTGCCGCGCGGCAGGAAGGTGACATAGAGCAGCGCGGGCAAGAGCATGCCCAGGAGTGCGCCGATCCAGAAGAGACCCCATTGATCGGCTGACACGACACGCCACCATCCGCGCCAGCGCTCCATCGATTTGGCATCGCTCGGAAACATGAAACCGGTATGCGCGACATGTCCTTTCTCGCCGGCGGCCGCCGCAGGAATGTATCCGGCGCGCTCGCCCATGCCGTAGCCGCGATCGCGGGCCCAGTTCGAGAGCACGATGTTCACCACACCGCCCGAGCCTGAGTACGCGACAAGCGCGCCCAGGAGAAAGAAGTCGGCGCCGGCCGGCAGCGGATCGAATGTTCCCGAGCGCAGGTCAAAACCGCCCATTCCAGCGGCGGCTTCCAGCCATGCGCTCCCGGGCGCAAAGAGCAGAACGAGTATGAAGAAGCCACCGAGGATGGTGACGACCAGCACCCAGTTGAGTAGCTCGAGCGTGCGTTCGATGCGCCGGCCGACCGTGAGGATCGCGACGCAGCCGAGAAATGCCCCGACACCGATGAAGTAGATCGCGGCGGAGTCACTGGCGACTGCCAGTCGCTTCGCGAACAGAAAGAAGATGGCGGCCGCTGCTGTGCCCGCCCACGCGGGCCAACCGACCTGCAGAAAGTACAGAGCCGCGTATACCCACGCCCACAGCGTCGACGAAGGCCGCGTGCGCATGAACCCCGTGAAGACGGGTTCGCCCGTCGCGAGCGTATAGCGCATCACCTCCGTGTTGAAGATCGTCTGGAGCGTGACGGCGACGATGACCACCCACATCAG